>Ga0208373_1002214_pt1 | contig 22272 bp, 19 predicted proteins | sample RifOxyC2_FD_184036 | JGI IMG/M metagenome (GOLD analysis project Ga0208373, IMG submission 184036) | Soil microbial communities from Rifle, Colorado - Rifle Oxygen_injection C2 (SPAdes) | ecosystem: Environmental > Terrestrial > Deep subsurface > Rock core/Sediment | place: Rifle, Colorado... | reverse complement strand
TGCCTGTTTGTGATGCCTGTTTCCCAACAGCATAGTCCGAATGAGGCTTTGATGGCGCATGGGATTCTCATCGAGAGTATCGAGCTTCGCAGAAGCATCGAGGCAAATAAAAAATTACGCATAACACTTTCTATGCGAACTCGCCTAAATAGAAAGTTTTGGGCTATGTGAAATGCCAAAATCACTATCTGACCTCAGGAGAAGATAGATTATCGAATGCCATATCGTCAAGAGGGCTTTGTATCCAGAAGTGATATCCGGCAAATGAAAACACCAGTTGCTGCACTGGACACACTGGACATCCGCACGCAAGGCATATCCACCCTAAGGCACCAAGGCATATCCACCCTAAGTGACTATGAAAAGGAAAAAGGGATGAGGCATACCTGTAAAGGGATGAGACATGCCTATAAAGGAAGATGAGCAAGCATGGAACCAACCGAAAAGCTCCGGGAGGAGCTGCAATCAAGAAACTACAGCAAAGAAACAATAACAACCTATGCCGCTGGGGCAAAAATATTCTTCCACTGGCTGGATAAGCCGTCGCATCATGCAGGAATTGAAGACCTCAGGCAGTTCAGGCTCTATCTCCTGAAGAACGAAAGAGAGCCAACGACCATCAATACCTATCTTGCAGCGCTCAAATTCTACTATAGGGAGATCCTGAAGCGAAGGATGAGCATCCCAGGCGTGAAGCAAAAGAAGAAGCTGCCTACAGTCCACAGCAGAAAGACCATAGATAGCATGATTACGGCACTCAACAATCCAAAGCACAAACTCCTGCTCATGATCATCTACGGCTCAGGGCTCAGAGTCTCTGAAGCCGTGGCCGCACAATCACATGATATAGATACCGAAAGGGGAATCCTTCTGGTGAGGCAGGGCAAGGGAAGAAAAGACCGCTTAGTCGGCCTCTCAGAGCGGTTCCTGTCCTATTACGCAGCACTCAGCCCCGAGAGGGGATATATCTTCCCTGGAAGGCAAGGGCACCTTTCGGTTCGCTCGGCTGAGGAGATTGTGGCAAAAGCTGCAAAAAGAGTGATGGGAAGAGCAACGTTCCCCCACTCCCTAAGGTCAAGCTTTGTCACCCACCTTATAGAGAGGGGTGAGGACATCACAAATATCCAATTGCTCCTTGGCCACGAGCAGCTCGAGACGACAAGAGGATATGCAAAAGTAGCGATGAGTGCTGCACTGAAGGTCAAAAGCCCTCTTGATGCCTGAGCAGATTCAGGCATGGACATTCAAAAAAATGGTGGCCTCCTCCACGAACAAAAATGCTTGCGACATTTTTGTGCATAATCAGCCCAGCCTATTTCACATCCCTGAACTTCACACCGTAAATGAACACGTACTTCCAGGCAAACCCCTGCTTCCTGGCAACATCCACCGTAAATCCTGCTTCTGAGAAGGTTGCCTTGATGAGGGCGTCATTTCCCAGCCACTCGGTATTGGGGATGATGTCAAAAAAATCATCATAATCAACAAAGCATATCCGTGAATGCCTCTTCAGCCTGCTGTTGATGTCCTTCAGTACAGGAACTGGATTAGGCACGTACCCAAGCACTCCGACGGAAATAACCTTATCTACTTTCGGCACGTCAGGATGGATGCGCTTGTGGTGATGGGCGTCATACAGGATGCGCACATGGCAATGCCCTTTTCTTTCCATACGCCTCTGGGCAAGCAGCGCATGCCGAACAGAAAGATCTGTTGCAAATACTTTTCCATGCTTTCCAACGGCCTCTGCCAGATGCCGTGTCAGCGTTCCCACTGAGCACCCATACTCAAGCACCGTCTCTCCTTTCAGCCTGCCAAGATGGTGTATTGCCTCCTTTCGCACCTGCGGCGGCACGTTAATCCATTCCGTAAGCAGCGTGAGAAGCGCGAACTGGTTGCGGACAAAGCTGATGACCTTCGGGTTGTAGTACAATTGCAGCAGAATATAGAAGGGTATCCCCAGCAGGATCAGAAGCACAGCAAGGAAGAACTTCTGCACCGCTCCAGGTGACTGCATAAACCACACCACGAGAAGGAACGCAAAAAACGCAACAACAATGAGCGGGCCTACAGAGCCAAATGGCACCTTATAGTGCCGCTGTACTTCAGGCCGCTTCTTTCGCAAAACGACAAGGCCAATCAGCGTTATTGAGTAGAGTATCAAAAGCAGGGGAAGCAGCATCTCAAGAAGCGTGGTGTACTGGCCAGCACCAATGATTACAAGCAGGATTGAAGCGCATGCCTGAAAGACAATCGCCTTATGCGGAGTATGGTACTTAGGATGTATTGCTGCAAACTGGCGCAAGAAAAGCCTGTCCCGAGCCATAGCAAGAACAAGGCGCGGTGAAGAAACCGCCCACACTGCAACCGAGCCGATGATTGCTAGATATACCCAGATAGTAAAGAAGGGGACAGCAGCATCGCCAAAATGCTCCTGCGCTACAGCAGTCAGCGGAGCCTTGGCTGATCCAAATTCCTGCCATGGCATGCTCCCTAACGTTGAGAGCACGAAAAGAAGCGCAATCACCGCGATGAGCACGGTGCCAAGCACAATTGCCCGTGGGACGACTTTCTCGCCGTCTTTTGTCTCTCCTGCAAGAAACGTCGAGCTCTCCCACCCAAAAAAGGTCTCTGCAATCAGGATGATGGCAAAAAACACCGCAGGCACAGGCGCCACAAAGAACGGCTCAAGATAGCCTGCATCAAAATGCAGGAATGACGCAAAGATAAGCGTCACAAAGACCGAGAGTGTAATCAGCGAGAATGTCACCAGCATGGTTGCTGACGTCTTCATCCCCGAATATGCAATCGCGTTGAAGATGATGATAAACATGATTGGAATGATGATCTTGATGAGTGGCACGTCAAACGGCAGCAGGTACTGGATAGCGCCAATCACCAGCATCGAAATGGTCAGGTTGCTTGATACAAGCAGGCTCCAGCCCACAAGAAACGACGGGAACCTGCCAAATGCCTGCTTTGAGAACTCATATACCCCCCCTTCCTTTGGGAACATGCTAGCCAGTTCCCCAAAACACATGGCGATATAGATTGAAACAATGGAGAGGATGAGCCATGATATCAGGGACGCAGGACCTGCTACAGCTGCCCCAAGGGCAGGAAGGAAAAAGATGCCTGTTCCCATGATGGAATTAATCACTATCACAAGCAGTGTAGGAAACGAGAGCACCCTCTCCAGCTGGCCCATACGCTATTCTAAGAAAAGGCGGTTTATAAAAGATAGGGATTACTTTTTGGTGGTGATGAATAGCAAGAGAGCCACCCCAAAAATGATGATTGAGCATCAGCAAAGGCTATTGAAAGTCCCTTAACCGAATTCTCCCCATATACAATGCCATCCCCAGAGCGGAATTAATGCCCATCTTCTCAAGCTCCATGATCTCCTCCTTGGAAGAGATGCCTCCGGCAGCAGTGATCTCAAGTTGCGTTGCGGCACGAAGCTTTCGCAAGGTCGCAATGTCTGTCCCTTCCATCATCCCTTCCTTATCTACGTAGGTATACAAAACACCCGAGCAATAAGGCTCAAGCTTCTTAACAACAGCAACAGGCGCTAGGCCTGTGGACCTGGTCCATCCTGAAACAACAACTTTTCCCTCCTTTGAATCTATTGCAATAAGTATCCTCTCCTTGCCGACAGCATCAGCTAGAGACTGCAGAAAGGAGGCATGCACCTTCCCGCCAGAAAATGCTGACGATCCAATAATAACCTTCTCAGCCCCCGCTGAAACAAGCTCCCTTGCCTTCTCAGCCGACCGAACGCCGCCGCCAACCCTGCAGGTGTGCCTTGAGCATAGCTCTTTGATGATAGAAAGATTGCTCCCCTTCCCCATGGCAGCATCAAGGTCAATAACCTGGAGGGTGAAGCCGGCAAACTCTTTTGCTTTTGCAAGAGGGTCAGCTTCCTCAAACTTTTTGTTTTTCGGGTTGCCCTGCACCAGCTGGACAACCTTGCCGCTCATCAGGTCTATGCAGGGAAGAATCATGTCTGCTCACCAGCAATCCTCTCAACAAGAGCAAGAAACCCGCTCTCGCTTAATAAGGTTATTCCCATCCTCTTAGCGTCCCTTCGCGCTTCACCTGACTGATAACCCCATGTGGCAAGATAGCACTGTGCTCCAGATTGCTTCACCCTAAAATGGTTCTCGGGCACATCATCAACAAAAATAATGCCAGACGCCTCAATGCCAAACCTGCAGGAGAGCGTATGCATATGCGCTCCCTTGTCAAGCCCCCTGTCGTTTGCGATGATGTCCTCCTCCCTGAACGCAAGGCCATAGGCATGCAGCAGAGAGGTACAGGAATGCCTGTCCTTTGTCGTGACGATCACCATGGGGATTCTCCCAAATGCCCTCTTCACTCCCTCAGCTATTGCTGGGAATGGCGGATTCAGTCTTACCCATGCATCCATATCTGCCTGCAGCAGCGACCGCTCTGCATAGAATCGCTTCTGAAACTGGTCCCTTTTCCCTTCAGGGATTGTTGCAAAGAACTCCTCAAACTGCTTCCGTGAATGCGCCTCCTTTCCCTGTGATAGCAGGAGGCAGCATGCAACATACTCCTGAGCATCCTTTGCATGGGATGCTATCCTGTAGAACGCCTTAACAAGGTCATCATTCTCCTCTAAGAAATCAACAGCATCATCTATCAGCACCTTCTTCCCTGCACCGATGCTTGTTTCAGGGTAGAGCGAAAGCAGCGTATTGCAGGCAACAACAACAAGCTCTCTCATCGAATTGGCGATGACCCCATCAAAATCAAGGGCAAGAATCTTTTTTTCCATGCATCAATCTCCTTGAGATGGCTATCAAAACTGTTTTCGTGTTTTAAAAGCATTTCCACCTGATATACTACTTCACGCAAATGAAGCTTGTGAGCATTATCTCTGTCAAGGGTACCGTCAATTGTCGCGAAAGCGCAGCTTGAGTCGACCAAGAGACGCTAGTCTCGCTGTGCCGAGCCTCATATTCCTTGCGGTAGAGAACATCGGAGGGGGAAGGTCGCGAATGCGAAGCATGAGTGTACCTAGAGACGTAGTCTCGCTGTCCCTTACGGGGATAGTTACCAAATGCGCAGCATGAGCGCAACTAGGAAACGCAAGTTTCCGTTCGTGTCCTCGCCCCGCAATAGTGTCTCGCGAGGCCGACGGTACCCGAAGGAGGAATGGTACCTCTTTACTTCAGAAAGGTGAAGTATTACCACCTGATATAATGCTTCACCTTTATGAAGCAGTCCTGCCCCTTTGCAGCTGTGAAGGGCATCAATCATGGGAAAAGGCATTCCAAAAAAAGGCATTACTGATGGCTTCTTTGCCAAAAGCGACGCTACTGTTCTCTCTCCTTCTGCCTGTGGTGAAATTGATGACAAAAATTCCGTCGTGCTCTGCATTGCCGCTCATCCTTCAACCACGCAGGTAGCAGCGCGCTAATACTGAGGCGAAGGCTGCAACAAATGCACTGCAGCAAGCGCAGCCCGAGCCTTTTTTGTTTTCACCTTTTTTTCTTCACTTTTTTTCTTCTTTTCTTTCTCCATTTTTATTTTCTCCCTCGGAATTTCAAAGTGCACTATCCTCTGCAATACAAAGGATGAGGCTACGCATTGGCCGTTGAAACGAGGGGGGAGTGCTCATGCCTTTTTTCTAATGAGCTTTTGGGAATGCCCTTTTTCCACTAACCTGCCTGCCTATATACCTCTAAACTCCAATGCACATGCCTATCCCGATGAGCTTTTCAGGCTGGTGAATCATTACGGAAGCAGATTAGCTTTTTAAACAAGGCACTGCAAGGAGTGGCCATGCTTGCACTGAAGATATTTGCTATTGTCTGGTCAGCATGCATTGTAACCCCATCATGGGATGCTGTTGCACTGCTTTCACGGATAATGGCATGGAGATGAAACAATGATAAGCATCATCATCCCAACGCTGAACGAGGAAAAGTACCTGCCGCTGCTCCTGAAAAGCATAAAGAAGCAGGATTTCAGTGACTATGAAGTCATCGTTGCTGATGCAGGCTCAAAAGATGCCACCCGAAGGATTGCAAGGGAATTTGGCGCTAAAGTAGTGAAGGGGGGAATACCTGCTGCAGGCAGAAATGCCGGGGCAAAAGCTGCTAAAGGGGAATTCCTGTTCTTTCTTGATGCTGATGTGGTCATACCAAGACACTTCCTGAAAAACGCGTACCGTGAGATGCAGGAGCGTTACCTTGATCTTGCCACGTGCGAACTCAAACCGCTCTCATCACTGCTTATTGATAAGGTCCTCCATGAGCTTTTCAATCTTGGAATAAAGCTGAGCCAACTCTCAGATTCTCATGCCCCTGGACCATGCACGATGGTGACCAGGAGGCTTTTTGGGCGCATAGATGGCTTTGATACGACAATAAAAGTGGGGGAAGACCTGAATTTTGCCAGAAGAGCGGGCAAGTTCCGACCTATCCGCGTCCTTCGCTCAACGTATGTAGAGATTTCAGTGAGAAGGCTTGACAAGGAAGGAAGGGCGGAACTAGTCAGAAAATACATTCAGGTGGAATTGCACAGGCTTTTCAAAGGAGAGGTGCGCCATAACCTTATCGAATATGAATATGCCAACTACGAGAGCAGCTCGCCTTTAGTCAGGAAAAAATTAAGCACGATACTCCAAAGAGCAAAAAGCCTTAACAAGGAATTCAACAAGGCATCAGTAATTAAGCCGGATTCCGCGTATACAAAAAAGGCTAAGGACAATGCCCAGAAGATAAGCGGGCAGGCTAAGGAGATGGCCCTGTCACTTAAGAATCTTCTTACAGGAAAGCCTAAAAAATGATAAGCATCATCATCCCAACGCTGAACGAGGAAAAGTACCTGCCGCTGCTCCTGAAAAGCATAAAGAAGCAGGACTTTAGGGACTATGAAGTCATCGTTGCTGATGCAGGCTCAAAAGATGCCACCCGAAGGATTGCAAGGGAATTTGGCGCTAAAGTAGTGAAGGGGGGAATACCAGCTGCAGGCAGAAATGCCGGGGCAAAAGCTGCTAAGGGGGATTTCCTGTTCTTTCTTGATGCTGATGTAGTCATACCAAGACACTTCCTGAAAAACGCGTACCGTGAGATGCAGCGCAGGTACCTTGACTTTGCAACCGTTGAAGCGAAGCCCCTTTCTGATATGGTGATAGATAAAATCTTCCATGAAACCTTCAATCTGGCTGTCAAATTGAGCCAGTTTCATGAATCCCATGTATCGGGAGTGTGCATCCTCGTCACGCGAAGGCTGTTTGACAGAATTGAAGGTTTTGATGAATCTCTAAAAATTGCCGAAGACATGGATTTTGCCAAAAGGGCTGGAAAATTCAGGCCAATAAGGGTATTGAACTCCGCTCACCTGATGGTCTCAGTACGGCGCATGGAGAAGGAGGGAAGAGCTGCCCTCATCAGAAAATATCTCTTCGTGGAGATGTATCGCCTTTTCAAAGGAGAGGTGCGCCATGACCTTGTCGAATATGAGTTCGGCAACTTTGACCAGAAGTTACCGCAGAAAAAGAGCCATATGAAAATACTGCTTGAGAAAATACGCAAGCTCAACAAGGATTTGAACAAGGCCTCTTCAAAGGCAGGCTCAGATGGCTACAAGGGAGCGACGATGCAGGAGAATATCCAGCGAATCAATAAGAAAGCTAAAAGCGTAGTGAAGTCGCTTACTGACGTTTTCTCAACAAAGCAGAAAAAGAAAAGCAACAACAAGCTTTATAAATAAAATTCTGGCTTCCTGAAATGGCATTGCGCGGATAGTCTAATGGCTAAGATGCCGGCCTTCCAAGCCGGGGATCCGGGTTCGAATCCCGGTCCGCGCATACAACCCCCAGTTGAAGTCACTTCTGTGTTTTGAACCCGATGGCAGAAAGAAACCTATCCACCTCAACAACAATGGCTTTGGGATTGCTGATAACTACCATGTGATTCTCTTTGGGCAATATCCTGAGAATTGATTTTTTAACCAATTTCTGAATCTCTTTTGCGGTTTTTACACTGAATATTGAATCACGCTCTCCTTCTATAACAATGACCGGCTTTTTCATGCTCGTAAGCGTGTCTGTTCCGTCAAAAGATGCTATCTGCTTATAGGTAAAAAGCCATGAAGCAAGCGACGTATGGGTGACATCAGAGTAAATCCTTCGCGGGTTCCAATCTCCCGTTCCTTTGAATGTTTCATGATCTACATGGCTTTTGGGCGCTTCTCCCATAGCCTTTTGGTACCTCTCCAGATGTGTCAGGATTTTATTTGTGATGAACGGGAATTTCTCAAAGATGAAATTCAGTTGCTGAGGCGCTTTGTGGCTGGTATCTATGAGGACATATCCTTCAGCCAAGGAGGGAAAAAGGCGGTGGAAATTTATGGTTACCATACCACCAAAGCAATGGCCGACCATGACGAATGATGTAATCCGCTCTTTTTTGAGCACCATGCGGACATCCTTTGAAAAAGAATCAAGCACATAGCTTTTTGATGCCTTTGGTCGTTCTGAAAGCCCGTGCCCCCTGAGATCAACTGCAAGGGTGGAATATCCCTTTCTATGAAAATGCGCCCTCTCCTTTTTCCATGCATTCAGGTCGCCACCTGCCCCATGGACAAAAACAAGGAATTGCTCATGTTTCCTGTGGATATCATAATATATCTCTGTCCCGTCAAATGATGTTACCTCTGGCATAAGCACCTTCTCTTCATTTTAATTTCTGTTCATCGTGGGTATTGACTCTCAACAGCTGATGATATATCACGCTAAGTTGCTTTGCTATCTTCTTTACATCATGCTTCTCTGCTGTCAGTATAGCCTGCCTGCCTAATCTCTCCCGAAGGTGCCAGTCATTACCCAGGGTGAGCATCTGCTGTGAGAACTCATCAATATCTGATGATTTAACCAGAAACCCATTCTGGCCGTTTCTGACGATATCAGGAATGGCATAAGAATCGGCACCAATCACTGGCAGGCCTGAGGACATCGCTTCAAGGATAGTAAGCCCAAGAGTTTCCATAGTGGATGCAGTAACAAATATGTCGTACTTCGCATAGGTCTCCTGCAGATGCTCTCTTGGCATGGCCTTAAGAAAGTGTACTCGTGACCTGCCATTTTTTTTGCGTGCTAATGTCTTCAAATCCCTTTCTGCGGGCCCTTCACCAATAATAGTAAGCGTAGAGGCTGGGAGTTTATCCGCAACCAAACAAAAAGCCTCTATAAGGATATGGATATTTTTTTCATACCCAAGCCTGCCAACATAAAGGAATCTGGCTTGCCCGCCTTCATATCTCCCTTTTTTCTTGAAGTGTTCAGCATCAATGCCAACCGAAAGGACATGGATGTCCTTTTTCAGCCCGTGCTTCACAAGTTCGCTTTGTATTGACTTCGTTGAAGCAATGACTGCGTCGCACCTGTTGTACATCCAGCAGCTGAATCTCCAGAGGGATGCTTTTGCAATGGTTCCGCTCCCCTTCCTAAAGGTGGAAAAAGTCAATGTGGGAATTGTGTTTGTCGCACCTTCTGTCTTTTTCAGGTAGGGCAACAGGTACATTGCTTGTTCAGCGACGATGGTATGATATGTCCCGAGTATGGGAATATCAAGCATTTTTCCGGCTAATATTCCCATAAGGCCCAAGGTTCCAGGAGTATGGATATGGATGACATCAGGCTTAAATGACCTTACGTCAGAAAGAATTTTCCAGAGATTAGGAAGCGATATCTTGACATCCTTATAGGTGTGCAGAGAAACAGAAAAATACCTGTGTATAGTGGTATTGGGAAGGGAAATGGTATTGTCAAGCTTCTTGTAATCTGGAGCAAAAACAGACCAGTGGATATCATTATGCCTGCACTGGCGAATGGTGCCGAGTATGGATGTGACAATCCCATCAATCTTTGGATAGAAGGTATCAGTAAAGGCTGCAATCCTCATTCTACACCTTCAAACTAACAACTTGGCTCATCCCATGCTCATTCATAGAGACTCCGTAGAGGTGAGTGGCATGGGATATCACCGCATCATTGTGCGAGATGATGACGTACTGGGCACGGTCTGCGTGCTTCTTCACAAGCTCCGCATACCTTGTCGCATTGTGCTTGTCAAGGGCCGCATCCACTTCATCAAGCACGTAGAACGAGGCAGGCTCGTGCTCCTGGATGGCAAAGATGAAAGCAAGGGCAGTCATGGTCTTCTCGCCGCCGGAAAGCGACCTGATGTCCAAGAACTTGTTGCCTGATATCTTGACTTTGATGGTAAGCCCTCCTGACAGGGGGTCATCGGGAGTCTCAAGCTCCAGATGCGCCGTCCCTTTTGTAGATAGCTCATTGAAATTTTTGGAAAAGGTCTCGTTGATGGTAGTATAATGCCTCATGAAGATGTCCTTTTTCTTTCCATCTATCTCATTAATCATCAGGATGACATCATTTTTCTCTGTCGCAAGCTTCTCTTTCTTCTCAATCAGCAATTGGTACTCTTTCTCCACCTCATCATATATCTCAAGCGCCTTCATGTTCACCGTCCCTATCTCAGCTTTCATGCGCTCGAACTTGGTAATCTCAGCCTTGAGCTGCAGCTCGCTCTTCTCTCTGTCAAGCGGCACCCCCTCATATTGTGAGAACTCTTCCCGCAATCCTGCAAGGGCCGCAGATATCTCTGCCCTCTTGAGCGACAGCGTATTGCTCCTTATCTCGCATTGCTTCTCCTCCTCCCGCTTCTTGACTACGGCCAGTTCGTTATGCTGCATCTCCTTTTCAATTTCCCCCCGCTTTGCAAACAATCCCTTGAATTGAGCATAGAACTCCTGCGCCTTCTTCTCTTTTTCCTTCAATTCCTTTCCTGCTGAAGTTGCCCTGGTGGAAAGCTCCATGATTTCCTTTCCAAATCCCCCTTCCTCCCTGTCAATCTCCTTGAGGATGCGCTGAACCTTCTCCTGCTCAGGCTTGTAGATTGTCAAGAGCTGGCCATCAATGTTCTTCAACTCTGTCTCGATGCGCGCCTCATCCTGGGAAAGCTGCGAATGCTTCTCCCTGAAGGCGTTCAGCTCAGCAATAAGCCGCGGGTTGCGAAGCCTGGATACCTCATCCTTGAGCTTCTGGCGCTCTATCTTCACGCTGGCAAGCTCCCTGTTCTTCTCAGATATCTTCTCCTGCACAAGGTCAATCTGCTTGTCAGCCTGCCTTTCCTGCTCCTTGAGAGCCTTCTCCTGCTCCTTGCTTGTCCCAAGGTCTCCTGCCTCAAGATGCAGGCTTTTCTCGGTCTTGATGATCTCTCCCTCAAGCTCAGCCTTTCTGGTGCGAAGCTCAGTGATTTTCTCCTCATTCTCTGCCTTTCTCTTCTCTAAAGTTGAGATAGCTGAGGAGAGCTCAGCAGCCTCCCCCTCATGCTTTGCGATGTCCTGCGCTACCTCCTCCTGGACAAATCCTACCCCCTCCTTTTTTCTTGCCCTGTAGCCGCCGTGCATCAGCCCTGAGTGCTCAGCGAGGTCCCCGTCAAGCGTCACCATCCTCACTGTCCCGATGCCTACCCTTCGCGCTACCTGCAGGTCGTCAACGACAAGCGTCGTCCCGAAAACATACTGGAAGACTTTCGTGAATCTCCTGTCAAAATCAATGAGGTCTATGGCAAAGCCGTGGCATCCCTTTGCCTTTGATGCTGCTTCTGCCTCCTTAAGCTCTCCTGATGGCCTGATTTTGTTGATGGGGATGAATGATGCCGTCCCAAGCTTATTCGTCCTGAGATAGTTGATGCATTCAGCGGCAATCCTGTCATCCTCAACAACCACACTCTTCAGCCTTGGCCCTGCTGCAATCTCAAGCGCCTGGGCATACCTCGCTTTTACATTGCCCAGCTCAGACACCGTGCCATGGATGCCCTTGATGTGCTCCTTGGCTGCAATGATAGCCTTCAGGGCAGTATCGCCGGCAGTTGCTTCCCTGATGGTGAGCTCCTTTGCCCGCAGCTTGGCCAGCCCCTCCTGCACTTCGGCAAGCTTCTTCGCGTTACGGTCAATCTGCCCCGCGAGCGTTGAGTCCTCATTCAGGCGCTTGTTGAGTTCAAGCGTAGTATCCTTGAATAGCTCCCTTTTCCCCTTCAGCTCCTCAAGCTGCTCCCTGTGCTCCTTTTCAATCTCCCTGACTTTCTTCAACTGGCTGTCAAGCGTGCTCAGCTGGTGCTGTATCTTATCCTTCTCACGGATATAATTATGCTGCTCCTCACGAAGGGCATGCACCTCCTGCTGCAATGCCTCGCCCTTCTTGTCAAACTCCTCTATCTTTGAGTCAATGTCCCCCAGGTCATCAAGCTTATTCTTTTGCCTGAAGGACTCCATTTTATTCTCCAGCTCCTTCTTTTCCCTTTCAATAGATGCTTTCTTCTCAGCCAGAGTCTCCTGCTGCACCGCAATGTGCTTTATCTTCACCTCGGTGTCCTTCTGTGATTCCCTGATGTCCTGCCTGCGCTTTCCAAGCTTCTCCAGTTCAGCCGTGCAGGCCTCCTGCCTGGACTCCATCCTGGCAAGATCTATTTTCATCCGCTCGATTTCCTTGTTCAGCTTTACCTGCTCTACTTCCCCTTTCTCCTCTATTTCCATGGTGATGGCATTGACGTCTTCCCTCTTTGCCCTGTTGTCAGCTGCAAGCTTCTCTACTGCCTCCTTGAGATTTGCGAGCTCCTCTGCGGCCTTTGCAAGCCTTTCCTCAGTTTCGAAATGGTCTTTTTGCCTGAAATCAATTTGCAGCTTCAGAAGAGAAGCTTTTGCAGTCCGCACCCTGTCATTCATCTCCTTGAATTTCAGCGCCTGATCCCTGTCCTTCTTCAGCTCCTTCAGATAGATGCTACGCTCAGCCAGGACTATCTCTGCCTCTTTCAGCCGCTCCTCGACGCGCTCAAGCTCACGAAGCGCTTTCTGCTTCTTCTCTTCATAGATGTCAATGCCTGCCACTTCCTCAATAAGGAGCCTGCGGTCAAGAGGCGGCATCTCGACAAACCGCACGATGTCTCCCTGCAGGATGATGTTATAGCCGTCGGGATCTATCTTTGCGGCAGCAAGCAGGTCAACTACCTCCTGCTTGGTATAGGTCTTATCATTGATCCGATAGACTGACTGGCCCGATTCCTTCACGATGCGGCTGACCTTCACTTCAGCTGAGTCGGCGGGAAACACCTTCTTCTCATTATCAAAATAGATGGAGACCTCTGCCTGCTTTGCGGGCTTCTTGGCCTTTCCGCCGTTGTAGATGAGGTTTGAGGATTTCTCGACGCGCATGGATTTGGCGCTGGTTTTCCCGAGAACGAAGCAGAGGGCGTCCATGACATTACTCTTACCAGACCCGTTTGGCCCTATCACGCAGTTAAACTTGTTGTCAAAAGCTATTTCAGTGTGCTTGGCAAAGCTCTTGAAGCCGTGCAATACAAGTTTCGTGATTCTTGTCATCTGACCCGATTTTTAGAGGAGAAATTTATAAATGTTGTTGCGGCTGAAAAGTCAGAACTCAAAGAGCCCCTTCTGGCTTCCCTTTTCAGCAACCCTCCTGTAGCTCGCCCATGACTTTCTGAAAATCTCAGGATACGCCTCATAATGCCTCTTTAGGAAAGCCACAGTGACAGGGTCAGCTGGGTACCCTGAGCCAAGGGGCTCTTTCACCCTTGCCTGAATCTTTGCAATCTCACTGTCGCGGGTGACTTTGGCAAGGATGGAAGCAGCTGAGACACTAGGATACTTGGCATCGGCCCTGTGCGCAACAACGATATCAACCGCCACGTCGGAAAGCAGCCGCAAGACGTACGCCTTATACGCGCCAAGATTGTTGCTTGGGCAGTCCAGAATCGCCTGCTGAGGCTTCAGCGCCCTGATGATATCTGCTGTCATCCTTGCTTCAAGCCAGTTCAGGTTCAGCCCGTCCCTGCCGTTGACTGCCTCATCAATCTCAGAAGGTGCCGCCTGCACGATATGATATCCTGATGAGGTCCTGATGATCTCACCAAACAGCCGCTCACGCTGCAAAGGAGTGAGCGTCTTTGAGTCCCTTGCCCCGATTGCAGCAAGCTTCTGCTCGTCCTTTTCAGCGACAGCCACGCCTGCTAAAACCATTGGGCCTATCACAGGGCCCCTCCCCGCATCGTCAATACCGCAGAGAAGCATTGCTTTCCCCTCCTTTATGAAAGTCCAATTCTTCATCAGTCTCATTGACAAAGATAAAGGGCCCTGCAGGCTTTGCCTTTTTTGTGGGAAGAGAAGCGTAGTCTGCTGTGGTCTTGCCTGACAACCCAACATAAGGAGATTTTTTAGAGTAATCCATTGCATCAAAAGGGCCGCCTGAACAAACCAGCTCATGGTATCTGGAAAAATCTATCCAAGACCTCCAGCTCCCGCCTTTTTTGAAAGACCTCTTTGCGCACATGACAACGCGTGAAGGCACGTGGTCAGTAACGATCTCATAGCCTGGAAGATAGCGCATCAGCTCCCTCGTGAAGGCAACAACCTCCTCATGCAGGGGCATGTTGTCAATGGTATAGAAGCGCTTAGACGCCCCAAGAAGCATGTAGGCCTTTATTTCAATGAAGTCAGGGTCCCCTTTCTGGATCATCCCAGCATACTCATCATGCCCCTCCATATTCACCCCCTTGATCATGGTCAGCCGTATGCAGGTCCTATGATTCTTCTGCGACAGATACAAAAGGCTCTCGTTGAGGCGCTCCCAGTAATCATCAAACAGCGGAAGGTCAATCTTCTTAAGCGATGTCTTGTTAGGCCCGTCGAGGCTGATGTACAGCTGCGTCACGGGATTGAGGTCGCGTATCTGGAGGGGATACTGCGCATTCGTTACCAGAAAGGTCGAGATGGATCGCTGGTTGAAGAGGCCAAGGAGATTGTTCATCTTTGGGTAGATTATGGGCTCCCCTGTGAGGGAGAGCGCTACATGGCGCACGGTCTTTGATGCCTCATAAGCAGTGCTGTTCTTTTGGGGATGCCCCCCCATGCCATTCAAAAGTTTCCTGTGCGCAGCGAGGCTTTCAGTAAGGATCATCTCAGGCTCATCAACCTTCCATTTCCATTCATGTGAGACAGGCGCCTTATAGCCTCTCCAGCAGAAGGTGCACCTGTTGGCGCAGGAGATAGAGGTCGTCATCTGCATGCATTGATTGCTCATGATGCCATAGAACTTTAGCTTATAGCAGCCGCCTTCCCCCTTGATCATCTTATTGGTCCAGCCGCAGGTCTTCACAGCGCTATGGCTGCCAATGACTCTGTATTTCTGCTTTTCAAGAGACGCACGCGCTGACTCTGTCAACATAGGCCAAGAGAAACAAAAAGGAGCTTTTAATGGTTTTGGCACTGGGTACTACTTCAGCTTGTTGAATCAGCCTGCCTCTTTCCAGCTTTGACGGGCATCAATCCCGAAAAAATGGCATTACCTACAGCTTATAAAATCGTAGGGCGAATACAAATTCAACAAAATTTATTATCAATAAGCCATAAAAGATATCTCTCTGATTCATTTTTGATGCTACAAACCCCTTTATGTGATGAAGATAATTTTCTATGGTCTTTGGAGAATGCCCTTTTAGCTTACACTCTTGGACAACAATTAATTCGATTTCTTGTATTTGTTTAGCTCCTTAGCAAAGATTCGATGATAGCATTCTCTGCAGCTCTTTTTTTATGTCGAGTTTTTGGTATTGCCATGTTGCGATGAGCGAGGCAAGCGTCTCATATGTCTCGGTGCCTTTTACGGAGCGGAACGCTCCGATTATTTTGCGCACCAAAACTGTTTCCCTGATTGCCTGCTCGGAATAATTGTTTGTTGGTTGGACGCCGGCAATTTTGATGCAGGTAAACCAGCTCTCCATGTGAAAGTGAATATATTTTGTGATTGTTTGGCACTCTTCGTAGCGTGCATAATACTGAACTATTTTTTGCAGCTTCTTGGTCATTTGGCCGTACTTGCGGAGCCTCTGCTTCCCGCTTTTTTCTGTGCTGTTGAACTTGACAATATCATAAAAAACCAGAGGAAGTGTACCGTGAAAATCTGTGAGCCAATTTCGAAATTATACCTCATCGTCAGGAATAATAATATCTCCCCTTCTCACGCTGCTCCCTGTCTTTAACCGAGCCTTCCTTATTGGCCCGTGGCCGGTGCGACACTTCATCCCGGCGAAACGTGATGGAAAGCGCCTTCAGGAAGCGGGTCATCCCCCCCTCCATGGAAAAGGGACCATGCACAGAGCCATGCAGCGCAGGAGCGCCCTCAAACACCGCAATCCTGTCAGAGACATAGTCAATGAAAAGGAGGTCATGGTCAACCACAAGGGCAGTAGCGCCTTTCAGTTGCATAAAATCCCGCAGCACCTTTGACACCATCAGCCGCTGCTCTACGTCAAGGTAGGCCGAGGGCTCATCCAAGAGATACAGCTGCGCATCCTGTGACAGGCAGGCAACGATTGACACCCGCTGCAATTCTCCTCCGGAAAGCTCACAAAGCTTCTTCGTATACAATGGCTTGATATCAAGGGAATGCACCAACTGGTTGGAATACTTGCTGATAGCCTGCGAAAGGGCGGCCATCACCAACTCCTCTGAATCTGAATCCAGATACTGCGGCTTATACGATACCTTCACCAAAGGATCAATCTTCCCTGAATCTCTCTCCAGCACTCCTGCAAGAATTTTCACAAACGTCGTCTTCCCTATCCCATTCTCCCCCAGCACTCCCACGACGTCGCCCTTTGAAAGCTGCCCTGACTCCGCAGCAAGGGAAAAGGAATCAAGCCTCTTTGCTACCCCTGACCACGATATCAGCACGAACTCCTCCTTGTGCTCAACGCCCTGCTTGGGCTCAAAGGTTATTTTCTTGTCACGGAAGCGCACGTTCTCCTCCCGAAGATACCCTGAAAGGTATTCATTGATGCCTGCCTTGGTTGATTTTGGCATGGAGACGACGCCATACGCATCCTCTTTGCCGTACATCATATGAATGAGGTCAGAAAGAGAATCAAGAATTATCAAGTCGTGCTCCACAACCATCACTGCAGTCTCTGAGTCAGCAAGCGACTTTATGAATCTGGACACCGACAGCCGCTGCTTCATGTCAAGATACGAGGTAAGCTCATCAAAGATGTAGAGATTCGCCTTGCGAAGCACGGTTGCAGCAATCGCCACGCGCTGCAATTCCCCTCCGGACACGCTCCTTATGTCGTGAGAAAGGATCTGGGTGATGCCAAGCGCAGCGGAAACGTTAGCAAGCTCTCCTTTTTCATCAATCCTGGAAAGCAATTCCTTCACCTTCCCTGAAGCGCTCTTTGGTATCAGTTCTATCTGCTGCGGCTTGTAGGCAACGGTGATTTTGCCATCCCGCAGCTTTTCAAAAAATCCCTGCGCCTCAGTTCCTTTGAAGAAATCAATAAGTTGTGCGTAACCTGCCTCTGCCAAAAATTCTCCAAGGTTTGGCTTCAGCACTCCAGCGAGGATTTTGATTGCCGTTGACTTCCCTATGCCATTTCTGCCGATGATACCCACGACCTTTCCAAACATAGGGATCGGAAGATTGTACAGCCTAAACTCATTCTGGCCGTAGTGGTGCACCGGCGTCTCCTGTAGCTCTTCAGGCAGGTTGATGATGGCTATCGTTTCAGGCTCAAGGTTATGGCAGATGCCGCATCCTATGCACAACTCCTCGTTGATAAGCAGCTTTGAGCCTTCAACATACATGCACTCAGCTCCTCCCCTGTTTACAGGGCACATGCTGGCAATATGCCTCTTGCGCTCCATGTCCTTAAGCTTCTGGTTATTCACTGCTGCGATGCGCGTCATGGAAGAAAAAGGGGAGCCAGATGCTATTTAAAGGTTGTTGGGCTCCATGATACTCCTCACACCACGCCCTTCACCCTTTCTCTCAAAATGCTCCCTCACCTTAGAGTCACCCTGCACTCTGGCAGCGCTTCCTAGCTTATAGTACGTCTTCTCAACAACAGAGCCCCATGAATACTCTCCTTCTTCTTTTTTGACAGACTCAACGGCAAATTCCCCTGTCTGCACCCCTTTATTCAGATGATAGTAGATGGAGCGCAGGGTACAGGGGGGGAACACCACTCTGTAGGCTTTATAGATGTCATATCCATACCCCTTTCCCATCACGAACAGGATCTCAGCGATGTTATTGCGTATCACCGAGCCAATTGGCCTTCCTCGTCCCATTACGATGGGCAGAAGAAAGTCTGTTTATTAAACTATCCCAAAGGCAGCCTTATATAGGAGAGAAAAAAAAGGGTGGGGCTGGCATGGTCAGAAAGGCAATACACACCTGGAAAGAGAAGCTCAAGGAGCATTTCAGGCAAGTCATTTCCATAAAGAGAAGCCCATCATCCATTGCCGCAGGACTTGCCGTAGGCGCATTTATCGCGATAGTCCCAACACCTGGCTTTAACATCCTCATAGCGATAGGTGTTACCCTTATCTTTGAGAAAATAAGCAAGATATCGCTCTTTTTGGCGCTCCTCCTCTTCAACCCCATCACGACGTTGCCCTTCTCAGTCCTTGGCTACAATTTGGGAAAATACCTGCTTGGTTCAGCGCCTGTTGTTGAGTCTGGCATTCTCATGTGGGACAGCATCTACTACCATACCATCAGGTACATGCTTGGGATGGTCATTGTCGCGCTCGTAGTCTCCCTGTTCCTGTATCTGGCAGTTTATGTCATTGCCTCATTCTATTTGAAAAGAGATCACAGTTCACGCAGATAGCCCCAGGTATGCAGCTTGTCAGAATCATCAAACCACCGCTCTCCTATGTCGGTTCTGTAGTACATGTGGGGCAGGTTGATGTTCTTGATGCGTGCATACGCCTGTTGTTGCGCCTGGCGCATGGTCCTCCCCGTGCCGCACACGATGAGCGCAACGCCAGCTGCGCCAGTCACAAGCCACTCCCCACTCACCAGCTTGATATCTTCAATGTGCACCCCTTCCGTTGGCTTTCTGAAATACACAACTGAATCCTTTGATTTGACCGCAAACGAATCTGGATCCCTGAAAGGGAACGGCGGAACAACGATGCGAACGCCAATCTGGAAGCCAGACCTCACCTTAAGCTTTGGCGCATTGCCGCAGGCAAGTTCATACAGGAAATCGCCAACGGGAGTGAGCATACCCTCCTGCTGGATGGAGATAGTAGGATAGCCAAAGCGGCTCGTCCATTCCAGAGGATAGATGCCATGGCTGTTGACGATGCAGTTGAGGTCAATGTACCCTACATAGCCCTCTTCAGCAAACTTTCCCTCGAATTTCTTGAGGGTTTGGTTGAATATCTTGTTCGGCCCTGACCAGAACATAGAAGTGCCCATCTCGCCGGTTGATGGCCCAAGGTTGCCTGGAAAGAGCTTCTTATGCTCAAAATTCACGTTGATTGGGTAGATGAACTCCTTGCCGTTGAAGAACGCACCCACTGCAACCTCAACACCTGAAATGCGCTTCTGCAGCTGGAACACCTTGATTTTCCCTGAAAGCGCCCGCTCATAATCTGAAAGTACCTGGATGACATCTCTTCCATCCTCGTCTTCCCCTACAAACAGCAGACCCTTAGTGTTCTGCGCCTCGCCACTTGGCTTGAGCACGTACTTTCCAGGATGCTGCTTCACATGCTCAATCGCATCCCCAAACGAGGTGAATTCCCCGTACTGGATGATTGCGATGCCATGGCTCTTCAGCTCTTCCTGGCCAAACGTTCGGTCGTCTTCAAGCTGGTCAGTATAGGGCGTCCCTCCTATCACTTTTTTCCCCTGCCTGCGAAGCTCAGAAGCAAACGTCCCATGGCCAAGCACATCGTCAAATATGATAACATCAGCCCAATCTACTTCTGCTCTCCATTCAGCTACTTTGGGGACAAATCCGTCTGCGACTTCTTTCTCCCTCTCGCTCTGGATGAAATACCTCACTTCATGTCCTTCCTTGACCACCTGCCAGGCGATGTCACTTATGAGGGCATCATAGGAGACAAAAAGAAATCTCTGCGGTGTCGTGGTCCGAAGGGGAAGATGGTTGCCGTTTGTCTCTTTCATAGGCGATCACTAGAGTGTGGCATATCCTGCATTGGCAGAATAAAAATCTTTTTCAAAACGTTTCTTTCCATCTTCCCATTCCTCACTTGATGATGGCAAGCACAATGTTCAGCAGTATGAGGGCAAGAAAGAACAGGCTTACGTGCTTCCAGGCAGCTTGCGCTTTCTCCTTAGGCAAGTACACAAGAAGGGCAGTCTGCAGCATTCTTCCCCCGTCAATTGGTCCAAGAGGCAGTAGATTGAATAGGCCAATGCCAACGTTAAGGATGAACAGCCAGGCAAAAAGGCCGATGAGCCAGAACACCGCCGTAGGGACCCACGCTCCGTATTTTTCAGTAAAGCTCTCCTTGATGCTCTGCTCCTGGGAGAGATACACGCCAAGGTACGCCTTCCCCTTCTCATCAGGATTCTCAGCAAGCGTCACAGGATACGCCCCAGTGCTGGTATGAAGGGTGATCGCATCTCCTGGCGATTTCTTCTCAAGAGCTGAGGAGAGTGCGGGAATTGTGAGGGTCTCTTCGGAATCTATTGCTTTGATGATTTCCCCTGCCTTGATTCCGGCAGCCTCAGCAGGAAGCAGCCCGTCGCTATCGCTAATAAGCTCAGTGATTTTCACCCCGTCAAAACTCACCATGGAATCAGTTATAGGGCCCAAGGCGAAACTGGAAAGCAATACTACGACTGATGCAAAAATGATGTTGGAAAACGGTCCTGCAGCAAACACAGCCAGTTGCTCTTTAGCGGGCCTTTTCCTGATATCATGCTCATCAGGCTCAACAAAAGCAAAAGGTATCAGCGGGATGACAAAATGGAAAAATGCAAAGCCGCTTGCCTTCACCTTCATTCCAAATGCCCTTGCAGTGGCGCCATGGGCAAACTCGTGCACTGTAGCAATCAGGAAGATGGAGATTATGAAATAGAAAAAGGGCACAAACACCGTCCCTGGAATGCCTTTTGCAAACGGCTGGATGATGCCAACGCCCGCTGGTGCCTCAGGCTTGACGATAAGGTCATAGGATCCGACAATAAGCGACAAGGCAATGAGCACCATGCCAAGGAAGCCGAAAACGATGCCCACGTACCCAGCACCCCTGATGAGCTTGGGGATTTTTGCAGCAATCCCATCCATCAGCGAGAGGCCAAACTTAGTTCGAAGCATGGACACGAACACCAGTGGCCAGGCAATCTTCTGAATTGTTAAGTACTTGCGTTCAAACAGCAACACCACGCTCAGTATGACATAGAACACGACTGCGGCAATGGCTTCAGCATTGGGTAGCATGGGGGAGCCTTCTCACTAATTGCTTTTTAACCTTTGTCATTTGCAAAAAGAATAGAGGCAAGGAAGAGCTACTTCCTGCGAACCGGCCGTAACGCCTTTCCAGAGCATTTCCTGCAGGATACCTTGCCCTGGATAATCTTCATGTTCGGCGCCTTTATCTTGGACTTGCACGCCCTGCAGATGAATACGTTGCGCATCAATCTCGCCTCAGCCTCGGGAAATTTAACCATTGTCCTGTCTCCTATGATGATTTGATGACCTGTTTCATCACTTTATCGTTCAGTATCTCCCAATACACTATCTGTGCGCCCTCAGCGATGTCAGCCTTCAGCTCTTCAGGAATGGCAAGATCAAACGTCTCGTAGTTCTCAGCGTCCATCACGTTTGCGCTGTCGCCTGAGATGGAAAGCACCTGTGCGTTTTTCTTCTCAACAATCGGGACATCAATGTTATCGTGGCCTGGAAGCACAATCACCCGCTTCTTCTCATCAATAAGGCCTACGCCAGTCAGCCTGACCTTTGCATGGCCGTGCTTTCCAGGGCGTGAGGTCTGGGTATCAACTACCCTGCATGCTGCACCCTCAATGACTACGTAATTGCCCTTCTGCAGCGACCCTACGCTTGCGAATTTTGTTCCTGCCATCTGACAACCTCTGATAATGAGATTGAATGGAGCTAGGTGAGCCTATATAAAGATTATGTTATCAAGTAATACTTCACTCTTCTGAAAAGCTCGTCGGGATAACCATGAGTAGCAGGCTTTGAGGGATAAGAGTGGATAGGCTCGTTGGGGCTGGCATTCCCAAAAGCTCATTAGAAAAAAAGGCATGAGCACTCATCTCATCCTTCCACGACCATTGCGTAACTTCATTCTTTTCGTATCATGCCATCATCTCAATTGCACTTTCCGACGGGAGAAAAGAAAAGTGAAGAAAGA
>Ga0208373_1002212_pt1 | contig 22283 bp, 25 predicted proteins | sample RifOxyC2_FD_184036 | JGI IMG/M metagenome (GOLD analysis project Ga0208373, IMG submission 184036) | Soil microbial communities from Rifle, Colorado - Rifle Oxygen_injection C2 (SPAdes) | ecosystem: Environmental > Terrestrial > Deep subsurface > Rock core/Sediment | place: Rifle, Colorado... | reverse complement strand
TATAGCAAGTATAGCTCATAATCTGAAGAAGATTTGGATAATGCGAGGAAAGATATGCAAAAATAATAAAAATTTATTTTTTGAATTAATTACTAGTGAAAATTATTTGAATTATGGGACAGCCTGTAAAGAGCAAAGCGTGCTAAAGCAATGAATATCTCAAACAACAATATTGTTCATCAGAATGTGACTACCTCAGATATTTATTTTTTATGCAATACCCAATTCACCCTACGACTAAAGCAATAAGATTTCTTGCCATCTATTAATCTTTATCCAAATAGTTCTTACCCAATTCAAGCCCTTTCAAATCTCTTTCCAAATTTCTTAATGTAAGCCCATTTGAATCATACTTATCAAGCATTTGTTTGCTAACAAATCTTCTCTCAATCATCTCTGCAAATGTAAGAAGATGTCCTGTCTCTATGCCTATTAATTTCTCCAAATCAGTTATTTGGTCATATTTTTCAGAATATGCCGCAGTCATTATCTTGTCATATAATGTATCAACATCCTCAATTCCACTCTTCTTTATCCTCTGAATAGAGTTTTTAGACATCATTGTAACTTCCAAAATTTCAATTGGTTTAACTGTATTTGCCATATTTTTCAGCATCAAAACGAGTATTTAAATTATATTGATGTAAAAAATTAATAGTTAAAACAACTTCCTCTGAGCGCCTTCCTTCTTAACTTCATTCAACTTATCCAACTGCTTCTCCACCCTCTCAAGAGAAAACTGATGTCTTTGCACAAGAATTTCCCTTACCTTCTCAACATTGAGTTTGGGAAATTCTATCTTTTCCCTCTTTACGTTTGGTTTCTTAAATATCTCAAAAACCTCTTGCCAATTAAAGTCCAATCTCCCCTGCTCCTCCAACTCTTTGAATATAAGCGCAGGAAATTTCTTTTCTCTTACCAATGAAAGAGCCTTTTTAGGTCCAATTCCCTTTACTCCCTTAGGATTGAAGTCCGTTCCAACTAAAACCGCAAGAGAAATTAATCCATCGGAATCAACTCCCAAAGCATTAAGTGTCTTTTCATACTCAATCATCTCAGGAGAAATATATATTGTCCCGCTTCTTGTTTTTCTCTGCCTTGCCAAAGTTAAATTCTGAATCAATCTTGTCCCTCCAACTGCAAGTGCATCATAATCCTGCGAGCCAACTGCATATGCCTGTCCAGATTTTACTATTTCAGCCGCCTGCATTTCTCCCTCTCCAGGAGCCTGCACAACTGCAATCCCCATCGCCTCAAGCAATTCCTTGCTCTCCCTAATCATCTCATCATTTAATCTAATAAAACCCCTAGAATACTTCCCCATCATTTCAATATCTCCATCTTCCTTCGCTTCTTCATACTTCTCTCTCATCTCCTCCCTTGCTTCGCTTCTTATTTCGTGCGTCTTTCCCTTAAGCACATGATACTCTCCATCAAAAACATAAATTAATTTTATTCCCTCCGAAAGAAGAGCAATATTTCTATAGAACAATCCAGATAAATGCGAAGTTACTCTTTTCTGACTGTCCATCAGCGGAGTTCCATCTGGCTGTCTTATCGAACTCAGAAACTGATAAAGAGCATTAAACGCATCAACTGCAATCGTCTTTCCCTTTAGCTCTTCGAATTTAACTTCGTGCCTCGGAACAATATCTCCTATTTGTAAACCCATTCATAAAGATGGAATAAGGAGTTAATAAAATTATTGAGTCTCTCTTGGGATAAGAGAATTCTTTCCAAATCTTAAATCATTTCCAATATATTCTCTTTTATCATTCCATATGTGAAGTCTTGTAGAATCTTTTTCCCCAGGTCTATCTTCAGGCAACATATGTGAATAATCGAAATGAACTGGAGCAAATTTGAAAGATACAATTCCTTCATGAAGTCTTTCAGATTCAGGTTGATAATACTGCAACCATCTGCCGGGAGCACGAGCAATAGTCTCCTTCTCCTCTGGTCTAAATGCAATCATTCTTCTCATATCTTCAGCAGAATACTCCTTTAAGCTTAGACATCTCTGTTGCTTATAGAAATTATCTTTTGCTGCACTTCTGAAAAATGTCTTCCCATCTTTATAGAATAAAGGTAAAAACTGCACAAATGTTTCGGGTCTAGAAGTCTCCACAGCTCTTCTAAAATCCGTAAATCTCTCTCCAGGATATTCTTGGTCAACCAAAAGAACAACTGCTCTTTCATCAACAACAAAATATGTAGAATCAACACCCGGAAAAACCTGCGTTCTAACAGGTCTAACATGGCTAGAACCCTCTAATTTAGCCATAACATAATCTCTCATCCTGTCTCTTTGTACTCTATTAATCATAAAAACCCCTATTTCATATGATATTTAAACCTTTCTGTTTGTTACTCCTTTAGAGTAACATTTAGCAACAAATAAAACCTCAGGGAACTTATAAAAACTCTCTTTTATTAGTTAAAATATGAAGGGGTTCATCATCTATTCAGATTATTCCACCGAAGGAGAAAGCACTTTTGTAAAGCTATTTGGAAAACTGGAAAATGGACAGAGCTTCGTAACCCTAAATAAAGTAGAACCCTATTTTTTCATTAAAGAAAAAGATGAAAAAGAAATAAAGAAGCTCTTAAGTAAATATAAAGTAGAACCATCAAAATTAACGACATTCGATAACAACAAAGTCATCAAAATCTCCCACTCCTCACAATCAGAATTAAACAAACTCTCATCCTTTCTCCATGAAAAATCCATAGAGACTTTCGAATCAGACATTCGCCCACATCTCCGTTTCATCATAGATAACAATCTCCTTGGAAGCATTGAGATAAAAGGAGATTCAGAACCATCGGAAAGAATAGATAAAGTTTACAAAAATCCAGACATCACTCCGGTTGACTTCCATCCAAAACTCAAAGTTGCCTCCATAGATATAGAATCTTCCAAATCTGGGGAGCTTTATTGCATAGGCATCTATACTGAAAATAAAAAAATAAACCTGATGATTACAGACAAGAAATTGGAAAATACAATTTCCTGCAAAGATGAAGAAGATTGTCTTGAAAAATTCAAGCAGGAAATTCTCAAAATAGACCCGGACATAATAACTGGATGGAATATGATTGACTTCGACCTTGCTCAATTGCAGGAGAAATTCAAGAAACATAAAATTCCATTTGACATAGGAAGAGAAAATGGAAATATAAGATTAAGAATAGAATCCAATTTTTTCAGAAGCAGTTCAGCAGACATCTCAGGAAGACAAGTCTTAGATGCAATGAACCTCATTCAAGACCCATTCATTCAGGAAGCCCCATCAATTAAAAATGCAAAGTTTGAATCATATAAATTAGAAGATGTTGCACAGGCAATTCTGCATAAGGGAAAAATAATAACTGGAGAAAACAAATGTGAAGAAATAGAGAAACTATTCAAATCGAAAAAAGCAGAAGATATTCAGAAATTAGTAGACTACAATCTTATGGACTGCGAGCTTGCCTACAAAATTTTAGAAAAAACAGATATAATTAACTTAGCAATAGAACGTTCCCAGCTAACAGGATTACAATTTGATAGATTAACTGCTTCAATCGCGGCATTCGATTCTTTATATATAAGAGAATCAAGAAAACATAATTTAGTAAATCCAACAACCAAATACGGAGAAAAAGAAGAAAGAATTAAAGGAGGATATGTCTTCTCATCCCATTCAGGAATATATCATAATGTCCTTATCTTCGACTTTAAGTCCCTATACCCCTCAATAATAAAAACATTCAACATTGACCCTGCATCATATCTAGAACATAAAGAAAAAAATTCAATTGAATCTCCCAACAAAGCATATTTCAAAAACACCCAAGGCATTTTACCAGATATAATTGCAAAACTTCATCTTGCTAGAGAAAAAGCAAAGAAAGAGAAAAGAGAGCTTTCTAGTTATGCAATTAAAATAATTATGAACAGCTTTTTCGGGGTTTTGGCGTCGCCAAATTGCAGATATTTCAACCTCAACATGGCAAATGCAATTACCCACTTCGGACAAATGATAATCAAACTCACAGCAGAAGAAATTGAAAAGCATTTCAAATTAAAAGTTATTTACAGCGACACTGATTCAGTCTTTGTTGTAACTGATTTAAACAAAGAAAAAGCAAATAAAATTGCAATTGAGATACAGGAACACATAAATAACTTCTACAAAAAATATACAAAAGAAAATTACTCACGGGAGTCTTTTTTAGAGCTTGAATTTGAAAAACAATATTTATCTTTGATGATTCCTCAGCTAAGAATGAAAGCAAAAGAGGGAGAAGAAGAGAAAGCTGCAAAAAAAAGATACGCCGGCCTGCTAGAAAAAGACGGAAAAGAAGAGATTGAAATTACTGGCTTGGAATCCATAAGGGGAGATTGGACTGAGGCAGCTCAAGAATTCCAGAAAGAACTCCTCAACAAAGTATTCCATAAAGAAGAGATAACAACTTTCATTAAATCATATGTAAAAAAGATTAAAGAAGGCAAATTAGACAAACAATTAGTATATAGAAAATCCATAAGAAAAAATTTAGATGAATATACAAAAACAACCCCTCCACATGTAAAAGCTGCAAGACAATTGGACAAATTAGAAGGAAACATAATAGAATATTATATTACAATCGAAGGCCCAGAGCCAATTCAGAAACTTAGACATAAATTAGATTATGAACATTATATCGACAAGCAAATAAAACCCCTTGCCAATCAAGTCCTCATTCTATTCGGAAAGAATTTCGATGAATTATTTGAAAAAGGAAAGCAAACTAAACTCTTCTGAAGTTGATTTTGAAATTAAATCCCTTATTACATCTCTCCTTTCTTCAGCCACTATTCCATTAAACAAACTAGCCCTAAGTATTTTCCAATATACATGCCTATCATATTCTTGATGTTGTTTCATAAAATCTGAAGAATAAAGTTCAAACACATCATTTAATGCACATGCAATTCCTGCACTTCTATTCTTCCCTTCCCTACAATGAACCATCAAATCCATTCCATCTCTGAAATATTGGACAAAGTTTCCAAGAAGTCTATTTGCATCCCTTCTTGCAAATATTACCTTTCTTTCACTTTCAGGTACTCTTAATGCTGCAAGGAAATCTATTTTTTTATTTCCCCTCATATTATCAAAACTATCAAAATAAAATTCATCAACATAAACAACTCTCTTGTCTTCTTTACAATCTAAATCAAAAGGAAGGTTATCCTTGCCGAATACTCTTATTATATATGTCTCTCTTTTAGGTCTAAATTCAATAGCCTTTTCCTTTGATAATACAAATATCTCATTTGCTTTCATGAAAATCCCATAAATAAGAAGTTAATAAATCTTTCAAAAAAATTCCACCAATTTACTTCTTATTCATTCTATCCCATTTAGCAAGAACTCTTTCCCCGAGCATTCCGGATTTAACTTTAAAGCTCTCACCAAACTCCTTCCAAAAGTCCATGCCCCTATATGAAATATGAACTAATGCCACAAGAAACATTGCAACTAAACTTCCTAAACCTGCAAGAGCCATATCCTTCTGAGCATCCCAAATATCTCCTTGTGTTCCAAGATATGCAACACCCAAATCTCCTCCAAACAATATAACAATTCCCCATTCAATAAGTTCATAGATACATGAAAAAGCAAGAACAAATTCAACAGGGATATAAAGTCCCCAAAATCCTCGGCTCTTTCCAATTCTTATAAAAACTTCTCTAAGGGGATAAGCAAGCAAAAGTCCGAATGAAAAATGCACTATCCTATCATAATGATTTCTTCCGAGATTTAATAAATCAGAAAGCCAAAATCCAAATGGAACTTCTGAATAGGTATAATGTGTTCCGACTATATGTAAAACCATATACGCAAAAATCAACCCATATGAAATATTAGATAATCTAAACCATTTAAACCAAATAAAAAGCAGAACAACAAAAGGAACAGTAAGATAATTCTCAAGTTTCCAGTCATCAAAGTATTTTACATTTACGCTTAATATTATCCAGACAACAACAAACAAGACAAGTAATATTAATGGAAACTTATCATTAGAATTCGATTTCTCATACCAAAGCAGACATAACAGTGTCACAATTAATGAAATTATAAAAATACTCCAAGGACCTAATATAATATCTAGAGTCAATGGAGAATCTCCATTATATAATGTGCCAAACGAATTAACAAGAGCAACATACATACTTACTCCGACAATTCCTGCAAGATAAAATTCTTCAGTTCCCCTCGTGTAAGCATAGAATAATGCACCCATTGTAAGAAGAGCCATGATTATCTTTGAAACAAAGTCCTCATTGAACCTAACACCTGTGCCAAAATACACCAAAAATCCAACAATTAATATTAAAAACAAAACCCAGAATGAATACCCCTTCTCACCCTTTACCATTCTGAATGATAGCAAAAGAGATTTATAAATATTCTCTAAATTCTCTTAAACCTATGTTCTGCAAAATCTATATTCAATTTGATAAGTCTTTATAATATCCAGAAACAAGGAACAAAGGTGAAAAGATGGCAGTAGATATTGTAATTGGAGGGCAAAGAGGGGATGAGGGAAAAGGAAACTTCTGTCTATACCTCGGACTAAATGGAGATTATAGTATTGGATTAAGATCTGCTTCTCCCCAAGCAGGACATAGCATATACATCGGAGGAAAAAGAATAGGCATTGCTCATCTGCCCTGTGCTGCTGTTAATCCTAAATTAAGAATTCTTCTTGGAGGGGCAAGTTTCATTTCTCCTAAAAAGTTATTTTATGGAGGCACAGAATATAGACCACATACAAAAGAAACAATAATTTTGGACGCAGAAATCCCAACGCTAGGTTTAACACCGGAAAGACTAGGAATAGACCATAATGCAAGACTAGTTACCCAAGATCATGCAGATAGAGAGAAAAAAGATGAGAGACTGATGGAACTAGGAAGCATAGGCTCGGGAGTTAACATGGCAAAATTAGATTTAGTCTACAAAAGACAAAAGTTAGTAAAAGATGATCCTGAACTTGCAAAATATGCGACAGACACCGTAAAAGAAATGGATGAAGCCCTTGCCTCTGGAAAACACGTTTTATTCGAAACAGATCATGGAGTCGAACTTTGTCAACACTTCGGAGGTTACTTCCCATATAACACTGCAAGAACAATAAACACTTCTGCTTATTTAGGTGAAGTGGGTCTTCCGCCACAATCAGTTAGAGAAGTTTATCTTGTTGTAAAACCATATATTACTGCAGTGGCAAAAGATGCACCATTAAAAAATGAAATCTCCGATAAATCCACATTGGAAGAATTATTGCACACAGGTGGAGAATCCGGAAGCATTTCTGGAAGAATAAGAAGAGTCGGAAGATTCGATGAAGAAAGTTTCAAAAGAGCAGTAATACTTTCGGGAGCAACAAAAATAGCAATTTCTCATTTAGACCTATCCAAAAATGCGTGGAATAATACAGGATTTTCAAATGATACGCACTTCGTGAATTATCTAAATCAAGTTTGTTCCCAAACAAGACAAAAACCAATAATCTCATTAGTCTCATACGGTCCTAGAGTGGGAGATATAAAAAGAGTTGATTAAGATGAAAAAAGCAATAATTGTCGGAGGAGGTCCTGCCGGACTTGCAGCCGCATACACTTTATCCAGAGCAAAAGGATTGGAAGTAACTCTAATTGACCAGGGTAAAAGAGTAGAACAAAGAACAAGAGAAGATGCAGCCTACGGCATTGGAGGGGTTGGAGCATTCTCAGATGGAAAATTCATCTTTGATACAATAATGGGAAAAAGACAGATAGGAACAAACCTCTCAGAGCTAGGATTAGATGATAAAGCCTATTTGATAAAAGCAAAAGATATGTTCAAACAATTCTATGAACCTCTCCATGGAAAAATGAAAGGCCCTTCAAAAATAAAATTGGCAAACGCAATTGAGATAGGAACAATTGCCGGAAGAAATGACATGGATTATATTGTAGCCCATGATTATCACATAGGAACAGATTTACTTCCAAGATTAATAGGCACCATGCAAGAAGATTTGGAAAAAAATGGAGTTAAAATAATAACTGGCGAAAGAGTTTATGATTTTGAAAAAGGAAAAGTTCACACTCGATATAATGGTGACAAAAAATCAAAAGAATATACTGCAGATTACATTCTCATTGCTCCCGGAAGAGATGGTTCCAAATGGCTAGAGCAAACTCTTGAAGAAAAAAAGATAAAACACTGCACAAGACCCATTGATGTAGGATTAAGAATAGAAGCAGATTATAATGTCCTAAGACATCTAACTGAAATAGAAAGAGATGTTAAATTAGAATTTAGAGCTCCAAATGGAGACATGATAAGAACCTTCTGTGTCTGCCCACATGGAGAAGTTGCAAAGGAAAGAAAAAAACCAGAATTTGGAGGTTTGGATTTCTGTCTAGTTAATGGTGCTTCCTCTTCAGTAAATCTCTCTCCAAACACAAATTTTGCTCTTCTTGTAAGAATGCCCCTGAGAGGCGAAGGAGATAATGCCTCCTGGGGAAGAAAAATAGCAGAAACATATCAACAGGCAGGAATAGACAAAATTGTTCTTCAGAGAATGGGTGATTTAAAGCAAGGAAGAAGTAGCAAACCTGGAAAAGTGAGCGAATGGAGAGTAAAACCAACTCTTTCAGAAGAAGATTATATGCCGGGAGACCATGGAATAGGAATGCCCTATAGAATTCTAAGCGATTTAATATATGGAATAAACAAACTCTCAGCTCCGGGATTAATAGAAGGATTAAATCAAGACTCTACTTTACTTTATGGTCCAGAAATAAAAATGCATGGAATAAGAATCTCAACAAATTCCTATCTTGAATCAACTTCAATACCTGACATTTATTTCGCAGGAGACGGCACTGGCTTTTCCAGGGGCATCGGAGGAGCAATGGCTTCAGGCATAAGAGCCGCAGAGGGAATTATTTCCAAGTTGTAAAACCCCATAATAAATAATTATCTAATATTCCCATTTATCCCATATATAACTGATTAATCATTGTACATCAGATAATTATACTTTTACTACGTTAAATCTCCGATTAGTTAACCTTTTAATCTCTCTTTCTTTCCAATAATTATGACTAAGATTAAAGAACCAAAGACGAAAAAGGAATTTGAAGATTACTATAGACTAAGATGGGATATTCTTCGTGCACCATATAAACAGCCAAAAGGAAGCGAAAAAGATGACTTAGAAGATAAAGCAATACACCTCATAGCATTAGATAATAAAAAAATAATTGGAGTAGGAAGAGGGCATTTTAACAATAATGAAGAAGCACAAGTAAGATATATGGCAATAGATAACAAATATCAAGGAAAAGGTATTGGCGGAATGATTCTTGATGAACTCGAAAAAAGATTAAAAGAAAAAGGAGCAAGATATGTAGTACTAAATGCAAGAGAAACGGCATTAAATTTCTATAAAAAACATGGATATGAAGTAATGGGGGAAGCACCTACTCTTTATGGAAAAATAAAACATTCAAAAATGAGGAAAGATTTAAGATAATATGACACGCTACGAAATGAAACCTGTATTTGAAGCTCGAATGCACAAGCTCATGGCAGATGAAAAGGACTTCAAAGCATACAATGAAATAATCCACACTGGACCTAGAAACTTCATTAGATGCAACACTCTTAAAATTTCCCCGGAGAATTTGTTTAATAGATTGAGCCAAAGATGGAAGGTCTCTCAGCCCTACACAGAACATCCAGAAATAATACTTGTCGAACAAGCCCTTGGTCCTGGAGAACTTGGAAATGCAATTGAACATATTCTAGGATACTATTACATTCAGGAGGTATGCAGTATGATGTCTGTCATTGCTCTAGACCCAAAACCAGGAGAATTTGTTCTTGATTTATGCTCATCCCCCGGAAGTAAAACAACTCAAATGGCTGCAAAAATGGAAAACAAAGGAACAATAATTGCAAATGATTTGAAATATGATAGAATCGCAATTTTAGCAAGCAATTTAGAAAGATGTGGAGTTTCAAATACAATAATAACAAAAAATGATGCAATCCACATATGCTCAAACATCTCAAAATCCAATTTTAGATTTGATAGAATCCTCCTTGATGCTCCATGCTCCGGAGAAGGAACAATAAGAAGCTCTCCAAAAACGCTTTTGATGTGGAATCCAAAAGTTGTAAAGAACTTATCCAGATTACAAAAGAAAATGTTTGCCAATGCAATAAAATGTCTTAAAGTCGGCGGCACTCTTGTATACAGCACTTGCACCCATGCCCCAGAGGAAGATGAATCTGTAGTCGATTTTGCCATTAAGAATTTCCCAGTCAAAGTTGAACACATTAAATTGCCAATGAAATGTCGCCCAGGACTGACCGAATGGGAAGGAGAAGAATACGACAGCGAAGTTAAGAAAGTCTGCAGAATTTATCCCCAGGACAATGATAGCGAAGGCTTTTTTGTTTCCAAATTTACCCTTTTGGAGGAAATAGAATAACCAAAAGGCTTAAATATATCACAATCATGATAATAATTATCATAATTAAGATAACAAAATGGAATTAATAAATGTAATAAAAGCACCTGAAATAAGAAGAATTTTTGGAGAGCGCGAGCTCGAAATAATAGAAAAACAATTACTTGGAATAAGATTAACGCCCTCCGAAAGAACAAGGCTATCAAGAGATATAAGAAAAAAATTTGTAGCAATTCAGCTATTGGCAAACTATAATTCTGAATCTCTTAAAAAAGGAGCGGAGATTATAAGGAAAGTCAAAGAAATGAACAAGAAAATACTTGAAAGTGAATACTTCTCAAAGGTAAAAAGAGTGATATTATATGGCTCAAGCGCCTATGGGATAAGAACATTCCGTTCAGACATAGATATTGCAGTAGAATTTGATAAAATAACCTTAAAAGAAGCTGCAAACTTTAAGATTGAATTTAATTATGATGAAAAAATACAGATTGAAGTCTACAATCTTCTCCCCGAAAAAATAAAAAAAGAAATAAATAAAGGAAAAATAATCTATGAAAGAAAGAATTAACGAGAAAATCGCAGAGATAGAAATATACCTTCAAAATTTATCTGAAGTTTCTCCAGATAACTTGGAAGAATATCAAAAAAATTGGAAAATAAAAGCCATATGTGAAAGATTATGCGAAAAAATCGCAGAAGCAGCTGTTGATTTGGCTTTTTTTGTATTTAAGGAAGAAATAAATAAAGATAAAAATATTAGAATTCCTAAAAATGATTCTGAAGTTTTTGAAATATTAAAAGAAAGAGGAATAATCTCCATAGAATTGTGTAAAAAATTAGGTGAATTAAAAGGAATGCGAAACTGGCTCGCACATAAATATGAAGAAATAAGTGATGAAATTATATTTAATGCAATTTCTGAAGAATTGTCAAAGGACATCAGAGATTTCTTAATTGCAATTAATAAATACAACAATGGAATAAAATGAAAACAAATAAAATAACAAATTATGTAATTGGAATAATCCTCTTTCTAATTGGAATATTTATGTCTCTCTATCAGCAGAATCCCAATTTCTATACTCCATTTTCAATTGGATTATTAATAATTACTCTAAATATTTATAACACTCTTGCAAAAAGACCTCTTTTTAATAAATGGAAAACAAAACAGCACTTTGTCTTTTGGGCATTGCTAATAATTGCAAGTATCATAATCGACCAAATAGGTATGTGGTTGAATTATTGGTATTATCCTTACTACTCAGGGATTTTAGACGAAACAATAAAAATACTATTTGAATACTCAGTTCCCTTAGTTTATTTTATGCTAATTCTTTTAATAGGAACAATTTTAATTAATAAAACTAAAATAAATCTAACTCTCTCGTTTATTCTATCTCTACTAATCCTAGTTCCATTAACTCTCTTTTTCACAGAATACATAAATTCCTTTTCAGATTCCTGGATTGTGAATCTACCCGAAATAATCTGGTTTTCCCTAGGTTCTTGGCTTATGGCAATAGTTCCACTAATAATTTACAAAATTGCGGAGAAAATGAAATGACCTCAGTAAAAGCCCTTGCATTCGATGTTAACGGAGTTCTTGCTTCCCACATAAATGGAGGTTCAAAAGGAGTGCATGAATTCATGGCAAAAAACCTTAAAGTCTCATTAGATACCTGGTTTGACGCAATAGACATCCCCTATGAGGCAGCGATAGAAGGAAAATTCACAAGAAAGAAAACCCTACAGCTAATAGCGCAAGATTTGCATTCAACTCCTGGAAGAATAGAAAAACTTTTCAAAAAAGCCTACAAACATAACTTCAAGAGAAACAACTCCCTTTATGATATTGCATTTAATCTAAAGAAGAAAGGATACAAAATAGCAATTATCTCAGACCAATGGTACATAAGTGCCGAAAGCAACATTAAAAACAACGACAAAGAGAAGTTCGACATTGCTTTAATTTCCTGCTATGCAAAAATGAGAAAATTCTCAAACAAAATATTCAAAACTACAATGAAAAAGTTAAAAGTCTCTCCAGGAGAAATGATTTTCATAGATGATAGAGATTGGAATACTAAAACTGCAGCCAAATTAGGAATAAAGACAATATTGTTTAAGAACAATCTTCAGTTCATAAGAGAATTAAATAAATTTGGAGTAAAATTAGGATGAGAGCAGAAATTAACTTCGTAAAAAGCAATGAAAAGAGAAAGATAATAGAACAACTCAAAGAGCAATATGGAATAGAAGACTTGCCCTTCCTTCTTCTTAAAACTGGAAAAGAAAAATGTAGAGGATATTCCGGGCATTTGTCAAAGGAAGAAATAGATGAACTTGGAGAGCTTGCAAACATAGAAATTGTAGGTTTGTATTTAATAAAAGAAGAACATGACCTTAGACTCAGTTTTGATACCCCTTTATTACTAAAAGACCAGATAAAAAAGAACATCCTAGAAATAAACCCTGCCGATTTCCATCTTTGGATAAGGGGCAACGATTTGGATATAAAAGTTCCTCAGGGAACATATATTATAAAATTCGGAGAAGATTTCTTTGGCTGCGGAAAAAGCAACGGAGAAAAGATATTCAACTATGTTCCAAAAGACAGAAGACTAAGAAAATAATCAATAACTTTCAACTTTCAGCCCTTTAATTCTGGAAAAATGCTTGTCATCGGTTAAAATGCAGTTACAATGATTGGCAAAAATTGTTCCGGCAACTAAAGAGTCCATTGGGGAAATTTGTTTCCCCTCGCCTTGTAACTCTGCCTTAATTTTTGATGCTAAAAAAGCAGAATTTAAGTTAAAGTTAAAAATCTCCAAATTATCAAGAAGATTTTTAAAAGATGTTAATTCATTTTCTTTATTGCCTTTTTTTGTATAAATACCAAAAAAAACTTCAAAAGCATTTATTGATGTAGTTGCTAACACTTCTCCTTCAATCTCGCCCACTTTTTTTACAGCTTCAGAATTATTATTCAATAAGTCAATTATAAAATTAGTATCAAGACAAATCATATTTTCTTACCCTCTTTCTTAAATTTTCATCAAATTCTTCATCAAATTCTTTTATTCTTCTTTTCATATTTTCCGCTTCCCTATCTTCCATTTTCCATGCACCTGCAAAATCTAAAATGCTTTTTTTCTTACTAAGAATTCTCCCCAGCACCTTAGAAAAGCTCTCGCTTCTAAGCTTATTTCTCAATAGCATATTGTAAACATCTTCAGTTATACTTATGTTCTTTACCATGTGTACACATACACACACCCATATTTAAATCTTCCGTTAATTGGAGCTCAGAAAGGCAATACCTTAGAGAATAACATTAAATTAAACTTCATAACCCATAGACCTAACAAATTCTCTCAAATGCTGCCCAACTAATATTGCATCCGCTCCTTCTTTGACGTCATCCCCAATTCTAATATTGCTTGCCTGACAAAGCCATCCCTTCCAAATGTCTCTCGCTTGCTCAAATGTCTCAGTTTTCAATTTCCCATTGCTCAAATTCCTCGAATTCCAAACAACTTTACAATATTTAGGTATCCTGCCTAATTCTTCTAAAGATTCTGGCTCTATCAAACACCTATCAAGATAAACTCTTGGAACTCTCCCCACAACCAAGGCATAATCTGCAATATCTATTGCCTTTTTAATCTCATAATCCATTGAATGAATGCCCTTAGCAAGAATTGGTTTATTTGTAAGCCCTTTTGCTCTTTCCAATAATTCAAATGACCCTCCCCATCTTTCATTGGTATGAATGGAGATGATATCTCCAAATTTATTAGCGATCTCAAACAATTCCTGCCAGCTTTCTTTTGATTTATACCCAAACGGAGAAAGTGTCTTAACTTCTGCTATTAATTCTATTGATTTACCATTAATGATCATTAAAATCACCCTTGCTAAGAGTTTATAAATCCTATTTACCAAATAAAAAAATGACAGAAAAACACTATGGCGGAGCATCTTCCCATGGAATGAAAGATAAAGCTAGTTCATCCAATAGTAAAACAGATATAAACCTAAAAACAGATAAATCTAAGGCATTAGATAACTCTGAGGAATCGGATGATTCTCAGTTAACTTCAAAAGATATTGAAACTCTCAAAAAAGTAGGCAAAATAGCAACAGAGACAATAAAATATGCAAAATCATTCATAAAAAAAGGAATGCCCCTACTTGAAATAGCTGAAAAAATAGAATCAAAAATAATTGAGCTAGGTGGAAAACCTGCCTTCCCCTGTAATCTTTCAATAAATGAAATAGCCGCGCACTACACTCCTTCATACAACGATACTGAAATTGCCCAGGGATTATTGAAAGTGGACCTTGGAGTCCATATTAATGGTTTAGTAGCAGACACTGCATTTTCTCTAGATTTAGAAAACAGCACTGAAAATAAAAAACTCATTGAAGCTGCAGAGCTTGCTCTGAATGAAGCAACAAAAAAAATAAATAATGCAATAGAAATAAGCCAAATAGGAGAAGTAATAGAAAAATCAATTAAATCCCTTGGATTCCAGCCAATACAAAATCTTTCCGGACATGCAATAGAAAGATATGACCTTCATGCAGGAATAAACATTCCAAACTACAATAATTCTAGTCCAATAAAGATTACTCCCGGAGTTTATGCAATTGAACCCTTCTCCACAGTAGGTTTAGGAAAAGTCCGCGATGGAAGACCATCAGGAATATATCAAATTCAAAAATCTGGAAACGTAAGAGATAACTTTGCCCGAGAAGTCCTTTCTTTCATAGATGAAGAATACTCTACCTTGCCCTTCTGCTCTCGTTGGATTCACAAGAAATTTGGAACAAGAGGCCTAGTTGCTTTAAGACAAATAGAACAAGCAGGCATTCTGCACCATTACTCGCAGCTTATTGAAATAGGAAAAGGAAAAGTCGCACAAGCAGAGCATACAATTGTAATAACTGAAAAAGATAAAATTATAACTACATTATAATTTTATATAGATATAAATTAAGTTCCTCTGTTCATTAAAATAACAATATCATAATCTTGCTACATTAGATAATAAATCAATTTATCTTTAATTGGCACAAGCAACTATTGCTGCCAATTAAACGTTGGTCTTATCTGCTCATATCTCCTTTCGAGCATTTTTCTTTTTATGAATCTATAAAGCAATACAGAAGAAACTAACGTTGCAAGTACTATTATGCCTATAATCAAATAAAACACAATTTGCCCATAATCAATCTGCCCAACAGGAATATCTGTAACGTCAGTTGAACCATCAACGACATTTCCAGTAATTAAAATTCCACTTTTCTCAAGTATCCCTGCACTTGCAAAAGAAATAAGAACTAAAAATAATCCAAAGAATAAAAATAAAGATTTTATGGTTTTTCTAGCCTTAGATTTCACTTTCCCCAGATAGCTTGTAACAACTTTCCCATTAACTCTTTTATTCTCATATAAATAGGGCCCATAAACCTTTCCCTTAACACGAGTGTATTTTTTATGCACCAAATTCAATTCCTTCTATATCTCTAAGCAGTAATGTAAGTTTATAAGTATTTCTCCTACACCTTCATTAATAGTGAACAACCCTATGGCAAGACCGTAGGGCATCAAAAACCCCAAACACTTTAATTATCTCTTATACCAACTTAACTTCATTGAACATTAGCTAATTATTTCATTAAACTTGTTTTAGATTTATATTGTAATCCTGCCTTGCTTTAGCCCTATGGTAAGACCAGAAGATATAACAATTAATTAAAGATTGCTCGGAGCAATCTTTTTAAATGGCAATATACTTATAATATCATTATGAAAGAGGGACTAAAAAAAGAAGGTTTTCTGAAGACAGGAATTAAAGGATTTGATGCACTTATCGACCAGGGAATTCCAATTGGAACTTCAAATCTAGTTGAAGGTGGTCCAGGAAGCGGAAAAACAATATTCTGCCTAAGTGTAGCAATGCACACCTGCCAACAAGGCAAGAAAGTTTTGTACATGAGTTTTGAAGAACCAGAATTCAGACTTAGAAAACACCTAAAAAACTTCGGATGGAATCCTGAAGAGTATGAAAAGAAAGGCCTTCTTGTAATAAAAAGATTTAATGCATTGGACATAGCAAGAAGCGTTGAAGCCCTTCTCAGTGAAGCAAAAAAAGAACTTCTTATAGATGTTCAACCAGTATTAATTCCAACAGGATTTGACCCAGATTTAGTTTTAATAGACTCCCTTTCCAGCATAGCCTCTGCCTTCTCCGGAGAAGAATCAAGATTTAGAATCTACATGGAACAACTTTTTAGATACCTAGAAGCACATGAAATGACTTCCCTTCTTATAAGAGAAGTTGCAAATCCAACCCACGTTGGAAATACGTTTGTAGAACCTGGAGGTGCAGTTTCTTTCCTTTCAGATGGAATAATCTCAATTTACAATGTAATCTTTGCCAATGGAAAAAGAGAAAGAGCATTGGAAGTAATAAAAATGAGAGGAATAGATATTGATAGAAGAATAGTTCAAGCAGAAATAAGAAAAAAAGCAGGATTTATAGTTCACTCAGATACAACACTTAAGGGAAGCTATAAATTAACCTAACGGGTAATTTTCCTTATATTTCTATATACTTCTATGTATTCCTTTAGAATATATATACTTACAAAGAAAGGTTTATATATGCAAAATTGATTATATTACTGCATGGTAAAAAAGAAGGTGACACTTAGTCTAGATTCTAAAACCTACGGTGAGTTTAGAAATTACTGTGATGAAAATGCGATTCTTCTTTCAAAGAAAATAGAACTCTGGATTATTGATTTCATGCAAAAAAATAAAAAAGAGGAGAAGAAATAAAATGAAAAAAATAAAAATCTCTTCAATGCTAATTATTTTAGCAGTCTTCCTACTGGCATTTATAGGAATAAATGTAATTGCAGTCAATTTTGTCTCTCCCATAAATGGAACAATTCAGAAAGAAAACTCTTTAATAGTAAATTTAACGACAAGTCTTCTCGGAGAAATTTCTTCGTTTGTCGATTTTGATAGCTCTTTAATTAGCTGGTGGAGATTTGAAGGCAATGTAAATGATGAAATGGGGATAAATAATGGTGTTCAGACAGGTTATGGTTTACAAGTCCCAGGAGTTTTTGGAAACGCTACAGACTTTAATGGAGACAATCAATATATAAATCTTGTAAATACCAACAGCCTAAAATTAGGAAACAATCACAGCATAGCGGGCTGGATTTATATAAAAGATAATAGCACTGCAGGAGTTATAATAGCGAAATGGTGTGGTATATGTGGTTATAATGATGTAAGCGAAGCAAGAAGTTATGTAGTTGATGTTGAGTTAGGAAAATTATATTATGGAATATCAACGCAAAGCTTTCAGTTAGTTAATTCATTTCACAATTTTTATTCAAATGTTACTTTGCCCCTTAATAAATGGATATTCTTTACGGTAACTTACAACGGAACAAGGAGAATAATGTATATAAATGGTACATTTGAGGGCTATGTGGACAAACCGGGAGACATTTATCAAAGTGATGCAGATGTCCAAATAGGTGCAAATCGTGACTCTGGTTATCGTTCGTTTTTCAATGGTTCAATGGACGAAATTATGATGTTTGGAAGAACACTTTCAGCTAGTGAAGTGGCTACGCTCTACAACTCCACTGCAAACAAGTATTATAATAATTTTACAGGATTAAGCGAAGGAACCCATACCTTGGTGGGATATGAAATTAATTCTTCTGGAACGAAAAATCAAACAAGCATATGGACAATTAGAACAGATTATACTTCACCAAACGCCAGCAATATATTTTTTTACCCAAATAGCAGTGAAGTCTTAGACCCAAATATAAACATTACTATAAATGCCACGATAACTGACACTGTAGCTATGGGCCTTGCTATAGTTGAAGTTTACAATGGAACTGGCTGGACAAATTATTCGATGAGAAATTCATCAAATGTTTATACAGCAAATTTAACTCTAGATTTATTGGAATCAAATTACACCTACAGAATATGGGCAAATGACAGTGTGGGCAATCCATCCAGAAGTTCAAATAGAACATTTACCGCTCTTTGGGACTGTTCCTGGAATGCAACCCAAGACTTAGGTGCAGTTGCAGGATTCAATCAAAACAAATTCATTGGAAACATTACAATAAACAATACGGGAGACGTTCAATACTCAAATAACAACTGTTCTCTAAACTTCCACTTCGCCCATAATCTTGGAAGCAACAAGATTTACTTCAATGATAGTGAAAACAGCGGAATGTTAGGATATTACGACATCCTACTAGGTATCCCTGCAAAAACATCGTTAAATTTGAAAGTAAATGCATCATTTGGAGGGAATACTCAACAAGAAAATTTGATAATTAATACATCTGAATTCTCCTCAAGAAGTACCCTAGCAAGTACAACCACAACTGCAGTCCTTGTAACTAATCAGATTGGTCCATATCTTTACAATAAAATAACCTATGCCCCAACACAGATTTACCTAACTCCTGGAAACTTCTCTTTAGAAGGATATCTTAGAAATCTCATGGGTTCAACAGCACCAAATGAAAGCAATACTGCTTATAATGTAAGTTTCTACTGGTCTATGCCTTCAGGACTAACTAATATTTCGGACAATCTTACTATGGAATATGTAAATATAACAGACAGCAGTTTAAACACCCTAAATGTAAATATCACATTTACAGATACATCTTCCTTGGCTTCAATGACATCTGGAACTAAAACAATTTATTTATATGCTTTGGGATACAACCTCTCAGGAGCAAGAATACCGGATGCCTCGGGAAGCACTTTAATTACATCATCTACAAATATTACCTTCCAATGTTATTCCACCTCTGATGGAGTATATGTAACTGCCTGCGGAACACTAGATGGAGATTATGTCACTCTAACAACCAGCTCTTCATCTAGTGGGGGAGGGGGTGGAGGGGGCAGTGGAGCGACAGGAGAACAGGCAGAACCATTTTCAAAGTTTATCAAACAAGAAAATTTTGAGTTAGTCAGAGGTGAAGAAAAGGAATTTATAATTGAGTTTACTAATCCTTATTTATATGGAGAACTGCAAAACCTAACAATCTCATTAAGTGGAATAGATTCTCAATATATCAAAATTACCCCAAATAAAATAGATAGACTAAACCAAAGCAAAACAATATCAATAAAAATAAAGATAAATGCACCTAAATATCTTGAAGAAGGAAATTATAAATTAACTCTAGAAATAAATGGCGATCTTCTAGCCAATGACAATAAGCAAAGCTTTTTAGCAAGAAAGAAAATTGATCTATTTATATTTGAAATAAGCAGAAAAGATATCACTGCAGAACTTGAAAATGCAAAAGCACTTATTGAAGAAATGAAATCAAACAATCTTAGTTATCTCCCAATGGAAAGTCTTCTAAATGACGCAGAGATATTCCTAAACTTAAGTGCCATGGGAAAAGCAAACTCTAAATATCTCGAACTAAAAAAGATACATGATGATGCCTTCTCTTCAAAAGAAATTCTAAGCCAGCTAAATGCAAAAATACTAGAAGCTCAAGCAAATGGAATTAACACCCCAGAAACAAGTAAACTAGTGAGTCTAGCAGAAGCAGCATTTGCAAGAGGAGACTATGCTCTTTCTCTTGCCAGACTAAAAGAAGCTCAGCTCAGCTATGCGCTTGAAGTAAAAGGAGAATTCAACACTGCATATTATGTAAAGAATCATCCATTCCAGTCTTTAGGATTCCTAATAGCGGTTTGTTTTATAGCAATAGCCTCGACACTTACCACAAGAAAAATACTGCTTAATAGCAAGTTAAAGCTTCTTGCTGAAGAAGAAAAACTGCTCGTGGGACTTATGAAAGTAGTTCAGAGAGAATGCTTCGAAGAAAAAAGAATGTCTATGGAGGAATATGAAAATACAATGAGCCAATATGAAAACAGACTAAATGTAGTAATCCAAGATAAAATAGAAGCAGAAACAAAGATAGCAAATCTAATGAAAATAAGAGGTGGAAAGAGAAAAGTCCTTAGAGAAGAATCTATAAGATTGAAAGAATTGATAAAAGAAACGCAAAGGCAGTACTTCGACAAATCCCAGATGGAAACGAGAGTATATCAAAATATGATAAAGAGCTATGCCGCAAAGCTTTCAGAGATAGAAGAAAATCTTGCAACAATAGAAGCACAGGACGAACTAAGAAAGAGAGGACTAAAACTATGATAAAAATAAACAAAACAAAAACAATGATTATTTTCCTGGTTTTAACCATATTCTTGACTACATTCATCTCGGCAGCAGAAAATTCCACGACTACTACAAAAAGCGATGCAGAAAAATGCATAAATGGTTCCCAAACCATCATAGACCAGCTTGCAAATGATGGATTTAATACAATTAGAATACAAGACATTATAAAGAGTTCTAAAGAAATTTTAGATGCTCAAAAAGTCAGAGAAAATAAAAACCAAAGCACAGATTACTCTAAAATTATCGCTTCATGTCAAAGCATAGAGCAGATAAAATTTTTAGCATACAGCGCAAAAGATGAAATATTTGTTCTTAACAAGGAATATGATAATTTTAAAAATAAATCAATAAGTTATGGACTAAATACTTCAGAAGTAGACATTCTAATGAAAATTCTCAATCAATCCATGAGTGATGAAAGATATGAAAGTGTAATACAACAAATACCAATAATAAATCAAAAGATAATAGAAACTGAAGCCTCCGCAACAACAGTTAATTTGTATTATAATACCGTCTCCAGAGGATTAAAACAAATAATCTTGGACAACCTTACTTCGATTATTGTAATATTTGTTCTTCTTATTGCATTTTTAATATTTTACAAAGCATACCTAAGAAGAAAAATATTAGAAAGAAGAATAAAAGGACTTGAAATAGAGAAAAAGATAATTCAAGACATGATAAAGAGAATTCAAAGGGAATATTTTGAAGAAGGTAAAATGCCTGAGGGAGAATACAACGTAAAAACAAAGAAGTTTGCAGAGTTAATAAGAGATATAGAAAGAAGAATACCTATGTTGAAAGAAGAAATAGCAATGATGAATTCCTATTTCAGAAGCGATAAAACAGACTTCGAAAAAAAGATATATAAACGAAACAAACAATAATAAAACATGGAAAATTCATTCAGAGCCCTAGAAGAAATAGCAAAATTCGAGCAAAGAAATGAACTGCGAAATGGAAAATTCGTAACCTTATTCAATACACGAGCAGTTAGTTCATTGGAAAAACCGCAAAAAGAGCAATTTTTTAACTATCTAAGAAACAGAAAAATAAAAAATAGATTTTTCTGGGTAATAATGTCTTCAATTCTCCTTTTTGCCATTTTCGCCAATCCTCAGGTCACTGGAAATGTAATATTCAATAATAATGAAACCGCAAATGTAGTCTCATATGGACTAATTGGACTTTTTATTGCCTCATTGGTAATCATCATATTCGTGCAAAAACGAATAAAAGAACTCGATAAAAGGCTTGCCCATCATGTAGAATTGGCTGAAAAAGTTATTAAGTAAGATTTAATGCCTTTAAAGTACAAACCAAATAGTTATCTTAATCCGATGAATTCTACTATAGATAATTCGGCGGGATGTATGACAAGATTTAAATAATACCCTAACGTTTAGTTATTTATGGAAAGAGGAGACGGAAGGGGATTATCTCATGAAGTTCTTGAGGCGTATCGTTATAGGGCTGTA
>Ga0208373_1002204_pt1 | contig 22319 bp, 16 predicted proteins | sample RifOxyC2_FD_184036 | JGI IMG/M metagenome (GOLD analysis project Ga0208373, IMG submission 184036) | Soil microbial communities from Rifle, Colorado - Rifle Oxygen_injection C2 (SPAdes) | ecosystem: Environmental > Terrestrial > Deep subsurface > Rock core/Sediment | place: Rifle, Colorado... | reverse complement strand
CTCAGCAGCTTTTCGACCTCCTGCCTTTTTGCCTCCAGTCCCTTGCTTTTCATTACCGGATAGGTTTTGGCGTCCCTCAGACGTTTGAAGGGTCCTGAGAGGCGTGCAAGGCTATCCGATGCGGTACGCTGGATTTCATGTATCGTTGGCAAATCGTAACATATCTTACCTTCTTTCATAACCGGTATCAAAAGGGGTGTTCCCCCAACATTTTCACCTTCAAGCCCGATCACATCCCCCATAAAATTGCCGTTTTTATCAGCAGCACGGTACACCTGTTTCCTGCACGGATACGTAAGTTTGTCTTCGCTGAATTTCATCATGGGTATGGTCTTTCCATTGTGTTCCCGTTCAACTAATTTATATATCCCGCCCAGGGCTGGCGTGTCTTTAGAGGTGACCATCTCAGTGCCTACACCAAAGGAGTCGATAGGTGCGCCATTCTGGAGCAAATCATCGATACGCTCCTCATTCAAATCTCCACTTGCAACGATCTTGACATGGTGTAATCCCTCGGCATCGAGTATTTTTCGCACTTCCCTGCTCAGTTTCAATAAGTCCCCACTATCGATACGGACACTCTTTAATTTCTTGCCGATCAACGCTGCATGCCTGGCGCCAACCAGGGTATCATATGTATCGATGAGCAGGATGGTGTTATCAGGAAATATTTCGTGAAATTTGCGGAAGGAGTCTTGCTCGTTTTCAAAGACCATTACCCATGAATGGGCAATGGTTCCTACGGCTGGGATGCCTAATTTATAAGCTGCAAATACATTGGATGTGCCTTTACACCCGCCTATAAAACTCGATCTTGCGGCCAGAACTCCCGCCTGTGGGCCATGGGCGCGACGCGTGCCGAAATCAATTACCTCGCGCCCTTTTGCCGAATAAACAACCCTTGACGCCTTGGTTGCGATTGATGTCTGAAAGTTAATGGCAGAAAGAAGATACGTTTCCACAATCTGTGACTCTATAATAGGCGCAGTGACCCTAAGTATGGGTTCTTCTGCAAAGACAATTGTTCCTTCAGGCATGGCGTGGACTGTGCCGCTGAAGGTAAAATTCTTCAGGTATTCAAAGAATTTGTGACTTACGTGGTTAAAGATAGGCAACTGTCTTAAATATTGAATGACCTCTGCTGAAAATTTAATGTGGGTAAGATAGTGCAGCGCCTGCTCCTGTCCCGCTGCAATGAGATAAGAACGATTTTTAGGCAGGTGGCGGACTGATAATTCGAAGGTCGCACTATCCTGCTTATGCTGTTCATAATATCCGGCAGCCATAGTAAGCTGGTATAAGTCGGTAACAATACCAAGTGAATTTTCTGGCAAAAATAGGGATTCCGGCTCTTTCATGTAAATAAATTCCTATACAATTAAATTATTCGGATGCTCTTGTTTATTGTGTTATCCCGAATGGAGAGAAGAACCGCTTTTCACGATTAGTATAAACTCTGTTAAGAATTTCCTCTACGTAATTTCGCAATATTACTGCTAAATCGATTCAGGGTCAAGGAAAAGCCATGCACATCGCAATGATATTGCTTGAAATATTGCATCATAGTATCAAAAATATGCATTGTATCTTTTCAGTAGGGCTGTTATCATAATCAAGCGTTTGGGAATTTCAACATAATCTTTGTCATTCCCACTTTTTGCTGGTTCAATCGTCCTCGATTGAACCGAAATGTTTTGGTTCAGGCTACAAACCAAAACCAGCGTAAGCGTAAAAGTCGCTATTGAAGACGACCGAATTTAAAGTCAGAAAGGCGTAAGAGGCATGGGGAATTTAAAAGATAAACATATCATGATAACCTCTGGACCAACGAGAGGCTATATAGACGCCGTAAGGTATCTTAGTAATAAATCTACCGGTAAATTGGGGGCTACAATCGCAACTGAAGCCCTTAAAAGAGACGCCTCTGTAACTTTTGTTTATGGAACAGGAAGTAGCGTCCCCGACATTACCTTATTAGGTAAAGACCGCACCCGTCGACTTGCGCTTATTGAGATAGAGACGATTGATGACTTGCTGATAACAATTCAGGAAAAACTGAAAGGTAAATCATTCGATTCCATTATACATGCTATGGCGGTGCTGGATTATGCCCCCGAAAAATATCATGAGGGTAAATTAACCTCGACTAAAGATACGTTGACAATAACTTTACTAAAGACACCCAAGGTTATAAAGCAAATACGGGCTTTGTGGCCGCATGCTTTTTTGATAGGTTTTAAATTAGAGGTGGGTTTATCGAAAGATGAGCTTATGGAAAGGGCGTATGCATCCATGATTGAAAGCAGGGTGGATTTAGTCGTAGCCAATAATCAAAATGAAATTGCAGGAGACACACACCGTGCCTACCTCATTAATGCACACAAAGAGGTAGAATCGGGATGCGAGACCAGGCAGGACATAGCAAGCAATCTGATGGACTTAATAGCAAAAAATTGGTAATAGTTCAGCTATCTTAGACAGGATGAACAGGATTAACAAGATAAAAACTACCTTACTTCATCCTGAATATCCTGTTAATCCTGTCAAATCTTTTTTTGAGTTTCGCGATTACATTATGTTAGTGTATCGTATTATATTATAGACATTAATGGGTTTATTAACGCCCTTTAGTTTCACATTTTTAATTTCTTCTGTTTCCGGTTTTATATTTTTCATTTCATTCAATGTTCGCGGGGTAATCAAAATCTGGTCTGCCTTTGCCTCCAGTTGTAATCTATGGGCAATATTGACCTGATGTCCTATGACAGTGTAACTTAACTGGGTTGCAGAGCCAATATTTCCTACCGTAGCATATCCGGTATTTATACCGAAACAAATACTAATATTACCGCCATGCTCAAGCCAGTGATTGCGAAGTTCGTGTGTTTTTTCACGCATATCTATGGCCATCCTTACTGCCCTTTCGGCATGATCGTCAAAATTAATCGGATCTCCAAAAAAAACAAGGATGCCATCCCCCATGAATTTGTCAAGTGTGCCTCCATAGGTAAAAATAATTTTGGTCATTTCTGTAAAATATTCGTTTAATAAATTTATGGTATCTTCCGGCTCCATACTCTCAGATGCCTCGGTAAAACCTTTCAGGTCAGCAAAGCATATCGTCAATAATTTTCTGGCATTGATCAGATATTTATCGCTTCCATTAGAAATAATGCTTTCGGCAATTTGTGGAGAGACGTACCTTTTTAAACGGCTGGTCCTCTGAATTTCTTCGACCTGCTTTGTTACCTTATCTTCCAGAGAGTGATTGAATTCTTCGATTAGTTTATTTCGTTCCCTGAGGGTTTCATTGAGTTTAACGTTTTCTACGATATTTTTGTACGATTCCACTGCGCCTGCGACCGTATCGAGGAGTTGCTCAGGATCGCTCCCCTTAACCACATAGGCATGTGGTCGAAAGTGCTTGCGGATGTCGATCCTTTTTTCTCTTTCATCATATCCTGTATGGAAAATAATGGGGACATACTGATTTTTGGATTTGATAATCTCAAAGACGTCCAGTCCGGACATGTCTGGCATATTAATATCCAGTATGACTCCAAAGACGCTGTCATTAAATTTATCAATAGCCTCTTTCCCCCCACTGCAAGTCAAGACATCGTATCCTTCCTCCTCCAGTATCGTAGCTGTAGTTTGTAAAATTGAAGTATCGTCATCTACGAGCATGATGCGGGTTTTACTCGGTATTTCTTGTATCATTTTTTGTCCCTTATGTTTTAGTGATAGGTAATTTAACGGTAAAACTTGCACCTTCTCCTTCCGTACTCTTTAAATCAATAGACCCTTCATGCCTTTGAATGATGTTGGAACTTATGGCCAGTCCCAGCCCCATCCCTTTGGGTTTTGTGGTGAACAGCGGATCAAATATTTTATTTTTAATAGTATCGGGTATACCACACCCTGTGTCAGTTATTGTAACCGCTAAAAAGTTATTTTCTCTTCGTGCATGGATAGTTAACCAACCGCCTTTGGGCATGGCATCCAGGGCATTTTGAATAAGGTTTATTAATACCTGCTCGATCTGGTTAGCATCGACAGCAACCAAGGGCAGGGTATCTTCCACTTGAACAACTTTATTAATTTTATCAGGTATTTTAAGTCTTGAAAGAGAAGATTCAATAATAGAACAAATATTTGTGGGAGATACTGTAGGTTTTGCCGTCCTTGAAAATCCCAAAAGGTCATTGACGATTTTTATACTTCGGTCTGTTTCTTTCTCAACGATTTCTACTAATTTATTAAACTTCTGGACATCGTTTGATATACAAGTATTGCCGCTCTTCTTTTTTATGATAAAAAGTGCGTTCCTGATGGCTCCCAGCGGATTTCTCAATTCGTGCCCTACGCCCGATGCCAATTTACCAACGATGGCCAATTTTTCCGAACGTACAAGGCGTTCTTGTGCCTCATTCAACTGTTCATTTATTTTGACTAATTCTTTATTTGCGTTGGACAGGTTGTTAACATTTTCCCGTAACTGCGCCATAATTTTTTCTTTCTCGTCATAAGACGCCTTGAGCGCCTTGGTCATTTGGTTGAAACTTAAAGACAGCTGCCCAATTTCGTCTCGGGAGTGGATGTCCACCGTGCGTGTGAGGTTTCCCTTGGCGATATCGAGGGTGATACTCGCCATGTGTCGTATGGGAGAAACAAAGTATTTTGTAAAAAAGAACGTAATGCATATCCCTCCACAAACGATACACACTCCCATAGGAATAATGCTTCGCAGAATAATCCTGTGAATTCTTTCATTCAATTTGTGTGGGGATAAGCCGATTTGTACGAAACCTAAAATCTTTTGTTCTGCTTTTGCAGGTATTTCGCCCAAAAGTTGCGCTGCAAATGCTTCTTCAGAAAAGGTCTGCTTTTCAACGACAGGGATTGAAAAATCATAAAAAGTCTCGCCAGAAGAGGTAATCATGCGATGGGTAAGCTGTATATCTGAACTTTGGTAGCCATGCCTGGTGGGAATTTCTTTCATCTGGATGTTTAGCCACGAAGCATTCTCTTCGACCATGACTGTTTTACTATTTGATATACGCCAGTAACCAATTTCCTCTTCCATGTCGAGCGCCTGGACCTTTTTGATTGGAGCATCAAGAAATGCCGACTGTGTGTAGTTCAGCGCATGTTTGACCTCATTGTCCTGAGCGAGCAGTGTAACAAGAGACGTACCTAATTTTCTCAGCGTCTCTTCCTGTTGTCTTTTTGAATGGATTAAAAAGAAGAGACAAATGAGTATTCCGATAATGATTATCAGTATACCCATAAAGAGGATAAGTTTAGTACGAAGACTAAACATATAAATATCCAACCAAAAAAACTAAGGATACAAAACTACATCTGGATGAGATTGAAAAGATGCGAGATTTACCCCGATTATTTCCGCCGTTTGGGTATTTAAGGTCAACTTCAATTTGTCCGGCTGCGTAATGCCGAGTGAAGTTGTCGAGGGGTTGTTCAATAACGTTTGTGCCATTCTGGCTGCCTGAAGTCCCGTGTGCGTATAATCCGGCGAAACGGAAACCAGCGCCCCTGCCTTCACTAGTGCATCCGAAGTGCAGAATATAGGCAGGTGATGTTTTAAAAGTATTTTCGAGATAGCATTGAGTGAGGTCTTTGTAATGACCGTACTATCAGGTATCATCCATAAGACATCAATTTTATCGATCATATTTTTTAGCGCCGGTGTAACTTCACTTTCCGATGTGACCTCTTTTTTAATGAAATTAAATTCAAGTTTTTTTATCACGCGGCCTGCCTCCGAGACAATATTCCCGGTCTTTGTAGGATCATAAATGACCCCTACATTCTTACGTGCGCCAAGAAGCTCTTTTAGAATAGCGAATTGATCTTCTACCGATACTTCCGAAGAAATACCCGTTATATTGGCGCCCTGTAAATTAAAACGCTTATGATTGATAACCATACAGAAGATAATGGGAACATCGGTAAATTGCTCTTTTACAAGGGTTGCAGCAAGTACGCCTACGGCTAAGATGAGATCCGGTTCGAATTCGTTGTCTTTGATATTTTGAATAATTCTTTTGCCTTCGTCTGCATCTCCATTCAGGTTATAGATTGCATTTATGGAGATGTTTTTTCCCTTGCATCCTTCTTCAAACCCCTTAATTGCCTCGCTATAGGCTGCAATTTGTTGACTCTGAATAATGACGACCTTGTTTTCTTTGGCAAAAATTTGAGGAGAAAGAAATGAGATTTGGGAAAGAAAGGCGAGGATAAACCAAAAAACGGTGAAAATTTTTAAACTATGCTGATGTAGGTATTTTTCTATCATGATTTAATCTTAATAATTATTGCATATTATGTCAACAGGAGAAAATTGCCATTTACAAATTTTAATAAATTAGTTTCAGATTCTTTTTGACAAAAAACACGCTTATGGTATACTTCCCCAGTTAGATAGGACTTATTAGGTTTGCATGAAAGAATCGAACATCATTTCAGGAGGCTGTCCATGCACTTTCGGTGGAAATATTGTATTTCCCTGTCTTTTCTTACCATCTTTTATTTATGCGGTTGTTACGCCCCGCCCGCATTCAAACCGATCACTACCATGAAGCCCCCAAAAAAAGTAGAACCTTATATTAGCAGTCAACTGGATCGTTATTTCGTACGGGACTGGAAATACGTTGTCATTCATCACAGCGCCTCGCCATCTGGCTGCGCTACTGAATTTGATAAATATCACCGGGAAAAAAGAGGTTGGGAAAATGGACTGGGATATCATTTTGTGATAGGGAACGGTCATGGTTCTCGCGATGGAGAGATTGAGATAGGCAGTAGATGGATAAATCAGATAGATGGAGCACATGCCGGCGTTCAGGAATACAATCATTACGGCATCGGAATATGCCTTGTGGGAAACTTCAACGGAAGTTATCCCACAACGGCCCAAATGGCTTCACTTTCGGCATTAGTAGGGTACCTCCAGGACCGGTGTCGTATCCCTTCAGAAAATATAATTATGCACAGGCATTTCAGAGAGACAGAATGCCCTGGAAGAAATTTCCCCTATTATAAAGTGCTTGCGAAAACCGTTCGATGGTAACTTCTGTATAATTTAAACCATGTATTCTGAATAAACTAATGAAAGTATCTCGTCATTAAAAGCTTTAAGTAATATTTTAATTAACAGCATTTGGCATAAGGCAATAATGCGCAAATATATAACTAGAAAACAGTGTTTTTGCACATTTAAAATGCTTTAAGAACGTCTTTTATTTGATTCAAGATATTCGCTGTAGATTCAGGGATTATCTTATATGATCAAGTGGACAAAAAGCTGTCTATTTCTCCTCCTGTTTGCAGGCATTTCACAAAACTTTTTTAATTTAAATTCTTCCACAATTCTCGCCCAAGGCACAGAAACGACTCACCTTGCTCAGACCTCTTCAGGTAAGGATGGAAATAATCCGTCTTTTGACTCTAGTGCTCTAGCAGAAGAATCTTTAACAGAAGCCATTTGGTTTGGTTCTGTGGAAGAAGTAACCATTGCGACAAGACGAGAAACCCCTATTAGCAAGGCACCGAGTATCGTTACTGTGATTACGGCTGAAGAGATTAAGAATTTGGGATACCGCACCTTCGCAGAAATCTTGAGGATCGTACCAGGGTTTGAAATTTTGAAATTTGCCGATTTCGGAATTGTAGGTCCTTCCGTGCGGGGTCTTGCCACCTCAAGCGACTCAAACAGGATAAGGTTGATGATCGATGGGCATTTTGTAAATAATCCATTCCGAGGCGGAGCCTTTACTACATTTGATGATTTTCCTGTTGAAAATATTAAAAGGATAGAAATCATTAGAGGACCGGGGTCTGCCGTGTACGGTGAAAATGCATTTTTGGGAGTTATCAATATCATTACCAAAGATGCAAAGGATATTGACGGTGTAAGGGTGAGCAGTGGTTACGGGAGTTTCGATACCTATGACGAAAATATCTTGTTTGGTAAGACTTACGGGGAGTTTGGTATCTCTGGGATGGCTCGCTATAGGCAGACGAGCGGCTTTGATGGTACCGTAGAACGTGATAGACAAACAACCCTTGACAACGCCTTTCCTACTCCACCATTTCCTGATGCCTCGCAGGCCCCTGGAAAGGTACATGACGGCAGGCAGGAATATGACATGAATTTAAAGGTTTCATACAAGGACTTTTACTTTTTGGGATGGTATAGTAATAAAAACTGGGAACCTTTTATCGGACCCCAATTTGCTCTAGCGGACGGTTCTCACCTTGAAAATAACCGCGTATTTGGTGAGGTTGGATATAAAAAAATCATTGAGGAAAAACTTACGATAAAACCCAGAATCTATTATGATCAAATTGACAGTGATAGTTTCGTCAAATCATTGCCAGAGAATGCAACTATTCTAGATACTGCTGGTAGAACTCAAACCTTCCCGAAGGGATTTATTGGTGATGGCAAGGTGAGCGAAAAGATAGTTGGCACAGAGATTCCATTCGATTATGAATTGTTTGATGGAAATACCGTTACCGTGGGTTTGGAATATCGTTTGATTAATCAAACAAATATCCGCTTTTTAGCCAATTTTAATCCGGGAACGCTGGATCCTACTTCCTTGAATACGATTCAGGGCTTTTCAGATGAGTTCCCCTGGATAAAAGAAGCCACGCGAAGGATATGGTCGGTTTATTTGCAGGATACATGGGATGTCACCGATACCTTAAACCTCACCCTAGGAGTAAGGCATGATCAATATAGCGATTTTGGAGGGGCAACCAGTCCGCGATCGGGATTGACATGGACATTTATGAAGAATGCATCACTCAAGGTCCTTTACGGAGAAGCCTTCCGTGCACCCAGCTTTATAGAGATGTTTATCACCAATAACCCTGCCATTCAAGGGAATGAGGATTTAGATCCCGAAACTATTAAAACATACGAGGTAGGATTAAGTTTCCAGTTTAATAAACATGTTACCAGCAGTATTAATTATTTCTATAATGACATCGAGGATCTCATTGTCCTCCGTACCTTACCAACTATTCAAACTACTAGCGTGTACGAAAATTCTGGAGATGCTCACGTACAGGGTGTCGAGATGGAAACAAAGGTAGATATTGCAAAAGATAATTACGTCTTTATGAACTATACCTTTCAGAATCCAGAGGATAATCGTGGGAATGACTTGCCATTTGTTGCTCAACACTACGGTAATTTTGGTGTAAATATACACTATTGGAAATACGTCAATACTAACCTGAGTACTTTTGTTAGTGGGAGGCGTTCCAGAGAAGAAGATGACGACAGGGACGATCTACCTGCTTATGCCCTGCTCAATCTTTCTATTATTGCTAAAGAATTTTTTAAGACCATGGAGGTTCAGGGAACAGTATTCAACCTGCTTGACAAGGACTATCGTGACCCAGGACCCGTATCTATACCGGATGATCTACCCAGACCTGAAAGGACTTTTTTTGTAGGATTGAGTTACCAGTTTTAAGATACGCCAAATTATATTAAGATACAATCACACTTTTAGGCTGTGCCATCGTACAGGACAAAGCCCTCGGTACCTAATGTATGATAACTCATTTAGAAGCATAAACAGAATGATTAGTCCCCATAAGCATTCTGTAATGTATGATCTCCTTGAATCTTTTTCATTAGCCAAAAAACCACGCCCAACAATAAGCCTAATTTCGTTCCCAAAATTAATAATTGGAAAATTTCAAAAAGGTCTAACCTTGAGACGCTTCCATTCTTTCATTGTGGTAGATAACAATATTATTATAAAGGAGTCAGTACCATGAATATTTTGTTGGTCTACCCTGAATTTCTCGATGCATTGTGGAGTTTCAAGCATGCGCTAAAATTCATAAATAAGAGGGCGAACACACCACCGTTATGTCTGCTGACAGTTGCTGCAATGCTACCGGTAGAATGGACAAAACGCTTAGTCGACCTGAATGTGATGAAACTCACGGAAGAAGACCTGTTCTGGGCTGATTATGTTTTTATCAGCGCCATGGCCGTGCAAAGAAAATCAGTACAACAAACCCTTAAAAGGTGTAAAGAAGCAGGAGTCAAAGTCGTTGCAGGTGGACCGCTCTTCATAAACGAGTATGAACAGTTTGAAGGGGTTGATCATTTCGTATTGAATGAGGCCGAATTGACACTCCCATACTTTCTGGACGATCTTGGACGGGGATGTGCTAAACGCATATATAAGACATCAGAATTTGCCGACATCAAAAAGACTCCCATTCCCTTATGGGAATTAACTGATCTGAGACATTATGCTTCAATGAGTATACAATTTTCGAGAGGCTGTCCTTTCCATTGCGAGTTCTGCAATGTGACGACATTATTTGGCAACAGGCCACGCATCAAGACTATTGAGCAGATCCTTGCCGAGTTGAATAGTTTATATAACATTGGGTGGCGTGGTTCTGTATTTTTTGTTGATGACAATCTCATCGGAAACAAACGGTATATTAAAACTGAGCTGTTACCGGCGTTAATCGAATGGAAAAAAAACAAGATAGGAACAACGTTTTATACAGAAGCTTCCATTAATTTAGCCGATGACGAGGAATTGATGCAATTAATGGTCAAGGCAGGATTTGATATGGTATTTATTGGAATCGAGACACCGGATGAGAAAAGCTTAGACGAATGTGGCAAAAAACAAAACAAGAACAGAGATCTTTTGAAAGATGTGAAACGTATACAGCAAGCTGGTCTGCAAGTGCAAGGAGGTTTTATCATTGGTTTTGATAATGACACGCCTTCCATTTTCAAACGACAAATTGATTTTATTCAGAAAAGTGGCATTGTTATGGCGAATGTTGCCATTCTTCAAGCTCCAACGGGATCTAAGCTTCATGAACGGCTGAAAAGGGAAGGTCGTTTGCTTGGTCAAATGGGCTTTCAAGTTGTAGACAGTGTTACGAATTTTATTCCTAACATGGATCTTGATACTCTACAAGAAGGTTATAAGGAAATCATGCGATATATTTATTCTCCCAGGCATTATTATCATCGCATTAAGACACTTTTTCTTGAATATAAACCTTTAAAGATCGATATTCCTAAGAGCATAAAGAATACTTTATCACTGCTTCGTTCCATTTACTATTTAGGTATAATAGGAAAGGAGCGATTCCATTATTGGAAGCTTTTGTTATGGACAAGTATTCACAGACCAGAATTGATACCATTGGCTATCAGACTTTCTATTTACGGTCATCATTACCGAAAAATTGTTGAAATGAATCTTCATTAAGAACTACAGTGGCTATTGAAAAATAAATTAGGTTGGGTTTTAAAAGACAAAACCCAACGACTTTTTATTTGAATTTACCCTTTTCGTAAAGTATAAATGATACCTATGGAATGTGTCAGTGGTAACAGCATAAAGCTTAGAACTCTTCCCCCGGACAATGGAAACTGGTGGAAACTTTTTCTCAAATACCACCACCTGGTCAGAATCAGCATTATCGTCAATGTTCTCAGACTCCTTGTATGCAGAACATCTTTTCTCGGTTACCACCACTTTGTCTGTCCCACATGCACAAAAAGTATCAAAGTGCCCCATAGCTGTAAATCCAGATTCTGTCCTTCCTGCGGTAAAAAGGCTGTTGTATTTATTGCTATGACGAGTTCTCTCTCTCACCGCGAGAGGTACGTCTTCTGGAGACCAAAAACGCCGGTGAGCCTGTTTGCCTTGTCAAAGAAGAGTGTGATATGTGTCACAATGGCTTTGTTACCCCAGTGAATTATACTGATAACCAGGAAAATACTTATCTTTTCCATGAAACAAAACCAAATATTAAGAATCTTGACCCTAATACTGTCATGGAACGTATATTTGGATACCACCTATTATAAACTTTGAAATTCCTATTAAATTATACGTAAATGATACCTCTCCGTGACCGAAATCCGTCGGGTACCTTTCCGTTTGTTACCGTCAGTATTATTCTTTTAAACGTCCTCGTCTTTCTTTTCGAACTCTCCTTAGGGCGGCGCCAATTGGATTCGTTCCTCTTTCAATTTGGCGTTATTCCTGTCAAAGTATTCTATTCCGCAGATATCCCAGGTTCAACTTTCATAAATACCTATTTTCCTTTTCTCAGTTTTATGTTCCTTCACGGAGGATTCATTCACCTCATTGGCAATATGTGGTATTTATGGATTTTTGGCGATAATATCGAGGATAAACTCGGGCGCTTCAAATTCATTCTATTTTATCTCATCTGTGGAATTGGGTCTGCCGTTGTACATGTTTATTTTAATAGGCAATCCGGAGTCCCCTGTGTTGGGGCAAGTGGGGCAATAGCTGGAGTGCTGGGCGCTTATATGGTTACCTTCCCAAGGGCACGGGTAATTGTTCTTATTCCCCTGTTTATCATCTGGGAGATGATCGAATTACCTGCAATCATCGTGTTGGGTTTTTGGTTTCTTATTCAGTTCTTTAGCGGGGCCGCATCTATTTCTTCTGCTCATGGCGGGGGTGTAGCATGGTGGGCGCATATCGGGGGGTTTGTTTTAGGCATTATCCTCATAAAAATATTTCCAAAATCACGGCCGCCATTATAAAGTTAGATAAACGATACATAACCATTTTATTTTGTGTCTTCTGTTATTCCTTCCATTTCTTCCAGTTTTCCTTCGACGATTTCTTCTTCCAGTTTGACTACCTCACGGAAGGCAATTCCTTCCCGCCAGAGAAAGAAAAAACCCATAAGTGTGGAAGGAAGGATGCCGATGGCCCATAAAACAATGGCATAGCTTTGAGCCGCTGTAGCTTGTATTCCAAAGATATCCAGTGAGCTTAGGACTGCGATGTGGAATACACCAATGTATCCTGGCGCCTGAGGCAAGGCAGTTGCCAGCGCTAAACAAATTGCAATAAGACATGCGCCCATAAAAGGAAGGTGCATGTGGAAGGAAAATCCGAGGAGATATATTTCCGCTCCACCGAGAACCCAGATTACGAGAGAAAGAGCCATCACCCATACCGTTTGTGTCTTGTTTTCCAGAATTTTTAGTCCATGCACAAAGGAATCGTACAGCACAAGAATCTTATCTTTGAGTTTATGCGGCAGGAAGAAGCATAGTTTGGAGAGTACTTTTTTGAAGAAATCGGGTTTAATAACGATCAAAAAGAGGGAGGCAATGGTAAGTACTCCTACCGCAGCGAATACCGCTGTCCCTTTTTTCAGAGAAGGAATAATTGATTCTTTGACGGTGTGTGTCTCATTTGCTGAAAGCTGGACAACAGAGTCGTAATGAGCAGGATGCGGCAGCAAGGCAATAACGGCTACCGTAAATATGATAAGCCCCAACATGTCAAATATCCGCTCTACAATTACGGTTGCAAGGGAGGTCGAGAATTTTACATCTTCCTTCTTATACAAGATAAATGGCCTCAAGACCTCTCCCACACGGGCAGGAAGAATATTGTTTGCCATGAAACCAATGAGGGTAATAGACAGCAAATTTAATACAGATACTCGTTTAATATGAGATAACAACCCCTGCCAACGAAGCGCCCTCACAATGTAAATCAGAAGGGCTACAATGAGCGTCGGAATAACATACCAGTAATTTGCTTCCTTCAAGGCATTTTTAAGGAGTGACCACTCGATCTTTCTTACAAATAACCATGAGCAAACAATACTGACGATAATGCTCAATATGAATATGATGTTTTTTTTGTTAAATTTCATTGTGACCTTTCAAGAAAAATAAGGTTTCAGGTACTGACCGGTATAACTTTTCTCTATCCGTGCTATTTGTTCCGGCGTACCGCATCCAACAATAAATCCTCCTGCATTGCCGCCTTCGGGACCCAGATCTATGATATAATCGGCGGACTTGATAATGTCCAGGTTATGTTCCACAATGATTAAAGAATGTCCTGCCTCAACTAATCTCTGAAAACAGGTAATCAATTTTTGAATGTCGTCCATGTGGAGACCAATAGTGGGTTCGTCGAATACAAAGAGCATTGTGTCGGCGCTTTCCTGTGCCATATACGTAGCAATCTTGAGTCTCTGTGCCTCGCCTCCCGACAGGGTAGTCGCGGGCTGGCCTAATCGTAAATAGCCTAATCCGGTATCCTGAAGAAATTTCAATCCCTTGGTAATCCTGGCTGATTCGTGGAAGAAGACAATAGCTTCATCCACGGTCATTTCGAGAATCTGGTGGATATTTTTGTTTTTGTATTTTATGTCGAGTACCTTTTTATTAAACCGTTTTCCGTTGCACTTGTCACACGTGACGTAGATGTCTGCAAGGAATTGCATGTCGACACGGATGTATCCAGCGCCCTCGCATTGTTCACATCTGCCACCGACCACATTGAATGAAAAAGAACCAACATTCAGATTGTGCATTCTTGCGTCCCGTGTTGAAGAAAAGAGCCTTCGAATCTCATCAAATACTTTTACATACGTGATGGGATTGGAACGTGGGGTGCGTCCTATAGGGGATTGGTCTACAAGAATAACATCGTTAACAGACTGTACGCCGTCAATACTTTCATATCTTCCGACGAATCCCGTGTATCCTTCCTTTTTCTTTTTGATTGCGCCGTAGAGGGTGTCTTGTACGAGTGTGCTTTTGCCTGACCCAGAAACCCCCGTTACACATATTAGCATATTGAGGGGAAATATAACATCTATGTCTTTCAGATTATTTTGCGATGCCCCTTTCAATACAATGGCATTGTCGGTTGGCTTTCTCCGTTCGGAAGGTATTTTAATTGCCTTATTACCTTTTAGATACTGGCCCGTGAGAGAGCCATTGCTGGCTGGCAAATCCTTAAATGAACCATGATAAACAACCGTGCCTCCATTTTCGCCTGCACCCGGTCCAAGGTCGATGACCTCATCAGCAGCTTTGATGACCTCTTTATCATGCTCTACAACAACAACGGTGTTTCCAATGTCCCGCAATCGTTCGAGTATCTGAATCAACCTGTCGGTATCCCTTGCGTGAAGTCCAATACTGGGTTCATCCAGTATGTACAAGGTATTTACCAGCGAAGAACCCAGCGACGTGGTAAGATTAACCCTTTGAGCCTCACCACCGGAGAGTGTGCGGGTCATACGGTCCATGGTAATGTATTCCAGGCCTACCTTAATCATATAGTCTAATCGCTTTTTGATTTCCTGCAAGAGCAAGTGGGCAATGTTCTTTTCATAATCGGTAAGCTGAAGTCCCTCAAAGAATCGGTACGCCTCATCAATCGTCATGCTACAAATATCCGAAATATTCTTGCCGTTAATCAGGACGTTCAGCGCCTGACTTTTCAACCGCTTTCCGTTACAGGCCTGGCATAGGGAGTATCCCCGGTATTTACTCAAAAACACACGGATGTGCATCTTGTATTTCCGCTGTTCCAGCCATTGAAAGAAGTCGTAGATGCCACAGAAATCCTCCGTGCCTTCCAGGATTAGTCCAACCTGTTCTTTAGTCAACTTGCAAAAAGGGACGTTTAAGGGAATATTATATTTGGAGGATGCCTTTTTCAGCGATTCATACATCGAGGAGTACGTGGGCGTATTCCACATGGCGATAGCCCCAGCGTTCAACGACTTTTCTTTGTCCGGTATGACGGCATCCAAATCTAAATCAATCGTGTGCCCAAAACCCTGACACTTGGGACAGGCGCCAATCGGGTTATTGAATGAGAATAATGCAGGGACAGGTTCCGGGTATTCAATTTTACAATAACTGCAAAAGAATTGTTTGCTGTATTTGAGTTCGACCCATCGCGAATCTTGAATATTGATGGGATCACCCTGTATAAGCACATCTTGTTGAATATTGGATTCATCGGGGATATTGTAGACAATACATAAATGTCCAGCGCCCAGACGATATGCCGTTTCCAGGGCATCCACGAGTCGTTCCTTAATTACGTTCTTAACAACCAGCCGATCGACAATCCCGGAAACAGACTTTGCAGAAAGAATATCTATGTTATTTTCGGATGTGATATCTATGATATTTGCATCAATCAATATTCTCACCAATCCGCGTTCTTTGAGGAGATTAATTTGATTTTGACTCGAAACTTTCTGGCTTATGGTGATGGGGAATGTTACCAGAAATTTTGTGCCTTCAGGTAACGACAGGACAATATCAACGATGTGAGAAACCGTATCGATTTGCACGTGTCGTTTGCAGGAACTGCAATAGGTCTTGCCAATCCGCGCAAACAGCAGCCGCAGGTAATCATTAATTTCTGTGGCAGTCCCGACAGTTGAACGCCTGTTTTTGACAGGATTTTTCTGCTGGATGGCTATTGCAGGAAGAATGCCTTCGATGTGGTCTACATCAGGCTTGTCCATCTTCTCCAGGAACTGGCGTGCATAGGCCGAAAAAGATTCTATATACCGTCTTTGCCCTTCTGCAAAGAGGGTATCGAACGCAAGACTGGACTTACCCGATCCGCTGACCCCGGTGACCACCACCAGTTTTTTATGGGGGATTTCAATATCGATATTTTTTAAATTATTCACCCGTATACCACGGGCAATAATAGACTTCTTCATAGTAAATAAAATTAAAGGGGAAATGGAGAAAAGGGGGAAATGGAGAAAAAAAAATAAAACCCATTTTCGAAAGATTCTGAGTTTACTATAAAAACAATTTTTTCCCTTTTCGCATTAATCTCTTCTCCTCTCTGACTCCACCCTCCTTACATCAATCGTAAAATCAGCAAAATTCACTAACAATCCTATTTCTTTTTTCATTGCCTTTAGATATTACCTTACCTGTGCATAATATTTTTTGCTTAAATCTTCTACTGTTTTGAGTTCTACCACAATTTCATCTTCGACTAACAAATCAATTCTATGAATTCCAACTATAATGTCGAGATATTTAACTTCGATCTCTTTCTCCGATTCGAAGGCGAGCTTCTGTCTTTCAAGTTCGATCTTTAAGGCATTGTGATATATGCTTTCTAAAAATCCAGGACCTAATTCCTTGTGAACGTTAATACAAGCATTTATGATTTTTTCGGTTAATTCTTCTCTTTTCCATTTCTCCACTACCCCTTTTCTCCTTCCTTACACAAAATGTTAAATTATTTTTTTGTCGTTCTGAAGGAACTGTCCTGAGGGAAGTCGTAGAAAGTGGAACGACCAAAGAATCTCAATTATCGAAATTCTAAGACATTAAATATAAGGTTTTCATGCCCCATTCTCAAGATAATTCTAAGACTGTTGTTGGATACGAAAGGGAGCCTAAAGCCCCAAAAATCGTTTGACAAATACAAGGGGTTTGTCAATAATGACGGTGTAAAAGCCTAAAAAATACATCTTTTAGGGCGATAAAATTTGTAAAAGTAAATATAGATTAATTGGTTCTTTACCCAGAGCTGTTATATCCGCATTGCAGAAATAAACTATTTAACCTACATGATTGACTTATGAAAGAAGAATTATACGTCGACGATGTTATAGTCCCATTAATTGCTATCTCTAAGAGCAACGAAAGTAAGTTTAGATTTCTTGGAACTGGTTTTTATGTTGATAAAAAAGGGCATTTAGTAACTTGTCTTCATATCGTAAATAGTTGTATTGAAGAAAGACTGTTTGCATATCAAATAGGTAAGAAAAAAGAGCTAGAATTAACAATCATCAAGAAGTCAGATAAATATGATTTGGCATTGTGCAAAAGTGCACCATCCGGTATAGAAACCACTTGGCCATTTATTAACAAACCATACGTTGATATTGGTAGCGATGTTGAAGCATATGGATATGTACATGAGCCATTTGGCCCGAATGAATTGCCATTCAGGCAACGCTATATGAAAGGTTATATTTCTGGAATTCCAAGAGATCCCAATTATTCTGATTCATTTGAACTTAGTTTTCCAATTCTTTTTGGGATGAGCGGTTCTCCACTTATTTGTCATCTTCCAATCGAAGGAAATAATAAAAGACAAACTGGTATTATTGGTTGCAATTACGGTTCTAGAGAATCTGCAATTGTACAGCATACTGTTGAAACTACGGTAAATTATGAAGAACGAGTTTCAAAAATTGTTGAGCTTGGACTATCGTACTTGCCGAATGCCATTTTTTCAATTTTTAAAAATTCTGATATAGAGATAAATCTTTATGCTGAAGAAAATCACGCGGGTATGGGGACAGGTCTTGTTTCTTGATTTTCAAAAAAATGCCAGCAACAGCAGATAAAACAAGCTAAAAGATTGATATTAGTAACCGAACCCTCGTCAGTTGTATAGTTGGTATTTTAGACTTCAGAATATGGAAAAAGAACAAGTAAAGAAAGAAATAAAGAAGCTTCTTAGAAGTATGGACTATGTCAGTAATTTCCTGAATAACGAAAATATTAGTGAAAAGGATTTGCAGATTTTCTTTCGTATTTATCAACAACTTGGCTTGGCCTGGGAATTACTAGGCTTGCGGTGTGGTCACTGGGAAGGATATAAGAAAACTAAAAATAATAATGAAGTATGTAAAATATGTGGAAAAGTTAAGGGTGTTGATGATTCCTATTATCTATTTCCAAAAGAAGGTACTAAAAAATTAGGCACGAAATTAAAACCCAATTCTAAAAAAACTTTTGAGAATAAAAGGGAAGCAAAAATTCTTAACGATACCATAAATTTCCATGGGGCTTTGGTAAATGTTGATATACATAACTCATATAAATCAAGTTTAACGGGTCACAGGATTAATATTGCCGCCGACAGGATTGTACAGTTAAAAGAGAGAGGTATTGAGTGTTATATAGACCAGCATTTAATAAATATAACCGTTACGAAGGAAGCCGGAAAAAAGCTATATGGAGGATTTCCCTGGGAAATAAGAAAGAAGGATTTGAAAAATTTTCCAGTTATTTTTGATTTTGATGAAAATCATCGATTTATTGGATTAACTATCTTAAGGTAATACAGCATACCGATAATGAAAAAATTAACCAGAAGTTTTCACACGATAGAGGTTTAAAATACCAGGAAAAAAGGCTCTGGCCACGATCATTGGCGATTCGGATGCCCCGCCTGAAATCCGCCTTGTTGCTGAAAAGATTGGCTTGATGCTGGCAAAACATGGCATAATAAGCCCATTTTGACCTTGCTGACATATCCGATAAGTTACCGTCAAGCGCACAATTTAAACTGGATTGAGGTTCAAGCTTTTTAAGGTAATACAAATTCGTGTTCTGGATGTTTGACGCATAGCACCGGGCAGGGGGCCTTTCTCACGACCTTTTCTGCCGTACTCCCAAGCAGCGCATGGGAAATTCCTGTCCGGCCATGTGTAGCAATGGTTATCAAATCTACGTCATATTTCTTGGCAGCCTTGATGATTTCTATGAAAGGCGTTCCCCGCACGACGATATTTTCGACCTTTATCTTCTCGAGAAATCGCTTGGGTACCAGGTGATGAATATTCTTTTTTGCTTCCCGTTCCATGTCGTCGTATATTTTTGACACGGGATAAGTCATTCCTCCAGTTCCTATAGGAATGTTCAGCTTCGGAATTACATGCAGAACGTAAAGTTTTGCCTTACGCTCAGTAGCAAAATCCAAAGCATACTTTAAGGCATGTTTTGCATTGGCTGAAAAATCAGTGGGAAATAGAATTCTTTCAATTTTAATCATGAAATTGACTCCTCAATAGACGAATCGTAAATAAAGATTTAAGTGTCACCGTTTCCATTCTACACGCATAAACTTTGCATTCTCGTGTTTTTTGTATTCCACTTCGCCACTGTAAGCCTTGAATAGAATAGACCCGATACGCTGCGCCAGTTTGGCTGAAGTTGTAAGTATCTCGATCTCTCCGCCCTTTTCGTTAATTTTCATAATCCTTTTTAAAGGGTTGTAATTCTTCGAACGCGCATCCTCGTTATGAATCAGATTTAGAATCTCCTGTTTGTGCTGTTTCAGGAAATCGCCCTTCAGCGTCACGACACCATTCGGGACGTTTTCCTTTGTCTTCTTACATGCCGGGCAGGTTACCCAGTTGATATCTTTCAATTTCTTTTTCTGTTCGTAAAGTTTGGCATCGAGGAACCATTTTTTATTGTGATAAACGGCCGTGCAATCCTTACAAATGGAGACATCCACCAGTCCTTTTCCCTTTGGCGGCAGATATGGATCGTTCTCTGCATAGACTTTATTCCTGGTATGTTTTCCAACCTCTCTTGGCACCTTCATTCTCCTGATTTCTCCTTTCAAAAGACAATGAGACTCACCGCAGGTATTTTCGGCGGATTATTCCGGGTTTTATAACCTGTTGGTGGCTTTCACAAATTCTCTAACTAACCTTTACTGGAATTTTCTTTATTTTTGATTTTTCTGATTTCGGCAAGGTAATCTCCAGGATTCCTTTCTTATATTCCGCTTTTACCTGTTCGAATTTTACCGATGCCGGTAACCCAACGGATCTGGAAAAACTTCCATAGCCCCTTTCTATAAAGTGATAATTCTTTCCCTTCTCTTCCTTTTCAGACTTCTTTTCACCCTTAATCGTTAAAGTATCGCCGCTGATTGAGATGTCAATATCTTTTGGCTCAATTCCAGGCACTTCTACCTTTACGAGGACGTTTTCTTCTGTTTCGGAAACATCCAGAGGAGGCGCCAAACCCATTCCTGCGGCGGCTCCTCTTTTTGTGAAATTCTCAAAGAGTTTATTCATCTCGTCCCTGAACGAACCCAAAACAGGCAAGTACGGCCATTTCATCATTTCGGATGACATATAGTTTCCCTCCCCTAAAAATACACGATAAAATATTTTTCCCTTACTGAAATTGTAGAGACAGGTTTAAAACCTGTCTCTACTGATAAACATGATAATCAATATCTGGAAATATATTATCTTTACCTTCTATATCAGAAAGCCGTGTAGCATCGATGTTGTTGGCTCGAATATCATCATACAGCCTGGTAAAACGAAAGAGGTGTTCTTTGGTCCTCTTTGCTGCGTATTCTACCATGGTACCCGTCTTCATAATAAAAGCCCAGTCGCTGCTCTGCGCGAGCAAGAGTTCCCTTGCAGCCTGGTTGAGCGCCCGATTTTTTAAGGCATTTCCGGTTGTATCCGAAAATTTTTGGGCCAATTCTACCATACGTTCAGCCGCTTTGTGAAGATGCCGGTAAATCCAATCATTGCTATCGTTCAGCCAGTACTCATTATAACCCTTGTATCCCCAACTCGAAAGAGACGGCGTGGAAACCTGATTCACGGGGTACATTTCGAGATACTCCATCGGGGTAATCAGCGATATGGTTTTTTGGTCAAAGGCGATCTTCCTGAACAGGAAATTGATCCAGTCAGGGCCTTCAAACCACCAATGGCCGAAGAGTTCAGCATCATAGGGCGCAACAACAATGGGTTTCCGATCCATGATCGAGGCAAGGTGTTCAATCTGTTTCTCACGGTTAAACATAAAATTTCCTGCCTGTTCGGCAGCTTTATCCAGCGCCCTTTCCGGCGAGTAAGGTTCTTTGTGGTCCGTCTTGCCGGTAATCCGATAATATTTTATGCCAACGTTGGTACGTTTGCCGTCTCCGTGGAGATATGGTCGTATATAATCATAATCGAGGTCAAAGCCAACGTCCCGATAAAAATCACGATAGGAAAAATCACCCGGATACCCATCCTTTGAGCTCCAGACCTGTCTGGAAGATTCCATATCCCTGCCGAAGGCTGCTACGCCTGTCGGACAGTAAATAGGGGCATAGATGCCATATTTCGGTCTCGGAGAGGCAAAGAGAATTCCATGTGTTTCAGTAATAAAGAAACGAATGCCTGCATCTTTGAGCAGTTGGTCTACGACAGGCTCATAGGCGCATTCTGGCAGCCATATCCCACGCGGCTTTCTGCCGAAATGTTTTTCGTAATGTTGTACCGCCACGTTAATCTGGGCGCGCATGGCATTCACGTTGTTATTCATAAGGGGTAAATAGCCGTGGGTAGCTCCACAGGTTATCACCTCTAGTTTGCCCATATCCTGGAATTTTTTGAAGGCGTGGATGATATTTCGATGATATTTTTCTGCAAAGACGTATCTGGCATTGGAAAAATGCTTATAGTACATCTGCGCAAGGCGATTAAATTCTGGTTGATGTTTTGTCCTTTCGATCTCTTTTCCCGAAAGTTGGATCCGCTTTTCAAGATAACGGATGTAGCGGGATTGCAAAAGCTCATCGGTAAGCATCGATATCAGCGGCGGGGTCAGAGACATGGTTATGCGGAAATTGATACCTTCGTCGATCAGTTTATCAAAGACATCGATGAGCGGAATG
>Ga0208373_1002203_pt1 | contig 22321 bp, 5 predicted proteins | sample RifOxyC2_FD_184036 | JGI IMG/M metagenome (GOLD analysis project Ga0208373, IMG submission 184036) | Soil microbial communities from Rifle, Colorado - Rifle Oxygen_injection C2 (SPAdes) | ecosystem: Environmental > Terrestrial > Deep subsurface > Rock core/Sediment | place: Rifle, Colorado... | reverse complement strand
GTTCCCGTCAAGCAGATTCATTAATTCTATGTTAGCCCACCAACCGATAAAAGTACTATCGTGTATCTTAATATTTTTTAACCATCCCATTGCCTGGCAGGTAATACCGGTGCCTACTGAACCGTTATTCTCATTATGAGTATTATTATAGATATTTGCTCCGTCAATTCCAATCAGACCTATACTGCCATTATTATTATCACTAAAAGTACAATCATGGATAGTAATTCCGGTTATATAAAACGTAACAGGATTCGTTCTTGAGACACCTGTCCAGCTTGAAACAATTTGTATCGCACCATTCCACTGGATTTCCATATGAGTAACGGTTAAATTATAAAAAGTTAAATTGTCACGTCCCAGAAAATATATAGACTGTGTTTTATGATTTCCATCTAAGGTAAAATTGTAGATTGATTGATTTCCGTTAACATGAGTATTGGATATGCCTTCAATCATATTCCCGCTATGATTACCCTTTAAAATAGTCCCTGCTTTACTCTCACCCTGCAAGTTTCTTTGCACAGGTAAAGTTAATGTAGAATTTAAAAGATATGTCCCATTCGGGAAATAAATTGTATCTCCTGCCTGTGCCGCATTTATAGCATTTTGTATTGCCGGTGCATCGTTAGTTGTGCCGTTACCCGTTGCACCATAAGTAGTTTTTACATTTAATTGCGCTGCGTGCAGTAAATTAATAAAAAATATAAACGAAAAAATTACAAATACTTTCTTCATTATTCCCCCTGTTTTGTAATTAGTTATCTTGTTCTGAAGTTCTATTGTTATTAATTAATTTTAATTATACTTTAATTAAAAATATTATTCAATATAATATAAGAAAATCAGAAATGTTATAATTTCTGTTTTTCTTATGTAATTTTTTAACTTGGTTTTTCTTTTTTTTGTACAATAAAATCTCCAATTAAGTTGAATTTTTCACTCAACTGATTTTCTTTTTCCTTTTCAATTAGAATATTCAATTGGTTTTCCATTTCAGACGTAAATTTGTAGCGTTCCATATCCATTCGTACGTAAAATAATTCCAGAATTGGTTTCTTTACACGTTTTATTTTCATAATTTCTCCTGCTAAAAAAAATCGTTCTAATATTCTGACGTCATTCTGAGCCGTAGGCGAACCCGCCACTTCCGCCTTCGATAAACGTGTCATCAATAATCATGGCTATTCGCCTTCGCCAGCTGGCGAATTGCTGACACATCTTCGGCGGACAGGGAACCTTCGGCGGGCAAGCCAGATGAGCAACTACAGTCAGGGAGATTCCACCACTACTGTATCCTGTATTCTGTATTCTGTATCCTGTACCCCCTATCTTATGATTGCCAGTTTACCTTTTTTCGTTTGTCCCGCATTGTTCGTTATCATATAAATATAAACACCGCTGGTTATATTCTCGCCATTCGCATTTTTCACATCCCAGCTCAACTCGCCGGTCGGAGTGTCCTTTTCTTCTTCAAATACTAATTCTCCAGCAGTATTGAAAATCTTTGTATTTGTGCGACTGGTTAAATTAGTGAAGTATATCTTCGTATGGCTGGCACTAGGTTTGTACGGGTTCGGATACACATGTGCCGTGTTCAAGTCGCTTTGCAAGACCGCAAATACTGCATAGTAAGATAAATGTTTTGTCTTTATAGTTAATAGTTTGTTTGTTTTGTCTAATGTAGTTGTTGTTACTTTTTCCCATTTCTTGCTTGTTTCATTATATGTGCATACTATCAACTTCGTAACCGATATGTCATCTTTTTCATCCCCGCCACTGAGACTTTGGCGGGCAGGTATCCTGTTATCATTATTGCTGTCTTTGAATGGTAACGAAATCTCTAAATCCTCTTGAAATTGTGTTTGCCCGCTTTCCATTTCAATTTGATGAATGTTGCCTATTAAAGTAAGGTTTTTGGGAACTTGCGGTGCATTTGCGGGATTCATCGTTATTTTTAATTTATCCGTTATCCCGTTTGTTAATATGCCAGCGGGTAGCTTTACTATAGTGATTAGGTTTGTTGTTGTATCAACCATACTTACAGTGCTCAATATTCGGTTGTCAATCCGCTGGTATTTATAATTACTGCTTTCTTTTATGTCAGGGTCCTCATTATCTATTGTTAATGTAATATAACTGCCGGAACTATCAGAACCATCTTTATTGGTTACTACCGTCCTTATATTATACTGCTGTTTGTCTTCAAGAATACTTGCATTCCACTGGATATAGTATGGGCTGGCGGTATCGGGGTTGGTTTGCCCTTGCTGTATAACAGGGATTGTCGTCCAGTCTGTTTCTCCAACCATGCGGTATTCGTAAGTTACGGCCGATATAGAATCAGCAGCCGAATCACTAAGTAATAATATTTTATTACCGCTTATCTTCATACCATTTTGAGGTGTAGAGAGTTTTGCCTGTGTTGAGGATGAAGTTGACGGCACCGCTGTTTCTGATAGTATATTGGTATTTGTATCTTCGTTGCCCTCAGAATCTACCGCCCTTACAACAAAACTATATTGTTCATTGGCGACAAGGCCGGTTACAGTCAATTGTGTCTGGTTGTTTGAGACTGTGTAGGCCGGTGTAGTATAGTCTATAATGCCGTTTTCGGCTGCCATATATATATTGTAACCGGCAACTTCCGTGCTTATTGACGTAAGCCAGCTCAACTGGATACTGTTATTGTCCAGTTGCGTACTTGTCAGATAGGTAACCGCTTTCGGCCCGCCTTGCTGTGATTTTTGCGTTTTTGCCGTTAATACATTTGATAATTGTGAATAATTGTCAGATTCATCATATGCCTTTATGGCTATGCTGTAATCAGTGTTTTTCTTCAAGTTGGTTATCGTATATATTTCCATTGTGCCGGATATGCCCGGTTGTGGTTCATTTATTGATTGAATTGCAGTTTGCCAGATGCTTTCGCTTAATGTCGCATTTTCCATGTATCTTATATCGTAACCTGTAGATTTTCCGGTTACATTGTCATCGCCAGGCGAAGTCCAGGTTATAGTTATAGAGTTCGGAGTTGAGGAGTTCATAGTTAGCGTAGTTATCTGGTTTGGCGGAGTTATGTCGGCAATATTAACAGTAATTTGTGCGGTTGCAGTTTGTGCGATTGTGTCGGTTGCAATTACTTTTATAGTATGTGTTCCGTTAGCATATAGCGTTGTATCTATCGCATATGTGTATGGAACTGTTGTATCCGTACTCTTAATGACATTATCAATGTAGAAGCATACTTTGTTTACGCCGTTGTCGTCAGTTGCGGTGCCTGATATTGTAACAGAACCTGAAATTGTTGCGTTATTTGCCGGCGCAGTTATCGCAACTGTTGGCGGATTGTCAACCGGCGGTGGCGTGACATTGTTTACGGTTACCGAAATTTGTGCGATGGCGGTTTGTGCGATGGTGTCGGTTGCAATTACTTTTATTGTATGACTGCCGTTTGTATACTGCGTTGTGTCCAGCAAATATGTATAAGGTGCTGCAGTGTCTGTACTCTTAATGACATTATCAATGTAGAAGCATACTTTGTTTACGCCGTTGTCGTCAGTTGCGGTGCCTGATATTGTAACAGAACCTGAAATTGTTGCGTTATTTGCCGGCGCAGTTATTGCAACCATTGGCGGATTGTCAACCGGCGGCGGCATGACATTGTTTACGGTTACCGAAATTTGCGCGATGGCGGTTTGTGCGATAGTATCGGTTGCAATTACCTTGATTGTATGCGTCCCGTTTGAATACTGTGTAGTATCAAGCGTATACGCATACGGCGCTGCAGTGTCTGTACTCTTAATGACATTATTAACATAGAAACATACCTTCTGAATACCGTTATCATCCGTTGCAGTTCCTTCTATCGCCGCTATCCCGCTAATCACGCTGTTATTGTTTGGTGTTACTATGTTTATTGTCGGCGGATTATCTACAGGAATCGCATTATCTACTGTTACCGTTATCTGGAAGGTCGCCGTCAGGTTTGCAGTATCTGTTGCCACCGCTTTTATGGTATGGCTTCCGTTTATATATTGTGTACTATCCATAATATAACTATACGGAGCTGTAGTATCGGTGCTCTTTAAGATATTATCAACATAGAAACATACCTTCTGAACACCGCCTTCGGCATCGGTTGCAGTTGCTGATATTGTTGTAATGCCGGAAATTGTTGCATTGTTTGTCGGTGCGGTTATTGCAGCTGTCGGCGGATTGTCTGTTGTAGTGTTGTTTATCGTAATCGATATTTGCGTGATTGAGTATTGCCCGATAGTATCGGTCGCTATTACCTTAATTGTATGCGTCCCATTAGAATACTGCGTAGTATCAATGGTATATGAATACGGCGCTGCAGTATCAGTGCTCTTTATTATATTATCTATGTAGAAGCATACCTTGCTCACGCCACCTTCGGCATCGGTTGCGGTCGCGGCTACGCTTGTATTACCGAATATCGTATCTCCGTCCCCGGGCGAAGTTATCAGTACTGTAGGCGGATTATCTATTGTAATATTGTTAACATTGATTGTAATTTGCGCAATAGCTGTTTGTGAGATGGTGTCGGTGGCAACTACTTTTATTGTATGACTGCCGTTTGTATACTGCGTTGTGTCAAGCGTAAATGAGAAAGGTGTCGACGTGTCTGTGATTTTCAGGACATTGTCAATATAAAATGCAACTGATGATACGCCGCCTTCGGCGTCGCTGGCAGTTGCCGTTATTGCTACGTTGCCGGATACTGTTGCATTATTTGCAGGTGCCGTAATTGCAACCGTTGGCGGGTTGTCAACCACAACGTTGTTTACGGTCACGGTTATTTGCGCGTTTGCTGTCTGCGAATTAGTATCTGTAGCAACTAATTTTATCGTATGAGTGCCATTTGAAGACTGCGTAGTATCCAGTACGTACGCGTATGACACAGTCGTATCGGTGTTCTTTAATACATCATCTATATAGAACGCTACCGAGCTTACCCCGTTGTCATCCGTCGCTGTTCCTGATATTGTAACAGAACCCGAAATTGTTGCGTTATTTGTCGGCGTAGTTATTGTAACTGTTGGTGGATTGTCAACTGGCGGCGGATTATTGCCGGAATTATATTCTGCTAATACCTCGGCATCAGTTAATGCGCGATTGTAAATCTTTACTTCATCTAATTTACCCTGGAAATATCGGGTGTCAAAACGACCTATCGTCCATAGATTAGCCGTGCTTTCTATAGTGTCTGTATATGTCTCTACTCCCTTCTGCACGCCGTCTACATATAGCCGCATGTTGTTCGCTCCACCATTTTTGTCGTAGGTCGCAACTAAATGTACCCATGTGTTCAATGAAACCTCATCGGGCAGTATTATCCATCGCCAATTGCTGCCGCCGTCCGCTATCTTGAATATGAATGCAGGCCTTAAACTTGCTCCGTCCCAGCGTATTCCGATTCTATCGTCTTTGCTTACTATGTCGTCGTGCATTACAGGTATTCTGGTTGGATATGCCCATATTGATATAGTTACGGCATCAGTAGTGTTCAAACCTGCAGAGTTAGGAATTGATACATAATTATCTGTTCCGTTGAATTGAAGCCCGTTGCCCACTTTTCCTGTTGTCCAAGTAGCTCCGTTAATGGTTCCTGATGAACCGCTTACCGAACTGTCTCCGGCAGTTGTTCCTGTTTCCTCGTTGAAATGCCAGTTGCCTACCGGGTCGTTTTGAACTACTATTGGTGCTGTAACTGTCACATTCACACTACCTGTTGTCCCTGAATAATTAGCCGTTACAGCCGTCGTTCCAGGTGTGTTTGTTGAGGTCAGTGTAATTGTCGCTATGCCGTTTACCAGATTTACGGTAGTAGGCGATGACAGTGTCCCTGAACCTGTTACGCTGAATGTTACCTGCCCGGTCGCGTTATTGTTGTTCTGGTCTTTTACAGTTGCTGTTATTGTTGATTGGCTGGTTCCGTTTGCAACTATGGAGGTCGGATTTGCTGTGCAAGTTACCGTGTAAACGGGTGTAACTGCACCGCCAAATTCATATCTACCGATATCAGGTGCGGCACCTGAATAACCGTCTGTTATACCCGCTATAACTGCTCCTTTATCTATGCAGGGGCTGCCTGCTTTTAATCTGTAATACGGGTCAGGTACATTGCCGGACCCGGTTAATGACGGATCACCGGTTATATTATTACTTACTGTCCAGCCGTTTACGGAACCATTACTTGTATTGTATGTGTCATTATTTGTAAAATATGAATTATCTGCGCCGCCCCCATCAGGGAAAGATATCGCACTACAACTACCATTACTTATAAATATATTATTCCTAATTTGAAGGTCATTCATTCTTTGGCCGCCCTTACCGATAAGAAGAAAATTTTTCCCTGTAGCGTTGAATTTAAAAGTATTGTTACATATTCTCCAATTATTAGGAGCCCTTCCTCCAGCAAGCATAAAACTGCTTTCACTACTGCCATTAACCATTACATTATTAAGAATTCTTAAATTACTGACATTTACATCGCTTTGCGCAGAACCCGAATTCATTAATCCATAGAAATACCCTTCTATATAATTTTCGGATATCAGCATATCATTTGCTTCTAATTCAATTGCATACGTAAGCTGAGAATAAATACTTCTGACCATACGGCAATCGTGAATGTGCACCGAATTAGTTCCGGTTCCCTTATCACCTCCTACTATAGAAAACCATCCGTTAGTAGTTATATTATAAATCTCACAATCGTTATAAAGATTCCACATTTCTATCGGTATACCATTGCCATACGCTTGGCCGGCTCCCCAAACTGTAATGTTGCAATCATGAATTTTTGTATTTTTTATATAGCCAAGGTTAGCTTGTTTAATTCCTGCAAACTGTTCATAAAAATTACAGTTATAAATTTCCCCGCCGTCCAAACCGCCGACACACAAAGCCCCATTACTATATCCGGGATGATCTGAAGAACTTTCTGTAAAATAGCAATTATATATCTTAACTCCGGTCATATAATCATGCGATTGCGGCGTACTTCCATTAGGATAATGTTCAATCCAAATTGCTATATCATTGAAATATTTGAATTCGCAATGGTGAATTTGGAAATTATGTCTTCCTTCCATATGCAGTGCTGAACCCGCCTGTTTACTATTACCATTAAAATAAATATACGAGATTGATTGATTACCATTTACAGGAATATCTACTGATGAATTTGCATTAATTAACATGCCGCTATGCCCTGCTTTAATAATTGTACCTGTTACATTGTCTGTACTTACTCCCACTAAACTAACCCCGATAGGAAGTATTAATGTACTATTTACTTTATACGTTCCTGCGGGGAAGTATACGGTTCCGCCTGTCGGGCAGCCGTTTATCGCATTTTGTATTGCCGGTGCATCGTTAGTTGTCCCGTTACCGGTTGCCCCGTAATCCTTTACGTTAACTGTTGATGCCGGTGCTGTTACTGTTACATTCACAGAGCCTGTCTTTCCGGAATAGGTGGCTGTTACAGCTGCCGTTCCAGGTGTGAGTGTGGATGTTAAAGTAATGGTTGCTATACCGTTTGTTATATTTACCGGATTGGATGTCGCTAATGTTCCTGAACCTGTTACGCTGAATGTTACCTGTCCTGTTGCGTTATTGTTATTCTGGTCCTTTACTGTTGCGGTTATTGTTGATTGGCTGGTTCCGGTTGCAACTATGGAGGTCGGATTTGCTGTGCAAGTTACCGTGTAAACAGGTGTAACTGCACCGCTATATTCATATCTACCGATATCCGGTGCGGTACCGTTATATGCAAGGCCGACGTTTACTCCGGCATCTATGCAAGGCGAACCATTTTGTAATGTATAATACGGAGTCGGCTTATTTCCTGAACCTGTTATTAGAGGATTCGTAGATAATTTATTAGATGTCTGAGTAAATCCCGAAAAATCACCATTATTTAAATTGTAGGTTAGGTTATTTGTAAATGAACAATTTGTATACGTAAATGCTGTTCCATTTCTTGATATTACAGGAGTTCCCGTATTATTACCATAAAAAATATTATTTTTTATTTCACAATTTGTTAATTTAGGTGAAGAAGTTCCTCCAGATATGACAATCGGACTGTATGCACCGAACACATGAAAAGTATTATTTAATATTTTTATATTCTGCCGGTCATTTTCAGTTGCTGAACCCGCTCCCAGTCCTATAGTAGCCAAATAAGTATAAAGGCCGCCAATATTGTAAAAAACATTATTTCTTATTGTTATATTATCATTAAACGGAGCTGTAGCAAACATTTGTATTCCAGCTTCGTAGTTTTCAAAGTAATTATTATATATAAGCATATCGCTGTTTCCTGCTTCAAGAGCGTGATGTTGGGTATCACAACCTGCTGCTATGTAGCTAAAAACGTTATCATGTACCGCTAATGAATAAGTAAAGCCGGACGCTAAACCGCCGTCCGGAATGGATACCCAACCGGTAAAATTGCAGTTGTATATTTCATTTCCACCTATCATGTTCATTAATTCTATATCTCTCCAGCAACTGAAGGTACTGTCATGTATTTTTACGTTTTTTAGCCATCCCTGTGCCCAGCATGTAAGACCGGTACCTGTTGAACCGTTTCTCTCATTATGTGTATTATTATGTATATTACCGCCGTCTATGCCAAGGAGCCCGATACTTCCACCGTTATTATCGCTGAAAGTACAGCTGCTAATATTGACATTGTTTATGTAGAAAAGAGGTGGATGTTCTCTCGAACATTGAGGATCATTCGCATTGTCGGTTGAATGAACAAATAATGCACCCCCGGCATTTTCCATATGGGTAATAGACAAATTATAAAAATTCAGATTGTCCCTGCCCCAAAAGTCCAGACCTATTGATTTGTGGTTTCCGTCAATTGTAAAATTGTATACCGACTGATTGCCGTTAACGTGAGTTGTATTTATACCTGTAATCATATGATTTGTATGATTGCCTTTCAGGATTGTTCCTGTTTTGCTTTCGCCTTGCAAACTTTTTTGAACAGGCAGTGTTAGTGTAGAATTTAATAAATATGTTCCGTTAGGAAAATATACGGTTCCGCCGGTGGGGCAGTCGTTTATCGCATTTTGTATTGATGTGGCGTCGTTTGTTGAACCGTTTCCGGTTGCGCCGTAATTCTTTACATTTATTAGGTTTGAACTATAACTTGATTCCCATCTGCCTATGTCAGGGGCTGTGCCGTTGTATGAGAGCCCCACGTTCGTTCCCGCATCTATGCATGGGCTAATGCTATTTAACTGGTAATATGTGTCCCGGCGGCTGCCAGTCGCCTTTATCTGCGGATTAGTGTTTAGTAAATTATTGCTTTGCGCGAATCCTGTTAAATCTGTGTTAATTTGATAGGTAAGATTGTTAGAAAACACGGCATTAGTTAATGATGCTGTTCCCTCTCGCGTTATTACAGAATTACCTAAATTGTCTCCCATTAAATTATTGCTTTGCGCGAATTCTGTTAAATCTGTGTTAATTTGATAGGTAAGATTGTTAGAAAACACGGCATTAGTTAATGATGCTGTTCCCTCTCGCGTTATTACAGAATTACCTAAATTGTCTCCCATAAATATATTGTTTTTAATATCCGCATTGCTAAGCGTACCACCTGAGGCAAAACGCATCCTAAGTGCCGGAGTCGAACCCTTATTGGAATGAAATACGTTATTATATACTTTAAAAGTATTGAATCCCGAGGGGACTCCTACGAGGATAGCATGCCATTGTAGATTATAAAAAATATTATTTCTTATTGTTATATTATTATGAGTAGAATATTCCCACATATCTATTGCACCTTCAGGATAATTTTCAAAATAATTATTTTCTATTATTGCATCACTTATGCTTAATTCTATACAATATTTACCCATACCACCATACAGGTTTTCTATAGAATATGAAAAAATATTGTCGTGAACATATAGGCCATAACTCTTTGCCCCCTTTCCGGTTCCAAGTAAAGAAAGCCACCCTGCGAATCTATTATTATATATCTCGCAACCGTCACTCATAGTCCAAAGTTCTATGTCAAGATATCGGCTGACTATATTGCAATCATGTATTTTGATATTTTTAACAGACGGATTATTAGGTAGGTAAAATTTTATCCCGCCGCCCTGTGTTGATAAAGTATTAGTTATTTGAACATTTTTGATTTCACAACCGTCAATCCTGTGCATTCTTATTGCGCCCTGGTCAAAAGCATACCAGCCGCTGGGTAAATGAGTGCTGATGTTTGAAAAAGAGGAATTATATATATTTAAATTAGTTGAATATCCTGATGAATCATCTCCGTATAATATTATTCCGTTCTCGGCTATGTCTCTTATATCCAATTCGCGCATTACAACATTATTTCTCTTCTGTACTCGTATTGCTTCCTTTACCGTGTTATTTCCCCTTATTGCTAAATTTGATATTGTCTGATTACCGTTTGATATGGAAGATGATTGCAAACTCAATAATATTCCTGCGTAACTGCTGTTTATTATTGTTTGAGTAGGGCCTGCTCCTTCTATATTGATTCCAAGCGGAATTACCGATTGTGCAGTTTCATTAAAAGTTCCTGCATTTAAGTGTACTGTATTTCCTGAAACAACTGGAACATGACTTACTGCATAACTTAATGTTTTCCAGGGACTTGAAGAGCTTCCGTTGCCGGTTGAGTCGCTGCCGGTTGTTGATACATAATAAACAGCGGCGTTTAAGAAACTGCTAAAAAACACTAAAGGTAAAACCACTAAAACTAACCTTAAAAATGTCTTCATCTTTCCCTCCATTATAAAACCAGAGATTAGAGGTTAGGGGTTAGTTTTTTCTTTTTTCTTCACTATACGCTAACCTCTATCCGCTATCCCCTGTCGTTAGAATTTCACTAGTAAACTTACCCTGTGTGCACTGCCTAAGTCACCAAACGGCATAAACGCATAATCTATATTCATCTGCGATAATTTTAAGCCGGCACCCGCTGTTAAACCGGTCAACCCGCCTATCGCATCATTACCGCCTACCTGATATTTATATCCGCCTCTTACAGATACCGATTCCCTTAACCAATACTCCATCCCCAAGTTTACCTTCGCCTTGTTGTCTACCGGCTTGTTCACATCCATTGCTATCGTTAACGCCTTGTCTATGCTTTTATATGCGCCACCTACCTTTACATTCATCGGTAAATCGCCCGCTTCACTGATAAACTTTAACCCGCTACCTATGTTCTGTACAGATGCTGCTAAATTAATATCTTCGCTCGCCTTATACAACGTACCTACATCTATACCTACTGTACTCGCTTTCTCCGTGTCTATTGTCTCGCTGATGCTCTTGATGCTACCACCTAACATAAACGTCTCGCTTAGTTGTTTACCGTATGTTACTCCTATCGCCATGTCGTTCGCATTGAAGTCACTCGTCTTTACATCATTTACATCACGTCCTTCTATATCTGTTATTCCTAAATATCCTAAACTTATTCCTATTGCACTGCCACCAAGGGGATACGCTAACCCAAGGTATTCATAGTTCATGCTTTCAAGCCAAAAACTATGCATGAATGTAGCCTGCGTCTCTTCCAACTGGGCTATACCGGCTGGATTCCAGTACATCGCGGTTACATCGTCCGCTACTGCTCCGAATGCTTCGCCCATTCCGGCTGCTCGCGCGCCGATGCCTATCTTCAAAAATGACGCGCTGGTTGTCCCGGCTTTGCCGTCTATTGCACCATATGCACGACCTATCATAACAACTGTAACTACCATTATAAATACTAACATCGAACTTACGAACTTCACAAAACTCATTTCATTTTTCATGACTCTCCTCCATTATTGCCCTGCCCAAGTTCTTTCAACATAGGCGGGCACACATTTTTAATTCCAAATTTCATCTTGTTGTAGTTGCTCTGCTTGCTAATCGCCTTCAACATCGCCCGACCCCTCCACTGTGGCATTGGCGGGCAAGCAAGGTCGGCAACTACATTGACTATTATTTCAACATCGCCGAACCCTACACTTCCGCCACTACAACTTTCTTGCCCACCAACGGTTCAGTGGTGGGGGCGGACAGGAAACCGTAGTCGGGCAAGCAAGTTCGGCAACTACAAATAAAAAATGCCAGCTTGCCGTTTAAAAGACAGGGATTAGCATATAGAGGTTAGGAATTAGTTTTTTGACTTTACTATTCCCTCTCCCCTCATCTCTATCCCCTGATTCTTTACCTTCGGCAACCTGGCCAACTAAAAGACAGTGATTTAGTGCTATTGTGATATAGTGCTATAGATTAAAAATTAATTATTTCTTTTACAATCCCACCATCGCACTATCCCACGATTTCCTGTCTTTACAGTCCCTTTGGTTTTGCGTACTCATCCCGATTTCTCGGGAGCAGCCTTTTCGGGTCTTTTGCCCCGTTGTAATGTAGTATATATTGGTAATTAGATATACAATATTTAAAATATATCATAATCAACATTACTTTACGGGGTCTTTTATAATTAATATTTGCTCTATTATAAATGTGTTGTATTTGAAAGAACAATTTACTTATTACTGCTATCCTCTAACCTCTATCCGCTATACACTTTCCCCTGTATCTATTGCTTCTCATTTATTTAGACGACTTATATTTTAAAATGTTTAAAATATTTTTTATTATTTATAACTAATATAAAAGGAGATATCAAAAAATATCCCCTTTCATAACATCAGAGATTAGCGTATAGCGTATATCTTGTCCGCCAATTTCGACATCCGCCAATCCGTCGGCTGATGGAGCGGAGGCGAATCAATGGCGGGAGCGGATAGGCAAGATGAGCAACTACAGGCGGGTCACCTAATAATCTATTGCCTGTCATACCCGTGCAAAACTTGTCCTCACGAAAGTGGGGACGGGTATCCAGAAGATTCTTTGGATTCCTGCTAACAACATGCAGGAATGACGGCTTGGATTCCCGATTGAGGAATTCGGGAATGACGATGAGTCCGTCATCTTATAATTGCCAGTTTGCCTTTTTTCGTCTGTCCCGCATTGTTCGTTATCATATATATGTATACTCCGCTGGCTATCGGTTCACCTTTGCTATTTTTTGCATCCCAACTCAACTCACCTGCCGGTGTATCCTTTTCTTCTTCATATACCAATTCGCCGGATACATCAAATACTTGAACTTTTGTGCGATTAGTTAGACTTGTAAATAATATATTTATATGTCCGAATGACGGTTTAAATGGATTCGGATATACATGGGCAACTTTGAGATCGCTGGATAATACGGCAAATATACCATAGTAAGACAAGTGTTTAGTTTTCATAGTGAGTAGTTTGTTAGTTTTATCTATCGTAGTTGTTACTACTTTTTCCCATTTACTATTTAAATCTTTACACGAATATACTACAAGTTTATTTATCCCTATTTCCTTATCATCAATCCTGTTATCTCCGTCTTTATCATTATATGGCATTAATATTTCTATATCTTGACTGAACTCGGTTTGACCGTTTTCAAGAGATATCTCATGTATATTCCCTATTAATACCAGATTCCTATTTAATGTAGGAGTAACGGCAGGATTTATTGATATCTTCAACATGGTAGTGGCGTCTCTTAGAACGCCTGAGGATATTTTTATGTAACACATCTGACCTGAAATAGGTTCTACCATACTTACTATATTGTTACGACGGTTGTCTATCCTCTCTCTTCTATAATTAACCGTCTCTTCAATATCCGCTGTGTTACTATCCCCTATTGTTAAGGTTATGTATCCTGGTTTTTTTTCGCTAATTCCATTTTTATCAGTTACTACTGCTCTTACATTATACTGACTATTCACATCTAAATTACTAACATCCCATTGTATATAATATGGGCTGGTTATATCCGGATTTGTTTGTTCACTTGCTATTATAGGCATTTTTGTCCAATCGATATCATTGGATTTCTTGTATTCAAATTTGATGCTCTCTATGTTATCAGTATCTCCTACTATTGCATCTACTAATAATGTAACCCGCTTTCCACTTATTACCATTCCGTTTCTTGGAACTGTTAATCTTGCTATAACATCATTTAAGCTTGTTACTGCTGTCTCGGCTATTACGTTCGTATTTGTATCTTCAAAACCGGTGATGTCTACCGCTCTTACTACAAAATTATATGTTTGATTTGCAGACAAACCACTTATTGTATGTGAAGTAACTGTACTACTGACTATATAATACGGTGTAGTGTAATCCATTGTATTACCCGATGACATATATATTTTGTAAGATATAACATCTTCTGATATTGATTCCATCCAGTTAAGTTGTAATTTACCGCCGTTTAGAGGAGTTGCCATTAAATAACTTACGCTGGTAGGAGCGATATTATCTGCTGTTTTTTTGCTTAAAATTGAAATACCGGACCAGTTTGGACTTGGCTGTACATCATCCGCCACTTTTATTCCAAAGCAGTAAACCGTATTTTCATCTAAACCGGTAATTAAGAAATTTTCTATTGTTCCTGATGTGCCGGGTATCGGTAATCCGGTACATTTTATTGCTGATTCCCAGTTGCCGGTGCTTATTGTCCCGTTCTTTATATAACGTATATCATATTCGGCTGCGATGCCTATTTTTCCGTCGTTACCCACCGCCGTCCATTGCAAAGTTATCGTTGTAGTTGAAACACTTTTCGCTACAAAATCCTTTATGTCGCTCGGTGGTATTTTATCAAATGATATACCCAATGTTTTTGCGACAGGACTGTTGGAAATATCCGACACATTCGGAACCTCATCTTTCACTATTATTGCAAAATAATAAGTTGTTCCCGATTCAAGTCCGTTTATGGTTACCTCCTGAGGCATGCCCGCTGCATTTGGTTTCGGTACTTCGGTAGTATATGGTATTGCGATTAACCAGTTACTTTCTGTTATCGGAACACCAATTAAGCACCTAATTTCGTAGCTGTCCGCTGTTCCGATATTACCGTCGTTACCGGTTGCTGTCCAGGTCAATGTAACTGAATTAACATTTTTACTCTTAACTGCCAAATCAGTTATAGGCGATGGTTTGGTCGTATCTGTGCTTGCAACAAATGTTATAGCTTCGACTTCATTTGATAATTTCGACCAATTAATAATCTCATCGCCTACTTTTATTCCAAACCAATATTTGATATTTGGCTTTAAGCCGGTTATGGCAAACGATTCACTATCACCGGACGCTTTTGGGGTGGGTTCCCCGTAACATCTTGAAGCAACATCCCAGTCCCATGCTTCTTTCATACTACCTGATGTTGAATATCTAATATCATAATAAGATGCTTTACCCAAAGCATCGTCGTCACCTACTGCCGTCCATTGCAAAGTAACTTCTTTTTGTTTTATATCAGTTATTGCCAGTGTTTTTATATCACCAGGTGCAATAGAATCTTTAGGCACCACACCCTTATATCTTTCTTCCACTTCTTCCCAAATCAATTCTTTGTTGTATATCTTTATTTCATCTATAAGCCCGATGAAACGACCCATACCCGCACTATTTAAACCCATCCCGCGACGCCCTACTATTATCGCATTTTGATTCGTATCTATCGGACCTATCACAGTGGAACTTGCTACCAAAACACCGTCTTGATACAATTTCATGTTGTATGCACCGCCGTTTTTATTATATGTTCCTACTAAGTGATGCCATTTATTTGCATCACTCGCTGACCATGTATAAGATAAACTTCTGCTTATGCTTATTCCGACTCCGGTTGTGATAAGTACCTTGAATAATGCGCAGTCGCTGGCTCCCAACATAAATACATCTTTACTAAAGACTCCCCGTGTCTGCCCATCGTCTTTTGTAATTACGCTGCTGTTAACCCATGCCTCAAGTGTTAGTTCATCCGTTACCGATAAGACAGAACTTGTTGTTATCCATAAATACGAATTGTCTCCGTCTAAACTGATTGCAGCGGTACTACCCAGTACGCCGGGTGTTATCCATTTAGCGCTATTGTTCGCGGGGATGGAGGCGTTATTCCCGTAACCGGAACTGTCCTTGCAATATGCACCTGCATTCTCGTCAAAATGCCATTCTCCTACGGATGATGTAAACATTATTAATGAATTAGTCGTAGCATTGGCAGAATTCGATACTTCACTCCAGTTATTTTTATCATCACTAACTTTTATTGCAAAATAATACAGCGTGCTTGTCGAAAGCCCGACTATAGTAAAAGTTTCTTGCATGCCTGACTTTTGGGGTATTGGTGCACCGCTATAAGCCGTAGCACTGTTCCAATTGCTATTGGTTATACCAACATTCGCATATCGTATTTCATATGATTTTGCCGTACCTATTGTGCCGTCATCACCAGTTGCAGTCCATCCTAATTTCACGGATTTAGCTGTTTGACTTATAACTACCAAATCATTTACTGCTGCCGGCGGTAATGTATCAGTAAGCGTTTTGTCATTAACTATATTTGAGTTGCTACTCCAATTTTTAATCACTTCATCTCTAACTCTTATTAAAACCCAATATGTAGTATCCGGAACCAAACCATTTATTGTAAATGATTCGTTGCTACCGGCTTTTTGTGAAACAGAATTGTAAACATGTAATGCAATATCGTTCCAATGTTGATCATTTTCATATCTTAAATTAGCATATTGTATATCATATTCAGTCGCAGTTCCGGTTGTGCCGTCATCACCAACCGCAGTCCATGTAAGCATCATACTGTTTGCTGTTGTAGTACTGACTTTTAAGTTTGTTATTGGAGCTGGTGATACCTTGTCATCAGAATACTGCGTCTTAACATATAGACTGTCTGAAATGTCTGACATATTACTTGCATTATCTAATGCTCTTATTGCAAAATAATATGTCGTATCGGAATATAACTGGTTCGCAGCAAAATTTTCCAAATTACCTGCTTCTTGAGGTTTCGGTTCATCAATACATTTAGATGCATTATCCCAATTATCATTTGTTATCGGTACATCTATCTTATATCTTATATCATATTCAGTTGCTGTACCGGTTGAATCATCGTCTCCTGTTGCTGTCCAATTGAGAGTCACACTATTCACCGATACGTGTGTTATTTGCAAGTCTTTTATTTTTGCGGGTTTTATTGAATCCGGCGGCGTTGATGTTTGAATGCTCTTTATATTGGATATCTCGCTCCAATTTATATGCACTTCATCTCTTACTTTTATTGCAAACCAATATGTTGTGCTTGGATATAAATTACTGATTTGTAATGTTTCCTGTGTATTTGGTACAGCCGGTATTGGTATGTCGGGATACGGCAATGCACTCAAAAAATTACTATCATTTATTTCTGTTGTTGAATATCTAATATCATATCTTGCCGCAGAATCACCGGTTGTCCCATCGTCGCCGACTGCAGTCCATCGCAATGTAACAGTTGTTGAAGTATAAGTACTAATAATTAAAGTATTTATTGATGCAGGCACGGTTTTGTCTGATGATTCTGTAATAATATTTATCACATTGGAAAGTTCTGAAGTATTATCTTCGTTATCCGTTACCTTCATCGCAAACCAATATGATGTATTTTCAACTAAATTATTTACCAATAATGTCTGCTGAGTATTCGGGCTGACTGGCTGCGGTATATTGGAACACTGTAAAGCACTTAGGAAATTATCATCGTTTATTTCGGAAATTGAATATCTTATATCATAACTCGTTGCGGCTCCGCCGGTTGTCCCATCATCACCCACGGCAGTCCATCGCAATGTAACTGTTGTTGTAGTTATTATCGTTCCTTCTAATGTAGTTACCTTTGCCGGCTTTATTGTATCAGCTACCAACGTCTTTGTAGTTGTAGAAAAAAGCGGACTCCAGTTGTTATTATCATCACCTACTTTAATCGCAAAATAATATGTCATGTCCGGTTGTAATGAATTTACTGCCAAGGTTTCTTTGGTGCCCGGATCGGCCGGAGTCGGTATGTTATTGCATTTTGATGCATCTAAGAAGTTTCCATCCGTTATTACATTTGTTGAATATCTTATATTATACTCATTTGCTTTATTAACTGTTCCGTCGTCTCCCGTCGCAGTCCACGTTAAAGTCAACGACGCTTTTGTAACGTTGCTTGTCGCCAAATCGGTAACCGCTGCGGGCGGTGTTTTATCGCTGGTCGCTGTTGTCGTTCCAACAACAATATTTGAAATATCCGATGTATTATTGTTGTCATCTATTACTTTGATGGCAAACCAATATCCGGTATTTGACGTCAAGCCGGTTACGATTATTTTTTCGCTTGTTAAAGGTACTATCGGTTTATTAATACCATAATGTGTTGCGCTTTCAAAACTGCTATCATCCTTTATCTCTGTTTTTGAATATCGTAAATCATACTCCGAAGCTGCATCGCCGGTTGTGCCATCGTCACCTGACGCGGTCCATGTCAATGCTATGCTGTCCGACATTACAGTGTCTATATCTAAATCACCTATTGCTGCAGGAGCTGTTCCATCTGGTGCTATCATATCTTTTTTGTCAAGAGTAATCGTCTGGTCAATATAACTATAACCACCTCTTATCCAGTCCTTATACAAAGTATATGCTATATCTTTTTCTGTGCTTACATATTTATTTTCAGTATTTGAATAATATGTTATTTTATATCTTCCATCCTCTTTAAGTGTAAACCATGCTTTACCGTTTTTATCCGTCATTACGCCAATAGCATTGCTTTTACCTGAAATAATAGGTTCCATTATTATATATTCATTAGATACAGCAACACCATTATCTGTCAATGTTACTATTACTTCTGGTACTCTTGTCAATCCTTGCGAATATCCTAAATCATTATACCAGCCTGCACCTGTCTCATAAAACTTCGGTGTTGCACCGTACGGAGGACAGCTTTCCCATCCAAGTTTGATCCTATCATAAAGAAAATTTGTCTTATACAAATCCAAATCAGCAAACCAGTTATATGTAGTCCTTGAACTACCACCTGCTAATGCCCTTGCTTTTAGACCTTCACCTGAATAACACGGCCAATTAATAGGCGGACTTGAATTCGCATCACCAAAAACAACTTCAGATCCTTTTAACCACGCTTCTTTTATTGGAACACTAAACACATTAAATCTTGGAATTTCAAAAATTGCAGCACGGGCAATACAATTTCCTATATTTTTATATTCGGTAACACCACCAAATAACTGAGGATTAAGAAAAGTATATGTAAATTTATCATTTGGATTAGAGCTTCTATAGAAGAAATCCGCCCATGCTTGATAGCCCTGGTAAATAGTTCCATCTACACCGTATGTTTTATTCGGAGGATCTATTCTATCTCTCGGAACTACATCCAACTCTTCTTCGCTATCCATTACCGGTTTTTGGAAATTTGTCTGCCAATTTGTAAATGCCTGGTCAGCACTATATGGTCCATCATTTGGTATTCTTGCTTCATATAAAAATACTTTGCGAATATCCATCACATCATATGTCTGATATCCCGGCATGCTCGTATCTGTAACGCACTTTTTATTTGTACTATCCCATTTGATATAAAGTGACCTGCCTGAAGATGAAACTATTCTTGTTGGATCAGCTGGTCTTACCGATTCATTAATTATTTTGTGAAACGCTTCTGCTCTTGAATATTTAACCGTTTTTTGGTCATTATTACCTTCAAACGGACTATATATCTCGTTACCATTAGCCCACATCACTATACTTGGATGATTACGATGTGTTTTTACATAATCGCGGAAAAATTGTTTCGTGTTATTTATCCATTTTCTTGTGGCTTGCGATACTGCTGAAGTCTGATTTAGACTTGTACCAAGTAAATTATTATTTGTACAAACATCCACATCTTGCATATATGTTGAAGGACAATTTGAATTACCTCTGAAATGGTTTTCGGGAAGGATCAACATACCAACCTCATCTGCTACATCAAACCACACCTGCGAAGGACTAAGGACATGTAATCTAAGAAAATTCATGTTCCTGCCCTGTTCAGACCTGTAAAACACAACTATGTTCTGTCTGTTCCATGTAAAAGTTTCCTGGGAACAATCAAGGCAGGCAGCTTGCAAAAATATCCTTTTGCCGTTTAAAAAGAAATGATAATTATATTTAGTGGGATCATTATATGGGGCAGAATAACTATAAGTATCATTTGGTTGCCTTACCCAAAATTCCCTGAAACCAAAACGGGTATATTTTGTATCTACTGTTTGTCCATTTTCCTGAAGTGATGTTTTTAAAAAATATAGTATGGGGTCGCCATAATCAATATCACTTGAATTTTTTACTTTTACTTTTCCTATTCCCCAAGGTTTTATTGAAGTAGGCCAGGGTGCTTTTGATACTTCTATAACTTTTGTAGTTCTAGCGGGAATAGTAATCGGTAAATTGGTTGATATTTTGTTTTCTTGAGGAGGTAAATCAGCATTTGTAACTTCCTGTGGATTATCACTTACATTAAATATTGCATTTCCGTCTTTTGTTACCTCATTAACCAAATTTACTGTATGAGCAACTGAATTATCGTTTTTTATATAAACCTTTGCAGTTATTTTATTGCCTTGCCTGATAGATGTGACTATAAATACATCCTCTACGTAAACGTTATTATATACCCTTAAATATACGTTACCCCAAATACCTTTTTCATAATCACCGAACCCGGTTATATACCCAAAATAATAGCCCGAATAATTTTTATTGCGGCTCATATAATCGCCTATTGCCGTTGTGTAGGTTTGGCAGTTGGAGTCGCCTAATATCGTTGCTCCATCTTTCGGCTGTCCGGGAGCACTCCCGGGTGTTGGATAAGCCGATCTCCAAGTATCTTCATTATAAACATAAAGAGTATTTGCTGCGCCCGTTGTTACAAATGTAGTAATATCAACTTCAAATGGTGTAAACGATTCTTGATGTTCGCCAACTTTTTTATTATTTACAAATACACAAGCGTAATGATTAACTCTTTCAAAATATATTTTTATTCTTTTACCTGACCATCTGTTTGGTATATTTAGAGGTAATCTATACCAACCCTGATGAAAAGATGTCCAGTCAACTTCTGTATTATCTGGTTTTTTCTCTGTATAATTTGGTCCTCTCCATACATCGTCATCTGTATCTTTTTGTTTACTAATAGGTACCTTATACCACGAACCTGGAACCCTAACAGGGAAATATCCAGACGCGGGTATTTGTCCCGTTTCTTTTGTATTAACACCAATAAAATCCCATAATCCGTTCAGGCATACTTCTTCCCGTAAACTTGCGGCATTGATTAAATTCTTACTAAATAATAAAATAAATAACATAATAACTATGATCCTTAAATTTACAAAATACCTGATTTTACTTTTCATAACATTCTCCCTTTGAATTTAAATAATACTTTTTTGTTTTGGAGTCTATCCCGTAAAATTTTGCTTCCCTAGTAATCAAAATCAACATCATAATCACTATAAGCTATTTTTCCTACGGGATAAACCCCCTTTTTAAGATTGTCATTGCGAGGCCCCGAAAAGGCTAGGCAATCTAGTATGATTGCTCTATTTTGTACTCGCAATGACATAATTTAAACACCAAGTTAAAATTATTAATTTAAAGATTTAAAAAATTTGTGCTCGAAGCTCGGCTCTACTGAAACGAGCAAGACCACAATCCCGATTTATCGGGATAACACCTTCAGAATACTTTAATTTTTCAATCTTCTAATCTTCCAATCTTCAAATTGACTTTATCTCACAATAGCTAACTTGCTCCCGCTTTGCGGGACTGCGTATCATTTTGGGTATAAAAGTAATTGTTTCTTGTAGTTGCTCATCTTGATGAGCGTCTTTAACATCGCCGAACCCTACACTTCCGCCACTACAACTTTGGCGGACAGGAAACCGTAGTCGGGCAAGCAAGTTCGGCAACTACAACCCCACTCTGCAAGCTTGCGGATGCATTATCGTATTATCGCTAACTTTCCTTTCTTTATTTGTCCCGCATTGTTCGTTATCATATACATATACACTCCACTAGCTACGTTCTCTGCCTTGTTGTTCTTTACATCCCAGCTCATCTCGCCAGTCGGCGTGTCTTTCTCGTCTTCATACACTAACTCACCTGCTGTGTTGTATATCTGTACCTTTGTCCGTGTTGTCAGATTCGCAAATGTTATGCTCGTATGCCCGATACTCGGCTTGTAAGGGTTCGGATATATATGCGATACGCTTAAATCTCCCTGTACCACTGCAAATATTCCATAATACGATAAATGATT
>Ga0208373_1002200_pt1 | contig 22343 bp, 17 predicted proteins | sample RifOxyC2_FD_184036 | JGI IMG/M metagenome (GOLD analysis project Ga0208373, IMG submission 184036) | Soil microbial communities from Rifle, Colorado - Rifle Oxygen_injection C2 (SPAdes) | ecosystem: Environmental > Terrestrial > Deep subsurface > Rock core/Sediment | place: Rifle, Colorado... | reverse complement strand
ATCCGCAAATCCTTCAAAATCCTCGGTGGTCAGGGCGTCACTGCCGCGAATCAGGCGGAGACTGCCGCCGCCGAAAAGAGAGGGCGCACCTGCGCCGGATATCATGGCCTCGCCGGAAATCTCATCGCACGGGCTAAGTATTGTAAGCCCCGGCAGTGTTCTCATGACGGCGATATCCTCGTGGGCGTGGTGCGTGGGGCCAAGGGTGCAGTAATCAAGCCCGGCGCCTACCCCGACCGCTTTCACGTTCAGGTTGGTGCAGCACACGTCAACGCGGTAATGCTCGAATACGCGCAGGGTGATGAACGGTATGATCGCGTAGACGTAGACCGTCTTGCCGCAAAGGGCCAAACCGGCCGCCGCGCTCACCATGTTCATTTCCGCGATGCCGACGTTAATGCACCGGCTGGCGATATTTTTTCTTACATCGTCAAGGACTATCGCCCCCGTGTCGGAAGTCAGCATCACCAGGTTGTCGTCTTTCTTCATTAATTCGTATAAACCTTGGAAAAATTCAGCTCTCATGTTAGTACCCCTTTCCCGTTGTATCCGGGCACGCTTTTATTTTTGGAAGTTTGTTCGGGTCGTAATCCTTGCCGTAAAGTTCCTTCCTCGCCTGCTCAATTTCGGCGCCGGCCGGGATCCTGAAATGCCAGATCGTCTTGTTCTGCATGAATGAAACGCCTTTGCCCTTGGTGGTATTGGCTATAATGCACAAAGGTTTTTTGGATTTTCTGTTCCTGAATTTCTTGAACATGGGTATCATTTCATCGAACGAATGGCCGTTGACGGTCTTTACTTCAAAACCGAACGCTTCCCACTTGTCCTTGAACGGTTCCACGTCAAGGGCGTTTGCCGTGAAGTCGATGGCCTGAAGCTTGTTCCTGTCGACTATCACAATGAGATTATTTAATTTATGCTGTGAAGCGAACATCGCCGCTTCCCAGTTCGAGCCTTCCTGTATTTCGCCGTCGCCTACCATCACGACCGTGATGTAATCCTTTTTATCCATTTTCGCGGCAAGCGCCATTCCCGCGCCGATGGGGAAACCGTGTCCCAGCGAGCCGGTGAACGCTTCCACGCCGCTAACGTTTGATTCTGAATGCCCGCCGAGCTTGCTTCCAAGCTGGCAGTAGGTCTGAAGCTCGGATACGGGCAGATAGCCCATGTCCGCCAGGACCGCGTACTGCGCGGCGCACGACTGGCCTTTTGAAAGAATGAAGCGGTCGCGGTTGTCCCACTTCGGGTTCTTCGGGTCAACCCTTAAAGCCCCGCCCTGGTAAAGCGCCACCAGTATATCCGTGCAGGAATACGCCGGGGCAACATGTCCCGCGCCCGCTGCAAGGGCCATCTCAAGCACTGTTTGCCTGACCCATCTGGCTTTTTTCTCTAATTCCGGAAATTTGCCTTTCTTCATAAATACACCTCTCCTTATCGATAATTTTTAAAACTTTGCGCTAAAACTGATCCTCTGTGTATTCCCCAGCACTCCATAAGGCACGAATGAATAATCCGTCTGTGTGCCGAAAAGCTTAAGCCCAATCCCGCCGCCGAAACCCGAATAATCCCCAAAAGTGTTGTTTGATTGGTTATTTGTTGCAGGCGCCAGGAATCCAGCTCTCAAGGCAAGTGAATTTATTGGCAGTAACTCTGTTCCCAAGCTTACAATTGTCCTTTCTTCATAAACCTGCTGTTTTACATCCAGCCCTATGGTTACACCGCCGATATTATATCCAAAACCAGCGGTTACAGATAATGGCAGGTTGTAGGGTTCGCTTATGAATTTCATCTGCGGGCCAAGGTTCTGGATTGAAAGCCCGGCTGTGAACGGCATTCCGTTAAAATGATAAAGGGCTCCTAAATCAAGAGCCGCACCCGTTGCCTGTTCTGATTCAATCTTCTGCTGGATGATTTTCAGGTTTGCTCCAAGGCCGAGCGTTCTTTTGTTGGATAACAGGACGTTTTTACTGAAACTGAATGTAACTGCCATGTCGCTAGCCCCAAAAGAAGCTGTAGGCTGTCGGTTTGCGTCCCTGCCCTCTATCTCTCCCTGGGATAATACAATTATACTTCCTCCAAATACACCGGACTTGAACGGGCTGGCAAACCCTATGAAATCCAGGTTTGAGTCGACTATCCACTGGCTGTGCATGGCGCTCATCTGCCTTTGGGTAAGCTGGGAAAGCCCTCCAGGGTTCCAGTTTATGGCTGTCACGTCGTTTGCTATGGCTGTGAACGCGCTTCCAATTCCTACCGGACGGGCACCAATACCTATTTTAAGAAAGTCCGCCCCGGTACCGGCAGAAAACCCCAAGGTTGTCGTCAGCAAAAAAGAAATTGATATTAGTATTTTTTTCATCCCTTCTCCTTGCGGGTACCCCATGCTACGCGTTAAGAAGCGTATGGGGTAAAATCCTCCGCCTCACCTGATTACTGCCAACTTCTTGACCACGCGGATGTTTTTCTCGCCCTGCTTCCTTGCATCAATATAATAAATATAAACCCCGCTGGCAACCCCATTTGCCTGCCAGGTGTATTCGTAAGCGTATTTGTTGTTGATTATCTGCAGGGTATCTGAAATATTTGCGGAATGAACAAGCTCAGCGGCAATGTTATAAATCTTGAGTTCAACCGAGTCGGCAATGCCTACTTCAGCGTGTATAGTCGGATTTATTCCGCCTTTTGCCGGGTTCGGGAAAGAAAACACATCTCCCAGGCGGAATGTGGGGTCAGGACCGGCCCTGTTCCTGCCAACTTTCATCATACCCCGGGCTGAGTTATACTGGTCGGCTCCAATATCCCAGGCGCCCGTTGCGGGCCTGAGCCCGCCGTCTATATCCGTATTGAAACCCAGCCACGAATCGCTTGTCAGGTTTAACCCTGTGCCTATCGCCAAGGTATCCGCCTCTGAAAGGTGGTAATCACCGTTGGATATATCCATAAAATAAACGGGCTTATTCCTGTAATCGTTGTCCGGGGACGTGCTGTCTCCTGAAATATTGTTCCAGGTTTCCTTATACAGGCCGTTTATACTGCCTACATAGTAACAATTTGTAGAGCCTTGAATGAGGTTGTTCTTCAGGTATAAAAACATATATTTCTGCGTATAGGACCATTTTGCATTGAAATACATGCCATAACACCATTCTTCTTTTGCTTTTACGGTGTTATTGTATATGCAATAGGTACTGCCTGAGGTACAGTAGCTTGCCTGAATCCCTGTCCCGCAACCTTCAATGATGTTATTCCATGCTTTATAGGTGCCCGTAGCGAAGCTGGTGTTGAATTCCATACCTGTCACGCGGTTAGCCGTGGTTGACCCGGCATACCTTATATAGTTATTGCTGATTTCCCTGTAAAATGTCTGGCCTTCAAATTCGCCTGAAAGAGGCGCATTTGTGTAATAATCCCTCAGCATTTCCCTGTTGGCTGAAGGGTTGCCGCCGGTGTTTTCTATCTGCAGGCCGTCTACATATACATGCGGCACAGAAATTGCCATGACGCAAGTGTAATTCTTTTGTGCTGAAAGCCGGTATTTTGTCTCATCCCACTTCCCGGGATGGCGGGCTTCAGGGGTGGTATAGATCTTTACATAATTATTAGGCGAGGTCTGCCAGCCGGATATGGTGGCTGTTGAGTCAGCTACGTTCCAGGTGCCGTCTATCTTAGCTATCGCTATTGCCGGTGAACCGTAATCTGAAAGTATTATATAGTTTGAATTAGTGTCTTGATAATAAACTTTCTCATTCTTTGTAAACCTGCCGGAAATGTTCTTTATAAGTACCTGCGCGGATGTAGCGTGGGTTGCCTTGCCTGTGGCTCCCGAGGACTCACCCGTAACCGTTGCGCCATTGGGTATTGTGCCGGTTATACCGCCGTGGGAGAATACCCTGGTTCCAGTGGAATGGACCAGGTCGCATTTTATTGCTTCGTTCCATGAAGAAAGGGTTTTAAAATCACTGCCGGTTTCTTTTATTGTGCAGACATATTCTGTTGGGATGTAGTATCCTTCGTCTGCCCCTACGTCCCAGGTGGCGCCGAAAGGCCTTGTCTGGCCGTCAATATCAGCAGTAAATGGTAGGTTAGGGTCTAAAGACAAATCTACACCCTTGTTTTTTACTGAAGTGTCATAATCGGCGATATGGTAATCGTGGTTAGATGGATCAAGGAAAGTTACCGGCTTATTACGGTAAGAATCGCCGTCAGGGGAACTGTTATCGCTTGAAATGTTGCTGCTATGCTCGTATAAGGCAGTGGGATAGAGGCTTATTCTGTAGTTCGTGGTTGTGCCTTGTACGAGGTTGTTTTTCATATACAGGTAAATCTTATCCGGCGCCCACTGGCCGTAAACGCGGACTGAATCGCCGGCTGCGTCACAGTTTACGATGGTGTTATTGTAAAGATAGTAGGTACTGCCGGTAGTGCAATACCCTACCCGGATGCCGTTCCCGAAACCATAAAGCATGTTATTCCAGATTTTGCAGGTGCTGATCGTATTTGAAGAAGAATCAAGGAGTATGGCTGAATTCGTGGTTGAGTTATCGGGAGTTGTTGTGCCTGAGTACCGGATTATGCAGTTGCTTATTTCCCTGGTACAAGTTTGAGGTGCGGAAGGGGCGTAAAATTCCCTTATGCCCATCGCAAGATGGTCGTGGGCGTCAGCAGAGTTTTCTATCTGCAGACCGTCTATTTTAACATTCGCTGCATAAAGGTTAAGCCCACCCCGATATTGGGAATTGACCGATAACCTATATTTATCATTACTCCAGGTGCCGTTATGCCGGGCTTCAGGGGTCGTGTAAATCTTAATGTAGTTTGTTTCCGAGGTGGTCCAACCATCCAGATCAACGCGGGATGTATCCGTGCTGGTCCAGGTACCGTCTATTTTTGCGACTGCTATTGCAGGTGAACCGCTGTCTAAAAGTGTTAAACTGCCTGAGGGGGCAGTAATAGTTTCACCACTCTGAAATTTGCCGGAAATATTCTTTATCAATACCTGTGTGGTTGTTACATGAATAGCGATACCGGTTGCACTGGAGGTTTGCCCTGTAACAGTGGCACTATCGCTTATGGTGCCTATTAATCCCTCATATGCAAAAACGCGTGTTCCCATTGAATTGGCTAAATCGCCATGAACCGCGTTCTGCCAAGCATATAAACTATTATAATCCCCCCCGGTTTGTTTGATTGTGCAGATGTATTCGACAGGTGGTTTTAAATAAAGAGTTGCACCATTTGATATATCAGACCAATTTCTTTCTGTGTCTGTAGTCCAAATCCTAAAATAATAAGTAGACCCTGTGGATAAACCTGTAATTGAACATGTTTGAGGATCAACAAATGTTGGCGCAGTAATGATTTGTGCGCTAATGTAATTCCAATTAGGATTATTATTAGTTGAATATTGAATAAAATAATTATCTATTGCTCCATCTACGATTGGTGTTGTCCATAGCAATCTGATTCCAGTGGCGATGGTGCCCTCGTTTGCGCTCAGATTTGTAATGGTTGTTGGTGCTATAGCATGAATACTTATTTCTTTCGATACAATATTACCCTCAAGATCACTATTATCATAAACAGTAACCTGACATTTCCAAACATCTCCTTTTGTTATATTAGTAGAAGCGAGGGTATCGTAGTTGGAGCTAGTATTTGTTTCTTTTATTACCTGGTTTCCCAAATACCATTTGTAATTAAAATGCAACGTGTCCAATACATCCGGATCTGAAGCTGTAACATTGCATGTAAGCGTGTTTGTGTAATTTGGTATATCAGGAGTAAAATAAATCCCTGATATTACAGGTGCTCTGTTTGTCGTTTGTATTTCTGGCAATGACAATGATACATTGGCAGGGCCTAGCACTTTTTTTACTGGACTTAATACTGTTTTCAATTCCGATGGATAAATGGTGTCATGAATGGTGGCGCTATCAATGAGAATGTTATTATTATAAGACTCTACACCTAAATCATAAGATTCCGCGCTACCCATAACTCCATATACTCCAATAGAATAATCGTCAATACCGGGAGCTATTAAAGTAATAATTTCCGGATGACTGTTTGGGCCTGAATAATATGCATTAGGAATTTGTAATTCCATTTCATTTGTATTATAATTCATACCCACGTGCCTGCCTTGTGAATCATATAGGTGAATATCTGGAGAACCATATTGTGATGACATCTTCCAGGTTATAGTTACTGGATTACCGGCCACAATTTTCTTAAGATTCGTTTCCAATGTTAAAATAGCTTCAAGAGTTGCTAACACATCGTTTTCTCCTTCAGCTTCACCGTCCCATGTAAAGTCGGTTTTACCTTTCCAATTACCATCAGCTTCCCTTCGTTTTGTGGTACCGTCTTGCGTTCCGTATAGTAATTGATTGCTAAATTCTTTATACCAATCATGACCGTCAATAGTTGTCCAACTATATAATGAAAATGCTCTAGCAGCCGTCATCAAATAATAATAATACCACATTTGTTCTCCACCATAAAATGTGGGATCAACGTATTTGTTACAATTTGTATACCAATTATTTTCAAACCAAGTTTTAGGCGTTCCCACCAATGTTGTATATTTTGAGTCTGAAGTATTTACACCCAAGCACCAGGCACTCCAGATTCCAGCAGCAGTTATACTTGCATAAGATTTTCCCATACCCCAACCCCAGTAATTCCACATATTGAATGGCCTGTATATATACCCGCTATCCGCTGGATTATTATCAAGGGTATCTTCAAATCCTGGGTTGTCTGGAACTGGCGCGGGGTCACCATAAGGAAGATCAGTTCTAATATTTCTGCATCTGGTCAAGAAATAGTCTTTTATTGGAACCTTAGAAGTCGCTTGGTCCCAAGCAAATCCAACACCAGCTTTATCAGCATATCTTAACGCTAATAATGCAAATTGTGTATTAGACATATCAGCCCAGCCTTCTTGACCAGTTCTTGTATCAGCTTCATCAAATCCACTTGAGACAGGATATCCCCATCCGCCGTAATTATAATTTGCATCTGTATAATCAACACCTGTTGGTGGATAATCATCACCCGTTGAATTATGATTGTGTGCACACTGTGCTCTTACTAAAAAATCTGCCGCATTTTTAATTATATCATCAATGCTAACACTATTAACTGTTTCTACACCGTAAGTTTTTGCAGTTAAGAATGCCCAGAGCGCAGTTGAAGTCTCGTACACATGTAATCCGGAGCGATGGCTTCCTTCACCAGTAAAACCACGATTTGTAACTATAGCACCTCGTTCCCATTCGTCGGTCGTCACGCTTTGTGCAACCTGTTTGCTTTGTAAATAACCTAATCCTTTAGAAATTACACTGTTATCACCATTTGCGAATTTACTAGGTGTTGTTGCAAATGGGTTATTATCGGGATCATTCAAATACGCGGTTAGAACCATGCCGGTTAGGCCTACTGATTCCTGTAATGTGGTGTCTTCACCGTATGACCAATATCCGCTTGGGTTTTGTTTAGTGCTAAGCCATTCAAAATTCTTATATATGGGGTCTAAATTCAATTTACCCGCACCAAAAATATCAGAATCAACAGTCCAATCATTATTACCATCATCTTTTAACCCATCATGAGAAGCCATACATTTTAAGTAGTATTTTGTTTCTACCCCACTAGCAGAGGAATTTATTTCTCTCATTTGTTGTAGAATAAGTGCAGCGGCACCTGTTACGTAAGGTGCAGCTGCTGATGTACCACCGAAATACTTATTCGTTTGTAGAGATCGTGCATATGTTAGGACATTCGTTGGTGCAACGATATCTGGTTTATGGCGAGAATCTGATGTTGGTCCTTGTGAACTGTAAGATTCTTGCGGGCCATTTGTCCAACTTAATTGATTTACAGCCCCAACAGAAATACAATATTCGGAATCTGGGGGGTTGGGAATACTTTTAGCATGAACTTGGTATTGCGATTCAATATCATGTATTTCTGAAAAGAGATGAAATTCTAAGTTAGTATAAGTATTCCATTTGCTTACTTTTAATGTGTAATCACCTTCCATTGTCGCTATATAATCAATTTTCTCAGCTGGAGAATCATGTCCATATGTACCATTCTGAATATCATTTCCGGATGCTACAAGGGTATTTGTAGGATCATATAAATAAATATCATAATCTTTATTTGTTGATGGCCAATTATTCCACGTCAAATAAAGTTTAATATTATCGTTAACTTTGGCATTAATAATTAAAGAATCATCATTAGTACTAAAATAGTGGTTACCAGAAGAATTCGAATTATTAAATGTGCCATAGTAATGCCTATTCGCATAATTACCTGCAGAATTAACCCATAATATATTAGCAGCTTCTGCAATCTCAACCGAATGACCGGGGTCATCATTATAATACCATTCACCATCATAAAAGTTTCTATTAAAATATATATTCGAATAATTTATTATGTCGACATTATTCGTAATACAATATTGTACTGCATCATCTAAATATTGTAAGTCCGCTACTTTAATAATATAGTATGCTGCGCTCGGAGCTATATCATATACTATTTCTGCGACATTTGTTCCATGGTCCAAAGAAGACGCATCATTACTTTCATCTGTTAAAGTGCGTATGGGGTGTTCGGGTTCAAAATAAATGGGGTTTGATTTAAAATCCCCGCTAATTATTGAGTTTGAGATATTTTTAAATCCTTTATCAATTATCGCTATTTTTACTCCCGATCCTGAGTATCCATTTAATCTCTTAAAATCTGCCTTTATTTTTGTATAACCTTCACTTAAAATACTTGTTGAAGCTGGTTTTTGTGGAAAATCAATGAAACATATATCATTTTTGTCATCTACAATTGTTTTCAATGATTTAATTGGTATTTTTGTTTGTATCTTTTCTTTTCCATGTATATTAGTCGCCCCTAAATCTATTAAATATTTTTTATCAACAAAAGAACCCTTATTATAAGATATAATAACTTTAATACTATTGTTTTCAAGATCGATATTATGGATTTTGGCATAATTTTCCATTTCTTTTATTTTGTTGTTTTCTGCTAAATCAACTAATTCTGCTAATCCTTTTTCAAGTTTTGGGTATTTTTTGTAATATTCGATAGCTTCTTTTTTTGCTTCGTATTTTTGTTTTTCCATTTTTTCTAATGTTATACTATCTGGCTTTTCTTTACATTCAATGTTAATAGAACTCGTAATAATAAAAGAAAATACAACAGTAAAAATAAAACGCAGTATTTTATTGTTTTTGTTCATTTTTCCTCCCTTATTTCGCTGTCAATATATTTACTGTATGGAATAATGTCTTCGATTGTAGGTACTTCTTTTAATAACCCTAGTATTCTATCTATTGGAATAATTCCTTTAATAACATATGTCTGAGTGCTTTCTTGTATTTTATATTTATTAACATCTATTATGGAAGGATCTGTGGTCAAATATATTGCAACTCTAATATTATCGTCCTTTATGTCTTTTTCAAAACCATGTTTTTGTGCATATGCTTGTCTTTCTTCTTTTTTAATTATAATAAGATCAATCAATTCTGTTGATATTTTATATTGATTTGATGAAGCGCTTTCATCATTATTATTAGGAACTAAGTCAGTGGTTACAGGATATACTGGCAACTCAATTCTAATTATCCAGGACATAGCTGCAACTATATTTAAAGAATTTATTGGTACCCATGCCGAAATAGCTGTTTTAGAACTATGTATGTTATAAAGGCCATATTCTGTTAATCTGGTTTCATCAATGATCGCATTTTGTTCATGTATAATCACTACTTTAACACTATTATTTTCAATATAAATATTATGGATTTTGGCATAATTTTCCATTTCTTTTATTTTGTTGTTTTCTGCTAAATCAACTAATTCTGCTAATCTGCGCTCTAATTTTGGGTATTTTTTGTAATATTCGATTGCTTCTTTTTTTGCTGCATGCATTTGTTTATCCATACTCTCTAATCTAGCTTTATCTGGTTTTTCTTTACATTCAACATTAATAGAACTTATCGAAATAAATAATAAAATAATATTCGATACGAAATACCCATGCATTCCATTTATTGTTTTCACTCAAACCTTCCTTTTTTTAATCCTGATTAGCTATAGAAAAACCAGGAACAAACTACTAGTGCTTAATTTTTCTGTTCTTATAAATTTGATTTGATTCTTTCTCTTTAATAGATGAGATTGTTTTTTCTTTCGTAGGATGTATCTTTATTTTAACACTATTATTCACAATATCTATACCATGACGTTCTGCATAATCCTTCATTTTATCTAATTCCTTAATTTCATAGTAAGGCACTACCATATCCAATTCACCACCAATTTTTGGATATTCGTGTTTCTTCCTTTCTTTTTTTAGTTTTTTCTCAATTGTATCTTCTTTGTTTCTTTGATCACAATATACATTCCTTGTGTTTGTTGAAAGTATAAATATGATTGTTACACAAATCATAAGAAAAAATATTTTACTTTTTAGTTTCATGATAATTTTCATATCCCTGTTACGCATCGTTTACTATCGCGTGGTCTTCACATATTTTTTAAACGTCAGAAAAAAACCTCTATTTAATCCTCAAAACTTCGCGCTAAAGCTTATTCTCAGGGTATCTTGGATAGAACCAGTTGATTTCTGTATCACTTTTTAGACAAGTTTTTAAGCCTGGAAAACATCTCACTGACCAGATTATAGAGTTTCAGAGATTCTTCTCTAAGAAGGGTGTGGGGTGCCGCTCCTTTAATCTAATTTTGATTTTTTAAAATGTACGTCGATAAATACCCTTATGAATTCCTTCGCCACGCGCCACGCCGACTTCAGCGATGTCGCCTTTGACTTCCCGCCTGACCGGCGCTTCAACAGCACGGGCACCTCGGCGAAAATATTGCCCGCTTTCACGGCCTTCACCAGGCATTCCGTCTGGTAGAAGAACCCGCTTGATTTGTTGGAAAGCTTTTCAAAGATTCTTGTCCTGTAAAGGACGGTCCCGTTGGTATAGTGGAAGTTCGTCCCGAACGCGGTGTTAACTATGAACAGGTACGTTCCTGAAAGAATCCTCCTGGCCAGCGTCCTTTCGCTCTTGTTGATAACGTACGGGTTGACTATATCCACGTGCTCAAGGAGCGGCAGGTACTTGATTATCTCGTAGGGGTCGTTTTCGCCGTCCCCCGGAAGCCAGGTAACCACTTTCTTCGTAGCCGCGCGGGTGCCTTCCCTGAAACACCCGCCTATCCCCGCGGGCTTTTTGTGGTGGATGAGCTTCACCGCGCTGTCGGACTTTGCCACCGCCTCGGCAATTTCGGGCGTCCTGTCAGTGCTTCCATCGTTTATCAGTATCACTTCGCCGTCAATGGAATGCTTCTTGAAAAGAGCTGTTATTTCCCTTACAGTGCTCTCAACCGATTTTTCTTCGTTAAGCGCCGGGACTATGACTGAAAGGGAGTTGAATTCGTTCATTGAGCTGGGTTATTAAGGAAGAAACCAGAATATAAAAAAAAAGCCCAGATGTCAAACCGCCAATACCCTTATATATAGAATAATAATTATAATTATGCCGGCCCAAAAAAACCCTTAATTTGGGTTATTATGTAGTCCTGCTGCTTTTTGGTGAGCTCCTGGTAGACCGGCAGGCTCAAAATCCTCTTAACCTGCCTTTCGATGACCGGGAAATCCCCCTCTTTATAGCCAAGGCCCTTCGCGGCCTCCTGCAAATGTATAGGGATGGGGTAGTGGATCTTGGTTTCTACGCCGTTTTCAAGCAAATATTGCTGAAGTTCGTCGCGCTTATCAACCTGGATTATGAAAGTGTGGTAAGCGGGCTTCTCGTGTTTATCCTCGGAGGGGAGCATGATGAGGCCTTTTTCCGCGAGGCCACGCAGGTTTTTCCGATAGTAGTCAGCTATTTTTCTCCTGGCTTTTATCCAGCTGTCAAGTTTTTTGAATTTCAGGTTGATAATCGCCGCCTGGATGGAGTCCAACCGGCTGTTGTAGCCCCAATACTGCACTTCATTCCTGTTTTTCATGCCGATATTTCTTAATTTGGTGAGTTTTGTGTAGATTTCCTCATCATTTGTTGTTATGAAACCGGCGTCGCCGCAGGCGTTAAGGGTTTTAAGCGGGTGCAGGCTGAAACAATTCACGTCCCCGAACGATCCGGCCCTTTTTCCCCTGTATTCTGCGCCGATTGACTGGGCTGAATCCTCAACAACGTAGAGATTGTGCTTTTCCGCGATGGAAAGTATCCTGTCCATGTCGCACATTTTGCCCGTCAGATTAACGGGCATTATGGCTTTGGTCTTTGATGTTATTTTCTCTTCTATCAGATCCGGGTTGATGTTCATATCGTCGCGCACATCAACAAAAACAGGAACAGCGCCAACAGCCACAATTACCGATGCCGAAGCGACAAACGAGTTGGGCGCGGTGATAACTTCATCACCCGGGCCCACGCCAAGCACCTTTAACGCAAGGAAAAGCGCATCCGTTCCGGAATTAAGCCCCACCGCGTATTTCGTCCCGCAATATTTCGCCGCGTTTTTCTCAAATTCCTGCACTTCCGGCCCCAAAATGAAATTCGCGCTGTCCAAAACCTTCGCGACTTCCTTCAGGATCTGTTTTTTCAACGCCTTGTGCTCAGCCTTCAAATTAATGTACGGTATTTTCATGTTTTTTCCCCAGTGTTTAATAGTCATTGCGAGCCAGTTTCTGGCGTGGCAATCCAGTCTTCCCATAGTTACCGATTTATCGGCGATGTTAAAACATTGTCATTCCTGCGTGGTTCTGGCAGGAATCCATTAAGTTTTTTATAATTGTTTATTAATTCTATTTATATTATCTTGTAATTCCTTTATATGCTTTTCAATAGATATTCTATATTTAGAATTTGGGTGTTGATTTAAAAACAAAGCTAAATGACGCAAAAGTCCTTTATAGGAATCTATCGACACATCATCAGAAATTGCTTCTAAACAATTTATGAGCATTTCATATTCCCAATCTTCATCTTTTTCCCTTTTATACTTAAAATACCCTGGTATTACGCTACTGATTAGATAGCCCGATAAAATAGAGCTCAATATTACTGATAAATAAGACCTATAATGATTAAAGTATCCATATTCTTCATCATAATATCCCCAATTATTTGGGATCCAATGCAATATATTTATAAATCCATAATATAAAAAACAACCAATTCCCATCCATGTTCCAAATATGATTATGTAATTAATAATAATATAACGATAAGATGATGTTCCTTTTTTTATAAATTCTGAATGTTTTAAAGGATTAATGAAAAATATTATACAAGAAATATATAAATATATTTTAAATGGGGTGATGAATATATTAATTATTTGTTCCATGCTTGTTTTCCACCCTTCTTACTAAAATAAGTACCCCAAATATTGCACTTACAATTTTGAAATAAAAGCAGTGCCTTTTAGTGGATTGTCCGAAAAAAGTCTTATTATGACTTTATATCATTCCTAAATTTATTAAAACTATTCGTTATATTTTCTAAAACAATTTCTTACATTTTCTTTTAATAAATACTTATAATATCTGTATGACCAACCATAATTAATCGGTACTTCTAATGCCATATGTTCACATAATATATCCGAGCCCCATTTTGACACTATTCTCTTACTTCTCACTTTACCTGAATGTACTGGATTATTATTTACAAAATATATTATTAAGTCATTATCTTCTAGTATGTCTTCAGAAATTGATTTTAATATTTCATTATTCAATAAGTAAATAATAAATAATTCATCAATAAAATATTGCTTGATGTCTAATGAATTAATTTCTTTCTGATAAAAATCAAGAGCAAACATATAACAATTATATTTAAGCACACTTTCATTTGAGTCTATGATTCTTATCGAATGATTAAATTCACTCCTTAACACTTCCAACTCATCTCCTTTTTTTCTTTCACTACAATGAGTCTCAACTATAGTCTTGAGTTGTGACCTAAATTCTTCCATATTCATAATCGTTTAGAAATTATTCCGCATGCCAGTCAAGAAAGATTTTTAAGAATAAACTCTTCGGTAAAGGATATCAAACTTTTTACTTCTGGCGTTTCTAGGTTATCCCATTCTGCATGAAACGCCTTATTTCTTGTTTTTACATAAGCACTCAATAAGCTTGCTTGAGGACCTTTTAATAAGCCAACTGATTTTATCGCATTTACAACCTCGTCCATCTTCTTTTCACTAATTTCTAATCCATTCAAAAGCGCATATCTTTTTAATGCATCTTCTATTGCAGCAGATGCTAATACAGCAGCAACGTCCTTGTTTTTTTCTTCAATACTAACTTTTGCTAAAGACAAAAAATCAGCAACCACGCTACCAATTGTCTGCTTCTCAAGATTAAATATTAAATCGTTTTCAATATCGTGTTTCAGTGTATTCAATTGTCCCAACATTACACCTTGCATATCTGACCGAAAAGATATATTGAAAGCCTTTGGATCATAAATGGTGGATTTGTATTCAGAAATAGTAGAAATTCTAATATCATTCTTCCCATATAAATTCTCTATAAATGTAATAATCTGAAAATAAACTTGATTTACTTCCGCAGCAGTGCAATTATTGGACAGCAATTTAACAAGTTCATCAATTGTTTTTAAATATATTTCTTTGTTTTTCATGATTTCATCCCTTTAGTTATTCTGAGAGTATTTCCAATGATACAATATCTAATTCGCTTGAACAATGAAATATTTTATCCCTAGAATTACTGCCTTGACATGATCGCTCCCAACACAAACACAGTCATAAGTACTATAAACAATATTCTCAAGGTACTTTCCTTTTTTATTTTATCATCATTTTTTTGTTTTAATAACATTTCTCTTTTTTCTTGAGCTTCGTCGAATGTCATTAGAGTTGCATCTTCGTCGAGTTGAATGTACGGATATTTAAAGCTTTCAATACTTCCCGCTTTACTCAAGGCCTTTAAGATTACTCTTTCTGACCTCTTATCAACATACTTAGTTTCAGACATATCTGCATATAGATTTTGGGCTGATAACACGCTTTTCATTTCAGGAGTATTATAATAATACGTACTTATAAAACCTATACTTGGATCATAAAACCATATATAATCATATTTATCAGAATCCATTTTTATTAACGCAACAGTCTTGTTTAATTCATTATTTTTTATATCTCTTACCGGTATTTGTAAATACAAGGTTTTACTTGCTTCTTTGATTAGTTTATTCAGTTCATACTGGTTTTTCATATTTTCAGTAAAATTATCTTTTTTATTCATCCCCTCTGCAAATCCCTTCATAAAACTTCCCCAGTTTTGGGAAAAACAGTAATTACTTGATGTAATTATAAAAAGTGCTATTAATGACAATAATTGTATTTGTTTCATGTGTTTCAGCTCTGAGAAAATATGTCTATTTGCCTTCCAGATTCCGGAGATTCCGGTGTCGGACTTGTCTATCAGCACTTATTTACCCCATTCAGTTATTCCGGGGAGACAAATTCGCCAGGCAGTTTAGTATTGTGTCCCCGGAATTCCAGAATTTCCATATTTTTGAATTATAACTTTGTTTTTTGCTCATTTCAAAAGCTCCCGGCCTTTGTTTGTAATCCGGTACTTTTGCAACCTACTGGACGGTTTGCCCGGTATAGTATGCTCAATTAATCCTGCCTTTAAGGCCGGATGCAGATAATTTTCCCTGAAAGTGGGGCGGTGCCTGATGCCTAATGATGAACGTAACTCGCTTGAGGATAATTCATTGTTTTTCAGCAGGTTCAAAAGACGAACGACTGGCTCGGTCGACTGGGTCGGCGACTGGGTCGGTAACTTGACCCCCGATTTTGGATGTGATTGAGTTGTTGCGGAAAATTTTCTCCAGATTGTAAGTATAAAAGTACCGGAATCAAGACGGAAGCGAGGAGGCTTTATTCCAGCTTTACGGCAGTTTTCATATATATCCATAGTGCCGGAACCGGCTTTTTCAATGTATGTATTATCAACTCTCTCGTTACTTTTAATAAAATCGCGAACAGCCATACGTTCCTGTGAGAGTTCTTTTTGTACACTGCTTATAAAAATACATTGCTTCATTTTAAGGATTCCTACCTAGGAGACGATATTAAATTCGCTTGAGGAGTTAAGTATTGTGTCCCCGGAATTTCCCCTGAATTACGCCCGTCCTGTATCGTTTATCTCCCGCACTAAACGATGCATTTGTTCTATCATATACATGGGAATGGTAAGAACTTTGTCATAAAAGGAAAGTTTATCCATCGCAAACCTGATCCCAAAGGGAGTTTTCTTTTCTTCCAGAAATATCTTAAGTGATTTTAATGAACCGGACTTGCCTGCCTTTACTTCAACAGGGATTATGCGCGAATCTATATCACAAACATAATCAACTTCCGCAGAACTGTTTCTCTTGTCGCGCGCCCAAAAAAAGAGCCGGCGGTCCATATAGCGGTCTTCATAAGCGCACAGCTCCTGTCCAACAAATTGTTCTGCCGCAGCGCCGGAATTTATTTGCATGATATCTGTATCCATTAAAAGTTTTGCCTGCAATCCGCAGGCGTTCTGCAGCAATCCAATATCCAGATAATTCAGCTTGAATTTCATTTCATTTGCCTGCGCTCCCAATGGAACCCCTGAAGCTGCGCTGGAAACCACCTGCTTAACTACGCCTGCCAGCGACAAAAGATTTACGGCATTCTTAATGTCCCTTGATTTGCTTTCAGTGTCAATGTTCGTATACTTGATTCTTTCTCCAGCCAGCTGCGGAGCTTTGTCAAAAACTTTTTGAAGATATTTTTGTTCAGAAAACTTCGCGTATTTACCGAAATCGCTTCTGTAAGTCTGAAGCAGCGCGTTTTGAATTCTGCTTACCCGCGTGAAATCTTTGGTATCAAGGTATTCCTTGACAGCCGCAGGCATCCCGCCGACTATAAGGTATTCCCGGATCACCTTCACCAATTTTTGGTGAATGCTGTTATCAATTTCGTTGTTATAATGCAGTTCTTTTAAGTATTGCCTGAGCTGATCGTTCCCGGAAGCGGTTAAAAATTCCGCAAATGATAATGGTTCAAGATATATATACTGGACTCTTCCTACCGGAACACTGATATCTTTTTTATCTAATGCAAATTCTACAAGTGATCCGGCTCCGATCACGGCAATTTGATTTTTCTTTTCTTTAAAATACCTCAGAGATATTATCGCGTTGGGGCATTCCTGTATTTCGTCAAGAAACAGTAAAGTATTTTCATCTATATTCACTCCCAGCATTATTTTAAGCTTGTTTGTTATTTCGCCGGGCTCAAGAGTATTAAAACATTCTTTTAATTCAGGATGAAGCTCAAAATTAACAGTTACAGTGTTATTAAATTCCTGTGCGCCAAACTTTTCAACGATATAGCTTTTGCCAACCTGGCGGGCGCCTCTCATTAAAAGAGGAAGCTTATCTTTTTGTTGTTTCCATTGATGAAGGTCTTTTTCTATATCTCTTTGCATATTTTCATACCAAAAACGACTAAATGGTCAATTTACAAGGATATTATATACATTTTTTGGCTATAATACAAGGTTATTACCAATGCGACTTCCTTCAATTGCTGACACTCTTATGCTCTATTCTAGTACGAATTGTTACTTTTTTCGTAACAATTAAGCCGTTACAAGAAGAACGGGAATACCCTTGCGGACACAAAGAATCCATATTTGACTAAGATATGCAGATGCTGTTGTGCTACGGGGAATAATTTTGCAGTTGTTTAAGTGATAGGTTTTGTCCTGAATGGATACCTTTCAATAAATCCAGTACAGGGTAATTGTTTGAGGCAGCAGTTTGTATAAGTGACATCATAGTCTGATGATTTTCCATCCCCGCAATAGAGCGTGTCCCGAAAGTAATCTTGCGCAAAATAACATTAGGCCTGATCTGGCGCTCAACGAAGTTATTATGAGCAGGGATATGAGGCAGGTCAAGGCACAGCGTAAGTTCGTGCTGCCTGTTTTTGAGCTTTCTTCTGAATTTATCCGGGACGGGATAAGGCAAAGGTATGGATAGCAGTGATTTTAATTGTGACTTTATATATCCTCGTATTTCCAGGAACTGTATTTTGTCAAACTTGCGGGAATTCTTATTAACGGCTATTATTTTTTTTACAAGTCTTTTGAGTTTTGCGCAGAACGCCCTTACCCTTGAACTATTTGGGAATCTCTCAAGCAAACGTTTATTTATTCTTAAAAGATGCACCAGGCATTTCTGCTGCCTGTAAGTATCCGCCAACTTATTATAAGTACTGAAGAAATCGCTTAAAATAATTCCATTATAGTCATTGCCAATATTTTCCCTTACCACCCTTGATTTTCTGCTTCTATCTATGCAATAAAACGTCATGTCTTTGTTCGCCATACACCATAACCAGAAGTTCCTGCCGTCATTGGGCCAGCCGGTCTCATCCACATGCAAATACTTCGTTTCTTTCAGGCTGTTCTTAATGTCCTCATAAATAACGCTGCCCTTATGCTTTGCCTGATTGTCAAACCCGTATAGGGATGACTTTTTTACATTCAAGTTAAAAAACCTGTCAAAGAAATCTTCTATTTTGCCATAGGATAACCCTGATTTGTAATGCAGGTAATTGGCTATACCTTTCGCCCCAGGGCCGATATAACTTCCCGGTAACTCGTTCTTGCCAAGACCCCGGGAGGTTTTCCGGCAGTTTCTGCAATAATAACCGTGATGCCGGTAAAGTGTTACTTTTACCCTTGGCATTATTATATCTTCCTGTATATGGTCATCGTGGCTGGCGCATTTGGTTAATTCTTCGCTGCCACAATAGGGACACTTCTCAACAGAAACTTCTATTTCTTCATCTATGCGCTCTGGCTTTCCCCTGGTCCTGCCAATATGCCCTACAGGGGCGCCGCGCTTTTTGGGCAGGTGGTCAATAGAATCCTTGTCTTTTTGCCTGTTATCAGCTTTGAACACTAATCCTTTTATTTCTCTTAGCTCATACTCCAATTGCCGGTTCCGGCACAAAAGTTCTTTTTTCTGCGCCCTTAACTTTTGTATCTCCAGTTTATAAGTATCAAGGCACTTGCAGGCCCGGCACCGGTATTTCTTTTTAGCCATGTTTTTTTGCTTTAAGTATTTCCAAGTTAATGGTGCTTATTTTACATAACTTGTCCCATAACTCATTGTATGCTTTCATACCAGCTTTCGCTTCTTTTATGTGTTTTTTACTTATCAGATATACTTTCTGTTTGCCTACACCAAATTGTGCTGCCACATACCAATACGGGCCATGCTTGTGCTTTTTGTCTTTGTGGCAACGGCAACCCTTATTACCGCAGGTCCCGTAATACTTCCTCATGCTGCCACGAACTATCTTGCTCCAGTCCGGCAGCGAGTTTATCACCCCTGCCCTGTCTTTCTCCAACTGCGCTATGCTTTGCATAAAGGCCTCCTTGCCTAACCATTGTTTACTTGTTAGGTATTATACAAAACCAACGCAAACTTGTCAATACCCCTGCCAAAAATTGCTTGGGTGAGGATGGCTAACGATTTATTGGGTTGGTTCTATCTATGAGGGATGGTCTCTTGTAACGGCTTAATTGTTACCTTTTTTCTTGATACTGTCTGTAAATAAATTTTTCAATGTTTCTTCCAGAAACAGCGGCTTTTGAGATTACGCTAAACTTTTCCCTTTCTACTACCTTTCTTAAGTGAATTTAGATTCAGTTTTTGTAGCGGTCCGATTTATCGGACAATACTAGGATAACTTCATATAATTGCGTGATGAATCACGCCGCTACAAAATTCATAAGGAAATTATTTCTACAAAAGCCTTTATCTAAGAAATTCTCAAGGATTCTGCCACAAACATTTACAGAATATTTCTGGGACACAATAGATAATTCGCCTGGGGAGTTAAGTATTGTGTCCCCGGAATTTTCGGAATTTATGCTTTATCTATTGCAAATCCAAGAAGTGCCCCTAAAATCATTGTCATTATTGATATCGGCAACAGGGAAAATGGCTCTTTCCATGCGATAAGAATTGCAGTTGGCAGTAAAACCAGAAATGAAACAATTATTCCTTTAATTACAGGCGGCATTTTGAAGTCAACCGAAGAAATTATCAGCCCGACTATTACCCACATTGAAAATGCCGAAATATTCGCGTCCCATGTTAACCCCTGGAGCATCATCGGTATCACATCAAGTATTCCGGCAATTGTCCCAAAAATGATTCCAGCAATTTTCTTCTTGTTCATCTTACAATAACCTTTACTAAAACAACTGGATACCTGCCTACTACATGCAGGTATGACACAAATTCTAAAACAGCCGATAAATCGGCAACTACAAAAAAACGGCCTATTTCAGGCCGATGGATTTCATTTTTTTGACGTTGTAGTAGTTGATGTCTTCCCAGTTCTTTATGGTGCCGTCGTCAAAGGCCTTTTTGATGGCCAGGACGGCGTCCCTGATGGTCCTTTTCGGGGTTAGCCCCAGCTCTTTCTGTATCTTGGCCGAGGAAATGTGGTAAGACCTGTTGTCGTCGGTGGGAACGGTTTCCACGGGCACGTCTTTGCCTATTGCTTCCTTGACAATCTCGGCAATTTTGCTGACGGTGTGGTTTTCGTAGCCGGCGTTGAATATTTTGCCGGCAATTTTCTCTTTCGGGATGTCCAGAAGGGCGATATAGTAGTCAACAATGTCGTCAACATGCATGTTCGGCCGTTTCTGGCCGCCGCCGAAAACGGTAATCTTGTTTTTCTTGATGGCATGCGCGGTGAGAATGTTTACCGTGAGGTCCAGGCGGAGCCGCGGGGAGTATCCGCACACCGTCGCCGGCCTGAGGATTACTGATGTCATGCCGGGAATTTGTTCTTTAAGCAAAACTTCCTCGCAGAGCGCTTTGTATTTTGAATAATACGTCAGCGGGTCAAGAGGTAAATCCTCCGTCACGTTTTCCACGTCTTTCACGCCGTAAACGCTGGAACTGGAAGCGTAAATGAACCTTTGAACACCTGATTTCTTGGAAACATCCAGAATGTCAAGGAACGCGTTGTAGTTTATGCTCTTGCTTAAATCCGGGTTGAGCTCATAGCTGGGATCGTTGGATATGCAGGCAAGATGGATGACTGTATCAGCGCCGGGAATGGCTTTTTCAAGGAGTTTCCTGTCGCGGATGTCTCCCTTGTAGAGTTTGAAATTTGGTTTCTTGAGCGTGTCGCCCAAAACTTCTTCCCCGTAAATGCAAAGGTCCAGCACGCGCACGTCGTGCCCGAGCGCGACCAATTTCGGAGTGAGGACCGCGCCGACATAGCCCGCGCCGCCCGTGATAAAAATAGTGTGTTTGTTCATTTCTTGTAAAATTTCCTTACCGTTTCAATCGTGTACTGAACCTGCTCGCTTGAAAGGTGCTGGTGGACCGGCAGTGAAATTATTTCCTTGCACTGGGCCTCGCAGATCGGAAAATCCCCCTTTTTATATTTTAATCCATGGTTCTTGCTGCAGTTTTGCAAATGCATCGGGATGGGATAATGGACTTTCGCTTCAACGCCGTTATCAATGAGGTATTTCAGCAGGCCATCCCTGTTTTTTACCCTGATTATGTAGAGGTGGTAAACATGGCGGACATTTTTAAGGCGTTCCGGGATTGTAATGTATTCTTTCAGGTCCGCAAGGCCTTCGTCGATTTTCTTCGCGTTGGCTATCCTGGTGTTGGTGATGAATTCCGCCTGCTTGATGAGGTTCAGGCCCACTATCGCGTGAATGGTGTCGAGCCGGCTGTTGTAGCCGTAAATCTCAACTTCGTCCCGGTTTTTCAAGCCGTGGTTCCTTAAAAGTATAAGTTTTTCCCTTAGTTCTTTTGAATTGGTGACAATGAGCCCGCCGTCACCCCAGACATTCAAATTTTTGAGCGGGTGCAGGCTGAAACCGGCAAGCGAGCCGAAATTGCCTACGATTTTCCCGTCAATTGACGCGCTTATTGCCTGGCAGGCGTCTTCAACTACAAGCAGTTTATGCTTTTTGGCAATTTCCATAACCTTTTTCATGTTGGCAGGGCTTCCCGCGTAATGAACGGGCATTATTGCCTTTGTTTTTTTGGTAATCGCTTTCTCAATGAGGTTTGCGTCTATGTTGAACTGCTCTTTGTCAATATCTACATAAACCGGCTTCGCGCCTGATGCCACAATGGCGCCCACGGTGGCAATAAATGTGTTGGGCGCGGTGATGACTTCGTCGCCCGCTCCGATGCCGAGCGCTTTCAAGCTTAAAA
>Ga0208373_1002199_pt1 | contig 22347 bp, 19 predicted proteins | sample RifOxyC2_FD_184036 | JGI IMG/M metagenome (GOLD analysis project Ga0208373, IMG submission 184036) | Soil microbial communities from Rifle, Colorado - Rifle Oxygen_injection C2 (SPAdes) | ecosystem: Environmental > Terrestrial > Deep subsurface > Rock core/Sediment | place: Rifle, Colorado... | reverse complement strand
GGTTGTATTCCGGAGCATGAGCTTTAATATCGTCAAAGATGGCCTTTAATGTCAGTCCCTCTTTCTTGACAATGTTAAGCATCTGCCGGCGTTCCTGCCCGGCCTCTTCGGTTGACTTGCCGACAATCAGGGTTTCGGTCTTAGCCATGGGTTCCAGCGCCTGGTATTTCCCCTCTAAATATTTGCTGACGCTATCCGGTTGCCGAGCCGGGTCAAATGTGACCTTGAACAGATACAGGCCGGCCGGCGGCTTGCGCTTGAACGGGCCTAATCGGGTGTCATAGGCGCTGGCTGTAACCGAACATCTCTTGTAATCCAGGTAACGCTCGTTATCGCTCCCGGGGAACTGATAGGTGAAGGTGATATCCAGGATTGCCTCATCCGGCAGGTTGGTCGTGCCCTCAACCGACAATGAATACAAGGCCTGGTTATTGACATCCCTTTCCTTAAGCTCTGGCTTGATGGTGTAGATAATACCTTCATCACCACTGCCCGCCATCAGGAATATCGGCAGGGATAGGAAGATGATAATTAGCGTGATATATTTCATTGTATAAAATTAAAAGTATAGCCACTGGCGCCGAAGCGCCATGGCGCCCTTATGGCGCTCACAAGACACAAAGTGACTCTTGTCACCCTGAGCAAAGCGAAGGGTCTCGTAGTAATTAGATTCTTCGCTACGCTCAGAATGACATCTTAGTGTCTTGGTGCTATCCTACGCTATTCCATAGCTACGGAGTAGCGACGGATAGCCTTAGTGGCGAATTCTTATAATTTATTTATTAATCAACGAAGCCATATAACCGGCGCCGAATCCATTGTCAATATTGACCACAGCCACTCCGGCCGCGCAGGAATTGAGCATGGTCAACAGCGGCGCCAGGCCCTGGAAATGAGCGCCGTAGCCCACGCTGGTCGGCACGCCAATCACCGGCTTGTCCACTAATCCGCCGACCACGCTGGCCAGCGCGCCTTCCATGCCGGCCACGACTATAATCACATTGGCTTTCCGGATTAACTGCGAATGGTCCAGAATCCGGTGGATGCCGGCCACGCCGACATCATAGAGCGTCTCGACCCGGTTGCCCATCATCTCAGCCGTGATTCTGGCCTCTTCAGCCACCGGGATATCCGAGGTCCCGCCGGTAATAACCACAATCAAGCCCTGCTTCATTACGCATCCAGGCTTAGCTCTACGGTCAACGGTGATAATCCTGGCTTTCTGATGATAGACCGCATCACGGATGACGCGCTTAACAGACCGATAGGTTTTTTCATCAGCCCGGGTAGCCATGAGATATTTGTGATGCTTCAATATTTCCTTGGCAATACCGGCGGTATCAGCCGGCGTCTTGCCCTGGCAGAATATCACCTCCGGGAACCCACAGCGCTTTTCCCGCTCGATATCAATCGTGGCAAACCCCAATTTCTTATATCTGGTCTTTTTCATAACTAAACAATATACATCCTTTTGACCCGCTTGCCCAACCCGCAGGCGATGACATAAGGCGAGGTATCGGCCAGCATGGCTAATTCCTCTATGGTAATCCTGTTCTCGGCACTCGCGGATTTACCGATTAATACAACCTCATCACCCACCTTTACCTGAGGAATGCCCGCCTGACCTTTTCCGTCTGGCAGGTCCGTGACATCAGCCATAATGTAGTCCATGGTGACCGAGCCGATAATCGGGGCTTTCCGTCCATTAATAAGAACATATCCCTTGTTGCCCAGATGATACGGATAACCGTCGTTGTAGCCAATCGGAATAGTGGCAATCTTGGTGCGTTTTTTAGTGGTATAGGTCCGCCCGTAACCGACCGGCGTGCCGGACGGCACTATTTTTAGGAAGGCAATCTGCGACTTGAGCGCCAGAATCGGGTTAAATAAATCCGAGACCTCGCGCAGATTACCGGGGTCCATGCCATAGACAATCCCGCCGGCCCGGACCATGCTGAACCGGGCATCGCTGTTGCAGAGAATCGCGCCGGTATTGGCAATGTGCTTTAATGGGATGGCGCTGCCCATCTCTTTTTCCATCTCTGCGACGGTCTGGCGGAATGCGGTTATCTGTTTCTCGGTAAAACTCTTTTCATTGTGATTGGATGAGCAGGACAGGTGCGAGCAGACCCCTTCCAATTTTATATTGGGGAAAGAAGCCATCTTCCGGGCGATTTCCAATGCCCGCTTAGGCGTTGAACCCAACCGGCTCATTCCGGTGTCAATCTTGAGATGGATATTGAATTGCTTGGACTGGCGCCGGGCTTCTTCATTAAATAATTCCAGCAGGTCCATGGAATGAATGGTCGGCGTGATATTGTAACTGACCATCCAGCCGATTTCTTCCTCAATCACCGCGCCCAGAATCAGGATTGGCTCCAGGATGCCGCTCTGGCGCAGTTCAATAGCTTCTGACGAATCTCCCACGCCGAGCATGGAAGCCCCGCTCTCCAGCGCGGTCTTGGCCACCGGCACTGCCCCGTGCCCGTAGGCATCGGCCTTGACCACCACCATTATCCGGACATCCGACCCGAGTTTGGCGCGCAGGTTCTTGACGTTATTCGATAGCGTCTTGAGATTAACCTCTGACCAGGTGCGATACTTTTTCATTTATTTCACCTTTTTGTTCTTGAGATTAAATTCCGCCTCTGTCGGCCGCAGATAAAGAGGCAGCAGTTTTAAAGGATTATCCTGCCGGCCATTCTTATAAGATTCATACCCCAAGGTGGCGATATTCCGAGCGCGCGGAAACCAGAAGCGCTCCGGCCCGAACTCGGCACGATTAGCCAGACCTTTAAAGACGTCATTATAAGCCCTCAGGCCGTCCCCAAATAATAAAAAGTCGCCCTTATGCTTCCTGATTAATCTTACCAAATCACCGGGGTTTATGGCAAGATAATCCGTCTGCCGTTTATAGCCATCGGCTGATTTCTTATATATCGCGGCATAGACCTGATTCCAGCGGGCATCGATTATCGGGCAAAGATATTGATAAGCCCCGTTAGAAGCGGACACATTAGAGATAACAAAACCAGCGGGAGTTCTAAATCTTGGGCGCTCTACGCTTCTAACGGGGTGAACCCCATCCTTCGGGATATTCCCAACCAGGATATCAAGAGAAGCCACACCGACCAGCTTGGTCTTGAGCGCATAGGCCATGGTCTTGGCAATGGCCAATCCGACCCGCACCCCGGTATAAGAGCCCGGGCCGATGTCAACCGCCACCAGGTCTATTTCATCCTTCCGCCAATGCACTTCCTTAAGCAGTTTGTCCAGTGCTGGCACCAACAGCTTGCCGTGCACCAGCCCCCGCTTAAGAGGAAATCCCTTCTGTAAAACTATAGAATTATTTTTTATCTCTAAAATGGCCACCCCGCCCTGGATGGATGACGTCTCGATGGCAATTATCTTCATGGTTTAATTATATCCTTTTAAATATGAACTATCAACAAAATACTTTACCTGGCGCATAAATAATGGTAATAAAATATCAACTTAAAGAGGCGGCATAATACACCAATGCTGTGACTATGCGCGTGGCCGACACGGCTAAAATCCGGGCCCGCTGATGCTAATTTTGGCTTGACTCGCTATTAAAAAATGCTATTATGTCAGATATTCCAAAAACCTCTAGAGGATAAATTATGTCGGACCTGGTGATTAAGACAATGAAAATGCCTGATGATGTTGTCATCGTCGGGCTGGAAGGCGTTTTGGACAGCAATACCGAAGACGAACTTGCTGACGCCATAAAGAAAACACAGGACGAAGGTATTCATTTTTTCGTCTTTGAGTTATCCAGGTTAAATACAATTACATCCTCGGGTATCGGGTCTTTCATAAAAATAGCCAATTCCTGCCGGGAAAACTATGGCAATATCGTGATCGTTCAGCCGCAACCAGCGGTTAAGGAAGCATTGCAGATATTCGGATTATTCAACTTTATCCGAACGGCGGATAATGTTACTGATGCCGTAAGAATTATTTTGGCGCCGCCCAAGAAATAACCCCATTATCAGCTATAATTACAACATGAAATTCTTCAAGATGCACGGTACGGGGAACGATTTCATACTATTTATTCTATCCAACAAAGAACAAACACTATTTACCCGGCCGCTCATCCGGAAACTATGCCGCCGCCATTTTGGAATTGGCGCAGACGGCATAATTCTCGTCCTGCCCAGCCGGAAAAAACGAGCCGATTTCAGAATGCGTATCTTTAACGCCGATGGCTCCGAAGCCGAGATGTGCGGCAACGGCCTCCGCTGCTTAAGTAAATTAGTCTATGCGCAGCGCCTGACAAATAAGACCAACCTCGTTATAGAAACCCTGAGCGGTAATATTCCGGTCAAACTCATAATTAAGAACAACAAAGTGGCTAAAGTCAGCGTTATCCTGGCTGCCCCGTCTTCAGTCCATAAAATATCAGCATCCAAAACAAAGGTCGTATTGGGCAATCCCCATTGCGTGGTCTTCCTCGATGAATCGGTCAGTAAATTCCCGGTGGCTACATACGGGCCGTTGCTTGAGCGGCATCGCTTGTTCCCCCAAAGAACCAATGTCGAATTCGTTCAGGTGAAGAATAAAGGCGCGATTGATATGCGGGTTTGGGAACGCGGAGTGGGTGAAACCCTAGCCTGCGGAACCGGCGCCTGCGCCGCGGTTATCGCCGGTATCGCCGCGAATAAACTACGGGCTGTTAATGTCAAAGTCAATCTGCCGGGCGGTATATTAGAAATCTCTAAACTCTCCGCCAGAGGCGGATCCGCCTTCGGTGGGAAGAATGGTAAAATCTCGCTGACCGGTCCGGCTGAAATGGTATTTGAAGGCGCTATTACTATCCACTAACCCCTCGCTTTGCTCGGGATAAGAGCCATTCTAATTACGCTAATTTCTTCGTTTCACTGCGGGATAAGAGCCAGCACGTCACTTTATTCCTACTGGCTCTAAATCTCTTTTTCTATGACCTCTATTTCCTTAAGGTTAGAAATACCCAAACGATATTTACTGCCGGCGCAGACATCCAGGTAATCAGACATTAATTTAGGCGCGTCCGGCATGACCTTATCGCGATGTTTCTGGATAATCCCTTGAGCCACGATATCAACGGCTACCGGGTCAAGTCCGGCGATGATACCGTTATAATTCCAATGGTGCCTCTGGTCGTCAGAAGGCCCGCCGCTATAGAGTGGATAAATCGCATCGCAGATAACCAATCTGGCCTTAGTCCTAATCGGCTTGATATTATAGATTTCAGCCGCGCCCGGATTACAATCATTCTCATACAAGGCCTTTATGTTTTCGTCCGTTATCTCCACGGCCCCATACATATTCATTATGGCATTGCCGACACCGGTATTTTCCTTGAATTTAAATGTCCGTAAAGGCGGCATATTTATCAAGACGCTGCAGGTTTTGGACGCAATATTAGACAACTTAGTCTGGGCTGAGCCGACCGTAATTGATTTATCATCAAAGCCGGCCATCGGCTTAGACAGGCGCTGAACCCGTCTGGTATTAGTGGCCAGACACCTGATATCCACCTTGTTATCCTTAAGAACATAGCCGGCCTGCTCCAGCTCATCACCAGCCCGGTCCCAGATAATAACATTATTCTCTTTAACGCCGGTCTTTATCAGGAATTCTGCCAGACTGTATGCTACCTCCGGCCTGGTGGCATTGTCCTTATCGCCCAAGTAAGCGTTAACCTTGATACCGACCACGTCCTTTGGAGAAATGATTGACTGGATTAACTCCTCGCCTGAACCGCCGTCTGAAAGAGAACGCAACGCTTCATAAACCGTCTGCTTGACCTCTATTTTGCCGATCTCGCCTTTATTATTCCTAATCTGTGGATTCCTGATTATCACCACCCTGGTCTTGGCCGGGGCGGCAAAAAGATTGGAACTAAATTTGGAGGGCAGAACAAATAAACCGGCGCCGCTTAAGGCGATTAACTTCAAGAAACTTCTTCTTTCCATATGCTTAATATATCTAGCGAAGGTTCCAATGTCAAGGAGTATTTAGAAAGATTTTATTTGACTACCCGGGTAATATTTAATATAATTTCATTGTTAATATGATAAGAATCTTTAACGTATTAGCAGTCATCATCATTCTGGCCGGCTGCGCGGGTTCAAAACCCCAACCGCCGGGAGTCTTCACTCCGCCTGTCTTTAAAGACAAGCCTGAAATTATTTTGATTGCCACCGTGCCTGACGTCTATTATGTCAAAGGACATGTTAACATCTTTTTTTATAGTAGCTTCTGGTATTGTTATTCTTATAACGGATGGTATGTTAGTTCATCCTATAATGGCCCGTGGACTGCTATTGATGCCGCTCAATTACCGGTGCGATTTGGACAGATACCGCCCGGGCATCTCAGGACTCCGCCCGGACGCGATAAAAATCCCCCGCCAGGGTATAAAGACCGAGACAAAGACGACGATGAGGACGGACCGCCGTAACATACAAAAAAAATAAGTAACCGATGAAATCTATCCTATTAAATAAGATGTTCCTGTTAATCCTGGGATGCCTTATTGCTATTTTCTGGGTATGCCCTGCTTCAGTTATAACAGATGCTAAAGATAAGGACAAACCTAATAACGAAGCAAAAGAAAAACCTAAGTCCGACAATAATAAACCTAAGCCCAAACCAAATAAAGATAAACAGCCAGCGCCTAAAACCAAGGAAAAAGGCAGGTTAAAGGAGTTTTCAGAACCATATAAAGAGAAATCCAAATCGGACAAGCAAAAACCGGATACATCCGGCAATAAACATCGTGGGGATGAAAAAGATGATTCAGATCATTATTCAAAACCACATCAGAAAGAACATCCCCATAAACAGGAAGTTAAAAATAAAACTGTTTATGTGTCTTCTAGCCAGTATGAGTATCATGATTCAGACTATGACGACGATGAGACCTGGTATAGTTTCTGGAGCGATTTATTTATGGACAACGGCTTCCGCTACAGTTCCTGCCCGTATAACCCATCCCAGCAACCACTGCCGGGGATTTATATATCTCAGCATGAAGAATCTAACGGCAACCCCATGGCATTACAGTTCAGGACTTACTACCAAAATGTAGATAGCAATCTCAAGTCCTACGGGCTATCCGGTAAGCTCCTGTTCGCTTCCAGTTTAACCTGGGATATGGACAATACTCATTATATGGAAAAGATTAATGGCCGCCTTAATACGATGGATTACTTTACAACGCATTTTAACATCGCCGGCCTGGCTCCGGATACGAATCTTGTCCCGGAAATCGGGATAGGCATGGCATTCCTGACCGACGTCGCCAATGAGGTGCACAACAGCATCTCCTTCCAGACCAGAATGGACTATTTCCCTGTGGAGCCATGGAGTTTCCGTATTGGGGCGAGTTTTGCCGCGCCGTCTGATATAAGAACTACCAATTTTGATACAACCGTGGGCTGGCACAACGGCTCACTGGAAATATTCGGCGGGTATCATTCCCTGGTAAACAATAAGAGCCGCAATCTTAACGGTCCCACCTTTGGCCTGGCTCTGTGGTTCTAATCCCTCCGTTTCACTGCGGGATAAGAAACTGTAACGCTCATTCATCGCTAACAGTTTCTAATGGTGGACGATACAGGATTCGAACCTGTGACCTCTTGGGTGTGATCCAAGCGCTCTAACCAGCTGAGCTAATCGTCCGGGTATTGTTGGGCGTGCCTTACTTGGAATCTTCTTTTTTATCTTCTTCCTTCTTATCCTTGACCTCTTCGTCTCCCTCGCGCATTCCACCCTTGAATTCCTTAACTGATTTACCCAAAGCGCGGGCTATTTGCGGTATCTTAGTGGCGCCGAAAAGCAATACCAGAATTATCAGTATAACTATTAACTCCGGCATCCCAAGACCCTGTAAAAATCCTAACATAAAATCTTCTCCTTAGAAACTGTTAACCCCTTAATCGGTTACGACCAAAGGGAGTCCCGTTAGGGACAGTTTCTTATCCCGATGCATATCGGGATATACATCAAATTTAACTATAGAGTTAATTTGATTTGTATTAAAATTTAATATATTATTACCCCCTATGCAAGATAATAAGGACAATTTTAAGGAATTCCAGCCCTACATCAAACCCGAACAATCCATCAGCGAATTCAGCGTCCGGGCCATTGTCCTGGGCATCATCCTGTCCGTCGTCTTCGGCGCCGCCAATGCCTATGTCGGGCTGAAAATCGGCATGACCGTCTCGGCCTCAATCCCGGCCGCCGTTATCTCTATGGCCATCCTGCGCGGGTTTTTTAAGAAAGGCACGGTCCTGGAAAACAATATGGTCCAGACCATCGGCTCATCCGGCGAGTCGCTGGCCGCCGGCATCATCTTCACTGTCCCGGCCCTGATATTCCTGGGCGTGGCGCCTTCTATCCTGGAGATATTCATTATGTCCGCGCTGGGCGGTTGCCTGGGCATCCTCTTTATGATTCCGCTCAGGCGCTTTTTGATAGTCCGCGAGCACTGCACCCTGCCCTATCCTGAAGGCACGGCCTGCGCCCAGATTCTGGTAGCCGGCCAGGAAGGCGGCTCAAAGGCCAAACTGGTCTTCGGCGGCGTCATCATCGGCGGGCTCTATAAATTCCTGATGTACGGACTGGGACTTTGGAAAGACGTGGTCGGCTTCAACCTGAAACTATCAAACAATCCTCAGGTCCAAACCACATTAGGCGCCGAGGTCACGCCGATTCTTTTGGGTGTCGGTTATATTATCGGATTACGCATCGCCGCGCTGATGTTTGCCGGCGCGGTCCTGGGCTGGCTGGTCCTGATTCCGATAATTCAATTCATCGGCGCGAATCTGACTTCAGTTGTCCCGCCGGCTACCAGCCCAATTAGCCAACTCGACGCCATGGGCATCTGGAAGGTGTATATCAGATACATCGGCGCCGGCGCGGTCCTCTTAGGCGGTATCGTCAGTTTGCTTAAATCTCTGCCCATCGTTATCAGTTCCATCCGCCAGGGTTTCAGTAAACTCTTCAATAAGCAGGCAGAATCAACCGTCTGCCGGACCGATAAAGATATCAAATTCAAATATATATTCATCATCTCTGTCCTGACCGTGATTGCGGCTATCGCTTATCTGGTCTTCTACAAACCGGCTGTCGGGACCGCATCATCCTGGCCCAAGGGCTTGGTCGGCGTATTCCTTATAATAGTCCTGGGCGGATTATTTATCACCGTCGCCTCGCGGATTGTCGGCATTGTCGGCTCGTCTTCCAGCCCGGTTTCGGGCATGACCATCACCACCCTGGTCGCGGTCTCATTGATATTCGTGGCATTCGGCTGGACCGACCAGAGCAGTATGATTATCGCCATGTCTATCGGCGCCATTGTCTGCATCGCTGTCTGCATGGCCGGCGACATCTCACAGGACCTCAAGACCGGATATCTGGTCGGCGCCACGCCTTACAAACAACAGATTGCGGAATTTATCGGCGTCCTGGTCCCGGCATTGGTCATTGCCTGGGTGCTTCTGCTCCTGCAAAAAACATACGGACTCGGCCCTGAAGGTAAATTACAGGCGCCCCAGGCCACTCTCATGTCCATCATCGTCAAGGGCGTCATCTCGCAACAACTACCCTGGATATTGTTGCTCATCGGCATATTCATCGGCATCTGCATAGAACTGCTGGGCATCTCGTCACTGCCGTTTGCCATCGGACTATATCTGCCCTTTACCCTGTCCGCCCCGATAATTATCGGCGGGCTGGTGGCCGGACTGGTATCAGCAACCACCAAAAAAGATGAATTCGAGAAGGTCAATGAAAAAGGAATTCTGTTCAGTTCAGGATTGGTGGCCGGCGACGCCCTGGTCGGCATCATCCTGGCACTGCTGGCATCGGTTGTCTGGAATGCCACTACCGGCATTACCCTGGCCGATAAGCTTAATCGCAGAGGCATAATTCCGGATACATTATCAGAATCCATCCTGGGCCTGGGCATCTTTATGGCCCTGACTATTGGACTGATACTAATTATTAAATTGAGAAAGAAAACTTCGTAACCACAGATTAACACAGATGGACACAGATAATATCTATCTAAATCTGTGTGTATCTTAATACAGATTTTTGGATTCACAGTATACCCGGATGCGGTCTCTTAGAATAAACAGAATGAATAATACGAGTTATATTGTGGAATATAAAGTTATCGTAGAATTAAAAGCCGTTGAGAAAATTACCAAAATGCATCAAGCGCAGATATCAAAGGTATGATGAACACAGATAATTTTGATTAAATCTGTGTTTATCTGTGTGCATCTGTGGTTGCATCTTTATATTTTCTTATACGGCAAGAAAGCGAGGAAACACCTATGTGGCAAAATAATGACATCACCAAGGTATTCAAACGTATCCAGCAACTCCAGCCAGAGATGATTCGCCTCCAGGCCGGACTAACCGCCATCCCGGCCCTGTCGCCGATAAGCAAAGGCATCGGCGAGGTGAAAAAGGCCGAGTATCTCAAGAAGGCGCTCAAGCAATTGGGTTTCAGCCATATTGAAGAATACCGCGCGCCTGACAAGTCAGCACCCTGCGGATACCGGCCTAACCTGATTACCCGCATCAAAGGCCGGAACCACTCAAAGACCATCTGGCTCATCAGCCATATAGACATTGTCCCGCCCGGCGCCCGGAATCTCTGGAACACCGACCCATATAAAACCGTGGTCAAGGACGGCAAGATATTCGGCCGGGGCACCGAGGATAACCAGCAGGCCATCGTCACTTCTATCTTTGCGGCCAAGGCCATGAAAGACCTGAATCTCACGCCGGAATACGACGTTGCCCTGGGATTCCTGGCCGATGAAGAAACCGGCAGCCATTTCGGCATCCGCTGGTTATTAGACCACAAGAAACTGTTCCGCAAACAGGATATTATTATCGTACCTGACGGCGGTCGGGAAGACAGCCTGGAAATTATTATCGCGGAGAAAGCTATCCTATGGCTTAAATTTACGGTCAAAGGTAAACAATGCCACGCGTCCAGGCCTGACCAAGGCATTAACGCGCATCGGGCCGGTGCGGAGTTAATAGGCCGGCTTGATAATCTATTGCATAATAGATTTAACGTAAAAAACAGATTGTTTAATCCGCCGCTTTCCACTTTTGAACCGACTATGAAGTCCGCTAATGTGGAAAATGTCAATACCATACCGGGAGAGGACATATTTTATTTCGACTGCCGGATATTGCCCAAATATAACACCACGATTGTTAAAAAAACAGCCCGGCAGGAAGCGGCCAAAATCGAGGAAAAGTATAAGGTCAAAATAACTATTGAACCGGTCAATGAGTCCGACTCGTCATATACACCTGAATCGGCTGAAGCCATCAGAATGTTGTCAGGTTCTATCCAATACCTGAAAGGCAAAAAACCTGCGCTAGTCGGCATGGGCGGCGGCACCTTCGCGGCCCATTTCCGTCAGCACGGATTTCCGGCCGTGGTCTGGTCAACGTTGGGTGAAATGGCGCACCAGCCCAATGAATACTGCCTGATTAAGAATATGATTACCGATACCAAGGTCTTCGCGCATTTACTAATCGGACAGGGAAAATACTAACACGAATCAGACGAATACGACGAATGAGACGAATTGGAATTACTTGTAGTAAGTAAAACGAATTTATTCGTGTGATTCGTTCCATTCGTGCTATTCGTGTTTATAATTTACTATATGCTCTTTTACTCATTCAAGAACTACCTCAAGGACAGATTCCCCGGCCTGAAGGTCTACAAGATTGCCCTGGACGCCGGGTTCACCTGTCCTCATAGACCCCAAAGGGACCGCGTCCAGCGAACTTCGGACACAAGAGCAGGTGGATGCATCTATTGCGAAAACCGCTCGTTCAGTCCCTATGCCCGGCTGCCAATCCGTCCGCCTATCAGTGAACAAATCGCCAAGGCCATGGACTTCTACCGCCAGCGCCATAAGGCCGATAAATTCATCATCTACTTCCAGGCATATACCAATACCTTAGGCCCGGTTGACAAACTTAAAGCCCTCTATGATGAAGCCCTGAACCACCAGGATATTGTCGGCCTGGCTATCGGCACCAGACCTGATTGCGTCCCGGACCAGACCCTGGACCTGATTACCGGATACACCAAAAAGTATGATGTCTGGCTGGAATACGGACTGCAATCCGCCCACGACAAGACACTGGAATTCATCAATCGTGGCCATAAATACGCTGACTTTGCGGATGCGGTCAAGCGGACCAAAGGACGCGGTATCTCCATTGCCGCGCATCTGATTCTGGGACTACCCGGCGCCGCCCATACGGGCGAGCCTCGCCCCGCCCGCCTCGCCGAGCGAGAGCGAGGTTGGGAAGGGCGGGAGACCAAAGACGATATGCTCCAATCCGTGCAAAAGGTAGTTGACCTCGGTATCAACGGCATCAAACTGCACCACCTCTATGTGGCTCAGAATACCCAACTGGCTGAACTGTATAAGCAAGGACAGATTAAGCTCTTTACCTTAGAGGAATACATCCCTCTGGTCTGCGATATCATAGAGCGTCTGCCTGCCAAAATGGTGGTCCAACGCCTGACCGGAGAATTAAGCGGCGAGTATCTCATTGCGCCCCAATGGAACACCAGCAAAAGCGCCATTATCAGGATGATTGAAGAGGAATTGACCAAGAGAAACTCGTATCAGGGGAAAAAATACCCGTTTTAATCCCCTCTATTAAGAGGGGTAGGGGTGTGTATTTCCCTATACCCACTTGTAACTATTACCCCCCACTGGCTGGAGCGTCTTTAGCGCCACTTTTATCATAACTCAATATTCTACATGCGTTATATCACCTTCATGTCATTTTGACCCATGTCATCATGCTCCATGTGTATATGCACTTACTCCAGGTGTAGATACAACTGCCCCGGTTGTAGTCACAACTGCCCCGGTGGGAACTCCCCCAGTTCCTGTGGGGACTCCCTCAGCCCCTGTGGGGACTCACATAGCCCCTGTGTTGACTAACATAGCCCTTATGTTAGATGACATAGCTCCTATGTTAGATAACATAGCTCCTGTGTTATATGACATAGCCCTTATGTTACATAACACAGACCTTATGTTACTAACACAGCCCCGATGTTACATAACACAGCCCCGATGTTAGATGACACAGCCCTTATGTTACATAACACAGCCCCGATGTTACATAACATAGCCCCCTTGTGACATCACATAGCCCTTTTGTTAACTAACATAGCCCTGGTGTTAGGGGGGCAGAAAAGAATAGCAAATGATTGTCTTGACAAAATGAGCAGCACATTGTACTAAATCAGATACTTAAGAGTAGCATCATTGATTAACGCCAGAATTATCTTTCACAGGTTCCAACTAAACGCTAACCAAAAGGAGGAATGAGATGAACAAAACAAAATTTATAATATGGCAAGTAATCACCTTCTTTATAATGATATTTGCAATAGTCATTTTTTATGCGCTAACCAAGGTAGAGGACAACTATAGACGACAATCTACTTTAATGGACCTGTTCAAAGCTGGCGGTATTTTCAGCTACCTGATTACCTTCCTGGGTTTTAATGCGAGTGTATATGGCATTATGGATTTCTTCAAGTTCCGCGTAAAGAACCTGGCATCACCGCAAACCGCATCTAAATTAGACGAACTACTATCAAGTGGCGACCATGCCAAGGTCTTAGAATTATGCCAGGCCACCGATGCCAATCTGGCAGAAATCGTCCAGGCCGGGTTTGATATGGCTACCAAGGATACGAACGCCATGGCCAATACAATGGATGGAACCCTGCAAAAACACACCTTCAAAATTGCCAACGCCCCGAATAAATACCTGTTTATTGCCACGCTCTCAGCTATCATTGGAACATTAGGAGCCACCCTGGGCATGCTGGAAGCTTTTGAGATGACAAGAAGATGCAGCCCATCTCCGGCTGATTTAGCAAGGGGCATTGAGGAGTCATTGGTATCCCTAAGCATTGGTATTCTGGCCTTACTTGTAGCGGTCTTTTTCTACTTCCTGAACAAGAACAGGATTAATTATTATATATTGGAATTAAATATCATAGCTGAAAAAATAATATCTAAGTTCCGAACATAGTGTTGTTACTCCTATGAACCTAAAACAGACATATAACCTGGCCAACCAGACCCATTTGCCCAAATTCTTAGGTCTGTCTGTCATAATGATATTTTTATTATGCCTCATGGTATTTTTATTTATCCTGCTGTGCACGGACGTCCCCAACTATGCAATCGAACGGGTTTATTTACCCAAGGCCGATGCGGCCGTGGCTGATGACCATCCTGACAAACACCGGCTTATGATAAATATTATACATGAAGTGCCGGATGACAAAGATTGCCCTCAACTAAAATACCAAAATGGCGTATTGGTCCAACCCTGCCAGATTTCTGAGCATTGGGTCATAAAAATCCGGGGGCAAGAATTAACCATAGCCGAATTGGAACAACGATTAATCGTAGAAGGTAATATGGACCGGGAAATCAGGGACAACCCCAGAACCTGGTCTAATCGAACAGTTATGATAAGGGCAGACGGAAGCGCGCCATGTAAATTATTCAGGACCGTCCGCGCTGCGATGGCTAAAGCCCTGATGTGGAATATGGAAATCGGCGTGGAAATGCCGCCTGAAGACAATTGGGAAATAAAAGATGAATAAATACCCGACTGAATGGGCCCGGAAGATTACCCACACCTTCCGATTGGATGTCTATATCCTTCTGGGATGCCTATTAATCCCCATCCTTATCTGGACACTACAGACAGCCAACGTCTACCTGATGTTTTATGCCACGAGCGGCCTATCTAGAGGAGGCATATTACCTTATCATGCGCCCAAGGTCAGTATCGCCGATGAGCAATCCCTGTTAATCCGCCTGAAATATAATCTCAATGCACCACTTTGCACCACCATCGAATTTAATGAGCGGATTTATTCAAATTGGGATTCGCTCTATCAGGCATTAAAGACCCAGCACTCAAACCTGCTGATTAAGATATACCCGGATGACCGGGTGCCGCACCAGGCGCTGGTGAACGCATTAAATATCGCGCAAAAGTGCGGTATCAGCCGCTATGTGATTATACCGAATTACTATGATTCAAAAGCCCCGGAAAGCACCAGTGTAATCAGTCCGCCTGTTATAAACTATAAAGAAACCCCGCCGGTAAAAAAACCGCGCTTTGAATTCAAGGTTAACGCCAACGGCTGGATTATCATCATACTGGGAGCCATAGTCAGCTGGCTGGCCACTCTATATCTCTCCGGTCTCAGCCGTGATGAAAAATCAATTAACTCCTTGATGCCACAAATCAGACAACACCTTCAGGCCGGGCAACACCAGGAGGCATTGACCCTATGCGATAATAACCGAAGTGGCTTATTCAATATCGTCCGCACCCTGATTCCCTTCCATGGCCAGGTCAAAGAGGAAATCAATAAAGTCGCCGATATGGCTATTGAACGCGAGACCGTCAGATTTGATATCAAGCTGAGTTTACTGCTCCTGGCCGGGATGATATCAGTAATCGTTACCTATTTCGCTGTTATGGGTAATTTATTTTCCCTGCTCCATGAGATGAAAATTAACTTAGGAATATTCGGAGTCCTTCCTTTGCTGTTGAATAACATCATTGAAACATCCTTTGTAATGCTGTTGGAACTGATTTTCATTATCGGCCTGATGCTCCTGTATTACTGGCTCAGCCGCAGATTCACCCGCCACCTGATTGAGACCAAGCGGCTGGCCAAGGAATTAATCAACACCCTGCATTGAACGCAACAGATTGACGAATACCCCTACACCCACTCCCTACCCCAACTTTATTAAATACGCATAAAAAATATCTGAATAATTTCTTGTTTTTTGTCCAAGTTCATCTTATTATCTGTGTTCATCTGTGTTAATCTGTGGTTGCAGTTTTCTTGACTGTGACTAATTATTAGAGAGGATAGATATGTTTAAGATACTTGCCAAAGAGGTGCTTTCGGATTGCGTCTATAAGATGGTCATAGACGCCCCGCGCATTGCCAAGGCCAGGAAGGCCGGCCAATTCGTGGTCCTCCGGTTAGATGAAAATGGGGAACGGATTCCCCTGACCATCTGCGATGCTGATGCAGTCGCCGGCTCACTCACCATCGTCTTCCAGGCCGTCGGCAAATCCACCATGCAACTGGGCCAGATGGAGCCCGGACTGAGTATTCACGACCTGGTCGGACCGCTGGGCAAGGCCACCCACATCGAGAAATACGGCACCGTAGTCTGCGTCGGCGGCGGCATCGGCATCGCACCGGTCTATCCGATTGCCCAGGCCATGCGGCTGGCCGGCAACAAGGTCATCTCGCTCATCGGCGCGCGCACCAAGAACCTGCTCATCCTGGAAAAAGAGATGGCTAAGGTCTCGGATGAACTCCTGGTGGCCACCGACGACGGCTCATACAGCATCAAAGGATTTACCTCAGACCTGCTCAAACAGGTCATGGCCCGCGGAATCAAGGTGGACCTGGCCGTGGCTATCGGCCCGGTGCCGATGATGAAGGCCATGGCTAACCTGACCAAAACATACAATCTCAAGACCATGGTCAGTTTGAATCCGATTATGCTCGATGCCACCGGCATGTGCGGTGTCTGCCGGGTGACCGTCGGCGGCAAGACCCAATTCGCCTGCGTGGACGGCCCGGAATTCGACGGCCATCTGGTTGATTTTGACGAACTCCAGAAACGCTTGAAGACCTATAACAGCCAGGAAAAGACGGCCGTGGAAAAATTCCAGCATAGCCCGAGCTGTATTGATTTGGCTATGGCCGCGCAGAAACAAACTAAATAGTACATAAATTAAAAAGCTACGCGAATAGTAACGATGCAAGAGAACACGAATAGGACGAATACGGCGAATGAGACGAATAATAATTATTCGTGTGATTCGTTTAATTCGTGTGATTCGTGTTCCTCTTAATATTATGGAGACAATTGCCCTGCTTTCGTGTTGGATTAAACCATTAGAAAGGTGCTATTATGCCGAAAGAGAAGATTGAACGCCAAAAGATGCCCGAACAGAAACCCCAAGACCGCATCAAGAATTTCAACGAAGTCCCAATCGGATTCCCTGAAGCCATGGCCATGCAAGAAGCCAACCGCTGCCTGCAGTGCAAGAAACCGGCCTGCGTCAAGGGCTGTCCGGTTGAGGTGTGCATCCCGGAATTTATCAAGCTGGTAGCCGAAGGCAAGTTTGTCGAAGCGGCCCGCAAGGTAAAGTCCACCAATGCCCTGCCGGCCGTTTGCGGACGGGTCTGCCCCCAGGAAAGCCAGTGCGAGAAATTCTGTATCGTCGGCAAGAAAGATAAACCGGTGGCTATCGGCTCTTTGGAACGATTTGTGGCTGACTATGAACGCAATACCAACGCCGTTAAAATCCCGACTATCGCCGAGAAGAAGAACATCAAGGTGGCCGTGGTCGGCTCAGGCCCGGCCGGACTGACCTGCGCCGGAGATTTGGCGCTCAAGGGCTACGATGTCACCATCTTCGAGGCGCTCCATAAAACCGGCGGCGTCCTGGTCTATGGCATCCCGGAATTCCGACTGCCCAAGGTGATTGTCCAAGCCGAGGTGAATTACCTGACTATGCTCGGCGTCAAGGTGGAAACCAATATGCTCATCGGCAAGGTGGCTACCCTGACCGAACTGTTCAAGGAGGGCTACAAGGCCGCGTTTGTCGGCACCGGCGCCGGACTGCCCATGTTCCTGAATATCCCCGGCGAGAATCTTATCGGCGTATTATCAGCCAACGAATATCTAACCCGGGTCAACCTGATGAAGGCATATCTCTTCCCGGAATTCGATACGCCACTGGTCAAGAGCAAAAAGGTGGCTGTGGTCGGCGCGGGCAATGTGGCCATGGATTCAGCCCGGACTGCCCTGCGCCTGGGCGCGGAAAAGGTCTATATCGTTTACCGCCGGTCGCCTGATGAAATGCCAGCCCGGAAGGAAGAGATTCATCACGCCCGGGAGGAAGGCATCGATTTCCAACTGCTGACCAATCCCATCGAGGTTCTGGGCAAGGACGGCTGTGTCCGCGGCATAAAATGCATGAAGATGGAATTAGGCGCGCCGGATGAATCAGGCCGACGCCGGCCGATTCCCATCAAGGACTCTGAATTTGAAATAGAGGTTGATACGGTTGTGGTGGCTATCGGCAACGGGCCGAACCCGCTCCTGCTAAAAGCCACGCCCGAAATCGAACTCAATAAATGGGGCAATATCAACGCCAATCCCGAGACCTTGGCCACCACTATGAAAGGCGTATATGCCGGCGGTGATATTGTTACCGGCGCGGCTACAGTGATAGAAGCGATGGGTCAAGGTAAGATAGCGGCCCGGTCGATTGATAAATACTTGACGAGTTAGACAACTGGATTTAATAACGGTATTTTACAACAGGATTTAACTGATTAAACCGATTAGGATTAATATCCGTTAAATCCGCTTAAGTACCCAGTGCGCTTTAGCCACCGGCTAAATGCTGCCGACCATTGCTACGCAAAGGGCCTGTTGTAGATAATCTTAATTAGTACTCTTCCCTGTCCGAGCGCAACTTCTTCTTAATGGAATGCCGGTGTTTGGTTTCAAGACGTGTTAATCGGGCGGCCCGGGACGGCCTACGTTTCTGGCGCCGGAGTTTCTCCATGGCCTGGCGCCTGGCCAGCGCCCTATTCAGATAAAGCTCTTCTATCCGTTTCACCAGAATCTTCCGGGCCGTAATGCGATTCGATGCCTGTGAACGCTGACTCTGGCATTTGACCTCTATGCCGGTGGGAATATGTTTCAGATAGACGCAGGACGCGGTTTTGTTGACATGCTGCCCGCCCGGCCCGCCGGATGATATGAACGATTCAATAATATCGTTTTCGAAAATGCTGAATTTCCGCATCAGCTTATTAATATCTTCCATAACTATTCGCATACTCCTCAGCGGTTAATCTGTGTAATCTGTTATTCAACCCTGCTGTTAATTATCCGGATTATATATTCAACCCGAATTATCAGTTTAATCCGTTTAATCCCGTTGTTAATATTCCTATTCGTGCTATTCGTGATTAATTATTGATTATTGGTGTTTGATTATTACTTATTGATACTGTCCACAACCTCTATCAACAGTTTCAGCCGCTCCTCGGCCTGCGCTTCCTGAAGCCCGCCCAATCCACAAGAAGGCGTCAGAATGGATTGGCTCATCAGGCGTTCCCTATCCACTCCCCGCTTGACCAATTCAGCCAGTCCTTTATCCAATATCGCAGTCAGTTCTTTGGCCTCCGGCAGCCCGTCCAGCATAATTGAAGGCACGATGCCCCAGGCAATCACACCGCCCCGGTTGATATACGCCTTGACCTGAGCCGCATATAACGCCAGCTTATCCATAAACCCGTAGGCGTCAAAGTTCAATATGTCTATGGGCGTATCCATTATCATCGCCCAATCCGTATTGCCACAGCAGTGGATGCCCACCAGGGCGCCGTCCTTATGGATGGCCTCTATCACCTCGGTTAGTTGGCTGATGACGGTCTCGCGGCTGAGCGGAATAAACGCCGAGCCATAGCCCATCAGATACGGCTCATCCAGGAAGATGATACTTTTTAATCCGAGTTCGGTGAATTTCTTAATCTGCCAGCGCGCCTTCATTATCAGGTTCTTAATCAGCACATCGGACAATAAAGGGTGATGCATAATTGCCTTACCGTCTTTATCAGTCACCAAAGCTCCGAAGGTCAGCGGCCCGGTTATCTGGCCTTTGATATACATTGGCTTTAACTTCTTGGACTTAATCTGGCTGGTCATTTCGTGGAATCCGGCCGCGTAATCCTGGGATATGGCACAGGCATCCAAATCGTTAGCCAGGTATTTCTCGTAAAAGCGGGCTGTCTCCTTCTCAAGCTGCTCGGATGCAGTATCTATGTGGAATATATTCTGTTCCGGATTAATAACCAGCCCGGGCAGGCCTTCGCTGAATTGCGTGCCCATGCCTTCCAGGAAAAACCGCTGGGGCAATTGGGGCCAGAACGGAATCTGCTTCAGGTATTTCAGGATTAGATGGACCGATGCCTTGGGGTCGATGTAAGGGATACTGCCGATACCGGTTGGAGTAAAGTTGAAGTTCATTCAATGATTAACAATTCTAATCCCTCTGTGGCGCTATTGGCGCCACTACGGGATAAGATGTTCTAACCTCGCTACGCTCGGAGAACATCTAATGGGCCCGGCCCGACTCGAACGGGCAACCAACGGATTATGAGTCCGCTGCTCTACCATTGAGCTACGGGCCCTATTTAGTTGCTTCTATACAAAACCTTTTTAACAGGGTCAAGATAAGTTATTACTTTTTGGCTGACAAAATGAGGTTGTAAAAACCTTGACACACTCTTTAGGCGCTGTAATATTGTACCATTTTAATTCCCAAATTGATACGAGAGGAGAACGAATATGATAAAGCTTAAACATGTTGCCAGCGGATTAGTACTGATGTTAAGTTTAGCCGGATTGGCCTGCGCCAGTGAGGGAAGCGCCGCAGGAGCCAAGGAATACCTACCTTTGTGGTCGATAATCCCTTTCGCCTTGATACTCCTGTCAATTGCCGTTATCCCGCTGATTATGCCCCATTGGTGGGAAAAAAACCTGAATAAAGGCATTGTTTCAATCATCCTGGGAGTGCCGGTCATAATCTATATCGCCATGATTCATCCCTCAGAATTGCTGATTACATTCGAAGATTATATCTCTTTCATCATCCTGCTGGGCGCCCTGTATATTATCGCCGGAGGCATTCACATCAAGGGCTCGCTGGCCGGCACGCCTTTGATTAATACGATACTGATGGGAATCGGCGCAATCATCGCCAGTTTTATCGGCACAACAGGAGCTTCTATGCTCTTAATCAGACCGCTTATCAGAGCCAACCGCCACCGCCATAATAAATCCCATATCATCATCTTTTTTATCTTCATCGTCAGTAATTGCGGCGGACTGCTGACGCCGCTGGGCGACCCGCCCCTATTTATGGGCTTCATCAAGGGCGTGCCCTTCCTCTGGACACTCCAACTACTGCCCCAATGGCTCTTTGTCAACGGTCTGATTCTGGTTATCTTCAATTTCCTAGACCAGTATAAATTTAATAAGGAGGACATCGCCACGCCCGGCGCCCTAACCGAACAGGTGGAGCCCAAACAGCCGTTAAGCATAGAAGGCCGGAGGAATTTCATCTTTCTGGGCGGTATCGTGGCCACCATTTTCTGTTCCGGGTATTTCAACTGGCCCTACGGCGTCAAAGAGGCTTTTATGGCGCTATTAACCATCTTTTCGCTGACTGTTACCAAGAAACATATCTACAGAGAAAATTCTTTCACTTATGGCCCGATTATTGAGGTGGCGGTATTATTTGCCGGCATATTTGCCGCGATGATACCGGCTTTGATGGTGCTTAATGAAAGAGGCTCCGAACTCGGCCTAACCAAGGCCTGGCACTTCTTCTGGATATCCGGAGGACTCTCAAGTTTCCTGGACAATACCCCGACCTACCTGACCTTCACTGCCACGGCCAGCGGTATTTTAGGCATTGATATCACAAAACACGCGGCTGACTATGCCGGCGCCATGCTGTCCACGGGAATGGGACCGACCTATTTAATCGCTATTTCCTGCGGCGCGGTCTTTATGGGCGCAAATACCTATATCGGAAATGGGCCGAACTTTATGGTCAAAGCCATCGCCGAAGAATCTAAAATAAAAATGCCGTCGTTCTTCGGATATATGGTTTACTCAATTCTCATTCTGGTTCCCATATTTATTCTGACGACTTTTGTATTCTTCAGAGGATAAATGTTATGGCTCTCTGACCGAAAAAAGATAGCCATCCGGACTGGCCAGATAAAGCGTGCCTTCGTCCAAATCACCGTAGCGGACCGGGAAAGAAGAGAGGTCGTATTTTTCCTTTACATCCAAACGCTCGCCTGAGCCGAGCGCATAGAGTGTTTTATTGTCGAGCCCCATAATGTAAATGCGGTTCCATCCCCGGATTAGAAAATACTTGCCGTCCTCAAATTTCCATCTTGGTTTTGCCCGGCGCAATATTTTTTCCCTATCCGGCCTTGAAGGGTCATCGTCCTTGACGATAATCGAACTAGTTAACAAGTCAAGCGCATAAAGACCGTTATTATCACTGTAGACGTATAATGTTTTAGAGATACTGTCCTGCGGTTTTTTAGCCGGAGCACTATCAGCCGGTTGTTCAGCGCCTTCG
>Ga0208373_1002197_pt1 | contig 22352 bp, 25 predicted proteins | sample RifOxyC2_FD_184036 | JGI IMG/M metagenome (GOLD analysis project Ga0208373, IMG submission 184036) | Soil microbial communities from Rifle, Colorado - Rifle Oxygen_injection C2 (SPAdes) | ecosystem: Environmental > Terrestrial > Deep subsurface > Rock core/Sediment | place: Rifle, Colorado... | reverse complement strand
TAATCAAAGGTTTCATATATCTATAGAAAAAGGTCATTAACAACGTAGAAATATGGCTTCCGTCTACATCAGCATCCGCCATTATAATTACTTTATGATATCTTATCTTCTCAATGTTGAAATCTTCTCCTATTCCTGCTCCTAATGCTAAAATTAAAGGTTGTAATTTCTCATTCCCAAATACTTTATCAATTCTGGCTTTCTCAACATTCAGCATCTTTCCCCATAAAGGTAATACTGCTTGAGTCTCTCTTGATCTTCCTGATTTTGCGCTATTATGAACAAAAACTCCGGAAGCTAAAGCAAAATTATGAGTATGAGGAACTTCAATATCATAAACGTCTCTTTTTTCGTTTAATCTCTCAATTCTCTTTATCTTGTGATTGTAGTTCTTAACAGCATTTAACATTTCTGATTCATCATCGAAAAATCTCTCTGTAAAAGTATCCAATCTTAAAAGATTCTTATTGTTAGTCTCTATCCTAACCTCATCATACCTCTTTAGTTCGTTTTTATCATATAACTGCTTAAGTAATTCAATTGTGTTCTTGAAATAAGTTTTATTGTAGGCTTCTTTTCTCTTCTTTCTAAACTCACTAGTCCATTGTTTTTTGGTTTTTTCACTTCTCCATTTTAATAATTCCTTATCTTCCCATTGTTTCCTAGCTAACTTAGAATACTTTAATCTCAATTCAGGATTTCTTCCAAAATATTCTTTAACTTTCTCAGCTCTTATTTTCTTATTCTCTTCTTTACTCCAATACTTTTTCTGCTCTCTGTTTAATCTTTCATTATTTTCCTTTCTATATTTTTCATTTGAATTATAAAATTCCAAAAATTTATTTTTCATGAATTCTTTATATTCTGGGTTTCTCCATTGTCCTTTAGCCTGTTTAGACAATATAACTCTTGTTTCTGGTTGCTTCATTCTTTTACTCATCATTTCTCTAAATTCTTTTGTTCTCTTTAACTCCCTTAATTTATCGAAAACTTTCTTTGTATGGAGGTTTCTTTTTACTAACTTTCTATGATATTCCATATGTTCTTCTTTATCCATTCTTGTTATGTTATCTGGATTATTATTCAATTTATTAAAATCAATATGGTGTTTATCTGGTCCAATAGACCCATCATATATTTTCTTCCTGAGGTTATACTGATCTGCTATCATATGAGTAAAAATCCATCTATGGTCTTTAGGGTTAAGAACCATTTCATAACCATCTATTGTAATCCTTCCTCCTCTTTCAGAAACCTTTCTATTTAGAGGCATTAAGGAATCCTTATTTTCTAAATTAATAGCATTCTCATAACTTCCATCTCTCAACATAAATAAATGATCAGGAGTACAAACAATTTCCTCATTATTATCTAAAACTATCTTAACGACTTCTGCATCTTTCCTAGTAATTCTAGGGTGTTTAATTTCCTCAATACCAATAATCCCATCTTTTAAAATAGTATAACAATAATTTTTCTTCCCTTCCTTATCTTCCTTTACTAATTCTTTAAAACTTAATTTCCTTCCATCTGTTAAAGCAATATTAGTATCTTCAGAAAAACATCCACCAGCGCTGTCCCCTTCCACAATAAATATCTCTGCTTTAGAAGGGTCTCTTTCCTGACAGTCAGCTAATTTTCCAGGTAAGTTTCCAGATTCTAATGCTGACTTCCTTCTTGTTAATTCCTTTGCCTTCCTTGCAGCTTCTCTTGACTTTGCAGCATCTACAATCTTTTGCACAATTAATCTCGCTATCCCAGGATTTTCTTCAAAAAATATTCCTAGTTTGTCATAAACAATAGAGCTTACTATACCTTTAACATCAGAATTTCCTAATTTTGTTTTAGTCTGCCCTTCAAATTGTGGCTCTGGAACCCTGATAGAAATGATAGCACTTAATCCTTCCCTAGTATCCTCTCCTGTTAATTTGATATCTGTTAGTTTATTCTTTTTTATGTATTCATTAACAACTCTTGTCAATGCAGTTCTCCATCCTTCCTCATGTGTCCCGCCTTCTGTAGTATGAATCATGTTAACAAAACTATGAGTAGTCTCAACATAGCTGTTGTTATATTGCATTGCTACCTCAACTTGGACTTTCTCATTAGAATTATTATTAAAATAAATAACAGGATGCAAAGCTTGTTTTCCTAAGTTTAAACTTTCCACAAAATTCTTTATCCCCCCTTCATATTGGAAAGATTCACTTTTACCATTTCTTTCATCTAAAACTTCAATTTTTATATTATTATTTAAGAAAGCTAATTCTTTTAGTCTTGTAGATAGAATAGAATACTTAAAATCAACTTCTTGAAATATTTCTTCATCAGGATAAAAGGTTACTACTGTTCCTGTTTCCTTTGTCTCACCAACAACTTCAACTTCACTTGTCCTTAATCCCTTAGAATACGTTTGTTGATATATTTTGCCATCTCTTTTTACCTGCACTATTAATAATTTTGATAAAGCATTAACAACAGATATACCAACACCATGCAACCCTCCGGAAACCTGATAGTTTTTCTTATCAAATTTTCCACCTGCATGCAATATTGTCATTACAACTTCCAAAGCACTCTTATTCTCCCCCTTATGAATATCAACAGGAATGCCCCTTCCATTATCTCCTACAGTAACAGACCCATCTTTGTGAACAATAACTTTAATAGTATTACAATAACCTGCCAAAGCTTCATCTATAGAATTATCTAAGACTTCATAGATTAAGTGATGTAAACCTCTTTGACCAGTATCCCCCACATACATACTCGGACGTTTACGAACTGCTTCAAGCCCTTTTAATACCTGAATATTTTCAGCTTGGTAACTAGATTTTTGTTCCATCTTAAAATTGCCTAAATAAGAATTATTAGGCTAAAATTACCTCTTTTTACCATAAAAAGAATCTTCTTTCTTTAAATACTTTTCTCAAGCCAATTCCTTAAAATTTAATGGTTTTGAGCCTTCTAAAGGCCAAAAATATTTTTAACCATACAAAGATTTATAAAGAAATTAAAGGTTTTCTGGAGCCTGAAAAAGAAGGGTGAAATAAGCTTAATTTTGCATTAAAAAATCGCACTACATCTACCTATTGTCTGACATAGAAATCCACTAGGACACCCACAAAATTGACAGTTTTGCGCTAATTGTAAGTCAGAGCCACAATAATAGGAAATACTCTTTGTAGAGCAAGCATTTCTTAATGTATTATCAGTACAATAATCCCCTCCTGTTCTTTCAATGACATCAAATAAATAATAAGAAACTCTGGATTCATCTCTATAATCAAATCTAGCATATATCCTATACTTCCCAGGTTCATCTACCTTTAAATCATTTAAGTTTAGTCTACTTAAATCAAAATTTTGTCTTCTTAATAAAGTAAAAGGAACTTTATCCATTACAAGTTTATAATCATCCCATAAATCTTCAACAACTGGGTCTAAAAGTACTACTAACAAAACCGCTGATCCATTTTCAATATCATCAGGATCATAAAAAGACTCATAATTTGTTATCCTTAAACCATTAAAGTCTATAGTACTGCCTCTTGCTATCAGAGTTCTGAGACCATCTACTTGCACAGACACCTCACCGCCAGCACCGACTCTATCAAGGATTAAGTTGTGGCCTCCTATAACAACAATTTCTCCAACACTCAGAGAATACTTTTTATCACCATTTTCTATCTTCCCTTCTGCCCCACTAAATCTATCAATACCAATAGTAAGTAATCCCCTTAAATTGACATTGCCAAGATTTTGTAACTCAGATCTAAATTTAAGATCTAATGAAGAATATAAATCAGAATGTACAGATATTGTTACAGTTTCAGTAGAAGCTAAATTCACCTCATTGAATTTCCTTAAACGAATCGTTAACCCTCCCTCATATTTCAATTCCTTGAGATCTAAAGTTGCTAACACATCTCCTTCATTTGGTTCCATTAATTCAATCCCTTTAGTAAACCATACTCTCTTGTCTGGATCATACGTATAATCTATTTTGTATCTTGCACTCCCTGTTTCACTTCTCTTTCCTACAATATTAATTTTTGAGCCAGGGATTTTTCTTTTTGTCACTTCCTCAGCAGTATTCTCTGATAAACTTCCTTCATTATCTTCCTCGCTCATAATTACAACAACCCCATCCTCAGCAGTCCCAGGTTTTTCTTCAATGATATAATAAATAGGAGGACGATTGGCAGGGGATTCCCTTACCAGTTCAAAGTTCATATTTTCTTCAGGATAAATAATCCTGTCATTATCAACATATATGTAGGAATATTCATAGAAGGTATTGCCAGATTTATCATAAACAGTTATTCTGATTGTATTAAGCCCATCTGATAAATGTCCAACATCAACTTTAGCTATAGCTTCATTTCTTAAGTTTCTTTTCCCATCAAATCTTAATTTAACACCTTCATTACTAAACAGATTAGGATTTAAGCCCCTCCCAACTTCTACAATATAATGGTCAAAATTTTCTACATCAGTATAACCTTGTATAGTAAACTCATCCTCAGGAATATAAAACTCAGTTACACATCCAGTAATAAATACAAGTAAGAATAAAATTAGAATCTTAATCCCCTTCATCTTCCACCTCCACATAGTCATAATAACCCCCGCCAACAGCAGTTATCTCCAGATTGTACTCTTTATCAAAGTTTAGAGCGTTTCTAACATTTATTAGACCGCTTCCTTGAATATACCTAGGATAGCCTAAATCAGTAGCTGTATACTTCAGAGCATTCTTTACTTTTAGATAATTCCATTCAGGATGCTCTTGTTTAATGAGAGCTACAACTCCGCTAACATGAGGTGTAGCCATTGAAGTTCCGGATAGTGTAATATGCTCATTATCTATACACTCTTCAAAATCATCACCAGAAACTCTACTGCTCTTTGCAGCACAGATATCCACACCTGGAGCAACTATGTCTGGTTTATCATTAACAAAAGATGGACCTCTTGAACTAAACTCTGCGATGTAAGGATATTCTGTCTTACAATATTCATTGTTCCATATCTGCTCAGGTAAACATGACGCCCCTACAGTTATAGCTTTCTGTAATGAACCAGGAGAGCCGATAGTCCCCTTGCCTGGTCCATTATTCCCTGCCGCTATAACAACAACACTTCCAGCGCTTATAGCATTATCAACTGATAAATAGAAGATGTCATCCTCAGGGGGATTAGATGCAAGACCGCCCAAACTCATGCTAATAACATCAGCTCTGTCTTCATATTGAAAATCCTGATTTGGGTCTATTGCTCTTTCCAACCCAGCCAGTATAGCTCCTTCAGGGCAACCCCCATAATCATCACAGACCTTATAAATCATTAATGAGGCCTCCGGAGCAACACCTTTGATTTCCCCATTCCCTGCAATAATGCTAGCTACATGAGTTCCATGCCCATTAGCATCAAGAATATTATTATCCTCATCAATTAGGTTGTAACTATCATACACTTTAAGGCAAGACTCAGTTTCAACTTGATCTTTAGTGCACCCCCCAAAATCTTTGTGGGTATAGTCTATACCAGTATCCAACACAGCAACCCTGACACCTCTCCCAGTTAAAAAGTCAGAACCATCTTTTGATGCAACATTATTTGCATTAATGTTAGGAACACTCCTGTATAATATTGGATAGTACAAATAACTGGGAGTAACGCTTTTAACCAATGGGGAATCTTTAATTCTCTGTATCTCACTTTCAGGACCATCCACCCATGCTCCATTCAGCAAGGAAAAATATTCAGATTTAATTATGAGCTCTCTTCTTATCTGGTAACCTGTTAAAGCATCTGTTCTTTCATTCATTCCTAAAACTGAGTTATGAGCCCTCCTTAGACTGTTAAAGTGTGTCATAAGCTCATCATTAAGAGTGGACGCTTCTCCTATCCTCTTAGCTTTTAATCTAAGATAATTATCCCTCGCCTGAATAACAGAAGGCTCATTAAATATAACAATATAACCGTCAAAAGCATTTTTTATAGGCCGTTTAACATACTGCCCTCCAACAGTTTGGATTATTTGTGATTGATAATTCTTATAAAAAATAGGGATAGACCTCACAACGTCTATAACTTCTGTACCCAAGGTTATCTTAAACTCAGATAAAAATTCTATTTTTTCCCCAGTAAGGTACGTGTCTTTCTCAGTAGACACATAAAGCCTTACACCATCCAAATCTTTCTCACAGTAGCCAGAAGCAGCGCATCTTTCATTCTCAGGACAGCCACAGTTAAAGCAATTACCTTCCAATTCCAATCCAGAGCTACAGAAGAAAGGTTGCCCATAGATGGGTGAAGTGGAACACTGTCCGGAGAGAGTTCCATCACTACAAGCACACACTCCAAAATTATCTGCTAAAGCAAGGAAATCGTCACTATTCACAATGCTGTCCTTATTTACATCAAAGAATAAATTTCTGCTTTCCTCAGGATTTTTCAATTCTTCACTTAATAAATTTGCATCTACCTCAGTAATGCAGTTATCAGAATCAAAATCTCCAGTTAACCTATAGCTGCTAACTTCATCTTTGCCCCCGCTGCCAATATCAGTCCCGATAATGTTTTGGCATCCTGAAATAACCAAGATAAAAGCAATTAAAATAAGCAACAACTCTTTTTTCATAACTTTTAAAACATTTTTTAGTATTTAAATTCTCCTAGATAAAAAATTAGTTTTGTTTTTTCTCTTATTTTGGCTGTTCTTTCTTTTCTTCTTTAGCTTCTTTTTTTTGTTCTTCTGCTGGTGCCTCTTCCTTCCCAAATATCTTGTCTAATTTCTCACTTCCCTCTTTAGTAACTTTTAAGTTGACCTGAGAAGTAATTTGGCTGATTGTATTTCCCACAACCGTCTTTATTTTTCTCATCCCTTTTCTTTTTATTTTAACACAAGGCCCTTTTGTTAACAAAATCTGTTTCCTTCCACTTCCATCAAGATCATACCTCATTGGAAAACCTGCGTTATCGCTTCCACCAGTTATCTGTAACTCATACCCAAGCAAACCAATCTCTTTCCCCTCAACTCTATCCATTATTTTTTTATTTAACAAACTAGAACTTTCAATCTCAGTCAAGGATTTGCTATAACTTTTTCCCTTGCTTCCCACAACAATTTTAAACTCAACCATCTTAAACTCCCCATAAAGGGTTATCTTTTCTCTTCAATTCAGCTATCTCTTTTAACAATCCGATTTCATCGCTGTTTAAAAAGCTTTTCATCTCCTTCAACTTTTTAAATTCAGGCTCGTTTATATCTGAAAGCAGCACCTGCCCCTCAACAATCTGTCTCCCTACAATAACCCCAGGTAAAGAAATAGCCACTTGTTTGCCTTTCCCAGCTTCATCTAAATTTTTTCCTTCATCTTGAATGCTTTTAACATCTGCGACCCTTTTTCCATTTCCGTTCATTAAATGCATATTTGATTTTAAAGTTCCTCCTAAAACTTCTACGCCAACAACTGCAGGATTACTTTGTCTGAAAACAAAATTTGGGATTACATAAATCTTACAAGGCCTTAGCAATTTCTTTAGTTTTTTTGTTTCTTCTTCCCTCTTTCTCCCCTCTCTCCATTTTTCTAATTTCTCAATAATCTCATAAATAACATCACTTGTAATAACACTGACTTCTTCTTTTACATTCTTTACATTAAACCCAACTATCACTCTGTTTAGCTCATCTTTTTGCGATTCTGCTTCTGCAACATCTTTTTTATTAATCTCCCCGATTCCAGCTCTCTTAATAGGAATATTGCTTTCCTTTAACAGGCCGATAAGAGCTTCCAAACTTCCCAAGCTGTCCGCTTTTGCAATAATCCCCTCATTGCTACTTTCAATTAAAACCTCTTCTACTTGCTCCTGAATTTCTTTTTTTATTTTTTCAATATCAGCTCTCTTTTCCGCAACCATCAGCGGCATTCCAGAATAAACATTTTCAAGATTAGGTGCAATTAGTGTAACATTCGCAGCTGCCTCAACCTTATCAACGGGTTTTCTCATTTCAAACATATTCCTTACCTTGCTGACAATTGGCTCCTCTAATCCTCCGATTATAATATCATCATTTACTCTTATTTTCCCATCATACAACACAACATCCAGTACTGTACCTAGCCCCTTATCCTCTCTCACCTCTAAAATTACTCCCTTCCCCCCTCTGCTAAGTTCCACCTGCAGCTCTTTTTCCAAGTATTTCTGAGCTAACCCAATCAGAACGAATAATAACTCCTGCAAACCCTCCCCTGTTTTCGCAGAAATAGGGACAATTGCGACTTGTTTTGTATAATCACTGACTCTGTCAAATCTCTCAGCATTAAACCCTAACTCATGAACCTTTCCAACAACTTCATAAAGTTTAATATCAAGCTTATTCCTCACATTCTCTCCTTGAGAGTTTATGTTATCAAGAATTCCCTTTTCTTTATTGGATCTCCATCCGCTGATTAAATCAATCTTGTTTAAAGCAATAATAAATGGTGTTTTATATTGCTTCAGAATTTCAACAGCTTCTTTTGTCTGTTCAAGGATCCCTTCATTAGCATCTACAACCAATATTGCAATATCAGCTAGACTTCCCCCCCTTTTTCTTAAATTTGTAAAAGCAGCATGACCCGGGCTGTCAATGAATAAAAAACCAGGAATTTTGATTTTTGACTTAAAATTGCTTAATAACCCCCCCATCAAAGAAGAAATGTCTTTAATATCTGTTTTCACAGCGCTTATCTTCTGGGTAATCCTTCCTGCTTCTTTTGCTATAATCTTTCTTTTTGATATAGTCTCGATTATCTGGGACTTTCCATGATCCACATGTCCCGTTAATAAGCAGATTAGAGCTCTTGTTTGTGCCATTTTCATAGACTCCCATCTTTCGTTGTTTTTAAGTATTCCTCTATAAATACATAGAATTTAAGCTATTTAAAGGTGATTATTTTAACTATCTAGAAGTAGTAAAAGCTCTATTTGTGGTTTTGGGGTCTAATATGGCTACGCTATCCCCTCCCCCCTCAAGACCATTACTGCCAGAATTACCTAAAGTAATACCCTTCATATAACCATTATGATCATTGGTATTCTGTCTTAGCTCAATATCTACAAGCCCAACCAAGGGGTTAACAGCTTTATCTCCAAAATGTTTTCTTAAAATATCCCTAAGAGTGCTTACTCCCCCCGATCCAATCCCCTCTTTTACAAGATAGTCCACCTCATTTAACGCATTCCAAATATACCAATCTGGGAAAACTTGAATTAACTGTGCAGATTCTGGAAACTCCTCTTTGTAAGCTTGGAAAATATGAACTGTTCTCTCATTATGCACCAAAGAAGATGTGTGTGAAGCTGCAATAAGACTACAAAGAAGGGTTGTTGCATGAAGAGAATCCCTAAATGTCAAGTCTCCTTTTTTTAATTCCCTCTCTTCTCTATACTGTTTAGCAACAAGAGATTTATGGCTTCTACCAAGGTTCGCTAAAGGAGAAGTTAAAACAGAAGCTAAATCAAACAATACTGGACCTTGACTAAATCTTCCAAGATCAACAAAATATACTTCCCCCTTCTTTGTAATAATAACCTGCCCAGGGTGAAGATCCCCATGAATTAAACCTTCATCATACTCATTTATTACTTCAGATAGTCCCCTTCTATCAAACACGTCTAAAATGGCTCTTCTTTCAGATGAAGGTAGTTCACCCCCAATAACCTTGCTTAAAGCTGTAGCAAATCTCCTTCCATATTCTCTTGATCTGACAGTTAGATAATCCCCAAAAAGAGTAAAACTAGATTTCCATCTATTATGAGTATCCGCCAATTGTGCCATTACACCAGATAATAATAACATTTGATCTTCTGGGGTGTCTACACTTCTGTAAAGAAGAGTTTGAAGTTTATCTCCTTCTATAAACTCCATAAAAATTCTGTCTCCATCTCTTGCTACCAACTTAGGAGTGTTACATCCAAGATTCCTAGAATGTGTAAGTCTTGATGCTTCATAACTAACCATGTCTGCCCTTTTGTCCTTCATCCCATCAAACCCTGCTGCCCTTCCATCTCGTCTGTATCTTGGTTGTTTCAGGAACAGCTCAATATGCCCTTCTCTACCAGAAGAAACAAAGTCAACCCCAATTTGGAACAAACTACTGCTAAAGCTTGTTTGAGGAGGCACTCTCACTTCATAATTCTTTACTTCAACAGTCCTAGAAAAATAACTCCCAAGAATAGTCGGAAGTCTACTATGAAGATAAGTGCTCAATTCAATAGGGACTTGTCGAACTGACATAAAAGTAACAGAATAATAAGTTATTTAAGGCTTATTATCCGGCAATTACTGGTTAATAACTATCCTTGCTATATTTCTAACATAACTTTCCATTCCTTTAAATTTCTCAAGAATAGACACCATCCACTTGTTCTTTGTTTTCTTAAAAAGATTGTCACACTTCTCAACGATCATAAACTTGTTATCGGCAACTTTATGGGCAACATCCTTATCTTTCTTATAAAATGCTTTTATTGCCTGGAGGTAAGAAGTCTCAATTTTGTTATAGACTTCATTTATCTCTTTCAATTCAAGTGGGCTGAATCTTTTCTCCTTGAGGAGACGTGCAATTCTCCTAGAAGCATCTGCAATATCTTCCAGGTTTATTAATAAAAGCCAAGCATCATAAACAGTCATTCCAGATTTTTGGATAGCCCCCATCACTCTCGGGTTATGCAGGGATTCATTTAGTATTCTTAGCATTAAAAATCTTAGTTTGTTTACCGTAATGTCCCTGTGGTTAATTTGCCTGTAAAACTGGTTGTTAAAACAATTTTTAGAATCAGTTATCATAGACCTTACTATTAAATCCATTCTTCTGAATATATCATCAACAGAAACTTCCTCAATATCTAAAAAATCTTTGACTATCGTCCTTTCAGAAGTTTGTTCAACAACTTCCAAGCCCATTAAATTATGCAGACTCTTATCAATCTCTTCAGTATAACCCTTAAGATCCCCTTCCAACACAAAATGGGTACAGCCAGAGATATAAACAGAGATTATTTCTCTTTTTATCCGGTCAAGGAGTTTGTTATTGACATTTATTACAGCCTTTTTAATCTCTCTTACTTTTTTATCTTTTGAAGCGGTAAGAATTAAGTCTCTACCATCGGTCTCATTAAGATAAAGATTATCCCCTTTTTTTAAACCATGTATTTTTACCCAGCTAGAAGGCAGAGATATAACAAAAGAAGAACTGCCAAATTTGATTAATTTTCTTACATCAGCCTCATTATTCTCTCCCAATCTAACCCCCCGTTATATACTAAATATAAAATATATAGGCTACTTATATATATTTAAAAGTTTCTTAAATTTTTGATGATACAAATACAAAGAAAAAAAGAACTTCTTGAAGACCTAGAAGAAGACATCTACACTGATGAAGGAAGGGAAGCACAATTGGAGGACGATGAAATCAGTGACTGGGAAGAAGCATTTATGGAAGGATACGAAAGCGTCTAATGAAAAAAGCATCCATTTCTGACAGATAAATCTATGCATATACTCTATATATTATATATGGATTAAGAATATATATTGTACATAAAAGAAAAAAACAGATGAAAAGAAAAAAATCTTATGAAGAAGAAATCTTGGATGAAGAAGGAAAAGACATTTACAGCGATGAAGGAAGAGAAGCACAATTGGAGGATGATGAAATCAGTGACTGGGAAGCAGGATTCATGGAAGGTTATGAAGAAGACTAAAACCCTATATCTTTAATCTTTTCAAAAAAGCCTTTTTCAATTTTTAATTTTTCTTTATTTTCTTTTGCTAACTCCTTAAAAAAAAATTTTTGGTTAGAATTCAACTTAGTCGGAGTTTTGACGATTATGTGTATATACAGGTCTCCTTTTTCATAAGTATTTTTAATTCCTTTTTCTATGAGCCTGAACACTGTTCCACCCTGTGTTCCTGAAGGAATTTTAATTTTAGTCCTGCCATCCAAAGTTGGAACATTAACTTCATCTCCAAGAGCAGCCTGGCTAAAGCTTATTGGAATGTTTAAGTGTATATCATTTCCCTCTCTCTCAAATATGTCATGGGGTTTTACAGTTAAGAATATGTATAAATCACCAGGAGCTCCATTTTTGATTGCTTCTCCCTTACCCCTAATTCTCAATCTATTGCCATTTTCAACACCAGAAGGAATTTTAATATTAACATCCATGTTATCTTAACCCTGAACCTCTGCAAGTTTTACATCTTGATTTGGCAACTTCTCCTGTCCCCTCGCATTCCCTGCATGTGCTAACTTGCGAAAACATTCCAAAAGGAGTTCTAGTTGTTTTCCTTATCTCGCCAGTTCCATTACACTTACTACAAGTTGTTGTCTCTTTATGTTCTGCTCCAGTCCCTTCACATTCATCGCATTCAATTAGCCTTGGAATCCTAATTTTTTTCTCAGTCCCAAACGCAGCTTCTTCAAAACTGATTTCTAAATCATACCTTAAATCATTCCCTCTTCTTTCTCTATGTCCTCCTCCTCCAAAAAACATATCAAAGATGCCACCTGACCTTCCTCCAAAAATCTCACTGAAGATATCATCAAAGTTTACATTTCTGAAAATATCCTCCTGGCTGTATCTCTGGTCAAATCCAGCATGGCCAAACTGATCATATTGCTGTCTTTTTACATCATCTGTTAAAACAGCATAAGCTTCAGAAAGTTCCTTGAATTTTTCAGCATCTCCTCCCTTGTCAGGATGATACTGCAATGCTAATTTCTTGTAAGCCTTTTTAATTTCTTCCTTGCTAGATGTTTTACTTATTCCCAAAATTTCATAATAGTCTCTTTTTGTCATTCTAGTCTCTCTTTTATGTTATTTCTGGTAAATAAGAAGCTTCCCCAGTTTAACCTTCTTAAATCACTAGGGTACAATAATACTTTAAAATAATCCCCATTAGGTTCTATCCTTACGTCTATTCCAGCTAATCTAATATCAAGAGTAATTCTCTCACCATGCCTTCCGTTTGTGCCTATTTTTTTTAAAATAGCAAAATTGCCTTCAAAAAATATAGATCTCCATGAATCATTATAAGGTAAGCGGACATAGAATTCCTCCATGTCTGGAGTTAAAAGAGTTACATATACTCCATAGTCTTCTCTTCTAAAATACAATAAATCACTTTCAAGGAAGCCTCTTTCCTCTCTTCCCAGAGTTCTACCCCTAACTATTGATACAGGAACATAAATTCTCCCTCTGTCATCTATTCTTGAAATATGACGGTCCCCATAGAAAAGAACCTCAGTTTGTATTTTTGGAGGTGTCCTCCTCATCCAATATTTCCGCATCAATTGTCTTATCATCTTCATTTCTTTTTGGAATGTCTTCCTTATCCTCTGTTTTCTTTGCTGCTTCCTGGTACATCTTCATGCCAATTTCCTGTATCACTTTGTTTGCTTCATCAAGCTTGCTTTTTATCTTGGAAGCATCATCTTCTTTCATCGCTTCCTTGATTTCATTAATCTCTTTTTGTATCTTCTCTTTTGTTTCCTTGTCTACTTTGTCTCCATAATCTGCAAGCATTTTTTCAGTAGAATACACAACAGAATCTGCTTGGTTCTTTATGTCTACTAGCTCCTTTCTCTTCTTATCTTGTTCTGAATATTCCTCTGCTTCTTTTCTCATTCTTTCTACTTCTTCTTCATTCAGTTTCTGGCTTGCTGTAATCTTTATACTCTGTTCTTTCTTTGTTCCTAAATCTTTGGCACTAACATTTAGTATTCCATTTGCATCTATGTCAAATGTAACCTCTATCTGCGGAATCCCTCTCGGTGCAGGTGGAATTCCGTCTAATAGGAATCTTCCAAGAGATTTATTATCAATAGCCATTTCCCTCTCTCCCTGCAAAACATTAATCTCCACACCAGGTTGATTGTCTGCTGCAGTGGAAAACACTTGTGTTTTCTTTGTCGGAATTGTCGTATTCCTTGTAATTAATGGTGTTCTTATTCCTCCTAAAGTTTCAATTCCTAATGTTAATGGTGTTACATCCAACAATAACACATCTTTAACATCTCCAGATAAAACTCCTCCCTGAATTGCTGCGCCCATTGCAACACATTCCATAGGATCAACTCCGCCTTCGGCTTTCTTTCCTGCCAACTTTTCAATGAAATTCCTTACAATTGGCATTCTTGTTGGACCGCCAACTAATATCACTTTGTTAACACCTTCTTTAGTTAGCTTAGCATCCTTCAGAGCCTGCTCAACAGGTTTTTTGCATTTCTGAACAATCGGATCAACTAATTTTTCCAATTGGCTTCTTGTTAATTTTAAGTTAAGATGCTTTGGTCCTTTATCGGTTGCAGTTATGAAAGGCAGATTAATATCAGTCTCTATAGTTGTAGAAAGCTCTATCTTTGCCTTCTCCGCAGCTTCTCTCACTCTTTGCAGAGCAGTAGCATCATCGCTTAAATCCACGCCGCTTGTTTTTTCAAATTCTTTGATTATGAAATTCATTACTGCTTCATCCATGTCAGTTCCACCTAAACTAGTATCTCCTGAAGTGGATTTGACCTCAAAAATTCCGTCTCCAAACTCCATAATTGTAACATCCAACGTACCTCCTCCAAGGTCAAATACCAGTATTTTAGAATCCATTTCTTTTTTATCCAATCCATAAGCTAATGACGCTGCAGTAGGCTCGTTTACAATTCTCACCACTTCCAATCCTGCAATAGTCCCTGCATCTTTAGTAGCCTGTCTCTGATCATCATCAAAATAAGCTGGAACAGTAATGACTGCTTTCTCAACTTTCTCTCCTAAAAATGATTCTGCATCTTTCTTTATCTTCTGTAAGATAAACGCCGAAATTTGTTGTGGAGTATATTTTTTACCATAGATTTCATACTTGAAATTTTTCCCCATTTTTCTCTTGGCTGCCATTACAGTCCCTTCAGGATTGCTTACTGCCTGTCTTCTTGCTGGCTCACCAATAAAGATTTCTCCATCTCTTGTAAATGCAACTACTGAAGGAAATGCCTTCCCATATAATGAAGCACCCTCTGCACTTGGAACTATTACAGGTCTTCCTCCCTGTAAAACAGAAGCTGCTGAATTTGAAGTTCCTAAATCTATACCTAAAATTTTACTCATTTTCTTTAACCTCCTTGACCTTGCTGACTTTTACCATGCTAGGTCTCAAAACTTTGTCTTTTAACATATAACCTCTTCTCACCTCTTCAACAATGATATCATCTTTATTCCCTTCAACCTTTCCTACGATATCATGCCTGTACACATCAAACTTTTCTCCTAACGCACTTATTTCTCTCACCCCTTCTTCATGAAGCGTCTTATTTAATTGCTTGAAAATCATTTCAGCCCCTTTTACAAACTCTTCTTTAGCTTCTTTAGAGTTCAATGCTCTTTCAAAATCATCAATGATATGCAGCAGCTTCAAAATCAAATCATGCTTCGCATACTTGACAAATTCCTCTTTGTCTTTTTCAACTCTCTTCATGTAGTTCTCAAATTCTGCTTGAACCCTCTGCAGTGTTTCTAAGTATTCCTTTGACAGTTTCTTTTCTTTCTCTATCTCTTCCTTTATCTCTTTCTCGAGTTTTTTCTTTTCTTCCTCGTTCTTTTTTAGCTCTTTATCTTTCATCTTAGCCGATATAATTCCTGTCTGTAGTAACCTGTTCTTTCTCCTGCTTTTTTGTTTTCTCTTGTTTTGGCAGGTCTATCTTTCCAAATTGCTTCTCATACTTCCCAATACTGTCTTTTAACAGCTTAAACAAAGCCTTAGCAATGATAGGATCAAGAACTATTGTACTATGCTTCACTGCATGACTATAGTGCTGTTTTTCCCCAACTATGTCTATCCTTGGACTTGTCTGCCTGAAATCTATGAAAAACTTATCTTTCCTGTTGAATAGAGAGATTCCATCTGAAAAAAATGCCGGATTTGAATGATCCATGTTCACATTTATATTTTGTTTTTCAGCCATATTTTAACCCCCTTTACAAAAAGTTTATATATTAAAACTTTGTTGAATTAAGATAAACAAACAACATATATTTAAATATTTCGCTAAAATGTTCAAAGAGATAAGCATCAGACAGGTTGAGAAGGAAGAAAGAGAAGGTTTAAACCAAGATTTACAGTGGTTATCTGACTCCCTTGGATTGTCCAGTCCAAGAGACAAAGAAAAATCTTGCTTTAGAATTTTTTTAGAATTAGTAAAAGCAAAAAAAGAGGATAGATTAATCTCTTCTGATGAAATCGCATTTAATTCTCATTTAACAAGGGGTACTGTTATCCATCATTTGAATAAGTTAGGAGATCGTGGCCTCATAATAACTTACAAAAGCAGATATGCATTAAACTCTAAAAATATTCAAGGCCTTATCTCAGAAATAGAGTCAAATATTAACTCAACAATGAAAGACTTAAAAGAAATTGCAAAAAAGATTGATAAAGAACTAGGATTGTAATCCTGGAATACTTATCTCCTGAACAATATTCAATGCTCCATAATCTGCTGGTGTACAAACAAATGATTCACCATCAAGTGAAAGACGTTCTAAGTAGTGTATTACTGTAACAAGATCTGTTGAAGCTGATAAAGAACCTGCTAGTAATTCACGGTGTTCTTCTGGAGTTGCTTCAAAGATGTTACTTATTCTATGATAAACAGCCTCAGCCCTCCATAATAGATAGTTCAAGCTAACAAAATGTCTATGTTGACTTCTTAAAAGAGACTCTACAAATTCTGGATCAGATTCAGCCATTGCATCTCCATTGCCTCTTCTGGTCTTTTCTGCTCGTTCTACTACATTATTTACATTATCTATCAAAGAATCAACACATTCAACATAACCTTCTTCTCCTCCAAATAACACTCTTTCAGATGCTCTTGATTCATAATCAGTTTTTATCACCATAACTAAAGGAGCAACTCTATGTTGAAGGTTAGCAGCATAATTTGTAATCATCCTATGGACGATATTTTCAGGTACATCTAATGAACGGAACACCCTCGCGGTTTTACCAAGAATTCTTTTCGCAACTCTGATACATTGAGTATACCCTACTTCATATGTCCTTAATGTACGTGTTAAATCTGCTGAAAGCTCTTCAGCATATCTAACTGTGTCTCCAGCAACTCTTCCCTCTTCACATAACGATGAAACTGCACTAAAATGTTGTTTTGACAACACACTCTCTAACCTAGGTAATAGAACCTTTAACTCTCTGATAGGATAGCTAATTCTCTCTCCAGGAGGTAGATTTGCTGGAGGTTCCCCGCCCAATGTTAAAAATGAATAATCCATTTTACCACAAAAAAGTCATAAATACGTTTAAAAATATTTCTATTTCACATATTTCTCATGTGAGACTTCATAAGAATGCAGTTCTTTGTCCTTAAACCACAATTTAATTTCATACTCTGCATCTTGTTTATTCCCCGAAGCATGTATAATGTTTCTTATTGCCTTTCCTTTCTTATCAGCATAATCATAGCTGACATGGCAAAAGTCTCCTCTTATTGTTCCTGGAGCTGCTCCCTTTGGCTCAGTATCTCCAATAATTTTCCTGACAATTTCAATAGCATGTATTCCTTCCCACACCATTGCAATTACAGGTCCTTCAACAATGTAATTAACAAGCATCTCCCTGACTTTTTCTCCTCTTCTTTTAGAAATATCTTCTGTATAGTGTTTTAACGCAAAATCCTTATCAAGCCACTGCATCTTTATTCCTATTAATTTCAGTCCTGCATTCTCAAATCTCTTTATTACTTCTCCAATTAAAGCTCTTTGCACTCCATCTGGTTTAATTGCAATAAAAGTTTTCTCGATCATTAGGACTATTCTCCTTTGACATAATGCTTTGTCCACTTAGTATGCCTCGCTTTTCTGTTAAGCTTAAGCATATTCTTTTCACATTTAGCACTGCAAAAACGTAGAATTTTCCCAGACTTTTGCACAAAGGTCTTTCCTTCCCCCATCAAATATAGATTTCCGCAAAATGAACAGTTTGGCATGTTATTTCCTTCCCTGTGTTAATTTTCTAGCTTCAATCTCAGTTTCTCTAAGCATTAGCACATCTCCGACTCTTACAGGTCCTTTTACATTTCTTCTTAATATCTTTCCCTTATCTTTCCCTTCCTGAACATTAACTCTCACTTGTGTAACTTCTCCCCTGGTTCCTGTTTTTCCAACAACTTCTTCCACTGTAGCAGGAAAAGCTATTGAAAAAAGTCCTCTTTCCTCTTTTCCAGTGTTAGAAGGGCTATTAGCTCTATTACCTTTATTCTCCCTGCTCATCTGTGGTTTAGCCATTTTAAGAAGAACTTAGTTTGCTTGTGATCTCTTTAATTAGTTCTGCAGCATCCCCCTCTTGCACAATTGCAACACTTGCAGTTGGAACCTGCAAACCAGCTGCTGCACCCAAATCACTTCTGCTTCCAACAGTCACACAAGGAATTTTCTTTTCCTCGCACAATACTGGAAGATGCATGATAACTTCCGTAGGATTAACATCACCTGCAACAAGAACCAGTTTAGCTACTCCTTTTTCTATAACTTTAGTAACCTCATTAGTTCCTTTCTTTAATTTACCAGACTTTCTAGCTATTTCAACAGCTTCATAAGCCTTATCCTGAATTTCTTTTGAGACTTCAGCCATATTAATTATCCTCCAAACAAACTTAAAAGATATCCATTTATAAACGTTTTGGGTAAGAACCCTCTGATAATGAGAAATGTTTATATAATTAAAGTATTTTTAAACTTTATTATAATTTTGAGGTGAAACATATGAAAAAAATATTTTTGTTTTTAGTCCTGTTCTTGCTAGCATTCAATGTAACTGCACAAGGAGAAGGAACTGATGTGAAGGATGACAGTTCTGTTGATGACAGGCTAGAGCCAGCAGTTATAGACAGCCAACCTGACAATGCTCTAATCATACCTGAACCAGAAAGGAAAAAAGTCCGTGAAAGAGTTGAAGACGAAGAGGTTAAAACAGAGAACAGAAAAAAAATAGAGGGAAATAGAGAAAGATTAAGAACTTTAATTGAAGAAAAAATAAAGGACACCCCTGCAGCAGAAAGAAACAGAATTCTCAAAATAACTGAAAGAGTAGAAAATGTAGATACTTTTATTGAAGACTTGACTCCTGAAGAAGCCAAGAAGTTCGCATTATTAACAAGAGCAAAACAAATAGAGATAGCAAGAGAAAGAAAAGCTAAAAAGTTAAATAATATCAAAATAATGGAAGTAAAAGACGAAGAGTTTAGAGTAAGACAAATCTCCAAGGAAAATGTTAAAAAAGCTGTAGAAAACTTAAAAGAAGCAATCAAGCAATCAGATAAAATTGAAGAAAACTTAAAAGAAACAAGAGAAAGATTAAGAAATGCTGAAAAGAATGAAGAAAAGCTTGCTGCTGGAAAAGAACATTTCACAAACGCAGTTGAAGCCCAATTAACAGAATTGAATTCCCTTAAAGAAAGAATCCAAAATAATCAGGATCTAACTGCAGATGAAACTTCTGCAGCTGTTGAAAGAATTGATAATGCTATTTCAAAGCTCAATGAGACCAAGGCAAGAATAGAAGCAGCAACTACATTAGATGAATTAAAGCAGATTGGAAAAAAGATAAGGGAATACGCATTAATAAAGCACATCTACAAAACCAGAGCGGTACAGGCTAATATATGCCATGGGATTTTGTTAAGATCTGATTTATTGGAAAGAAAAGCAGAACTGGCATTGTCTGATGCTGAAAAAAATGGTCAGGATACAACAGAACTTAATTCAAAGATAGAAGAATTAAGTACTCTGTTAGAAACAGCCAGAACTAAATGTGCAGAAGCCAAGGAATCATTTAACTCAGCAAAAGAAACAGATGATGTTGAAGCAAGGAAGGAGCTCATAAAAAGCTTTATCGAGTCAGTCAAGACTGCACATAAAACTCTATTGGAAGCTAACCCAATTATTAAAGAGATAAGAACCATGACAAATGACTTGAATGTTGAACTGGACTCACAGAAAGTGGATGAAATAGTTGTTGAAGAGGAGGATGGAAATGAATAAAAAAATTTTATTTATTTTTCTCGTGGCTGCATTAGTGATAGTTGCAGGATGTGGAAATGGAAACTCTGAAGGTACAATTGATCAGTCTGGTAATCCCGTTGATAATGCAGATCAGGCATTAACAGATGCTCAAAGTGAAGTTGAAGACTTAGAACTGTCTGATGTTGATTCACTAGATGAAGATTTAAACCTTATTTAAATAGAAGTTGCATCTTCAATATCAATATATCTTTTTCTTTCTTTTCTTACTCTTCCTTCTCTTATCAGTAAAGTTATCTCTTTCCTTACACTCTTATCAGTTAGAACATATCTTTCAGAAACACCAGCTTCTGAATAAATCAAAAGAACGGGATTTCCTCTTTCATCGCTATAACAGACAAATGGAGGCCTTGCCCAACGAGCAGATCCTTGATATATCGGCTCTCTTATTTTTGCTAATAGTGAAGATTGGCTTTCTTTTCTTGGTACATCTTGCTCAGTTTCCATTTTCTAAATTAACCATTACAAAGTAATAACAAAATAGAAACATTTATAAAGATAATACTTCTAATTTTTTAATACAATGACAAATAATACTTTTTATAATCAAGTTATGGGTTTTGAACAAGAACAAGTAGATGCAGCTGTAAATTTAGCAAGAAATTATGGGTACAGAGTTGAAGGTAGAGGATTGCCTTCTGTAAGGGAAAAAGCATCAAGGTTAACTAACATAATAAGAGAATCTCCTCAAAGAATAGGAAGAGCAGAAGGAACACAATAAAATGATAGTCAAAGAAGAATTCATAAAGAGATTAAGGTCCGCATTTGACCTTAACATATACGAAGTTAAAATTTGGACAGCATTGCTATCTAAAGGAATAGCAACTGCAGGTGAATTATCTGATATGTCTAATGTTCCAAGGTCAAGGTCTTATGATGTTCTTGAATCACTTGAGAAGAAAGGATTCATTATGGTTAAGATTGGAAAGCCAATAAAATACATGGCTATAAAACCAGAAGAGATAATCAAAAGAGTTAAAGATAGGATTAACGAAAAAACAGAAGAAAAATTAGGCATGATAGACAATGTAAAATCTACAGAAGCCTATGAAGAGTTAAATCAATTATACACTCATGGAATTGTAAATGTTGATGTTACTGAATTATCTGGAGCAATGAGAGGAAGACAAAGCATTTATGGTCAATTATCAGCAATGCTTAATAAAGCAAAGAAATCTGTTGTTATTATGACAACTGAGAAAGGTTTAATTAGGAAAAGAGATTTGTTGAAGAATGCAGAAAGAAAATTGAAAGCTAAAAAGATAAGAGTAAAAATTGCAGCACCTATAAAATCAGAGGCAGCTAAGAAAGTTGCAGAAGATCTTAAAGCTGTTGCAGATGTTAAAAATGTAGAAAACATAAACGCAAGATTCTGCTTAATAGATGGCAAAGAAGCCTTATTTATGGTTCTGCATGACAATGATGTGCATGAAAGCAATGATACTGCAATATGGGTGGATTCCCCGTTCTTTACCTCAGCTTTGGAAAACATGTTCACATTAAGCTGGAATTCTATGAAGAAAATTTAAAATGGCAGAACAACCACCAAGAAGACCTTCCAAGGATACTGTAGAACTAGGAGATACTGTAATAGTTGAAGATGTAGATTTTGGAGGAAACACAATTATTGCTAATAACCCAGTGGTAGGACTTGAAGATACTTACCTTCTATACACTAGACATGTAGACAGTTTCGAAGTAAGACTACCTTATGATAAAGCTGAAATAGTAAAACTTACCAATAATGAATACCTCTTAGGGGAACATGCCACTCCTTTATTAAGGTGTGGTAAGTAACTACCTTTAATTCTTATTTGTGGTAATTAATATATGTGGTAATAATAGAAATATTTATAAATATGTGGTAATTAACAATTTCTATGCCTTATATTAAAAAAGTAAGAATAAAGGGCAAGGATTACTGGTATTTATTCCACACAGTAAGAGAAGGAGATAAATTCCTTAAAAGGTCAAAATACCTTGGAAAAGATCTTCCTAAAAATGTGGAAGAATTAAAAAAAGAATTCTTAGAAGAGATAAGAAATGAAGATTCCTCAAAGCATTCTAAATTAATTGAATCTTTAACTTTAATTGAAAGAAAAGTATTGCCACTGCTTAAAAAAACTAATACATTAGCTACATTAGTGAAAGAAACAGACCTAAAAGAAATTGAAGTTATGAGGGCATTACAGTGGCTTTCAAATAAG
>Ga0208373_1002196_pt1 | contig 22354 bp, 20 predicted proteins | sample RifOxyC2_FD_184036 | JGI IMG/M metagenome (GOLD analysis project Ga0208373, IMG submission 184036) | Soil microbial communities from Rifle, Colorado - Rifle Oxygen_injection C2 (SPAdes) | ecosystem: Environmental > Terrestrial > Deep subsurface > Rock core/Sediment | place: Rifle, Colorado... | reverse complement strand
AACGGTTAGCTACCAGCCAGGAAATGATCGGGCGCATGCCGGCCGGCACAATCGCCCCGGAAATGCCCAACCAAACCACAATCTTTTTTTGCCGGAGCATCTCGCGCCAGACAAGATAGGCCTCACCCAATGTTTTACCTTGAAATCCGGTGGCGGCCATTGAGGCCAGGATGTCGCTAACCGGGCGGTTAGTCTTTACTTGAAAAGGAATTGTCGGATGCCGGAGATATTTAGCTGGCATTAATGATAGATCCGGGGGCGTTCCACCAGCCCGCTTTCAGCGGCAACAATTTGGTCAAGCTCTTCACCCTGATCAAAGTGGGTGACTTGATGCTTGGCTGGATTAAAAGCAGCCATTAACTGCTGCAAAACATCTTGTTCAGCAATTTCACTGGCCGCGTAAACTCCCAGAAAAAATTTCCCCTGATCGGGAAAGGTGTGGATGGAAAGATGCGCCTGGTCATCTTTGATCACGCCAGTAACCCCCCAAACCCCCTCCCCTTTATACTGGAATAATTGAGGCAGGGCTTGGCTGGAAAAACCGATATTTTTGGCCAAATTACATATAAAACTTGATAGTCCAGCTATGTCCGTCAGTTTTTCCGGAGCAATGCCTGACAGTTCAAAGCTGCTATGGGTGCCGTTAATTGATGACATGTCCAATTACAATTTTACGTCCTTAAAGAAAATTGTCAAGCTGGCGCATCTGGCCAACAATACGCAAAGTTCCCCGCCACCAATTTGTCCCGCTGGTCGGCAAATACGGTTGGCCGGAATAATTCTTTTATCCGTCTTGAAGGAGCCGGCTATTTATGCTAAAATTATCCTCTCTGGAGGCAAAAATCATGAACAACTATTCAGGCACACAATTTGACAAAAGCAAGGGAGACGCCGGGTTATCCGAAGTAGAAGAATTAATCCGTCAAACCCTGGAAGACAGTAAAAAGTTGGAGAAACCGGCCAATCAACCGGCGGCGCCCGTCAGCGAACCGCCAAAAGATGATTTTAAGGCCACAGTCCTGCCCAGCCAACCGGCCAAACCAAAGCCAGCCGCCCCAATTGCCCCTCAACAGATAGTCAAACCACAGGAAAAGAGCGCCCCAACCAGCTATGAAGCAACCTTTAAAGAATACCAGATCGGCGATATCGTGCAGGGCAAAGTTTTAAAAGTTGACCAATCCGGTGTCCTGGTCGATATTAAGTATAAAGCCGACGGCCTGATCCTCAATGAGGAATTATCCGACCATCCAGGCAGCAGCCAGTCGCTAAAGCCAGGTGAGACTATTTATTGTCTAATTGAAAATCTGGAAAACAAAGAAGGTTATGTTGTTCTCTCCCAGAAAAAGGCTGATTTTGAGCGCAAATGGAAGGTAGCAGCCGAGGCATATCGCAATCGGACGGTGCTTGAAGCCAAAGTATTGCAAGCGCTTAAAGGGGGCCTGGTAGTAGATAGCGACGGCCTCCGCGGCTTTGTTCCCGCCTCGCAAGTCGGGAAAAGCGGAGAAGAGACGCTAGAATCTTTCGCCGGCAAAACCATTCCCGTCAAGGTAATCGATGTCAACCGCCGGCAGGGTAAAATTGTCATGTCCCACAAGCTGGCGGCTGGCGACAAAGATAAACTGGTCGCCTCAAAATTGTTTGAGGAACTGGAAGTCGGCCAGGTCCGCAAAGGAAAAGTTGCCAATCTAAAACAGTTCGGCGCTTTTGTCGATCTGGGGGGAGTTGAAGGGCTGATCCATCTCTCTGAGCTGTCCTGGAAAAGGGTCAAACATCCGTCTGAGCTGCTCAAGACCGGCGACGAAATCGAGGTCCTGGTGATTGGCGTTGACAAGGTTAATCGCAAGGTTTCACTTGGCCTCAAAGAATTACAGGCTGACCCCTGGGCTAATGCCGCCGAGTTATATAAGCCGGGCCAAGTAATCAAAGCCAAGGTCTTACGCTTTGCCAAATTCGGAGCGTTTGTCGAACTGGAACACGGCCTGGAAGGCTTGATCCATCTCTCTGAATTATCCAAAGAGCATATCAAGACCCCGGATGAAGCGATCAAAATCGGTGATACTGTCGACGTCAAGGTTTTGCGGGTGATCCCTGAAGAACAAAAAATCGGCCTGTCGATCAAAGCTTTGCTGGTCGAAAAAGACAAACAAGCCTTGAAAGAAGCCGCAGCCACCGCTGACAACAAAAAGGTCACCATTGCCGACATGGTAGCGGACAAAGAAAGAGCCAAAGCCGAAAAAGAGGCTGAACTCGCCGAAGAGGGCGAAGAGGAACAAGCTCCGATCGAATGAAATTCCTGGCGCAACTAGATAAAGCGACCGACAAGAATGACTCCCTGCTCTGCATTGGGCTGGATGTCGACCTGGCCAAGATTCCGCAAAATTTCCTCAACACCGAAGACCCTATCTTCAATTTTAACAAGACTGTCATTGATGCGACCAAACAATTAGTCTGCGCCTATAAACCAAATAGCGCTTTTTACGAAATGTACGGGATATATGGCTTGAGCGCCCTTTTGCGGACGATAGAATATATCCATCAGGAAACTGATGTCCCGGTTATCCTGGACGCCAAAAGAGGGGATGTCGGCCATTCGTCAACCGCCTATGCGAAAAGTGTCTTTCAGGTCTTTAAAGCCGATGCCACGACCGTTAACCCATATATGGGGCACGATTCTGTCCGCCCCTTCCTGGAATTTGAAGAAAAAGGGGTCTTCATTCTCTGTTTAACCTCTAACGTCGGCTTCAAGGACTTCCAGATCAAAGGGGTCGATGAGCCGCTATATAAATCGGTGGCCAAACATGTCAGGGAATGGAACCACTATGGCAACTGCGGGCTGGTTGTCGGGGCGACCAAGGCGGAAGAGCTCAAGTCTGTCCGGGAATTAGCCGGCGATATGCCGTTGCTTATCCCCGGCGTCGGCGCCCAGGGGGGAGACCTGGAAGCGTCAGTTAAACACGGGACTATCAAGAACGGCAAACGCGCCGTCATCAATGCTTCACGCAGCATCCTTTATGCTGCCGACCCCTACTCTGAAGCCAAAAAACTCCGTGACAATATTAACAAATTCCGATGATCGACGTTGTTGATAATAAATATCCCGACCGGGAATATACCGTCAAGATTGATTTTCCAGAGTTCACTTGTGTCTGCCCCAAGACCGGCCTGCCTGATTTTGCGACGATTAATATTGAATACATACCTGGCTTGAAATTAATCGAATTAAAATCGCTTAAATATTATTTTATTTCCTACCGCAACGAAGGCATGTTCCATGAATTTGTCACCAACAAGATACTGGACGACCTCGTCGCCGCCTGCCAACCCAAGCAGGCAAAAGTTACCGGTATTTTTAATGTGCGCGGGGGGATCCAAACCACAGTCGTAGCCGAATACCCTAGTAAGTAGAATCTGCAGCCTGTAGTATTTTTAATTCCAACGAATCGTCCGGGCCAAACGGTTCCACCCTGGGATCATGTTTACTGATAACCGCCAATATATCAGGGGAGACACCCAGCTTCTCTAACATCGCCGCGCCGATCGCCCCATGGTGCTTATGCGTGTGATAACGCTTGTTTTTTAGGCCATCGGCCAGCCAATTGTAGAGCCAGGGGGCAAAAAAGCGCACAATAACCAGCCAGGATTTGGACAGGATGGAATTTTTTTCCGCTAATTTCCCGATATCATGCAGCAAGCCCAACTTAGCTAATTTTCCCCGCGAATATTGCGGCGGGGCAATTTGGAGCATTTTCTGCGCCACCACAACAGCATGTCTTTTTTCAAAATCGGGGAGTTGGCTAAAGAGGCCATATTCCGGGCCAGTCAGGGCTTGCCTAACAAACTGCTCATCTGCCGGGGTGTAACGGGCGGTCATCCCGAAATAAAATTGCTTTAACCTGTAGAATAAATTATTTAACATTAAGCGCCCGACGGAAGCCGGCAACCAGCGCCAGGGCCTTTTTGAACTGCTTTTTGCCGACCAGCTCAACTATCGCCGACCCCACAATCACCCCATCGGCTGTCTTGGACAGCTCCCTGGCCTGCTGCGGGGTAGAAATCCCAAACCCCACCGCCACCGGCAAATTACTAAAAGATTTAACCTTTTGAATTAATTCCCTATAATTCCCAGCTGTGCCCTTTCTCGCCCCAGTAATCCCCTTGACCATGATAAGATAAACAAATCCCTTTGAATTATTAACCGCTAATTTGATCCGTTCTTCAGAACTGGTCGGCGCAACCAGGAAGATGGTATCAACATTGTACATGCCACCCCTTACTTCGCATGCTTCAGGAGGCAGGTCGGGAATGATTACCCCATCAACCCCGGCATTTGAACAATCCTGATAAAAGGCCTCCTCACCATATTGAACTATCAAGTTAAAGGAAAGCATAAAACAGATGGGGATGAACGTATTTTTTCTGATTTTTGACATCAGACCCAGAACGGAGGCAATGGAAACATTGTTTTTGAGCGCCCGCTGGTGCGAAGCCTGGATCACCGGGCCATCGGCCAGGGGATCAGAAAATGGGATACCCAGTTCAATGATGTCGGCCCCTGCTTTTTCCAGTCCGTAAATTAATTGTTCTGTTGCGGCTAAGGTTGGGTCGCCGGCAGTGATATATGTGATCAGGGCTGGGTGTTTTTTAAAAGCCTCGGTAATACGGCTCATGGATCTAGTATAAAATAAAAGTCGCCTGTCGTCTATCTAGCGGAGCCTGACGCCCGGCGGGACGACTGTCCCCGGTTGAAGGGTAACATTGGGCCCGATGGAAGAATTCTCGCGTAGAATAATTGGCCGGTCAGGTTCCGTTAGAAAAGTTACCCCTGGATAGACCGCCACCCCCTTGAGGGCAATGACTCTCCCCCCACCCCTTACCCGGCTGTCAAAAGTTGGATCGGATAAATATTCCGGCTGTTCCAGAACACTGTCCCAGGGAAGGTCGTTATTCTGAACATAGTCCAGCAACGCTACCGGAACGGTCATAGACTGACAGGTGATCCTGACAAATTGGAAGTCGACGTCTGGATCAACCAGGTTAACTGACCGCACTCCCCGGCTAACCGCGTGTTCCCCCAAGCGGATCAACAATTCGTCCGGAAATTCACGCGGCACATTCACCCGGACACGGATAGGCACTTGACCATATCTTGAGGTGCTAACTTGGGCAGTCAGGGTCCTGGTTGTAATTGAGGGGAGCCTTATCATGACTTATTATCGGAATAATATTATTTGAATTTCAGCTTGCCTAAGCAGCAAACCACATGGTAGAATTTAGGAGTAAGAAGGAATGTCTGCCACACAGAGGGGATGGCTTTTTTACAGTTCCATAAATTATTGAATTTAAATGATTATTACGGTAAATTTTAGATTGAATTTAGGGGTTAACTATTACAATTATTGCTTATTGGAACCAGCTGACGCTGGCTAATCGGGTTACCCTTCTTAGGATAATCTTAATCCCCCTCTGTATTTTGTTCCTGTTAAATGGTTTCTTTGGCCTGGCAGCAACGTTATTCCTTCTTCTGGCCTTTTCCGATGCCATAGACGGCTATATTGCCAGAAAATATAACCAGGCCTCTGAACTCGGGAAGAAACTAGATCCCTTAGCGGATAAGATCCTTGTTTTAAGCGCTTTAATCGGTTTGACAGGTTTGGGACTGGCTGATCCAGTGGCTGTAATTTTGATTTGTTCCCGTGAATTTGTTGTCGCCTCATTTAGAGGGGATAAAAATTTCGGGGCAATCCCCATTGCAAAGTGGAAAACAGTTTTGCAGATCATTGCCGTGGTAATGATCATGCTTAATCTCCCCTTTGCCAGCTGGGTCCTCTGGGCAGCGGTTATCCTGTCGCTGATTTCTGGAGGCACCTATTTATGGCGGAACAAACTGACAAGCCTAATCTGAAGCAACCTCAGCCGGCAGCAGTCGAAATCAAGGTTGAGGACTTTTTTACCAAAGTCCTCTCGGTGATTGGCAAAACCACCGACCAGCAGATTTCCGACTTACTGAAAAAATCCCAGCAAACTATTGCCGTGGCCGAATCGTTGACTGGAGGGATCGTCTCCAGCCACCTGACCAAATATTCCGGCAGTTCTGAATATTTTATCGGCGGGATTGTTTGTTATTCATCCCGGGTCAAGGTTGCCGCCGTTGGCGTCCCACCGGCTGTCATCAGCCAGCATGGGGTAGTCAGCAAAGAAGTCGCCATTTCCATGGCTGAAGAAATTCGTAAGCGCTTTAAAACCGATATCGGTCTGGGCATTACCGGCGTAGCCGGTCCCCACCCTCTCCCCCCAGCACCGGTCGGTAAAATATTTATTGCTTTGGCTTCTGACCGTGAGACTGAATGGAAAGAGCTTTCCTTGCAGGGCACGCGGGCAGAGATCAGGGGAAAAGCTGCCCAGGCAGCCCTGGGAATCTTGTGGCTGCATCTCGGCGGCAAAGAAATAATCGGTAGTTAGTTAATTAAAATGGAGGTAAAAAAATGAATGACGGGAAATCAAAAGCACTAGGATTGGCCATTGCCCAGATTGAAAAGAATTTTGGTAAGGGGTCGATCATGAAAATGGGCGAATCGACCAAGTTAAATGTCGAAACTGTCCCCACCGGGATTATCGCGCTGGATGCGGCCTTAGGCGTTGGCGGGCTGCCGCGCGGCCGAGTGGTGGAAATCTACGGCCCAGAAGGCGGAGGCAAAACCACTGTCTCGCTGCATGTGATCGCCCAGGCCCAGAAAAGAGGCGGGATAGCCGCCTTTATCGATGCGGAACATTCCATGGACCCCGCCTATGCCAAGAGATTGGGGGTTGATATTGATAATTTATTAATTTCCCAACCTGATTACGGCGAACAGGCCCTGGAAATTGCCGAAACATTAATCCGTTCCGGCGCCATCGATGTAATTGTCGTGGATTCAGTCGCCGCCCTGGTCCCCAAAACCGAAGTTGAAGGGGAAATGGGTGATTCGGTCATGGGTATGCAGGCCCGATTAATGTCACAGGCTTTGCGGAAGCTGACCTCGGTCATTGCCAAGTCCAAGACCACCATGATTTTTATCAACCAGCTGCGGGAAAAGATCGGAGTCATGTTTGGCAATCCGGAAACCACTCCCGGAGGCCGCGCCTTAAAGTTTTATTCTTCAGTCAGATTAGATGTCCGGGCTTCGGAAAAAATAAAGGAGGGAGATAAGATCGTTGGTACCAGGGTTAAAGTCAAAGTTGTTAAAAACAAAGTCGCTCCGCCCTTCCGTGAGGCCAGTTTTGTCCTGATTCATGGCAAGGGGGTCTTACACGAAGCTGACTTGATCGAACAAGGGGTTAATTTGGGCGTAGTCAATAAAAGTGGCTCTTGGTTCACTTATGGTGAAGAAAAATTAGGCCAGGGCTTTGACGGCGCTATTAAGTTTTTACAGGATACCGGTAAAATTGCCCACAAGATTGAAGCAGACGTCAGAAAAGCTATCAGCAAGGTTCAGTAGTTAGACTAATGAGCGGGCCTAAAGTCATTTAGGCCCCTCTTTAGTAGCGTAATTAGGGGGAAATTAAGAATGGATATGTATTTATTGATTACTTTTATCGTCGCGATTATTATCGCCTTTACACTGGGGGTTTCCTACCTGGTAATCAGGCGGCAGCTTTCGGACCAAAAAGTCCGTATTGCCGAAGAAACCGCCAAGCGGCTAATGGAAGATGCCAAAAAAGATGCCGAGCGGCTGCGCAAAGAAGCCCTGGTAGAGGGGAAAGATGAAGCGCTCCGCCTGAAAAGCGAGTTGGAACGGGATATCAAGGAACGCAAAGGGGAATTGACCGGGTTGGAACGCCGATTGCAATCGCGCGAAGACCACCTGGAAAACCGGGAAAAATCTCTGGATGAAAAAGAGAAAAACATCAAAAAGTTTGAAGAAGAGGCCATCAAGCTCAAAGATCATATTGGTAAATTGAAGGATCAGTTGATTGCTGAATTAGAGAGGACCGCCGCACTCTCCAAAGAAGAAGCCCGCAAAGAGCTATTGGAAAAACTTGATAAGGAGCTGGAGCTCGAAGCGGCTAAAAAGATTAAAGCCAAGGAAGATGACATCCGCAAAGAAGCGGACAAAAAAGCCCGCGAAATCCTGGCGACGGCTATTCAGCGCTGCGCGGTTGACCATGTCGTGGAGACAACCACCTCGATGGTTGAACTCCCCAGTGATGACATGAAGGGACGGATTATCGGCCGCGAGGGCCGCAACATCCGGGCGTTTGAAACTATGACTGGCGTTGACCTGATTGTCGATGACACTCCGGAAGCCGTCATCCTGTCCAGTTTTGATCCGCTCCGCCGCGAGACCGCCCGCCTGACATTACAGAAATTGATCGCCGACGGACGCATCCATCCGGCCCGCGTCGAAGAGATGAATGAAAAGGCCAAGCAAGAGCTTAAAGCCGCCATGTGGGAACACGGGGAACGAGCAGCCATGGAAGCGGGAGTCCACGGGCTACCTCCGGTCATTATCCAGATGTTGGGGAGATTGCATTACCGCACCTCCTATGGCCAAAATGTTTTGCAACATTCTCTGGAAATGGCCTTATTAGCCGGCATGCTGGCGTCCGAACTGGGGGTTAATGTTAATTTAGCCAAACGGGCTGCCCTCCTCCACGACCTGGGGAAGGGAATTGATCAAGAGGCCGAAGGGACCCATGTCCGCCTGGGGGTCATGTTTGCCGAAAAGGCGGGCGAATCGCCGGAAGTTCTCCATGCCATGGAAGCCCATCATAACGATGTGGAAGCCCGCACCATTGAAGCGGTAATTGTCCAGATCTGCGATGCCATCTCCAGCGCCCGGCCGGGAGCACGCCGGGACACCCTGGAAGCCTATGTCAAACGTCTGGAAAAACTGGAGGGGATCGCCAAGAGTTTTGACGGGGTGGAAAAAGTTTACGCTATTTCCGCCGGCCGCGAAGTCAGGGTTATTGTCCAACCAGACAAAGTTGACGATGCCCTGGCGCCGAAACTGGCTTATGATATTGCCAAAAAAATTGAAAGTGAGATGGAGTATCCCGGCGAAATCAAAGTCACGGTCATTCGAGAAACCCGCAACACCGAGGTAGCCAAGTAGTGAACATTCTGTTCATCGGCGATATTGTCGGTTCGTATGGTCGGGCGATAGTCAAACAACTATTGCCCGACCTAAAAAAAGAGTACGGCATCGACCTGACCATCGCCAATGGTGAAAACACGGCCCATGGCTATAGCATGACCGAAAAGATCTATAACGAGCTCCTTGATTGCGGCATTGACCTATTTACTATGGGTAACCATATCTGGGAGAAAAAAGAGATCGTCTCCAAGATCAACCAACTCGACCGGATGGTCCGTCCGGCCAACTATCCTGCCAGCAACCCCGGCAAGGAATACCTGGTAGCAGAAGTCAAAGGGCTAAAAGTCGGCGTTATCAACCTGTTGGGCCGGGTTTTCATGCAATGCATGGATTGTCCTTTCCAGGCCGTTGACCGATTATTGGCCAAGGTGAAAAACGAGGCCAAGGTCATTTTTATCGACTTCCATGCGGAAGCCACATCGGAAAAGGTTGCCATGGGTTTTTATGTCGACGGCCGGGCGACAGCCCTGGTTGGGACACACACACATGTTATGACCGCCGATGAACGCCTGTTAAGCAATGGAACGGCCTATATCAGCGACGTCGGGATGGTCGGAGCGCAAGAGTCAGTTATCGGCATGAAGAAAGAGCAGATCCTGAAACGCTTTATCACCCAGCTGCCCGAAAAGTTTGAACCGGCCGACCAGGGGGCCGGTTTATTTAATGCCGTGTTGATTAAAATCGACGAAAAGAGCGGACAGGCAATTTCCATTGAAAGGATCCAAAGGGTTACTACACCGTTCGAACTCGACCCTGCACATATCTAAAATCAGCCTCGAAGCTTGGGCGGCGCCTTTGGTGTTCGGCCAAAAACTCATCAGGATTTGTCAGATAATTTGGGACACTCCGCAAAGCAGCGACCAATTCAACTAATTCGGCCACAGGACAGGCAACTCTAAAACCAAAAAAGGAAAATATGGCAGGAAGATCCTTGACCTCTCGTCTGCGTGCCACCGCTTGCAATGTTAAGGGGGATTTCAGCCGACTGAAATTATTCGAGCCACAGGCCGAAATATACTTATCATGACAGCGATGCGCAGTGTCTCTAAGGTCCTCTCCTGGAGAGAATTCCCGGCCGGCAATGCCAAACGATTGTTGTTGGCGGCCCATGAGGCAGGATTTACCGGGAGTGTTATGGCCATTGGCGGCGTCGCCCGCCATGTTTTGCTGGGGAAATATGAACCACCCGCCGGCCTGCAGCCAGATTTTGATTTCGTCTTTATTAAAGAGGTCTGCTCCCCACCCATTCCACCGGCTAGCCACCTGGATAATAACCCGCACATAATGGCTTTGCAGGATGTCCATCGCCAGGTTGAAACGGACGTCTATCGCTTTACCCGTTTCCTGGCCGGGACAGGGCTACTTAAAGCGGGAGAACAGGACATTGATTATTTTGGCGTCATCAATCCGCTCGACGGCAGCTATTATCCGAGCATTGTCCGTCCAGAAATCTTTGACCCGACCTCCAGCACCCTAAACCTCAATGCGATTGGCCTGATCCCACTGGCGGAGGGGATCGGCTTCTATGACCCATTTAATGCCCTGCCGGAAATCAGGGAAAAAGTCGTTGAGCCAATATGTAAGGTAGATGAAGCCCTGGTCAACAACTTATTATCCGGCGATTGTTTTGTCGGGCATTGGGCCAGATGTTACCTGCAAGCAGAAACCGTCGGTTTTAGCCGGGGGGAACATTTTATGCGCGGCATGATGTTTGGTCTGGTTTTTTTAGGCATTCAACTAGGCAGGGCCAGGATGGTCCCGGGCCAGGCTAACAAGCTGGCAGACCCTATAAAAGCGCTAGCGGCCCAATTAACTAATGACGAGCAGCTTGACCGCTTCCAGGGGACAGCATATGTTGACCGCGCAGAAAAAGCAAAATTCATTTTGGATTATGTTAATGATTTTTTAAAAAAGTGGTTTACCGGAGGCTAGCCAGACGGTCGGCCAAAAGCCCCAGTCGTTCTTGGTACTCTTTCAGGCGTAACTTTTCCGCCTCAACTGATTCCGGTCTGGCCCGAGAGAGGAAATTGTCATCAGCCAGCCTTTGCTTGACCTTATTTAACTCATTAGCCAACTTTTCCTGCTCTTTTTGCAGGCGGGCCGATTCTTTTTCCAGGTCAATAAGCCCGGCCAGGGAGACATAAATTTGATAGCCGGCAACCAGCGCCGAAGCCGCCTGCTCCGGCTTGCCTTGAAAAACGATGGCGGCGGTTTTTGTTAAGGTTTTGACATAAGTTTGATTGAGATTTTCTCCGCCAATAATTGTGACACTAATCTCCTTCCCATGGGGGACATTAAATTCAGCTCGGATGTTGCGGATGGCCCTGATGATCTCCATCAGCTCGGACATCTCTTTTTCTGCCGCTGGATTGATGAGCCTTTCCTGGGCTTTGGGCCAGGTTTTTAACATAATTGTCCCTTCAGCTCCCTGGGTTAACTTATGAAATATTTCTTCAGTGATGAACGGCATAAACGGGTGAAGAATTAACACAACCTGCTTAAGGATATGGGCTAATAGTTCTGTCACCGCCTGTTTATTATCTGCCGCCGGGCCATAAAGACGAATTTTGGCCAGCTCCAGATACCAATCACATAATTCCGACCAGACAAATTCATATAACGACCTGGCCGCTTCGCCAAATTCATATCCTTCAATGCAGGCGGTAACCTTTTTGATGGTTTGGTTCAGGCGGGAAAGGAGCCACTTGTCGGCCAATTCAAGGTTCAAAGTACCAGGCTCGAAGTTGTCCGGCAACCTAGAACCTGGTACTTCGTGCATAAGAACAAACCTGGCCGCATTCCAGATTTTGTTAGCAAAATTGCGCGCTTCGGTGATTTTCTCTTCTGACAGCTTAACATCCTGCCCCTGCCCGGCAATCAACGAAACAAAGGCGAAGCGCAGGGCATCGGCCCCGGCTTTTTCAATCACCTCCAGCGGATCAATCACGTTCCCCCATGATTTGCTCATTTTTTTGCCGTGGATATCTTTAACCAGCCCGTGGATATAGACTGTGTGAAAGGGCTCTTTATCCATAAAATGCAGCCCGGCCATGATCATACGGGCAACCCAGAAAGAGATAATATCGTAACTGGTCACTAAAACATCGGTCGGGTAAAATGTTTTAAGGTCTGCGGTCTCTTCCGGCCAGCCAAGGGTAGAAAATGGCCAAAGGGCCGACGAAAACCAGGTGTCAAAAACATCTTCATCCTGCACCCATCCCTCACCCTGCGGCGGCTCCTCTCCGACAAAGATTTCCTCACCCTTATACCAGGCTGGAATACGATGACCCCACCACAGCTGCCGAGAAATACACCAGTCACGCAAATTGGTCATCCATTGTAAATAGACTTTGGTCCAACGCTCGGGGACAAACTTGATCTGCCCTTTCTCGACAGCCGCAATCCCTTTTTCCGCCAGCGGCTTAACTTTGACAAACCACTGGTCAGACAAATACGGTTCAATGACCGTCTTACAGCGATAACACTCGCCAACCGAATTTTGATAATCTTCAACTTTGACCAGATAGCCCTTTTCTTCCAGCAATTTAACAATTTCTTCCCTCGCCTTAAGCCTTTCTAAGCCTTCTAGGGCCTTCACGGGCCCTCTCTCCTCTTTTGAAAGCTCCGTCAGCGTGATGTGCGCCTCCGGAGTCAAAATATTGATCCGGGGAAGATTATGCCTCTCGCCCATTTCATAGTCATTGGGGTCATGGGCCGGAGTAACCTTGACGGCGCCGGTGCCAAACGCCTGGTCGACAAAGTCATCTTTAATGATGGGGATATGCCGTCCCACCAGCGGAAGTTCAACCGTTTTTCCCCAGAGATGTTTATATCGCTCGTCTTTGGGGTTGACGGCAATAGCAGTATCCCCCAACATGGTTTCCGGCCTGGTGGTGGCCACCACCAGCTCACCGTATTTAATATGCCAAAGATGTCCTTTTTTTGCTTCATAGTTAACTTCGATATCGGAAAGCGCCGTGCGGCAGCGCGGGCACCAGTTGATTATCCGTTTACCGCGATAGATTAAGCCTTCTTGGTAAAGTTGGACAAAGTGGCGGCGAACCGCTTTGGAGAGGCCCTCATCCATAGTGAAGCGTTCACGCGACCAGTCACAAGAGGATCCCAGCCGACGCAATTGAGTGGTAATTTTACCGCCGTACTCTTTTTTCCATTCCCAGACTTTTTCGACAAACTTTTCACGGCCAAGGTCTTCTTTGCGTTTGCCTTCTTTCTTCAGCTCCCGCTCAACCACATTTTGAGTTGCAATGCCGGCATGGTCGGTCCCGGGAAGCCACAGCGTCTTGAAACCACACATTCGCTTATAGCGGATAAGCAAATCCTGAATAGAATTATTGAGGGCATGGCCCATGTGCAACGAACCGGTCACATTTGGCGGGGGAATGACAATAGTAAAAGGGTGTTGGGTTGATTGGTGGTTAGGTTGAAAGTAGCCATGGCTCTCCCAGAAGGAGTACCATTTTTGCTCAACCTCAGACGGATTATAGACTTTGGCTAGTTCTTCGGCCATGCAATTATTCTCATAATCAATGATATCATGACATCCTTTTCCTTCGGCTCACTAACTGCTATTAATAAGGCCAGAGCAGTTAATGCAGTATCATTAATAGCTCTTTCGCCTGTTTTAGTGAAAAGCGCATGGTTTTTATCCAGATAATAAATAAATAAGATGGAGCCGATTCGCTTATTTCCATCAACAAAGGGATGATCTTTAATAATAAGATATAATAAATGCGCGGCCTTTTCTTCCAGTGAGTGATAAAGCTCATACCCGTCGAAGGTTTGAGTAATTGAACCGAGTGCTCCTTTGAATTTATCTCCAACCTCGCTCCCAAACAACACACTAGCTTCTTTTTTACGTACTAATTCTGCGCGTATTTTGGCAATAATTTCGATACTCTCCTCATATGTAAGCCTATAACGCGCTCTTTTTCTCCCTTTACTAAAGAGCTTTTTTTCATCATATTGATATAACAGTTGCAACGAAGTTGCATAATCACCAATAATCGAAAACAGCTCCTGTTCCATCCCTCGTAACGCCGGCAAGGCGGCCCTAGCGCAAACAAGATTGATGGTTTTTTGCATCTTAAAAAGCCTATCGCTGCTTTGCTTTAACAGCTTTCTTTCATTCAAGACATACCCGCTGGTTAAGTATTTCCTCAAGACATTCGTTGCCCAAATCCTGAAATCTGTTGCACGTTTAGAATTAACCCTGTAGCCAATCGAAATTATCGCGTCAAGGGTATAATATCTTGTTTTATATCTCTTTCCGTCGCTGGCAGTACGTTCCAAAATGGAACATACTGCTTTTTCCGATAATTCATTTGAATGAAAGATATTCTGCAGATGCTTAGTAATGGCCGGTCTTTTTGTCCCAAACAACTCCGCGATTTGCTCCTGTCTTAGCCAGATAGTATTATCTTTCAAACGAACATCCAATTGCTTTTTCCCACCCTTGGGCTTGAATATCACTATAGAGTCCTGCTTTATCTCTGGTTGATTTCGATTTATTAGAGGCTTATCGCTCATGCAAAAATCTTAACATAATTCACGTTCAAATAAAATTGTGAAATCATCGGGGCGTGAAGCAGATAATATGATAATGAAAACACCAGCAATTCAACGAACTCAGCGACCGCCGGCAAGACACCTGCCGCCGCGGCCGCTGGTTGTCTTTGACATGGCGTTACGACAAGCAGGGGATAGCCGTTATTATCCGGCCGTTTCCGGTGCCGCCATGACTATGTCATCTGTTTTGCATGAGAGGAAAATAGCCGACTTTGCTTTTATGCGTCTCCCTTTTTGCCAGGGCGGAGAAATTGAACTGGATAGAAAAAGACCGCTCATCTTTGCGCTGACGGTATATGATGATCTTTGGCTGGAAACAAAAAAAGAGCTCGCCCTGATTAAAGAAAAGTATCCCACGGCCAGAATCATTTTAGGCGGGCCGGGTGTCACCAGTTGGTCGGGCAGTTTGCGGGAATTACATGAGCATTTCCCCCAGGCGGACGCACTGGTCAGGGGGGATGGACAGCCTGTCATTGAGTCATTGGTCATGGCATTAGCAAAAAGACAAATTGATTTTACCAAAGCCAGCAAATTGCATGGCGTCTATGTATCTGAACAAGGCCTGGCCTGGCGGAGTGAACACCCAAATAGGCAGGATACAATACACTTTAATGGCAATCCTCCACTGGTTCACCCCTTTCCAGACTTGATAATGGATATCCGAGAACGAAGGTCTTTGTCTTTTAACACCTCTATTGGCTGCAAGCACCGTTGTGTATTTTGCTCAACTATCAAGCGGCCGCCGGTCTATTGGCGCGTGGGAAGAATAATTCAGGAGCTGCTGCGCATCAGGGAAATGGTTGAAGAGGGCAGCTTGCCTCTAGAGGCTAGAGTGATTACCTTTGTTGATGATGATTTTTTCTTGGACAGAGACAGGGCCCGGCACTTTTTTCAAACACTCAAGGGACATCCATTATTATCAGATTACTTCCGATTTCTATTCCAATCGTCGGTCAGCTCACTCTTGCAGCAGGGACAACCCGACATAGAATTGCTTGACCTAGTCGCTCCGAATAATCATTTCATCTGTTTGGGGACCGATGGTTTTCATCCAAAGGCACTGTCTTTTTTCCGAAAAGGCAACTATACACTGGACCAGGCACTTGATTTAATCAAAGCAATCAAAGCCCGGGAAATCAAACAAGTACACTATGTTATCTTAACTTATCCCCAAATCACCAGACAGGAGCTGCTTGAGACGTTGAATATTCTGGAAGAGACAATTGTGCAAGATTATAATCCGGCTTTTCATTACGATATTGCATATTTCCTATCTGTCATTGAGAATTCCCCTCTCTGGCAACTTTTCCAAACACAACATCCTGACAATAAAGTTAATCATGATGGGAACAAGGTTCTTGCCTTTAATTATCCACTTGACGATACTGATTTGGTCAGGGATTTAGACACAATTCTCAAGCTCCCCTTCCCCAGCAAACAAGATTTGGAGCATGCTCTCCCCAGCCTTGATGCAATAAAGAAAGTCCAAATTTTACAATGTATAATATACTTTACTGAAATTGGCCGCTGGCCCACCAGTTTTGACGAGATCATTAACTGTGGTGATACGATAATCCAATGGATGGGGATCAGGTTTCTTCGTGATCAGATTGAGCGCCCAGGTCAGCCACAAAGCTGGCTGGAATGGTTTCAAACACCTACTCGCCATATTGAAAAATAGCTTGAAATTTCGGATTTTTCCTATAGATAAACTTCTGTCGGATCAATCATCTGGAGGAAAATAATGAATACCAACTTAGCTGCTCGTGTCCCACAAGCTTTCACAGGCAAACGTACCACTAGGGCCCCTTTTGTCGCTTTGGCGACCCACGAACCATTTTCCAACCGACTCTCCGGTTATGGCCAAGCAATTCACGCACTGGGGATTGGACTAACCAGGCTTGGCGTCCGCACCTGCGCTATCGCTCCTTTTCAGGGAGGCAAAGGCTGGTTGGAAACCGGTTTAATGGGTCAACCGTTCTCTGTTGACTTGCCTGGCGGAAAAGCAATGACCTTGCAACTTTATGGACCGCAAATGCGTGACGGCGTTCCCTATTTAGAGGTAAGAGCAATTAACGGCGGGGTTGATGTTGATCTAGAGATGACTACCTATCCGGGGAATAAAACACGCGAGCTTGAAGAATTGTTTGCTTTCGAAACCTATCCCAGATCCGGCGGGGTTAATAATTTGGTTTCTAATGGCGCCGTCTATAGTGGTGGAGAGCTTAGCCAAGCAGCGTTGGTCTATAATCTGGCTCTTCCTCATGTGGCAGCCGCCCTGCAAGCAGCGGCTGATAAAGATGAAACACTAATCCTTCATGGCCACGATCATTTGATCGCCTTGGGCGTTTACCTGGCTCATCAGCAAAATATCCCTACTGTTTTTACCGTCCACAATCCTGCCTACACAACGCTGATGCCAAAAAATATTGCCGCCGCGCTTGGCCTAACCGCTGCAGGGGAGGTTGATTTATTAGCCTTAGCTTTGCAATATTGCGACGTACTCACTACCGTCAGCCCCTCCTATGCCGAAGAAATGGGCTCTCGCAACTTCGCATATGGGCCAACTGACAGCAAATATGGCCGGATTATTTATGATCGAATTGGACAAGCTAGGAGAAGAACTTCTGGCATTATTGGCATACTCAATTCTCTCTTACCAAGTTACTTAAGCGTGATCCCCCGCCCAGCTAATAGGGATACTAATGTTGTCCAGGTCCTTGTTTCTAATCGTTTAACCGGACAAAAAGGGTATGACTTTTTTCTTGAAACCCTGCCAATTGCACTGAAAATTGCTGAAGGGTCGGGATTAAACATCTACTTTACCATTTTAGCCGATGGTGAAAAGGATATTGCCTCTCAAGTTGCGAAAGCCGTAAGTCGGGCTGGATTTGGTAAAGTTTCGTTTTCTCACTACACTGAGCAAGCTCTAGCCGCGGCCCTAGCTAAGGCCGATTTAGCCTTAATGCCCAGTCGATTTGAACCCTGCGGCCTGTTTGCCATGGCCGCCCAAGCGCAAGGCGTTCTACCGGTTGTCACGCCGACAGGTGGCTTAATTGATATTGTTGGCCGTGATTCTAAAACCAGAACAAGTAAATGGGGATATTTTTTCGATCATCCAGCAGACCTTGCGAAAGATCCTAGTCTGTTTTGGAGTACCTTGCTGCCAATCGCTAAAGCGGTTAGAGACAACTCCAGAGAGATCGCCGACTTGCGACTAGCTGCGGTACAACGGGCACAGACACATTATCAACCGGAACGATCAGCAAAAGAATATCTAGACCAAGTTTATGCACGGATGGTTAGATAGTCAAACAATAACCTGACATCATAAATATTGGTCTAGAATTATATTTTGCGACAAGGAAGGAATTTTCAGGTACTCTTTCATCCCTTCAAATGCGGCAGAAGCAGGGATTAAGCCGACAAGTTCTGATTCAACAATCTCTACTTGATACTCCCTGGCCCATTTGTGGATGGAATAAAACAATTTTTTCAGGCTTGTCTCCCGGTGATCGATCAAATTAACCGACACCTGGGTGATCCCCCGACTGGCCAACTCCAATCCAATCGCCCTGACTCCCGGTAACCCCCCACTCCGCTCACGAATATTGCGCGCAATTGATTGGGCAATACCCAGGTCGTTGGTGGCCAGATTGACATTAAAAGCGATCAGGTAATTCCTGGCCCCGACCGCGGTCGCGCCACCGGTTACATGTCGGCCCTCCCCTACATCCGGCCTGGTCAATCCCTTGCGGACATAAGGCAGGTCGCAATGCTCTTTTATCCTGGCCGCTTCACCATAGAGATAACAGGGGAGATGGAATTTGGCCCAAAGATCACCTGCCAACTGGTGGGCGGCTTCAACCGCCTCCTTCATGGTTGTCTCTAAAAGTGGGATAAATGGGATAACATCAACAACCCCAATAAATGGGTGGACACCATAATGTTCGCGAATATCCAATAACTGCAAAGCCCGTTCGGTCAGGTCATAGGCCCCTTGCCGGACATCTTTAATAGTCCCGATAAAAGTGACAACCGAGCGGTTATGGTCGGGATCGGAGTGAACATCAAGAACTTTAGCCCCTTTTATAACACTGATAATTTCTTCTACGACAGAGAGCTCTTGCCCTTCAGAAAAGTTGAGGACACATTCAATTAGTTTAGCCATCAGGCCACTAGGTCTTTGACCGCGGCTTCCAAGTCGCTATCTTCCAGGGTCTCTTTTTCCTTGAGGACTTTGGCAATTTGGTCGATTTTGGCCCTGTTTTTTGACAGGAGTTCTTTGGCCCGTTCATAACAGGAATTGATAATTTTTTCGATTTCGTGGTCAATCTCGTCAGCGGTCTGCTCGCTATAATCCTTCATCTCGGCAATGTCACGCCCCAGAAATATCTGGCGGTCTTTCCGGCCAAAAGTCCGTGGCCCCAGACCGGACATCCCAAATTCGGTCACCATCCGTTTGGCCAGATCAGTCGCCCGTTCCAGGTCATTATGGGCCCCGGAAGTCATCTCATTAAAAAAGAGCTCTTCGGCCACCCGGCCGCCCATCATAACGGTTATTTGTTCAAGTGCTTGGTCTTTTGTAACTAAATATTTATCTTCCACAGGCAGCTGCAGGGTGTAACCCAACGCCAGGCCTCTCGGCAGGATGGAAATCTTGTGGACTTTGTCGGCATGGGGCAGGACTTGCGACAAGACGGCATGGCCGACTTCATGGTAGGCAATGATATTTTTTTCCCGGTCAGAAATAACCCGGCTCTTTTTTTCTGGCCCCGCCATTACACGGTCAACCGCCTCTTCTACCTCTTCCATAAATATCTGCTTTTTGTCAGCCCGCGCGGCTAAAATCGCCGCTTCGTTCAAGACATTTTCCAAATCCGCACCGGTAAAACCGGGAGTCCTCCTGGCGACGATGTTAAGGCTGACATCCGGCGCAAAAGGCTTGTTTTTGGCATGGATCTTCAAGATATCTTCGCGCCCTTTAAGGTCGGGCTTATCCAGGGTAATTTGGCGGTCAAATCGGCCGGGCCGCAATAAGGCAGGGTCAAGGATGTCTGGTCGGTTGGTCGCGGCAATGACAATCACATTGGTCTTGGGGTCAAATCCGTCCATTTCAACCAATAATTGATTGAGGGTCTGTTCACGTTCGTCATGCCCACCCCCCACACCCGCCCCCCGATGACGGCCAACGGCATCAACCTCGTCCATAAAAATAATTGACGGCGTCGCTTTTTTAGCCTGGTCAAAAACTGACCGGACTCGCGATGCCCCAACCCCCACAAACATCTCTACAAAATCCGAACCGGAGATGGAAAAGAAGGGGACCCCTGCTTCACCAGCAATAGCCCGGGCAAAGAGGGTTTTTCCGGTCCCTGGCGCGCCCATTAGTAATAGCCCTTTGGGAATTTTAGCCCCTAGCGCCTGGAACTTGGCCGGATTTTTCAGAAATTCCACTATCTCTTTTAACTCTTCTTTGGCCTCATCAACTCCCGCGACATCGGCAAAGGTTACATTGACCTTACCGGAAAGGGGTTTAACATTGGCCCGACCAAACATCATCGCCTGGGAATTGGCCCCCTGCGCCTGGCGCATGAGGATCCACCAGAAAAAGAAGAAAATTGCCGCCGGTCCGATTAATTGGATAAATAAGGCCCAGAGCCATCCGGATTCCATGGGGGTTTCAACGTTGATCTCGACATTTTTTTCCCTTAGCTTGGTCAGGAGATTGGGATAATTGACCCCCCGGGTGCGGAATTTTGACTTATCGGCCAATTGACCAGTAATCAGGTCGCCATTAATGGCTATTTTCTTGACCGTCCCTTTATCGGCAGCATCTAAAAAAGCGGAAAAAGAAAGCTCCTTGACCTTCCCCTCGGTGTTAAAAACAGGGGCAAAGAGCAAAATTCCCAGCAAGATCAATAATGTGTAAGTGGCAATACCACGCCAATTCGGTTTCATAAGTCCATTATATCATTTTTCTGATTTTTTCGCCTTGACCCAAAGTTCGTCCATTTGCTTGATCGTCAGCTTCTTTTTCTGCAAAACTTTGTCTATTTTGCCGAACCGGCGGATAAATTTGTTATTGGCCTGTTGTAAAACCTCTTCGGCATCAATCTCCATTTTACGGGTAACATTGACAATCGAAAAAAGCAGGTCGCCCAGCTCTTCCTTGACCTTTTCGCGGCAGCCTTTAGAAATTTGGCTTTTGTCATTTGTCATTAGGGCATGGACTTCATCGAGCTCCTCATGCACTTTTTCCCAAGCCCCTGCCACCTGGTCCCAATCAAACCCTACCCTGGCTGCCCTCCTTTGAATCTTGTCCGCCCGATAAAGCGCCGGCAGCGACCTTGGTATCGATTCCAGACTGGTTTTGTTGCCCTCTTTGGATTTAATCTTTTCCCATTTGCGCCAGACTTCTGTTTTAGTTTTGGCTTTTCCCCGGGCAAAAACATGCGGATGGCGACGGACCATTTTTTCGGAAATCCCTTTGATAACCTGGTCCAAATCAAACTTCTTGGTCTCCGCGGCAAAAACCGAAAGCATGACAACGTGCAGGAGCATGTCGCCAACTTCTCCGGCCAGTTTCTGGTAATCTTTTTCGTCAATGGCCTGGAGGGCTTCATAGACCTCTTCCACCAGATATGGCTTAAGAGATTCTATCGTCTGCTCGCGGTCCCAGGGACACTCACGACGAAGACGTTGCACTATGGAGATGAATTTTTCAAATGTCTGGCCAGTGGCCATATGTCAATTCCCCTGATATTTCAGAATAATCCCGTTATCACCAACTGCTATGGCGTGGGTGGTATCCAAGGCGGCGACGCCGTGCAGGTTACTGGTGAAGGAATTGTCCTGCCGTTCCCAGCTGGTGCCGCCGTTATCCGTGTGCAAAATCACCCCTGCCATACCAACAGCCCAGCCAACACCCGTATCGGCGACAAAACTGACGGCATTCAATTCGTAAGTCACTCCTGACGTCTGGATTGACCAGTTAACCCCGTTAGTGGTTGCCTGGATCATCCCGTTTTCTCCCACTGCCCAACCGTTAGATGTGGTCGCAAATGTAATATCATTAAATCTCCCCGTATAGCCGCCATCAGCCGTCGCGGAGGCCCAGGTTGTCCCGCTGTTGACTGAATAGACAATTGCCCCGTTGGCCCCAGCCGCCCAAAGCGTCGCCCCGTAATTAGCACAAATCGCGTGTAGATCATTCACCGTCCCGCTAGTCTGTTGCACCCAGCTATCTCCGCCATTAGTTGTTTTATGGATCCCCCCGCTATTGGTCACGACATAACCGATATCCGCGCTATAAAAAGAGGTTTCATTAATTGAGTTGGGGACATCAACTAAAGCACCCCAACTGGTCCCCGAATCAGTACTTTTGTATCCCCCTGACCAGACCGGAGCCGGTAGATAACCAAAAGCATATAAAGTATTTGTATTGACAATGTTAACCCCTCTCAAGCGTTCCGAACTGGTCCCATTATGGCGAGCGGTCCAGGTTGTCCCCCCATCAGCGGTCGTTTCAATTGAGCCATCACCGCCGATCGTACAACCAAAACTGGCCGTAGAAAAGTCCACATCATATAGATAGTGGCCACTTGGTGACCTGGCGATCGTCCAACCACTGG
>Ga0208373_1002195_pt1 | contig 22363 bp, 20 predicted proteins | sample RifOxyC2_FD_184036 | JGI IMG/M metagenome (GOLD analysis project Ga0208373, IMG submission 184036) | Soil microbial communities from Rifle, Colorado - Rifle Oxygen_injection C2 (SPAdes) | ecosystem: Environmental > Terrestrial > Deep subsurface > Rock core/Sediment | place: Rifle, Colorado... | reverse complement strand
GGTAAAGAGATGATTAAAGAAAAGCAGTTGATATTTTACGCGGTTGATCAAAATTGGCAAGATGAGTTGATGAAGCAGGATTGGGCCGGCAGGGTAAAAGGATACGCTGGCGACTATCTGTTGTGGATAGATGCGAATCTTGCGGCTTTGAAAACTGATTGGGTAATCAAGAGAGATTTGCAGTACAAAATTAATTTAGACAAGGATGGTGGTCTTATCGCGACCGCAGAAATGACATATAATCACACTGGCAAATTTGATTGGCGCACTACTCGTTATCGCACTTACGCGCGCGTGTTTGTGCCAACTGGGTCAGAGTTGATTTCATACGATGGGGCGATGAAGTGGGACAGGACTGCGGGCAAGGGCGAAGTAGAACAAGGTGAAGAACTTGGCAAGAAATGGTTCGGCGCTTTTATTGCGATTGAGCCGGGAAAGACAGGAAAATTATCTTTTACTTACAAATTACCAAAAACTGTGTCGGATAAATTGTCCAATCATTTGTACACAATTTTTGTTCAGAAGCAGCTGGGGCTGACAGAAATGGGATTGACGATTGAACCAAAATTTGGTACAACTACTAGTACTGTATTACGAACAGACAAAACCTTTGAATTTTATGTGGATTAAGAAGGTCGCTATTGACCTTGGCACAACCAACATACTTGTACACGTTCCAAAGCGTGGGATTGTTGTTAATGAGCCATCAGTTGTTGCCATTTCTAAAGACGATAAGAAGGTATTGGCAGTTGGTTTGGAAGCTAAGGATATGATTGGTAGGACACCTGATAGTATAATTGCTGAGCGGCCACTAAAGGATGGTGTGATTGCAAACTATCGTACAACCGAAGCAATGTTGCGTTATTTTATTAATAAGGCCTTGGGCGGAATTCGTCTCTTTCGTCCAGAGGTTATGATTGCGGTGCCGGCTGGCATTACTTCAACAGAGCGCCGTGCGGTGATAGACGCGGCTATGGCTGCTGGCGCGCGCGCGGCTTATATTATTAAAGAACCGATTGTGGCGGCCATTGGCGCTGATATTCCGATTGGTTCAGCATCTGGCCACATGGTAATTGATATTGGTGGCGGCACAGCAGAGATTGCTGTTGTTTCATTAGGTGGGATTGTATCTTGCGGTTCGGTTCGCATTGGTGGTAATCGTTTTGATGCTTCAATTGCAGAACACATACGACGTAAATACGGGATGGCTATTGGTGAACAAACATCAGAGGCAATTAAAATTAATGTGGGCTCGGCAATGTACATGGAAAAGCCGTTGACTATGGAAGTTAAGGGGCGCGATATGATTAGTGGCTTACCACGGACGATTGTGGTGAAATCTGACGATGTAACTGATGCTTTACAGCATGATTTGGAGGGGTTAGTTGATGCGGTAAAAGAGGTTTTGCACCAAACCCCGCCGGAACTTTCCGCTGATGTCATGGATAAGGGCATTATCATGACTGGCGGTTCAAGTTTGCTTCGTAATTTGGATGAACTTTTCGCTCAGGCCCTTGGCGTCGCGTGCTATGTGGCCGACGAGCCGTTGCTTTGCGTGGCGAAGGGAACTGGAATTGCGTTGGAGAATCTTGAAAGCTATAAAAGATCTATATTAGCGACTAAGTAAGGGCTTACAAGGCCGACAAGGCTTAAAAGCCTTACAAGGCCTTGTGAGCTTTGTAAGCTTCGTAAGCATTGTAAGCCTTATGATCATTGGAATTGATGCGTCGCGCGCTAATGAAGCGCAAAAGACAGGTGTAGGAAATTATGCCTATTTTTTGATTGAACAGTTGAAAAGATTAAAGATTAAAGATTTAAGATTTGTGTTATACGTGAGAGAGCCGTTGATGGGTGAGTTGGCGGACCTGCCGGAAAATTGGACAGTGAAAGTGTTGGGGTGGGCGCCGCCCTTCGGCTTCGCTCAGGGTAAAATGCGATTGTGGACGCAGGTGAGATTGAGTTGGGAAATGTTGTGGCACGCGCCGGATGTTTTATTTATTCCAGCGCATGTTTTTCCAATTATTCATCCAAAAAAAACCGTGATGACAATCCACGATGTGGCGGCTTTGAAATTTCCGAAAAGCTATAATTGGTTTGAACGTTGGTACTCGGTGTGGAGCGCGCGATATGCTTTGAAGCATCTTTGGAAAGTGATAGTGCCGAGTGAGAGTGTGAGACATGAGTTAGCAAGTGTGCAAGTGTGCAAGTGTGCAAGTGAAAAAGTGGTTGTGGTGAGACATGGATATGATGAGCGATATAAGATTGAGACTAAGACTGAGATTGAGGATTTAGTATTGAGAAAGTATAACATAAAGAAGCCATATTTATTATCAATTGGACGACTTGAAGAAAAGAAAAACACCGTCAGAATCATAGAGGCGTTTGAAAAAGTACGCTTACAACTTACAACTTACAACTTACAACTTGTCCTCGTCGGCAAACCGGGCTATGGATATGAAAAAGTGAAGGAAGCGATTGATGCGAGTCAATTCAAATCCGACATCATCACTCCCGGTTGGGTAAGTGACGAAGATTTGCCAGCATTGATGCGCGGGGCAAGTGTGTTTGTGTTTCCATCGCTTGCCGAGGGATTTGGGATTCCGGTTTTGGAAGCCATGGCGGCTGGCGTGCCGGTAGTGGCTTCGCGTGCTTCGGCTTCGCTCAGCATGACTGCGTCACAGGAAGTTGGCGGGGACGCGTGCGTTTATGTGGATCCGATGAGCGTGGAGGAGATTGCGGAGGCGATTGTGAAAGTGTTGGAGAATGAAGATTGCCTGCCCGCCGGTGAGGCGGGAAGATTGAAGATTATTGAAAAGGGTAGAGAGAGAGTGAAGGAGTTCAGTTGGGAGAAATGCGCAGAGGAGACAATGAGTTGTCTTATGTCTTAAATTATGGTATCATCTATCTATATGGACGGCATTATCGGCCATAAGGAAATTTTGGCCTTTTTTGACAAAATTTTACAAAATGGCCGGCTAAGCCATGCTTATTGTTTCGCGGGTTCTGAATCAGTCGGTAAGCGAGCGGTAGCTGAAACGATTTCAGCAAAGTTGCTTGGCGTGACAAGAGAAAAACTTGGAACACAGCCAGACTACTTGACAGTAGAGCAAGTTTTTGACGAGAAAAAAGAAAAAACAAAAAAAGACATATCAGTTGAGCAAATCCGCGATTTGCGCGAGTATTTGTCAATGCGAGCGTATCTTTCCGGCTACAAAATCGCGATGATTGATGGCGCGGAAAAAATGAGTTTGGAAGCCGCGAACGCCCTCCTGAAAACACTAGAAGAACCAAAAGAAAAAACAATTTTATTTTTATTGACAGAGGACGAGGCAGAACTCCCGGCGACAATTTTATCACGCTGTCAATTAATATATTTTAAACCAGCGGCATCGGCTGAATTGAAAAATTATTTATTAGAGCAACATGTCGCGTCAGACCGTGCGGATGAAATGGTTAATTTGGCCAACGGCTTGCCCGGGAAAATAGTTGGCTGGCTCGCTGATAGTGAAAAGTATAATTGGTATTTATCAGAATTAAACAGATTTAAGTCATTGGAAAAAAAATCGTTTTTTGAAAAAATAAAAATTGTGGAGGATTTATTTGGTGATAAAACCGACCATATCGCCGCGCGGGAAAATTTACAGGAAGTTTTGAATATCTGGCTCACTTCTGTCCGCGAGTCGTTAAAAAGCAATGGCTGGCGTCAAGACAGGGTTTTGAATGTTGAAAAAAGCATACAGGACGCGAAAAAGATGCTGGACCAAAATATACATCCGAGGTTATTGATTGAAAATGTATTGTTGATGATAACGTAGTGATTCAGTTACTCAGTTACTCAGTAATTTAGTTACTTGATAACTTAAAAACTTAATTACTTATATTTTATGCGTAAATCTATCTCAATCATCGCGATGCTATGTCTCGTCATTTTTTTCACCGGCGCGAGTTGCGTGACTTTTTCTAGCGATAGCAAAAGTCCAGCAACAGGCCCCGTGGGTATGTTTACAAGCGCAGACAAAGGAGAGACTTGGAGACAAATTGCGGCTTTACCCACTTTCGAAGGAGTCAAAAGTATTTCAGGAGTTGGTGTTTACCGCATTGTGGAAGACCCTTCTGATCCTGACGCAATGTATCTTTTGTCGCGTGAAAATGGTTTATTTTTTACTTATGACAATGGAGAAGCTTGGCAAAGAGTTAGTAAAACTTTAAATAGCGGTTTTATTTATGGTCTAGCTGTACATCCCAAAAATCGTTGTCAAATTTTTGCTACAAACGGCATGCAGGTTTTCCGTTCAGATGACTGCTCGCGTTCTTGGGCAGAGATGTATAGGGAATCACGCGCGGATGTGCGCATCAGTTCACTTGCTTTTAACCAGTTTCCGCCGTACCAATTATTTTTAGCTGAACAAAATGGCGATTTATTTGAAAGTTTTGATAGTGGTAATAGCTGGACAGTGAATAGTCGTTTGGGCACGGCATTGATACAAATCGTTCCGAGTCCGCTCAAAGCAGGATTGATATACTTGATCACCAGGGAAACCGGCTTTTATCGTTCTGATGATTCTGGCAAAACGTGGAATTCCATGGGTGACAAATTGAGCCAATTTTCACAAGCGAATAAATATCGCCGCTACTTGTTGCATGCTTCTAAACCGGATACTTTTTATTGGGTTTCAACTTACGGTATTTTACGCTCTGATGATAAAGGTGAAACATGGAAAGCGATGGAATTGTTAACCCCGCCAGGTAGCGCAGAGATTTATGGTTTTGCTGTTAATCCGCAAAACGAGAATGAAATTTATTATATAGCGACCATTTCTGATCGTTCTACATTCTACAAGACCATGGATGGCGGTAAAAATTGGATAACAAAAAAATTACCATCCGGTCAGATTCCGGTATACTTGCGCGTCCACGAAAAAAATGCTAATGTATTATTTCTTGGATTTACTTCCTTACCTAAAAAATAATTTATCTTATGAATTGCATTCAACAAAATAAGGAGATGTTTACTAAAGCAATTGATTTTTTCAAGCACGACATATCATCTTTGCGTACTGGCAGAGCAACTCCAGCGATCGTTGAAGATGTGCATGTGGAAGCTTATGGCGTTAAACAGCCGCTTAAAGCAGTGGCGTCTATTACAGTTCAAGATGCCAAGACCTTGGTGGTTGAGCCGTGGGATAAGAGTATTATGGGTGCGGTTGAATCAGCTTTGCGTTCCGCGCCAATTGGCATTAGTCCGGTTAATGACGGTCGTTTGATTCGTTTGCCTTTGCCAGATTTAAGCCAAGATCGCCGTAAAGAGTTAGTAAAAGTTTTAAGCCAGAAAATTGAAACCGCCCGCGTTTCTATCCGCAAAGTGCGCGAAGAAGTCAAGGGACTGATAGAATTGGCCGAAGAGGGCGGTGAAATTGGCGAGGATGAAAAATTCAAACAGCTTGATGAGTTGGAGAAGACGGTGAAGGAGTATAATGATAAGATAAAGGAAATTGGAGAGGAGAAAGAAAAAGAAATTAATACAATTTAATATGTTAGAAAGTTTGGAACCCGTGGTCTCATTGGCAAAAAGAAGAGGATTTGTTTTTCAGTCATCAGAAATTTATGGCGGTCTGTCTTCGTGCTATGATTTTGGCCCTCTGGGCGTGGAAATGAAAAATAATGTCAAAAAGGCGTGGTGGAAGGCGATGGTTCAAGACCGAGATGACATTGTTGGTTTGGACGCGTCAATTTTAATGGCGCCAAAAGTGTGGGAGGCCTCCGGACATGTGGAGGGTTTTTCCGACCCTTTGGTGGATTGCAAAGGATGCAAAAAACGTTGGCGCGCTGACCATCTTTTGGAAGACAGAGGAATTAAGCCGGTTTTTAAGCCGGGTGAGTGGTTAAAACAGGACGTCAAGTGCCCGGAATGTGGGGGCGACTTGACTGACATCCGCAAATTCAATTTAATGTTCAAGACCTTTATGGGCGTAGTTGAGGAAGACGCGACACCGATTTATTTGCGTCCGGAAACATGTCAAGGGATTTACACTAATTTTTTGAATGTTCAGCAGGCCATGCGCAAAAAATTGCCGTTTGGCATCGCGCAGATCGGCAAGGCGTTTAGAAATGAAATCACGCCGGGCAATTTTATTTTCCGCACGCGCGAGTTTGAGCAAATGGAACAACAGTATTTTACGCATCCTGATGAAAAAGACAAGTTTTTCAAAATGTGGAAAGAACTGCGAATGCAGTGGTATGTGGATTTGGGAATTAAAAAGGAAAATCTCCGTTTCCGCGATCATGAAAAACACGAACTGGCGCATTACGCCAAGCAGGCGGTGGATATCGAATATAATTATCCGGGCATGGGCTTTAAAGAACTTGCTGGCGTGCATGATAGGGGTGACTGGGATTTAACTCGCCATTCCAAATTCAGCGGACAGGATTTAAGTTATTTTGACCCCGAACGCAAGGAAAAATTTATTCCGCATATTGTGGAAACATCAGATGGCGCTGACCGCGTGATGCTTGCGTTTTTGCTTGACGCTTACGAAGAAGTTGAAACGCGTTCAGGCGATGAAGAGTCCAAGCATGAAAAAGAAGTTGTATTGCGTTTGCACAAAGATATCGCGCCAATAAAAGTAGCGATTTTGCCATTGTCAAAAAAAGAGCCATTGCAAAAATTATCCGGTCAAATTCAGACCGAACTTCGCGCCAAATGGATGACGCAGTACGACGAAACCGGCTCAATCGGCAAACGGTATCGCCGGCAAGACGAAATCGGCACGCCATATTGCGTGACAATTGATTTTGATTCGCTGGAAGACAAAAAAGTGACTGTCCGCGACCGAGATACAATGAAGCAGGAGAGGGTGGAGATTGTGGGGTTGAAAGAGTATTTGATCGAGAAACTGGAAATTTGAAACTAGAAATTAGAGAAATTGAACGGAAATTTTCTCCCCCTATCAGGGGGAGCGAGAGGGGGTCTTTAGCAAATCTAACGTCTGTATTGCAAACAGACCCCACCGCCCTCCGGGCACCTCCCCTGCGTAGGGGAGGATTTTTGTCCTTGCCTTTTTTTCAAAATTATGCAAAAATACAACCAGTTCATTCGCTCTTGCCCCGTCGGGGTTTTGAGCAAACAACAATAGCCCTTATGCTAGAAAAAGGGCAAAAGGAGATGGGATGAGAAAGTTGTTGAAGTGTCTCATTGGACTGTCTATGGTGGCCACGCTCGTCTGTGTTTTCATGGGGGCATTTACGCTCTCATTCGTCGCGGGAACGGCGCAGGCGGCTCGCGGCGGCCACAATCATTGTCGCTGTTCAGCAGGGTTCGGTCGTCTGGCAAACTACCGTAGTCCGTCTTGTGATGTTTCCGGAATGCAGAACCAGCTGGCCGAGACGAAGGCAACCGAACAGCTTCTCCTCTGGGAGAACGCCATGCTTCGCACAGAAGTGGAACGACTCGTCAAGCTCAAGAATGGCGTGCCTGATAGTTGTGGGAATGTCAGATTTCCACCAGGATATTTCGCCGGTAACCACCTCTAGTATGTCAAGGAGGGAAACCCAGTCGTTCTAGCCGGCTGGGGATCTCTTACAAACTAACAAACGCGCGCTGGCGCGTTTGTTGCTTTTTCCCCCTCCGAGTGCTATAATATCACTCACTATGCCATATCAGTTAACCCAGCTAAAAAACAAGGCGAACGTTATTTTAGTCCCGCAGGCCGAGGCCAAGTCAGTGACTGTTTTGGTTATGTTTCCTGTTGGTTCAAGGTACGAGACAGAGAAGTTGAGCGGGGTGTCGCACTTTATTGAACACATGATGTTTAAGGGCACGAAAAAACGTCCCAGCACGCTTATTCTCACCCGCGAGATTGACCGGCTTGGCGCTGATTACAACGCTTTTACTGAAAAAGAATTTACCGGATATTACATTAAAGCAAACAAGGATTACATAGAAACGATTTTGGATATTTTGGCCGACATGTTAAACAACTCATTATTTGACGCGGAAGAAATTCAACGCGAGAAGACAGTAATAGTGGAAGAGTTGCGGATGTATCGGGACAATCCGTTGATGAATATCGGCAATGTTTTTGAAGAATTAATGTATCAAGATTGTCCGCTGGGTTGGGATATTGGCGGCACTGATAAGACAGTGATGGGTGTCAAGCGTCAAGATATGCTGGAGTATCGCGATAAGTATTACAGGCCGGATAATATGACGATTGTTGTGGCGGGGAATATTGATAATGATATTGAGAAGAAATTGGAGAAATATTTTACGCAGAAATTAAAGGGAAATTACGCAGAAATTAAAGGGAAATTTTTGCCAGCAAAGTTCGGTTCATTGGCTGGTGGTAAGTGTCTACGCGTTGAGCAAAAGAAAACAGACCAGGCGCAGCTGATGTTTGGGTTTCCGGGTTTGGATCATACTAGCAAGCACAATCCTGCTTTGGGTGTTTTGAACACGATTTTGGGTGGGTCAATGAGTTCACGCTTGTTTATAAAAATTCGCGAGCGTCTTGGTTTGGCATATATGGTCAGAAGCGGGGCAGACAGTTATCGCGATACAGGATATTTTTACATTCGCGCCGGTTTGGACGCTAAAAATATCAAGCGCGCGATTAATGTTTCAAAACAAGAAATGGAGAAAATTTTGGAAAAAGGCGTGACTGACCGCGAGCTAAAAGACGCCAAAACGCATATCCGTGGAGGATTGGCATTGGCAATGGAGGACTCCAGCGCGCAGGCGAGTTGGTACGCCAAAGAGATATTGTTCCATGATAAAATCAAGACGCCGGAAGAACGCCTGCGAGAAATTGAGGCAGTGACAAATGACGCTATAAAAACCGTAGCTAATAAATTATTTGATTTTAAAAAGATGAGGGTGGCGGTAATTGGAGAAGTTAATAAATTGAGTTTGTAAAGTTGAAAGTTTGTAAAGTTTTTAAAGAACTTTATGGACTTTATGAACTTTATGGACTTTATGAACTTTATATGAAATATATTTTTGGAAATTGGAAAATGTATTTGGACTTAAGTGAGTCAAAAGTTCTGGCTGAAGCGATGGTTGGTGAGAGATTTGACGCGGAAAAAGTCACTGTGGCGATTTTTCCGAGCGCTTTGGCTTTAAGTGGTGTTGTGGAAGAAGTTAAGGACTCAAAAATTGCTGTCGGAGCGCAAGATGTTTATTGGATATCAAAAGGCGCGTATACCGGCGCTGTGTCTGCTTTGATGTATAAAACAGCTGGTTGTAAGTACGCTCTTGTTGGCCACTCTGAACGCCGTCACTTGTTTGGTGAAACAGACGAAGACGTTCGCAAGAAAATTGAGGCCTGTCTTGACGCGGGGTTGACGCCGGTTTTGTGTGTTGGTGAAACTCAGCTGGACCTGGATGCCAACAAGAGGGAGTATCGGCTAAAAAAGCAACTTATGAAGGCCTGTGAGGGTTTGAAATTAAATGGCAGTGAATTAATATTTGCTTATGAGCCGGTTTGGGCGATTTCCAAAGCTGGTGTCGGTAAACCGTGCAGTCCAGAAGAGGCGGATAGTATTCAGGGGTGGATAAAATTGGAATTGAAAAATTATTTTAGCAAAGATATTCCGGTTATTTATGGCGGCAGTGTTGACGCCAAAAATGTAGTATCATATTTGTCATGCAGAAATGTGGATGGTGCTTTGGTTGGCAACGCTTCTACTAAGCAAGATTCCTTTACCGCTATTATCAACCATGTGATAGTATAATAATGGTTCAATATTATGTATTCAATTTTTCCATTTGTCTTAATTATTCTATCTTTGGCAATTATCATTATTGTTGTCGTTCGCCGTTTTCCACAGCTGACGCTACTTGATGTTGATTCTATTCCGGAAGTTAAGGTTGAAAGAAAGAAAATTGAATTATTAAAAAAACGTTTAGCTAAAGAATCAGCTGTAGTTGATGCCAAGAGGCGTGAGATGATGAAGCCTGTTATTCAGAAGTTCAAAGAAATTCAGCTAGTTTTTCGAATTTATGTTGGTAAGGTGCATCAACGATTGCTGGAGTATAACAAAAAGAAAAAAGAGTTGAGAGAGAGCAACAAAGAAGTTGTGAATTCAAACATCTTGCTGCAGTCTGCTGAAACTGCATTGAATCAAAAGGATTTTGACACGGCTGAGACTAAATTTATTGATGCAATCAAAATTGATCCAAAAAATGCCGCGGCATATAGGGGTTTAGGGCAGGTGTATTTACAAAATGGTGAATTAGAGGAGGCGAGGGAAGCCTTTGAATTTATTTTAAAATTAAATCCAGATGATGATGACGCAATGGTGAAGTTGGCAGAGATTATGCGGACTGTGGGTAACAAGGAAAAGGCGATTGAGTACTATGAGGGGAGTATTGTAATTGATGATCATAAAGCATCGCGTTTCTTTGCTTTGGCAGAGATTTTGTCAGAAGTGGGGCGGGATGATTTGGCCCTTGAGGCAATCCGTCAGGCCGCGGAGTTAGAGGCTAATAATCCTAAATATCTTGACATGTTGGTGGAGTTTGGTGTAAAATGTGGTAACAAAGAAATCGCAGAAGAGGCATGGCAACAGCTTAGGATGGTTAATCCGGAGAATAGTAAGCTTACAATACTGAAAGATAAAATAGACAAAATGCCGTCTTTTCAAACGCCGTCTTAGCTCAGTCCCGATTTCGACGGCGGTCGAAATCGTGGATCCTCGATTTTGTCACGAGACAAAATCGGGACTGGTAGATCATTTATGCGCCGTCTTAGCTCAGCTGGTAGAGCAACTGTTTTGTAAACAGTAGGTCCGGGGTCCGAATCCCCGAGACGGCTCGGAAATGGGTGGGTACCAAAGCGGTCAACTGGGACAGACTGTAAATCTGTTGCCTCCGGGCTTCGAAGGTTCGAATCCTTCCCCACCCACAATTGTGAATTTACGTGATAATTTCAATAACTCCATAAATCTTTTTCGCCAGAATAAATCTAGGGCGATTTTAACCATGCTTGGTATTGTTATAGGCATTACAGGTGTGATTGTGATTATTTCGGCTGGCAATGGGGCGCAGGGTTTAATTGTAAATCAAATTCAAAGCCAAGGATCAAATTTGGTTGCGATTTTTCCAGGAAGCGGAGAGGAAGAAGGTCCGCCGGTATCTGTGATGGGCATTGTCATCACCACTTTAAAATATAATGACATTAAAGCACTGAAAGACCTAATTTTATCTCCACATGTTGAAGATGTAACGGGCTATGTGCGCGGTACGGACACTGTCACCTTTGGTTCAAATAAAGCAGATACGACTTTTATTGGCGTGTCAGCGTCTCTTCCAAACATTGAGGATACTGGTGTAGCTTTGGGTAATTTTTTTAGTGAAGAAGATGAACGCGGTTTGCAAAAAGTCGCGGTTTTGGGTTCTGACGTGAAAAGAGACTTGTTTGGCGATGATGATCCGCTGGGTCAGTTGGTAAAAATCAACAAGCACAGCTTTCGCGTGATTGGCGTGATGCGCGAACGCGGGACATCTGGTTTTGCTAATCAAGATAACCAAATCTACGTGCCAATCACTACGGCACAGAAATTATTGCTTGGCATTAATTATATTAATTTCGGCCGGGCAAAAATTAAAGACAACGTTGATATAGACAAAGCGATTGATGATATTAAATTGATTTTACGCGACCGGCATGATTTAGCCTCTGGCCAGCCAAATGATTTTGATGTTAGAAGCCAAAAAGACGCAATTAACATTTTGTTAAAGGTTACCAACGCGATTAAATTTTTTCTCGCGGCCGTGGCCGGCATCGCTTTGCTTGTCGGCGGGATTGGCATTATGAATATTATGTTAGTCGCGGTACAGGAAAGAATCCGCGAAATCGGCTTACGCAAAGCCGTAGGCGCGCGCAATTTTGATATTATGGAGCAGTTTTTGATTGAGACGATCTTGATCACTTCAGCCGCTGGCATTATTGGTATTATTTTGGGCGTCACTGTTTCATATTTGATAGCGCAAATAATGCAGTTGTTGAAATTTGATTGGGATTTTTCTGTCTCGCTTTTTTCTATTATTTTAAGCGTAGTTGTTTCGTCAGTGATCGGTTTTGTTTTTGGGATTGTGCCAGCGCGTAGAGCGAGTAAGTTAAATTCAATTGAAGCATTGCGATATGAATGATAAAAGATACTAATATACTAATGGTACTAATGATACTAATGCTATACGAATATTTACTATGATTGCGGGTTTGGCAATTCAGGCAATTGAGAAGCATAAGGTCAGATCAATTCTGACTATGTTAACTATCAGCATAGGAATTGCAGCGGTGGTGATGATTTTTGCGGCTGGAGCCGGCCTGCGCGGTTTTATTGCCGGTGAAATTGCTGTTTTTGGAACCGACATTATTGAGATTGAAACAAAGGTGCCAAATGTCGGCAAGACGTCCACGGAAAACGCGCAAGGGCAGGCGCTTGGCATTACAATTACGACTTTTAAAAACAAGGACTTGGACGCGATTCGCAAAGACGAAAATATTACCGCGATTTATGGCGCGGTGATGGGGCAAGAGGCAGTGGGTTATCGCGAAGAATTGAAAAAGATGATGTTGATGGGCGTTAGTTATGAAGCGCCTGATGTTGATAGTACTGAAGTAGAGTTCGGTAGATTTTTTACGCGAGAAGAAGAGAACGGTTTGGCGCAAGTAGCGGTTTTGGGCTTTGAAGCAAAGAAAAAATTATTTGGCGATGAAGAAGCGGTTGGCGAGAGTATTTCCGTAAAGGGCAAAAAATATCGCGTGGTTGGCGTGATGACAGAACGTGGTGCCGCTTTTATTATGAATTTAGATGATATTATTTATCTGCCTCTTAAAACAATGCAAAAACGTCTACTTGGAATTGATCATATCACTTTTGCCGTGGCGAAAATGAAAGACGGCTCTCAAGGCAAACAAACACAGGATCGTTTGATTGAAGTTATGCGCGAACAGCATGATATTACTGACCCGATTAAAGATGATTTTGCCGTCAACACAATGGACGAGGCGCAAGATATGATGGGTAGTATCATTAGCAGTATTACTTCGCTTTTGGTGGCTTTGGTTTGCATCTCGCTTGTGGTCGGCGGAGTGGGGATTATGAACATAATGTATGTGTCAGTGGCTGAAAGGACTTTTGAGATTGGCTTGCGCAAGGCAGTTGGCGCGAAACGTAAAGATATTTTGTGGCAATTTTTGTCAGAGGCCTTGTTAATAACTTTTGGCGGAGGTATTATTGGCGTGTTATTGGGAGCAATTTTGGCTTTTATTGTTAAAATTGTCGCGGTAAATTACGGCCTGACTTGGACTTATCATGTTTCATTAGTTTCTATTTTAATAGCAGTCGGTTTTTCAGTGTTTGTTGGTCTGGTATTTGGTATTTATCCTGCCCGCAAGGCCGCACGTTTAGAGGCGATTGTGGCATTGGGAAAGGAGTGAACCACCTCACCTCCAACCCCTCTCCTTGTCAAGGAGAGGGGAATAAAAAATCCCCTGATGGGGATTTTTGTGTTGAGAGGGAAAGCCGAGGGGGTTGCCGCGCGACAGCAAGGCATTCGAAGAAAGCAATGTTCATCGGACAAAGTCCGGGAACGAGCGGAATCGCGCGACAACCCCCTATCGGAAAGGGGATGCTATCAGAAAGAGACAGGTGGGGAAAAACAGATCCTGTCGGGGTTCCTTCTGATGCATCCATTCGATACACCAAAGAGCAGAGACGGGAGACAAACAAAAGATGTCTCTACCGGTTAGAGACGAGTATATCACGACAACGGGGAAATGTCAAGAGTTCAAAACTGCCAATCATAATGGCGGTATAAAACAGATCGCCGAGAAGCGTATTTTTGAAAAATGGAATCGCCATGGTGTAGCATTGCATCAGACCAGCAAAATTATGGGTGTACATGCTACCAAATGCCCAAACAGCGAAGTTGGTGATAAAGAAAAACAAAATTGAACCCAGAATCGTTCCGCCAATCACAGTGGCGGCTTTTTTGTTTTTTTTCACTAACAAACTAATCAAACCGACTAACACGAAACTTAAATAAACCGATGCCATAATCTGCCAAGTATAAAATCCGATGAAAATATCACTCACAAACATCGCGATGACTGGCAAAACAATTGCCCATCGTTTTGGTAAATACAGCCCGCCAAAAATCGCGATAGCGGCTATCGGAGCAAAATTGGCGGGATGAGGTAGGAGACGAGCGACGAAACCGAGTGTGATTAAAAGTACTGCGATGATGAGGTAATTATTTTTGTTCATATTTTTAGGTGAATTATCCCGATGAAATACGGGATCCCGTACTTTGTCGGGAGAAATTAGGTGAATTTATTATAATATTATACCATTGTCTGGAGTAGCCGCCAAGCGAGATAAAGTCCAAGCCCTCCGGCGGCGATGGAGGAGCCGGCAAAGAGCTTTTTCGCGGCGCTGGAGACGGGGTTGATTGGTTCTGGCGGGGTTGGCTGGGGGGCGGAAGAGAGGGTGAGAGTGGGTGATTGTTCTGTTGTTTCTGGATTTTGAGTCTGGTTATTATTTGTAACTTGTAACTTGTAACTTGTAACTGGCCTGCCCGGCGTAGCTTTAGCGAAGTCGGGTGGGGTGTCGGGAGTCGGGATGGTTGTTGTGTTCACGTGCTCAAGTGCTTCAGTGCTTAGGTGCTGGGGTGTAGTGGTTGGAGTTGAAGTTGTAAAGTTGTCCCGATGAAATGCGGGATCCCGTACTCTGTCGGGATAAGTTGTAGAAGTTGTAAAAGTTGGTGTTGTCGTTGGTGTTTGGCTGTCGGAGTTCGGAGTTTGGATAGTCGTGGTCGGTGTCTGTGTTATGTTGTCTGTGTTTTGTGTTTCTCCACTTGTCGTTGGTTGTGGTTCAGTTACTGGTTTAGAAAATGCCGTCAAAATATCATTCCAAGATTTATCTAATGCAGCCGGGATTGTTTGAGTGGTTGCCCACAAATCGTTGTCTATACTACCGTCAATTTGTTGTTTTTTTGACAGATAATTTTTAGCTTTTTTTATCCAATCCAAATTACTTTCTCCGATAGCATCTCCAGCTTGAATTGCCCAAGAGGTAGAAAACGAGCTATTGGCAAAGCCACCGTCGGCCTGTTGGCTATTTTTTAAATATAGCGTAGCAGAGGTAACAGCTTTTGACACCGCCGGATCAGACGAAAATGGCTGAAGCGCTTGGATGGCGGCCGCGGTTAAATCCGCACTTCCCCAACCATCATTAACTTGTTTGGACAGGACAAAAGAAATGATTTGTTTTACAATTTCGTCTTGCGCGGTATGCCCGGCTTTGTGAAGCGCGATTAAGGCGAAAATATCATCATTAAATAATCCTTGATTTTCCGGTTTGTCCACCAATTCCGTGCCATTAAACGTGTCAGTGATTTTTTTGATGTAATTAGTATTGGTTTTATGGGGGTTTGCGTTCAGAGCCATCAAGGCCATCGCGCGTCGAGCATAATCAGATACGCTATTAAAGCCGACGGCTGTTGATGGGTCAGTAAGCAAATAATTTTTAATCGCAACGCTGGTGGAATTCTCTTGATTGTAAGCGCCAAAGGCAATCGCCGCCCAGTCAGTATATAGTATTGATGAGAAAGCGCCGCCCTGCTGTTTGGTGATCAGATATTCAATTGCTTTTTCGACATTAATATTAGAGTAAACGGGTATGTTGTTGGCACCTCCGCCTCCACCGCCATTGTCGGGTGGCGGTGTTTCGTCTGTAGGCAAGGTAGATGTTGGTAGTACCGTTACACTAATTGTTGGACTGTTTTGCGGGTAGTCGGGGGAATTAATGTTGTATATAAACGCGGACAAAGTGCCGGTCGCGGTTGGTGTGTAAACATATTGCCCGCCGTCGCCAGTGACAAACAATTGATTATTGATAGAGATTGTCGTGCTCGGACTGGTTTGCCATGTTGAGCTGGCGTAATTTAGCGCTTTAAAAGTTACATTTTCGCCAAGATAAATAGAACTGGTGTTGCTTTCCATTTTCCATGGCCAGACACTGTAAAATACTTGCAAGCTGTCGTTGCTTTGCATCTGATAATCATTCATCGCCACCCAGCCTGGGTCTTGTTGCTTGATATTGTAAATCCATCCATCAAAGCCCTGCGCCGCGTGTCCGGCAATATCAGAAACATAGTAACCCACGCCGTTTTGGATTGTCAGCTGGAAACTACCCTGTCTGGATGCTTCGGCCAATACGCCAAGCGCGCTTACAGTTGAAGTGGAATAAAGGGCGCCAGCGCTGTCAAAAAACCAAGTTGAAGTGGGGGAGACGTCTTGATTAAAAATCTCCTCGTTTAAATAATTTACGTTTACGTGGTAAGTATTTATGGTTGGTTCTGGTGTTGTCGCTTGTATGACATTGATTGTCTGTTTTTCACTTCTTGTTTTGCCTGTGGCTTCTACGTAAATTTCTTTTTGTCCAATTGTGTCCGGTGTGTATTCCCAAGCGCCGGATGGTGCTTCGTATGCTGTGCCATTAATAAAAAATGAAACCCGTGAGTTAAAATTTGTAAATTCAGTGCCGTTCCACATTTGAGCCTGCAAGGTGGTTGAGGAGTTTGCGAATATAGTACTGGTAGATAAAGCGACTTGTAAAATTTCGTTGTTAAAATTCCAGTCCACATAAGAAAGAGTCATCTTGTCGTTGGCGGAAAGTATCATGTCCGTAGCGCCCACCATGGAGGCGCTATTGTTTTGATACAGAGACCAAAACAGGTTGGTGCCATTGCCAATATGATTGATTTTTTCTATAAATAACCCAAAACCAAAGTCATTGGCGACGAAGTTTAACAATCCTTGTTCTTGCGCTGATTGTAAAGCACAGATTGCTTTGTATCCCGTGAAAGTTGAGGTGACTCCGACGCTGTTCGTAACTTCGCATGAATATGGGACGGATATCTGTTGATTTAAAATTGTCTGGCTCGGCGTCTCAATCCTTAAATTTATATTTATGTTTTCCTCCGCCAACACCGGAATCACCCACAATATCATAGACAACAAAATCACAATTGTCGTCACACCCATTCGTGATCTGTGTAATCTATCATCAATTCGTGTAATCTGTGTTCTAAAAATCTGTGGTTCCATATTTCCATTCAATTAAATCACCAGGTTTAACTATTTGTGTAGATATTCCCAGTTGGGCGCTGACACCATTAATAAAATAACCCCAGTATTTGCCATTTTGTGGATCATTTTTAAGACCATTAATTTCTTCCACGAATTCTCCCAGACCGGAAAATGTTTTGGTTTGGAAGTTAAGTTGTGAGCTCTTCATTGCGTCGTAGACGGTGGAGGTGGTGATAATTTGTAATTTGTAACTTGTAACGATTTGTTCTATTGTTCCATTGTTCAATTGTTCTATTGTTTTTTGATTAATTGGTGGAGTGGTTGGTGGAGTAGCGACGAAAGTCGTTGGTTGTTCTGGCGTGACTGTTGGAGTAGCGGCGAAAGTCGCGGTTGTTGGTGTTTTAATGGAACCAAAGTACCAACTCACTCCCGCGATCAACAGCAAGATAACGAAAATTACTAAGTGCCATTTATGTTTCTGGATGTAGGACATATGATATATGACGTATGATATAAAAAAACCTTCCGGTAGGAAAGTTGTTGGCGTAAAAAATACGCAAATTCCTGCTCGGGCTTCGTCACGCCGAATCCACCGATGAGGTGGAGAAGGCGGACAACTAACAAACGAAGATCGGACTCGTCTCCAATGTTACATCGGAGCATTACCGTTGCGGCACAGTCGGGGATTCTAACCCCAGTTCCACGATTGTTAGGTTGAATTGTAAATCAAGTGTAGCAAGTTTGTTTTTGGGTGTCAAATTATTTATCCACAGATTTGAGTTGACGTGGATATAATTAGTTGGGCGATGTATTTTTTTAATTAAATATGATTTAAAATGTCACTCAATTTTTTTATGGTTTTTTTTATTCTTTTACCTTGACGATCATTTTTCATATATGCTGATTCTATCAATAGAGCATCCACGCCCACATCCCTTGCTGGTTTGTAATCCCATCGATAATTATCCCCAATCATCAAGGCTTTATTTTTTGGAATACCTCTCTCTTTTAAAATCTTAGTTATAAATTCACCTTTTGAAGCATTGGATTCTCTCGTGGCGTGAATTTCGTCAAATAACTTCCTCAATTTAAAGTGCAAAACCTTATGATTAATTATCGCATCAGCTTCGCCTGGTGGGTGTGGATGCGTCGAAAGAAGAACAGTAATAATTTTCTGCTCCTTCAACTTTTTTAGAGTCGCCAAAACAGTAGGAATCATAATCAAATGTTCGCAATGATCGTCCAACGTCCCTTCTAGTGAATATACCCAATGAGGTTTTTCCTGATATTTTGTTTTCTTCGGATACCACAAAGTACCATCCCCATCAAAAAATATTATTTCTTTCTTCCTTGTTATCATATTTAATTAAAAAAATATTTCGTCCAACGTACGCGTGTATGCGATGTCGCGATAGCGATATGGGCGAAGGTTTCGTCAGAAACTGTAACCGCATACACGCTGTTATGTGTTGTACGTTTTTCCTTTTATCCGTTAGGAACACTTTTTTATAATAACGAATTTGATTTTTTATCTTGGTGGAGGGGCAAGAGGGGTTGGGGGTGAATTGCCCCAGAGCCAAGATGTCGTTACACTTTTCGTTGTCTGGTTCGGTTTTTCAAGTATCGTTCAACCGCTTCTTTAGTAGTCAACCAATCTCGTCCTTCTTTGTGTGCTTCTAATTTTCCTTGTCTCGCGAGTAAATTTAAATATTTGGCAGAAAAAGAAGTGTTTTTAGATATTTCAGTCAGTGATACAAATTTTTCCTGTTTGGTAGTTGCAGGAGTTAAAGTTTTGAGGTATATATCAAGTGAACGCTCTATAGATTGAGTAATAAATTTTACCAATGGTTCATATTTGCCTTTATCTGCTTTATCCAACACATCATAATATTTTTTTCGGTCGGTTTTCATAATTACCACGAGAGGGTATCCAGCTTGCATTAAAAACAAGTTCATTGTTAGGCGAGCGGTTCGTCCGTTGCCGTCAAAAAATGGATGGATGTGGACCAGCTTATGATGTAGCAAAGCAGAAAGTTCGATAATATTTAACTTATTTTTTTGTGAATTTAGCCAAGTGATTAATTCCCTCATTAAATTTGGTACTTGTAGCGCATCTGGTGGGGTATGATCTGCACCACCAATAATTACATTAGCGTTTCTGTATCTTCCAGCCCATTCTTTATCGGTTTTCTGAATAATAATTTGGTGCAAATTTCTTATGAGCATTTCAGAAACGGTATGTTTTTTATCCTTGTCTATCAAGTCATATAAATACTCCAGCGCAGCTTGGTGATCTTTGGCTTCTAAATGGTCTTTTAGAGGTTTTCCTTTTATCGTTATACCTTCGTTAATAACCAAAAATGTCTCTTTTAAAGTTAAAGAGTTGCCTTCAATTGCATTGGAGTTATAGGTCATTTCAATTTGGAATTTTTCCCGTAGTTTCTGCACAGCAGATTTTGGTAGAGGACGAAGCTTGTTGAGTTTTTTTAGTTTCTCTTCCAAACGGGCTTTTACAATAGGGGATAGATAGGACATAGTAAAATGCTTAATATGGTTTAGTTGAATATTTACAGTATACCATATTAAGGAGATTAGGTCAAGTATGTGTGTAATAATTAAATTACTACATCAAATTATTTTTTATAAACAAATCTTAAATAGCTTTCTAATATTAGTAATGATAATAATTTCCTTGGATTTTTAATATCCATTGCCATTTTGTCTACAAAAGACGCATTTAATACTTTTTTTATCACAGCGTCTTTACGCAATATTTTTTCTTGAAAGTATTTAGAGTATTTACTTTTAAAAAACAATTTATAATAAGGTAGTGAGGTACGTTGTTTTGGTTCGTTTATCACAAAATCTGGCACACCAATTATCTTTGCGACTTTTCGTAGCAATATTTTTGTTTGAGTTTTATTAATAATAAATTTTGTCGGTAATTTGTATAGGAAATCGACTGAATCCGGGTGTAAATAGGGTAATCTGACTTCGACTGGATACGCCATTGTCATCCCGTCTGCTTTTTCAAGCATATGCGGACAGATAATCAAACCCGAACCCAACATATACCGCAATTTATTCATCAAAATATCTTCAGATTTTCCAGTACCTTTGAACGTTTTGTTTAGGTAAGATTGGGTTTTTGTAAAAGGGTTGTTAAATTTATTTTTGATCAGTGATTTTAGCTCCGTGTGATTACACAAACCCATTATTTCTGAGTATCTTTCTGTTAAATTGTGTTTTGAATTCACATAAAGTGTTGGATTATTTGTTTTATAGCCACAAAATAATTCATCCGCACCCTCTCCTGCAAAAACAGTTCTCTTTTTTAGTTTTTTGGCTTCGTCAGCGGCGAAGTACCACAGTGGAGGGGAGGTGGTAATAACTGGTCCTCCAGGTAAATGGCTAACTATATTATCAAAATTTTTTATAAATTTTTCTGTTGTAAATTCTTTTTTGTATAAATTGATTTTTAATTTTTTAGCTATTTCCCCAACTTTATCAAATTCGTTGCCTGTTTTTTCAACATTGCAAAAATCAGAATCTTGACCTGATATTTTTTTGTATTCACTGACGTCTGATAGTCCAGAACTAATACAATCCGTTTTTTTATAATTTTGGAGCAGTAGACTAATGGCGGTAGAGTCAATGCCGCCACTTAAAAACGAACCAACTTTTACTTCCTGAGGATACATCTCCTTGATAATCTCGGATAAGATTTTTTCATATTTTTTTATGGCTGTTTTTTCGTTAATAGTATAGTCGACATTAAATTTTGGTTTCCAATATCTTTTTATACTAATTTTATTTTCTGTAACGGACAGATATGATCCGGCTGGCAGTCTTTTTATCCCGGAAATTATATGGTCAAGGCAAAACCCTAAAGCAAAGTATTCTGCCAACGCATTTTTATCTATTTTTTTGTCTGTTAAATCAACCAGAGGTAAGCTCTCGGACGAAAAATATAATTGTTTGTTTCGCTTAAAGTAAAAAAGTGGTTTTTCTCCAAATCTATCCTTTGCTAATAATAATTTATTTTTTATATCATCATAAATAGCAATCGCGAACATACCCTTGAAATATTTGAAACAATTGTTACCGTATTCTTCATATGACCGCATTATAACCTCGGTTTCGGAGTTTGTTTTGAATGTATACCCTTTATTTTTTAGATCAAGATGTAGTTTCTGATAGTTATATATTTCGCCATTAAAAATTAAGACAATTTTTTTATCGTCTGAATAGAAAGGTTGTGGATTAGTGCCACGTTCAACTATAGAGAATACATTGGAGAATAAAGCACATTTTGGACCAACGAACTTACCGCTATAATCAGGACCTCTATAGTTTAATAGTTTTTGTATTTTCTGTGAGGTGAGTATATCTTTGTGCGGAAGATTTTTTTGTAATGAATATACTCCGTTTATACTACACATAAGAAATAAAAGTGGTATTTAAATCGTTTTCTGAGCGACAATAGAAGTGAAGAAAGCACCGTTTACCCCCCCCATCACCAATTCGTAAAAAATCAAATTCGTTATTATAAAAAAGTGTAAATTGTTTTGCAACAATTAAAAGAAAAAACGTATTACACATAACGTACGCGTGTATGCGATGTGCGTCAGCATATGGGTGGAGCGGAGCGGAACCGTATACACGCTGTTAGGCGTTGTCTGTCCCGCCCGGAACTTACCACTTATTTTGTTTGCAATAAGGCAGAAATTTCGTCGGGCAGATGGTCAATCCCTGTGAATTCTTTGATCATGATTGATTTGATTTTCGTCTTGATTTCAGGTTTGACATGCGTGATAGTTGCAAATTCTATTCCGCCATGACTTTCATAATCATCTTCAATGAGAACATCAGGAATGACCCTTTCAGCTACATCTTTATATTCTTCTTCCTCTTGGCGGAATAGTAATTGACCATCTGGAAAGTCATCACGTTGCAAACCTTTTTTTACATCTTCAACTTCATCAGGTTTTTTGCGCGAAGTGAGGTACAAAATTTCTGCCCCTTGGTTTTTCCACTTAGTTAATTTTTTAACTGCGCCGCCGATTGGAATAAAATCAAAAAAGTAGCCGGGGATAACTATTTTATTTCTGGCATGCAAAATTTGCTCATTACGAGAAAGATTGATAGCAGTTTTATGGATTGTGATTGTGCCTTCGGTGAACACCATTATTTTCATAGAAGAGCAGTTAAAAAATTAACGTTTTTGTTTGCAAACCATTCAAAGGGCGGGACGGATTACGCCTAAC
>Ga0208373_1002194_pt1 | contig 22379 bp, 14 predicted proteins | sample RifOxyC2_FD_184036 | JGI IMG/M metagenome (GOLD analysis project Ga0208373, IMG submission 184036) | Soil microbial communities from Rifle, Colorado - Rifle Oxygen_injection C2 (SPAdes) | ecosystem: Environmental > Terrestrial > Deep subsurface > Rock core/Sediment | place: Rifle, Colorado... | reverse complement strand
GGGGGTGGTTACGAGTCCAGAGACTCCGAACTTGTAACCCCCTGTAGTCCCCCTTAAAAAGGGGGACGTCCAAAAATTATGCACGTACACATTTATACAGACGGCGGTTCACGAGGAAATCCTGGACCATCCGCGAGTGGTGCCGTGATCAAATCCTCTGAGGGAGAGCTTCTTGCGGAAGTTTCCAAGTACCTGGGCCGAACCACGAACAATCAGGCGGAGTACACGGCGATTATCATTGGGCTTGAGCGCGCAGCTAAGCTTGGGGCCGCGCAGGTTTCTCTCTTTATGGATTCTGAGCTTGCGACTAAGCAGCTCAAAGGGGAGTACCGCGTGAAGGATCCAGAGATCGCCAAACGGTTCCTCGAGGTAAAAAATTTGTTGCACAAATTTGATCGCGTGACCTTCACGCATGTGCGTCGTGAAAAGAATAAGGAAGCGGATGCACTTGTGAACAAGTGTCTGGATGAACAAGGGTGTTGACAGACCTCTACAAAAGTCGCGATCTTTGCTTTTACGGGGCCCCGCGACCACCTCAATGTAGGATTACCTACATCTCGGCGGCTCGCTTCCCCGTTCAAGCAAATCTCATCGACTTTTGTAGAGGTCTCTTGAGTGCTATACTGTCGTTATCTATGGGACTGTTCGGGCATAAACAGCCAAAAAGTTTTTTGGGGGTCGATATCGGCGCTAGCAGTATTAAGGTGATTGAATTTGAAGCGAGGAAAGGTCGCCCCATGCTCATGACCTACGGATACGCGGAGATTCCCACGGAGGAAGCAGGGGAGTCGTTGTTTGATCAGCCAAAGCGAACCGGTGAACTTCTTGCGCATATCTGCAAGGAAGCAGGAACAAAATCCACTTCGGCGATGGCGGCTCTTCCCACGTCGCATGTCTTTGCCGCGATTCTCTCCATGCCTGATGGAAAAGATGCACGCTTGCGACAGGCTGCAGTGGATGCGGAGGTTGCTAAGCTTGCGCCCCTCCCGCTTTCAGAGATGATTATTCAAACGACGTATCTTGATGAGGAGCAGAAGAGCGAAAAGAAAGGTGGAAAGGTGGAGAAGGTGGCGGAGGTCGAAAAAACAAAGCAGAAACAATTTCGCGCAATGGTGACTGGTTCAGCGAAAACGTTTATTCAGAAGTACATCGAGATTTTTAAGGGGGCAAAATTGAATCTCCAAGCGATTGATACAGAATCGCTTGCCCTTGTCCGGGCACTCGTTGGAAAAGACAAGGGAGCCATCATGGTCATCGATATCGGCTCACAGCGGACAACACTTATGGTTGTTGAGAAAGGAATTCCATTTGTCTCTCGCTCCATTCAACTTGGTGGCGATACCGTAACCCGTGCCTTGATGTCGACGATGAATCTTGGAGAGGAAGATGCCGAGCGCATTAAGCGCGATCTTGGTACAGCTTCACCTGGGGGTTCGGGTTTGCCTGGTGGCTTGCCGCGTGTGCTCGAAGCGCTTATGCTCCCACTCGTAAACGAGATTCAATTTGCGATGCAGCTTTATGCCGGCATGGAGTTGGCGATGATCAAGAAGGTAGAAAAGATTATTGTGACAGGAGGATCCTCACATCTTCCTCGTGTTCCTGAATACCTTGCCGAAACGCTCAACATGAATGTGTACCGTGGGGACCCGTGGGCGCGCGTTCTTTTCCCGCAGGACCTGACGAGTGTTTTGGAAGAGATCGGTCCGCGGATGAGTGTCGCCATAGGTCTGGCCATGCGGGAAATGGAATAGTATGGCAAAAAAGACGATACTCATGATTGATCGGGATGCGTACTACGCGGGGATTTATGCCAACCGGTTTGAGGCGGCTGGATGGAAGGTCTGGGTGGAAGACACGATCACGAACGCTCGAAAGCGACTGAAGCGAAGCGTCCCTGACGTGGTGATTATCGACTTGGATCCTCTGGATGATGCCCTCGCGTTTTTGAAGGAGCTACGGGCAGATGTGCGAACGGCTTCGTCTTTGCAAATCGCTTTGGCAACATTAGGCGATCGCCAGACGATGCTGAAGGCGCAAGAGGCCGGCGTGGATAGTTACCTCCTCAAAGGACACTTCGTCCCCTCGGAGGCCGTCAAAAAAGTAAAACGTCTCTTAGAAGAAAAAACATCCGTATGAAAAAACAACAAGGTTTCACACTCGTTGAGCTCCTGGTTGTCATCGCCATCATTGCACTCGTTGTCGTGTTCGCCGCACTCGCCGTCAACGCGGCACGCGCAAAAGAGCGCGATGCTTCCCGACTGGCAAACGTGCGTATCGTGCAATCGGCGCTCGAGGATTATTTCAACGAAACAAATGCGTATCCTGATGGAGATCTTCTTCCCTTGGGAGATGTTGCACAGAGTGCCTGTCTTGCCTCAGAGGGGTTTGCTGGTGACTGTTCAACGGCTGAGTCGATGTTCCTCCGCGTCGTTCCTGGAACCTATGAGGATGGGCTTGATGGTATCGTGACCTGTGGAGAGCCCTCTCGTCGAGCATTTTGTTACACCGTGCTTCAAGATGGGGAGTCCTATGTGATTCATTTTGAACTGGAGAACGCCCTAGCCCCAGTCGGATTACAGGCCGGGGTAAACTGTGCGACGCCCGAGGGAATGGAGGCGGGAATCTGTAGTGAGTAAGTGTTTATACCATTATGATCGGCGATATTCTTCAGCGCGCGGAGCCGTCGTTCCGGAGAGATAAAAAGGAGACACAGGACCATCGCCGTCGCGAGATGATGGGTCCGCTTGTACAGCAGCTTGCTGCACTTGAGGAACGGCTTGAGTCAGATGATTCGCCAGAGTGCATGAATGAATATGAACGCTTACTGTGTCAGCTCGATGAACTTAAGCACAAGCAGATCGCAGAGGATATAGCCTTGTTAAAACAAAGTGTCAGATTGCATAGTTGAACGTTCGGCCATCGATGAAGCCGTGGAAGACGGATTTCATTGTTTCAAAATCTTCCTGTTGTCTGTTTGCCATTGATGCTTTTGCTGTGTTCCAAACATGCTCAATGGGATTATGGTCTGGAGCGTACGGTGGCATATTAATGAGATGAACTCTGTGAAGAAGTCCTCCCTTGCGGAGGGCTTTTCGTATCTCCTTCCCTTTATGAAAACGTGCGTTGTCCCAGATGATGCAGATTCGCTTGTCTGGGTAGATGTTTAAGAAATCAGGAAGAGCTTTGAGGATCTCTTTCTGGTTTTGCCAGGGAAGCTCGTACAGATGACAACGAAATGTTTTTTGGTTTAAGAGACCCAGGTAATTCTGTGCCTCTCGTTTGCGATTCACACGAACGACGGTTCTCTCACCACGCCTGAGCCACGCCCGTCTAGTGAGAGCTGTGAGTTGCATTCTAACTTCGTCTGCTGCGAACACTTCCCATTTTGGATCTATGAGCAAAGGAGCTATTTCTTTGTGTATTTCCTTCATTCTTTGCGTAATCTGAGTTTCGTCACGACGGATGTCGAAGGTGTCAGGATACTTGAAGCTCAGGTCACAAAAAGACAGGAGGAAATGGTAGGACTGTGTGGATTCGTACACGACGTCGAAGGTTGCCTCTATGTACTGTTTGAGTGTTGGGACATCCCAGAATGCTCTTGGAATGTCTGAGTCACTTGGTGGTTTCGCGAGCATTGCTTTTATTTCTTCTTTTTGTGCCTTGGTGAGCTTGCCGGCGTTTTCATTGTTGGCATGACCGGTAAAGATACTTGCCATGCGCCAAGTGTCCCAATCCTGTATCCAACGACTGACGGTCTGTTCGCTGCGAGAGACAAGATCCCCAATATCTTCGAGCTTCATTCCTTTCTCTCGAGTGAGAAGAGCTTGGCACTTGAGACGAACAAGAAGAAGCGGTGAAGTCTTTTGATACGCCTTTAAAAGTTGCTTTTCATCATTGTTTATTTCTGTTTTCCTCACTCCACTATTTTATCAGAAACCAGTCATTTTGTTTTGAGATGGCTATACTTTGGATGCTGAAAAAGATTATTCATATTTTGTTATTTTAGGAGGGACGAGTGTGATCCCTCATTTGTCTAGATCGGATGTGTCTTTGGGTGATGGAACCTATCAAGAAGAGAGTGAAAGCGACAATTGGTACGTCGATTTTGATACAGATTTTATTCCTGATGAAGGTAAGGTTATCGCACGTATTCCTGATTATGGGACTGATTCTGATGTCATTGTCCAGTATCTTGAGACAGCGATTGGCGTTCATGAAAATGGTGGATTGTCTCTTGATTCTTTAGCGAAATTCAATGACTCATGTGACAGCACGGATACACAGTGTTATGAAACGCCTCCTTACTGCGTTTCTGATAATATTGGCAATACATCGTCTGATTGTTCACCGGAAAATATGTACAGTGTTTTGTCCGCTGCTAATTTCATTTCTTTTTCAGGTCATGGATCAACAAAGGGATTCTGGGACAACTCTAGAAAGTATCGTAAGTGGTATGTGGATCATTTTGAAAATGTAGATTTACAAACAAATCATCCTGTGGTCAACGCACTGACACCATGTGATGCAGGAACAATTTCAGATGATGACGATGAAGAAGACATGAATTTGTCTGTTGAGTTTATGCGAGCAGGAGCTTCAAATTATATATCGAAGTTAGGTTCAGAAGGTGTTTGTAACATGATGCTTAATCTGTTTCCTGACAGTTATTTGGAATTGGAATACACGATAGGAAGTGCCTTTTTTGATTCTATTAGGTACACATTGATTGAAGATTCTGCATATGGAAGTCCGTCCACCAATTATGTGCAATCCGGTTATTTATTGCTTTACGGAGATCCGACGCTGTTATTGAAATAGATTCCCAATAGAAGGTTCTGATTATTTTCGCGGTTGGACTTTTCCTTGCTCCCGGCTAAATTTTTTGATAGTCTGGGGCTATCTTTATGTCATCACGGTTTTCACAATTTGAGGACAGGTTGTACGACCGATTTGGACCGGTGGGTGGTGCCGTTACCTCGTTTTTGCTTGAGGTTATTCAAATCGTCCTTATCTCAAGCGCGATCATCATCCCGATTCGCTACTTCCTGATTCAGCCGTTTTATGTGAAAGGGGCGAGCATGGAACCTAACTTCTATGACCACGAGTACCTTATTATCGATGAGTTAACCTATCGATTTCGTGATCCGTTTCGTGGAGAGATTGTCGTGTTCAAGTATCCTCGCGACCCCAGTCAGTATTTCATCAAGCGTGTGATCGGGTTGCCAGGGGAGACGGTCGAAGTTACAGGGGGGAACGTCATCATTTATAACACCGAGCATCCAAATGGAGTCGTCGTTGAAGAAGATTATTTAGACGAATCTACGACCGGCAAAGTACGCGTGACACTCGGGGAGGATGAGTACTATGTCTTCGGAGACAATCGTGATTCGTCCCTGGACTCTCGCAGCTTCGGTCCCATTACGCGTGATGATGTCATTGGGCGCGTGTGGGTCCGTGGTCTCCCCGTCTCTCGCATTGGAACATTTGACCTTCCCACTTACAATTTCTAATCGATCCCTATGCCATTCAAGAAAAAGACAGCAACGCAGAAGGAGCCGGCTCCGAAAAAAGTTTTGAAAGAGGAGCCTAAAAAAGATCTCGACGAGGAGGGCGAGGGAAAATCTGGAAAGACATTCGAACTTCTCCGTGGATTTCGAGATATCTTGCCGGAAGACCAGGGGAGATGGAATCTCGTGCGCGACACGATTCGTTCGATTGCTGAATCCTACAGTTTCGACCGCATCGATCTTCCTATTTTGGAACGATCTGATTTGTTCCAACGCACCATCGGGAAGGGGACAGATATCGTCGAAAAAGAGATGTACACGTTTACCGATCCTTCGAATCGTTCTGTCGCGTTGCGTCCAGAGGCGACCGCAAGTGCCGCGCGTGCCTATATCAGCCATGGCATGCTCGACCGTCCGCAGCCCGTCAAAATGTGGTATCTCGGACCCATGTTTCGCCACGACCGTCCGCAGGCAGGACGTTACCGTCAGTTTTATCAGGCGGGGTTCGAGAGTTTTGGGGTGGATGAGGCGATTGTTGATGCGCAACTCATTGTCATCGGTCATCAAATTTTTAAGCAGCTTGGTTTGAATGTGAAGGTTGAGATCAATTCCATTGGAACGACTGAATGTCGTGCGGCCTATTTGACTGAGCTTGTTGCCTACTTCCGCACGCACCGGAGCAAACTGTCAGAAGATGATAAGCGTCGTTTGCAAAAAAATCCTTTGCGCATTCTCGACAGTAAAGAAGAAGTGACACGGGAGCTCCTCCAGGGTGCCCCTCAGATCCTGGATTGGCTCGACGAGAAGAGCAAGGAGCACTTCATGAAAGTGTTGGAGTTTTTGGAGGAGGTGGAAGTCCCCTACGTACTCAATCCCTACTTGGTACGAGGACTCGACTACTACACACACAGCGTCTTTGAGTTTGTTCTTGCGGATGATACAGGTGAGGGTTCTCAGAGCGCGTTGGGTGGCGGCGGGCGATACGATGGTCTTGTCGAGCTCCTTGGTGGACGACCGACACCAGCGTGTGGATTTGCGTTAGGGATCGAACGTATTGTGCGAGCCCTTGAGACGAAGGGGGTGAATCCTCCCGAGCGGCCACCGGTTCGCGTGTTCTTTGCTCAGCTCGGAGATGCATCTCGTCGCGTTGGATTGAAACTGTTTGAAGAGTTCCGCCAAGCGGGAATTCCCATTTCTGAGGCATTTGGAAAAAATGCGCTCAAAGGACAGCTTGAGGTGGCAAATAAACTTGGTGTCGAGCTCACCCTCATCTTGGGACAGAAAGAAGTGCTTGATGGGACCATCATCATTCGGGATATGGAGTCAGGAGCCCAGGAAATTGTCGATGTAAAGAAGGTTGTGGGACTTGTGAAAAAGAAGATGAATATTCTAGATTCTTAAGGAGCTTGACAAAACACCATATTTTTCGCACAATCCCATCGCATTAATTCTTCGAAATAGAAAGGAAACCCTGTGGTTAACGTAAAACGTAAAAAAGCTGAGAGTTTTGAAAGCCTCTATCGACGCTTCTCAAGGCGCGTTCAACAAAGTGGAAGCATGCTTCAAGTAAGGAAGACGCGTTTCCACAAGGACGAGCCGAACAAGACGAAGGTCAAGAAGAGTGCGCTTCGACGTCTGGTGTCCAAAGCCCGACGAGAATACCTCATCCGTATCGGACAACTCGACGAGACGGTCCGCCCTCAGGGTGGTCCTCGTCGCTAAATTCACGATATGTCTCTGGCAGAGAAGATTACTGAAAACATGAAGGCTGCCATGAAAGCCAAAGACAGCGCAACGCTTTCCACGTTGCGTTTGTTGCTTTCTGCGTTGAAGAATAAAAAGATCGACGTCCAACACGAACTCTCAGATGCCGAGGTGATGGACGTAGTGAAGTCACAAGTGAAGCAACTCAAAGATTCGATTGAAGCATTCAAGACAGGTGGGCGTGAGGATTTGGAGGTGAGTACGCAGATAGAGGTCACGGTGCTTGAGCAGTATCTTCCCGCGCAGATGAGTGACGAAGAACTCGCTCAAGTGGTTAAAGAAGCCGTTGAGAAGAGTGGAGCCACCAGCCGCGCCGATATGGGGAAGGTGATGGGTGCAGCTATGGCCGCGGTCGCAGGACGCGCCGATGGATCACGAGTCAAAGAAATCGTCGGAACACTTTTGTCTGCATTTGTTCCCGTGCTGGTTGGTCTAGGGCTTTTTACGATGGATGCTAACGCCGCCGTTCCTCTTATCGAGACTTTTTCAAGCGGGCCGGCGTATGCTGAATTCCTATTGCGTATTACTCGTGTGCTCATGTTGTGGCTGGGAATCATCGCTGTCACAATGATCCTGAACGGGGGATTTCAGTATATGGTTGCATCCTACCGTGATAAGGAGCACGAAGAAGCCTGGGGCAAAATTACAATCGGTGTGTTTTCTACCTTGATTGTTGCTGGTCTTTTCGCCTTCTGTACGATTGCACTTCAAATGGTTGTTTAAAAGATAAACAAAGAACGGGTTCAGTGCCCGTTCTTTTATTTTGTCCACATCTTTTCGACGACCATTGAATACAAATGCGGTACAATAGAAGCACGCTGAGGCGTTGAACATGTACCGACCTCACGATCATCCATTTCCATTCTCTGTACGCACGCTCATTCTTGTGATCGTAGCGTTTTGTGTTTTCGGATTGTTCGTTGTTGCTGCACCGGCTCTAGCACAGGAGACCGCATTTGAGCAGTTTGCGGATGCCTCGACACTCCCTCAGGATTCCATCGCCATTATCATCGCTCGTGTGATTCGCGTGGCGCTGACCTTGGTGGGGATCATCTTCGTCTGTGTCATTATCTACGCCGGGTTCCTCTATTTATTGGCGCGTGGAGAACCAGAACCGATCAAGAAGGCGAAGAAGATTTTTCAGCAGTCCATCATCGGGCTTATTCTTATTTTTTCCGCATACTCGATTGCGACCTTTATCTTAAACCGATTGTTAGATGCGGCTTTTACTGGAACCTCAGCCGCGATTGCCGATGCCTACTCCGAACCGCTTTCCGGTTCGCTTGGTGGAGGGATCCTGGACGATCACTATCCTGAGCGCAACGCGGTCGACATTCCACGCAACACACGTATTTTTATCAGCTTCAAGGAAGCCATCAATCCCGCCTCCATTGTTTCAGGATATGACGAGAACCCAGACTCGACCGATCTCAACACGGACTCCGTGGTGATTTATCCGACGGCCGATGGTCCTGGTGCGGCTCTTGCGTCAGACGCGGTCGTCGTGACCTATGATGAGGATTTCGAGATTTTCGTATTCGATCCCGTGGAATACCTCGGGAGTTCAGAGGAAGACACAAACTACACCGTGACGCTGACAACAGAGATCGAGACCGATACGGGATCCGCCGCATTTTCTGGAGCATACGCCAGTGGCTACTCCTGGACATTTGAAGTGTCCACAGAGATCGATCTTACGCCCCCCTATGTGACAAGCGTTGTTCCTGCTTCGGGGGCAGATGAGCCCCGTAACGTGACCGTTGAGATCAATTTCAGCGAGGCGATGGATCCAGTCGCGACGACAGGTTCCTATATCGCGAGCGAAGAGAGTTTCTTTACGAATATTCAAGTACTTGATTCAACCCTTGCGAACGTTGAGGGAACCTTTGAGATTAGCAACGGGTATCGGACGATTAGTTTCACCACCACAGATGTCTGCGGAGAGGATCCATGCGGGGATACCATTTACTGTCTCCCAACCAATCAAGCGATCTCCGCGATTGCCAAGGCTGCCACGCTCAATGAAGATGAGATTCCTCAGGCTGAGCCAACAGGATATACCTTTGATGGAGTCGTGGATGCGGCGTCGAACTCGCTAGGTGACAGCAGCGGTAACTCGTGTGGATCTGAAACCGATACCATCACATGTGAAGATGGCTCGGAAACAAGCGACTATGAGTGGAGCTTTACGACCAATGATGAAATCGAGGACACCGTTCCACGGATTATCAAAGGTGGACTAGATCCAGAGGTTCAAGAAGATGAGATCAGCACAAGTGCTGATGTGGAAGTGACATTCAATATCTATTTGAAGTCTTCGACGGTAAAAACTAATAGTGTATCGCTCTGGCCGGATCCGTATTACGAGTTTTGGTTCGCGATTCGAAAGGAAAACGATGATGAGAAACGAACGACCGTCCTCATCGAACATCCATCCTTGGTAAGTACGGCCGAGGGAGGATGGGAATACTGGCCAGTGCTCACCAACGACATCAAGAGCGCGTATCAGATTTGTATGTACCCAGCGATTGGTCCTGGAGCCAACTGTGTGGAAGGACGCGATGAAGATCGTCCCTACTGTTGCAACGGAATCGCCTCGGGTCAGGCCTGCCAGACCGAAACACAAGAGGATGAGGCAGAAGACGAAACACTCCCTGATAACACCGAGACCGAACTATAAGAACAGGATCAAGTACTACAGGGAAAAAATTTCTTGCTGGCAAAGCCGGGCCAATAAATTTTTTCCCTGTAGTACTTACCCCAAGCGCACATTCCCCTTTTTCTCAGCCACTTCAGTGGCGTTTCGTAACAAATGGGGTCAGGTCGGGACATGGGACTTCTTCCTTAAAGTCCCATGTCCCGACCTGACCCCAGTCCGTATGAGACGATCGCGATCGACATTTCTAGGCGTATTGCTTGCACTGATCCTCAGTGTCGGGATTTTTGTCGCCGCGCCGGCGTTCGCGCAGGAAGTGGATCTTGAGTCATTTGCGGAAACAGCAGGATTCTCTACCACCGCATCCATTACCGTCATCATCGCACGGCTCATCCGTACGGCGATTAGCCTTGTTGGGATCGTGGCGGTTGTGTTCATCGTGTACGGAGGATTTGTTTACATGACGGCGGGGGGAGATCCAGCGCGTCTGAAAAAGGCTAAGGGCATCATCACCAACGCAATCATTGGTTTGCTTCTTGTGTTCGCGAGCTTTGCGATCGTGTCGTTTGTGCTTGGAGCCCTTGTCACCGCGACCGGTGGAGACATCAGTGTAAGCGGTGACGGTGATGGACCCTATACAGATGGCGGGGGAGGTTCTGTGTTTTATCTGAGTTCCGTGAATACCGAGTGCGCCGATGCGTTGCAAAATTTGCAGCTGCAATTTGTTTTCTCGAAAAATGTTGATTCTGACACCGTGGAGGAGGGGTTCGTGATTGAAGATGCAACCGACACGGAAGTAGAGGGAACATTCAACACATCGGGTCGCACCGTCACATTCACTCCTTCACAAACCTGCGACAGTCCATACGAAGATGAATTCTGTTTTGACGCGCTTTCGAGCTACACGATCGACGTCGATTCGACCGTCATTGAATCATCGAGTGGTTCATCGCTCACCTGTACCACGACCTATCCATGCACGTTTAGCTTCACCACAGGGTCTGAGGTGGACATCGACGATCCTACGGTGAGTATGGATACCCCCGAGGATGGGGAGAGTTTGTATGCAGGATCGATTGAGCTGTTGCAGGCGTTGACCGCAGATGATAGCGGTGTGTCGACCGTAGACTTTTATGTGATCGATGACGATGAGGCGATTTACTCCTCGGGCGTTGATTATTCCAGCGCGGGAACGCTCACAGGCGGAGATGTCGAAAATGCCTTTTTCACGGATACAGCGCAAGAGTGGGATACCGAGGGGTATACAACCAACGAAGAGTACGACATTTGGGCCAAGGGGTATGACTGTGCTGGCAATACAGACACGGCTTCCCGTGTGAGTATTGTTTTGCGCGCAGCAAACTGTAACAACGAAGTCCAAGACGTAGATCTAGGTGAAACAGGGACCTGCGAGGACGGAGAGGATTGTGATTGTGGTGGAGATTCGAGCAGTGCCTATTATTGCGGTGCCTGCGACGGAGATGCCTGTACCAAAAATTCCGAGTGCTCCAGCGGTCAGTGTGTGGATGGACAATGTGTGACAACTCCAAAGATTGAAGGCGTCTCGCCAGGAGACGGGGCGGTCGGAAATCTCATCACCATTTCGGGAGAGGGTTTCGGTGATGACGAAGGCTCTCTCACGTTTTTAGGGACTGAATCTGGCGATGAAGTTGAAGTCAGTGCCTATGAATGTAACGAGGAAGTCCAGTGGTCGGATGACGAGATCATCATTCAGATTCCCGAGAATGCCATAGATGGACCTATTTCCGTCACAACGTCTGACGATGAAACTGAGCGCACCGATGATGACTATGGCCCTTCGATTGTTGACTTTGACGTGAACGCCATTGCACGGCCAGGAATTTGTTTGCTCGATCCAAGTACAGACGATTATGGAAGTTCCATTGATGTGTACGGAAACAGTTTTGGCGAGACCCAAGGATCGTCGACATTCTATTTTACAAACTATGAGGCTTCCTCCTATGTGTCCTGGTCTGATGAACAATTGGATGTCGTGGTGCCAAACGTAAATTCTGGCGCGTATCGCGGCCAGGTGTTCACGGGAGATTACGTCTGTATCTCGACGGACGGCGAGTCAACAGGCGATACCTGTTCTGACGACAACGATTGCGATACGGATGCCGGCGAGAGCTGTGCAACATTGTGGTGTTCCGAGACGCTCGACTATTGTGAAACTGATGACGATTGTGGAGATGAGGAGGGAAGTTGTGAATCGATTCGGGTTGGATCCAATGAGGTCTCCTTTACGGTGGCGGACGTCTCGAGCGAATCAACGCCGATTATTTCTTCTATCGACTCAGGTTGGAAAGCTTGTTCAGATGATAATGTTCACTGTGGAGATGATGAAGATTGTGGTGATGTTGCAACCTGTGACGATGCTGCAAATTGGGGTCCTCCAGGTCAGTACGTCACGATTTACGGAACGGGATTTGGAACAACCACGGGTTCGATATTTTTTGAAAATGAATCTCTTGGATATACCGCCCTGGGCGACACAGATTTTCCGGACGCCTGCGGCGATGATTTTTGGCATGACACCTACGTGACCGTGAAGGTGCCGGAGATCTACCAAACGGAAAGTCTTGATGCGATTGAGGCAATCACACATGCCCTTACGCTCGAGCGTGCGGACGGTGTTGATTCTGCCGCCGAGGACTTCGTTGTGTTGGATGACACCCCGGGGCCAGCGATTTGTGATGTTGAGCCTTCGACAGGTCCCGTAGATACAGAAGTCATTTTATATGGAGAAAATTTTGGTTCAGATGAGGGACATGTAACGTTCTACAGCCTGCAGGACGCGGATTATTCGCAGTGGGAAAACGTTGAGATTTCAACAGTTATTGTGCCGGATGACGCTGCGACGGGACCTATCTACGTGGAAGAAGCAGAAAATGGCTACTCGTCCAATTCGATCACATTCACCGTCGGTGATTGTCGGGAGGAAGCGGATTTGTGTGATGCCGAGGAAGGAACGATCTGTTGTTCGGATGGTTCGTGTTCTCTCGATTGCGGAGAGAGAGACGAAGTTGAAGCGCATTACGCGTTCATGATCACGACAGGCATTACGCCAAATACCCCGCAGGTTGTTGTATCTTGTACAGAGTCAGGCGCTTCACCAACACCTTGGGAAGGTTGGAGCCAACCGGAAGATATTTGTGTGACGGCGAGTGTAGAGGCAGAGTTCAACATGACTATGGATCGGTCTACGATCACAACATCAAGCGTGATTGTTCGGAAATGTACAGCGAAGTTTACAGCGACGGAAGAAGCGGCAGAGGAAACGATCTGTTCTTTTTCAGGCACGTCTTGTGATGATGATCAGGACTGCACACAGGAAGATGAAGAATGTTTGGCTCCGATTGAAGGGGAGTGTAAGAATTGGGTTGTCGTCTCTGGATCTGTTAAAGCTGATGAAACTGGATTTGCTTGGACACCGACCTCCGGAAGTTTTGAAACGAGTACTCTGTATCGCGTGACGCTTGAAGGTGAGAATCAGATTGCGAGCGAAGACGGAGGATACCTTGAAAAAGATTACGAGTGGGAGTTTACGACAAGTTCCTCGAATGCTCTATGCGAAGTCGGAGACGTGAATGTACGCCCAAGCGAATATACGGAAACAGAACAAACAGACGTCGACTATTCAGCACAACTTATCGCGGCGAACGATATGTGCGTGGCCGTGAGTTGTACTGGATACGTTGTCGGTTGGGATTCCGATTTTGATGGAGCGACCATTGCTACAAGCGAGCCGGGAGTTGGGATCTGTACAAACGTGGTTGAGGCACAGGACGAAACACCTGTCAGTGATCCAGCACTTATCACAGCGACGGTTACGAATGCGGAAAATGATCCATCAGACGAGGGTGAACTTACCATCAATTTCCTCGACCCAGAGATCGAAGATTATTTTCCACAATGTTCAACCGCCTGCGTGAACGCCCTGCCATGGGGAGAGTTCAATACCGTCATGTCCACAGCCAATGACTGGACAGGGAGTGTCACGCTGTATGAATGTTTGAACTCGTTGTGTGAGACATCGGGTTTGGATGAAGTTGATTTTGTTGATTCCATCAGTTATAGCCCAACCTCGCAGAAGTTTTATATTGACTTTGAAGATGCAGAGACGATGGACGCCAATACCTGGTATCGCGTGGTCGTGGATGGAGAAACAGTTCTCTCCTATACCGGCGTGGCATTGTCAGAGTCCGGTTCCAACTACGGAAGTGATGAGAATCGGTATTTTGAAGATGATTTTTCTTGGGTCTTTAAGACCAAAGATGACGCGGTAAGCTGCGCGATTGATTCCGTCACCCTAGACCCAGAACTCGCGACCATGACGTATATCGGGGAGCGAGCGGAATTTGACGCAACCGGACAGGGGGCGCCGGATGATTGTTCTGCGGCCGGTCAGACACTTCAGTCTGGCTCGTATGATTGGGAAGCATGGACCGCGACAGATTCACCTAATAATGTGGGAGGCACGTCTGGAAGTGAATCTGCGCAAGACGAGATCGTGGCCTACATGATTTTGGATGGTGCCATTGAGCTCACAAGTTCTATTCCTGCTTATTGTACGGCGGCGTGTCTGAATGCGGGTGCTCCTGTGACAACGGCGGAAGGCGTTTGCGGAAATGGGGACATTGAGGACTCAGAAGAGTGTGATGACGGGGGAGTGGAGGATGATGATGGCTGTTCGAGTGTTTGTTTGAAGGAAGGAAACACCCAATGTCCAGCAACGTGTGATGACTCAGGCGCGTTGTGTACCAATGATGCTTCTTGTGAGGAATCTTGCGAGAGCGCTGCGTGTAGCTCGGCGAGCGATGTCGATGAGGCTTGTACCCTTGATGCCGATTGCGACAGTGGATCTTGTTCGGATGAAGGGGCTTGTGAAGACTACGAGGATGCAGAAAGTTCCTGCACAAACAATGGGGCATGTGACTCGGGTTCGTGTGTCGGTTCCTGCTCAATCTCAGGTGATGCCTGTTCCGGGGCGGATGTAGATTGTCCGTATGCCTCTGGCGGCAGCTGTGAACTTTCCGGTTCCGGATGCTGTGGAGACGGTTCGATTGATGATGGAGAGAGTTGTGATGACAGTAATCTGACCAGTGGGGACGGCTGTTCGTCGATCTGTTTGAATGAAGGATCTCGATCTGTTGGTGCCACGTGTGGAGATGGCGTCCAGGACTGGGCGGCCAACACGGGTGGCGAGGATTGTGATGATGGAAACAGAGCATCGAATGATGCATGTTCTAGCAACTGTTTGTTGGAAGGATCTACTTCCGAGGAGGATGTGTATGCGGTCTGTGGAGATGGAACCGTTGATGATGGGGAAGATTGTGATCCAGGAGACTGGGAAGCTGAAGGGGACGGTTGTTCCTCAAGCTGTTTGTATGAAGGAACCAGTACCTGTCCGACGAGCATTTCAACAAATTGCTGTGGAAATGGTGGCGCTCCTGAAACGGGCGAGGAGTGCGATGGCGATGAAGGATGTTCCAGCAGATGTCTTTGGGCAGGTTCGTCCTACTCCTATTCAAGCCCGTCGTTTTGTGGTGACGGTACGAAAGGAACTGGCGAGGAGTGCGATGCGGTTTGTACGGATTGTTTTTCCGTCGGCGACTACGGTGTCTCACAAATTGCTACCGGGGCACCAGAAGAAGTGAATGAGTCAACGGGATACGCCATTTCGACTGTGTCAGTAACCGTGGATGGGGATGTAACCGGAGAAGCCACGGTTCGTTTGCAGTGTTCTTGTACAACAGATGCTTCGTGCGGAGAGATAGGTCTTGGATGTGGAGATAGTAATTGTTGTTATAAGCGGCCGACGCTTGTGGAGGGTCAGGTGTATCCAGTAGAAAATTCAGGAGATCTCGAAGCCGGAGAAGAAGGCTATTGTCGCAACACGGCCATCTGGCTTGAGTTTTCGCAGATGATGGATGAAGCAACATTCGATCAGACATTGGACGATGATGGGGATGGCGTTGACGAGACGACGGACGGCGACGGGATCATTCAGCAAAATGAATTTGCGGCGAACCTGTATCTTGATCTTGTCTCAGTTGATTCCGACGGCGACGGGGACCAGGATGACATCGACGAAATAGGAGATTGTCCAACGGGCTATGATGGGGCGGTTTCGAGTGCGTCGGAAAGCGTTGGAGTGCGATTCTGGCATTGGATCAAGTCGTTGGTGCTTGGGGTATTCGGTCGCGAGGCAAGTGCTAGCGATACGTTTGGCTGTCATGTGCCGGTTACGTATGAGCTCTTAGAAATCGTGGATCCGGATGATGGCAGTATTAGCATGCGCGCGTATCTGCGATACAGCTCGCTCTTGGAGGAAAACGCTGTGTATCGATTGTTCGTGATCGGAGATCATTTTGCCTCAGATAGCGAAAAAGAGGGAGTCCTCAGCGAGAACGGGGTGACCTTGTGTATTGATGACGACTGCGAGGACGAATACTTCCGCCAGGAGTTTGAAATTGGAGAGGATATTTGTGACCTTGATCGGGTCGTTGTGGAAGATATGGGGGATGTGGATGCGACAAAATATGAAGACCTAAGCATTCAGTACTTTAGTTCCACAGGGGAGGAGCATGCCTTTACCGCAACACCTCAGACCTATCGAACAAGCTCGGGTTATGAGGAGATTTCTCCGCTCACAGATCTGTACGAGTGGGAATGGGCATGGACGTCTTCAGAGACCGATGCGGCCGAAGGGGATGTTGTAGCCGCGAGCACAGAAGATCCAGAAGACACAACACGTAATTATACCGCTACAGGATATACGGGGCGTGAACAGGTTCTCTCGTCTGCGAAGATTACGGTGGACAAGCTATTTGAAACATCAACCGTGGGGATATCGATGACAGGTAAGCTTGAGGTCACCGCTCTCGTATGTGAGAATCCATGGCCAGCTCTTGCGTCCACGACGCTTGACTTCCCCTATCTTGAGGATGTCCTCCCAAGCAATTTCTCTTTCTACTACTGCCGTGACGCCGGTGACACAGGGACCACGGATGACCTACCTGGACTCGAGGATCCGATCGATGTGACGTCGCTCTCCTCGTCGGGAATCATTCAGGAGCTCATCTTTAAGGTGGAAGATTCCAGCGATGCGATTGGTGTGCGCGTGCTCCCAAACGCCATTGATACGGATGGAGACGGGACATATGATAAGACCTATTTTTCGCCGTCGGCATGGGTAGAGGAACAGGAGTTCACGGGCTCGTTTACCGCAACAGAACTTGATGGATATCCAGCCGTTGAAGCCGGGAATACCCTCTATGCCGCGGCGGCGAATGTGAACGGAACGACCATCTATCCAAACATCTACATTGTTTCCTACAACGATAACGCCAGTGAAGACGCCCAGGAGATCTTTGATCAACTGTTGGAGAACTGGCGGTTTAACGGAAATACGGACGATGTAACGGATATCAATCTTTGTCAGAACCATGCGACGGCAAGTTACATTACAACAAATGACGGAGAGTACGTGGAATGCGTGTGGGATGGGGATTGTTTCGAAACCTGTGAAGAGAGTGTTTGCTCTGTGACTGGTGGAACCTGTACCGACGATGCGGATTGTCTCAGTCTTTGTGACGCGGAGAAAGAAAAATTAACCCGTGACATGACACGACTCCTGGACGTGGTGGATATGGCCACGACGATTGATACGTTTGGAGAGTCAAACGGCCATTGCGAAGTCACAAAAGGACAATCGTGTGAAGCAGATAATGAGTGTCCAGGGTCCGAGGCGTGTGTCTCGGGATTTCCTGAAGTGCAGTCTGGTACGTTCGTGCCTGCGCTTTCAAACTCGATCTGGAGCTCATGGAGTGCTTCCCTGGGAAATGATTTAGGCTCAGCGCTCCCAACAGATCCAATCAACGAATTTTATAACTGTTCAGAGGAACTTGGGTACGACGCAGCTTCCTGCTGGAATGGAGAAGAGGGAACGTTTATCTGTCCGGAGAATTCTCATTTATATGGTTACCAGAGCGTCGGTGGTGAAGACTACGTATTGTACGCGGTGCTCGAGTCAGACGGTGGGGACTACACCTGGGCGTATGACTTAGATGCAGGATTGTCCGATGAAGTCACGGTCTACGCTGAATACCCTACCGACTACTCGCCAAGTTTCGTGATGGACGGGTTCTCAGCGACTCCTGTCTTCTGCGACGGAAGCACCTGGGGAGATTCTGCGTTGTGCGGAGACGGAACACAGGGAGCCGCTGAGACATGCGAAATTGGAGATACAACGACCGGGGTGACCTGTACGGTGTGTGTGAACTCGAACGATGATACGTATGATGGGGTTGAAGGATGCGCAAGCGATTCTGAGTGTGGAACGGGTGGAACATGTAGTACTGGGACGAGTTCCTACGCGTGTGCGATTAATTCATCGAATCAGTGTTATTGGGATACATTGACGACCTCGGCCTGTGTAGCGTATTCATGTGGCAACGGCGTGGTTGAGACAGGGGAAACCTGTGACGACGGTTCACTCAACGGCACCTATGGCCACTGCGATGATCTTTGTGGAGCCGGTGATGCCATTTATTGCGGAGACGGTTACTTGGCGGCAAGCGAACAGTGTGACTGTGGAACCACATCGACATATACATCGGCGATTGCAGATTCGTCGAGCTGGGCAACCATTGGTCCTGATAGAACGGGAACAACCGCTTCTCCATGGTGTGCCGTCTCAAATGGTCAGTACGACGTTGATGGGAATAACTGCGCCTACAATTGTACAGTGCCGGGTCTTTCGTGTGGAGATGGTCGCGTGAACGGATCAGAGGAGTGTGATGGCGATTACGAAGATTGGGAAGGGGCGTTATGTTCGGATGGTCTTACAACGTGTACCTCGGATTCTGACTGCGACTCGGGTACCTGCGGGGCTACGGGGTATGAGGCGGCTGGGAATGGACCAATTTGTGTAGGAGGATCTGATGAAGGGAAGACGTGTGACAGCGGCTGTACGGATGGAACTTGCTCGACGAACACATATGATTTGTATCGTTACCGAATATGTGAGTCGGATTGTTCTTGGCCAGCGGCTTGGACCGGTCCTGTTGGTGGCGATCAGCAATGTGGAAATGGGACTGTTGAAGGGGATGAGGAATGCGACGACGGAAATTCGTCGAACAATGACGAGTGTTTGAACACCTGCGTCGAGAATATTTGTGGGGATGATTACGTGAACGTGGGAGTAGAGTCCTGTGATGACGGTTCTGCGAATGGAGCGGTTTGTTCAGCTGACTACGAAGATACCTGTAATTATTGCAACACGTCTTGTCAGTACAAGACGGCCTCGGGTGGATACTGTGGCGACGGAGAGGTGGATACGGGTGAGGTGTGCGATGGGGGGTATGCAACAACGCTCACGTATTACGATTCCACCGAAGGCGTCTACCAGAGCTGCGAAACGTACGATGCGAAGACGACCGACCCCGATGACTCCTCGATTGAGTACACCTGCCAGTGGCTGGGTGTGTGTAATGGAGGAGACGAAAACGGTGAGTATTGTACGCTAAACTATACAACGTATACGAGCAATGGAACTGTATCTGCTCTCATAGTAGGCGCAGATACAAACTACTGTACCTATGGGGAATGTATTGCGCCTATCTGTGCCGATGACTGTGGTTCATCGTGTCCAGTTAATTACGAAACAACAGGACTCTTAGTTCAAAGTGAAGCCTCGGGAGCACAGACAAGCGATTCCATCGAGCTCTACAGTTATCTCAATAATGAAGGAGACTCGCCTGATAACGGGGTGCTGTATCTTCCTGCCTGTAATGTAGCGACGTCCATTACGGCGGATATCGATGATGACAACATTACTCCTCCGGACGTGGATATTGTATTTGTAACAGATTTGACTGGAAGTATGAACGAAACATTGGATGGTTCCAGAAAAATTGATTTAGCGGTTAATTCAACCATAGATGCGATTGAAGAGTTATTTGATGCTTATAGCTCAACAAGTAGCACGTTACAGATCGGATTAGTTTCTTATACAGATGACTATGGTTCATCTGCATTCTGTAATGCAGCATCTGCAGAAACTGATGGAGCTTACGCGGATTCATTATTGGTTGGGGATTCCTCAGAGGCTTCGCTTGTGAGTTATATTGAGAGTTACTCGACTTGTGTGACAGCAACCGGAGGCGCAACACCAACATACAATGGTATTGAGGAAGCAGTGAATCTTCTCTCTGCATCTTCAGCTGAGGTGAAAATTATCGTTGTATTGACTGATGGTGATTATGACTGGATCGATTCGGCAGATGCCTCCGGAGGCTGGACATCATCGGAAGCGTGTAGTTCGTCCTACTCAAAGACGTACAATGGAAACACATATACAGAGAAACCAGCATGTGCAGCTGATATGTACGACGATTTCATGGGTAATTCTACCGTAAAGGTTCTCTTCTATACGGCGGCGATTACATCTGACCCGGATTATCAGGGGTATACTGCTCATATTTCAAGTAATGATTGCGAATGGGCAAGTTCAAGTTCTGCATCGGACGCGAGCGACTGTTCAGGTAATTATGCGTTTTATGCTGAGAGTGAAGACGATATCAAGACAATGTACGAGCAGATAGTAGATTCCATTTTGGGAACCAATGTGACGTTTACAGCCACCAATGACGCTGGAGATACAACAACGACAACAGGGGAAGTGCAAGCGGGGTCTGATGTTGAACTTCCATTCCCAGAGGGGTTTGTGTGCCAGAGCACCGAGCAGACCATTCCGGTTCGAAACGTCTTCTACGGAAGTGGATCCATCTTATTTAGTGACTTCACCATGACCTACTGTCCGTACGAGTAATATGGATTTGAATGATTATTCAGAAAAGAAGTCTCTTCCATGGAAGCCTATCGCCCTCATCGCGGGCGGTGTGATTCTTCTGATCGTGGTGGTGTTCGTCGTCGTCCGACTTATCCAGAACGCTCGACAGGAAGAGGTGCTCGTCCAAAACGGGGGAACAGATGAACTTACTGCGTGTGAAACAGCCGCGAATCCAGATGGGTGTCGTGAGGGACTTGTTGAAGACCTTGCTGCCTCGGAAGGATCAGAGGAACTGTGTGAACTTCTCGAAGCGCAAGAAGATCAGGATAATTGCTACTGGTCAGTGGCTCGTGCAAACCAAGACGTAAAGCCGTGTTCGTCGATTTCTGTCCCTGAGGATGCACAGCGGTGCGCGGACGGGGTGATGGAGGCACAGGCGCTTGAAGTCGCCGATCCTGCTTTGTGTGCACAGATCGGGGATGCCGCTCGCGCATCACGATGCGAGGAATCGATTGCGGGGCCTCTCACCAGTGAAAATTGCGCAGATCGTCGACCAGATGCCTGCGCGGATATTGCCCTGTTTGAAGAAGCAACTGCGACCTTGGAAGTCGAAATCTGCGAGGGGATTGTGGATGAGTCGATCCGATTGAGCTGTTATGATGCGGTAGAAGATACGCTCGCACGTGAACCGAATCAGGACGTTGATACAGATCAGGACGGACTTACGGATGAAGAAGAAGAGGTGTATGGCACAGACCCTGAGAATTCCGATACCGATGGCGATAGCTATCTCGACGGCGATGAGGTTGCCGCGGGGTATGACCCTAACGGTCCTGGGAAACTTGAGTAAAAATTTTCTTCTTCAAAGCCACTTCAGTGGCGTCTCGTCTCTAACGGGACTAAAGTCCCTGAGAAGGGAAATGAAACGATTATGTTCGATGATGAAAAAAAAGACCCCGAGGACATGTTTGAAGCCACGGATAAAGTGGCCCCTCAGGTGACCCCTCCTACCGATGTCCCTACACCTGTAGAAACCCCAGCTCCTCGAGTCCCGCTTGCACCAAGTCCCACGCCAAGCGTCGAGGAACGTATTGCAACGGTCTCAGAAAAGCAGAGTGGATTTCCGTGGAAGGTGATCTTGCTCATTCTTGGAATCGTGGTCGTGATCGGTGCAGCGTTCTTTCTCTCGATGAAAATTTTGGGCTCGCGCACATCCGTGACTCCGGAACCTCCGACAGAAGAAGAGGTAGAAGAGGTGGATGAGGTGGCAGAGGTAGATGAGGAAGTCGAAGAAGAAGTGGTGGAGGAAGAAGAACCGGTATCGAGAAAGGACACAGACAAAGATGGGCTTACCGATGAAGAGGAGGCTGAGTATGGAACCAGTGCACGCGCGGCGGACACAGATTCAGATGGATTATTTGATCCAGAGGAAATTCGCACCTGGGAGACAGATCCGCTCAATCCTGATACGGACGGGGATGGATATTTGGATGGAGAGGAAGTCGACGGAGGATACAATCCAAACGGGGAAGGGTTACTTCGAGAGCCCCCGACGGAATCGAGCTAAGAATAAGGTTGTAGGCAAATAGGTTGTAGCTATATGGCGCAGACCCAGCAGACAATTGAACAACCA
>Ga0208373_1002192_pt1 | contig 22387 bp, 18 predicted proteins | sample RifOxyC2_FD_184036 | JGI IMG/M metagenome (GOLD analysis project Ga0208373, IMG submission 184036) | Soil microbial communities from Rifle, Colorado - Rifle Oxygen_injection C2 (SPAdes) | ecosystem: Environmental > Terrestrial > Deep subsurface > Rock core/Sediment | place: Rifle, Colorado... | reverse complement strand
AGCCAAACAATTTAACTTTTTTACCCGTTTTATCGATCTCGCCGGAGAAATCAATGAAATGATGCCTCACCATGTAGTTACCTTAGTGACGACCGCGCTTAATTACGCTCAAGCCAAATCAATCAATCAGTCAAAAATTTTGATTCTCGGCGTTTCTTACAAAAAAGACATCAAAGATACCCGCGAATCAGCGGCCATCAAGGTAATCGAGATGCTCCATCACAAAGGCGCTAAACTTTCGTATTTTGACCCGTATATTCCGGAGCTTGTAATTCCCCGTTCCGCCGAACTGCCGGCGCCAATTAAAATTCCGAGAGTAAATAAATTGACTTCGCAGGCCATGCAAAACCAGGATCTGATTTTAATTTTGACGAACCACAGCACGGTGGATTACGACACGGTCGCGCAGAAAGCTAAAGTCGTGGTTGACACGCGAAATGCTATTTTGAACCGCGCCTATAAAAATGTCTATCGAATTTGACAAATCTCACTCCGTTACCTAAGATAAACGATACTTAAGATAAATACTAAATTGGAGGGGTCAAATTACGTATGAATTTTTCGATTATCGGCAGTGGTTTTATTATGCCTCGCCATGCCGAAGCAATTAATGCCGTGGGCGGCAAAATCATCGACATCGTCAATACTGCGCGTGGTGAGGAAACTTGGCGAGAGGCGATTAAAAATCCGGCCACTGATTGCGTCGTAATTTTAACGCCGAATGATTTGCACTTTGATATTGCGGTGGCGGCCTCTGAGGCGGGTAAAATTGTTCTTTCAGAGAAACCGCTAACGATTAATTCCGCCCAAGCCAAAATTCTCGCTCAAAAACAGGCTATCTATACTGTCCTGCAACTCCGCTATCATCCGCAAGTTATTGAACTGCGTAAATTAATTTCACCGGTCGAAAAATACGAAATAGAAATGGACATCGCGGTTTGGCGCGACTTAGAATATTATAACAGTTGGAAAGGCCAGCCAAAACGTTCCGGAGGACTTTTATTTAATTTAGGGATTCATTATTTTGATTTGTTAATTCATTTATTCGGGGACGCCAAAAAAATCGCCACTTTTAGTCTATCAGACAAATCAGCTTCCGGAGTAATCGTCGGCATCAATTATTTATGCCGCTGGTGGCTTTCGACCGACGAGCCGCGGGAAACGCAAAGGCGCGTGTTTAAAGTTAATGGCGTAAATTATAATTTTTCCTCGCAAGATAATCTTTCTTACGAAAATTTGCACCGAACGGTTTATCAAGATTTGCTACAAGGTAAAGGCATTCTGCCAGCAGAGTCTTTAAAATCAATCCGTCTAGTCGAACAACTTTACAAAGCTTATGGCCAAAAAAGCTAATTATTGGACGCATCCGACCGTCCCGAGCACTCGGGACGCCAAAATAGGCTCTGGTACAAAAATTTGGCAACACTCCACCGTTATGGCTGGCGCGACAATTGGGCCAGCTTGCGTAATTGGACATAACTGCTTGATTTGCGGAGGCGCCAAGCTTGGCCAAGGGGTTAAAATTCAATCAAATACCGATGTCTGGGACTTGGTTACTTTGGAAAATGATGTGTTCGTCGGACCGAGCGCGGTTTTTACTAATGATCTTAGCCCTCGGGCCTGCTATCCCAAAGCAAAATTTCCGCAGTATGGAAAGTGGTTGCCGACCTTAGTCAAAACCGGCGCCACGATCGGCGCTAATGCTACAATTGTCTGCGGACATACGATTGGCTCTTGGGCGTTGATCGGCGCCGGAGCTGTGGTTACTCGCGATGTTCCAGATCATGGACTAGTCGCCGGCGTTCCGGCAAAATTAATCGGCTGGGTATGTGAGTGTGGAAATAAATTAAGTTTCACAAAAAATAATGCCAGATGCAAAGTTTGCTTACGGAAATATCAAAAAATTGGCGACAAGGTTGAAAAAATTAAGTAATTAAAACATTATTCTGTCATCCCGAGCTTGTCGAGGGATCTCTTATCTAAGCCAGTATTACGGAAATGAACTTTTTTGATTTAAAAATCCAATATAAAAAAAACAAATCTGAAATTAATCAGGCAATAAAAAAAGTTCTAGACAGCGGTGTGTTTATCGGCGGCGCGGAAGTGGAAAATTTTGAAGCTGAAGCCGCTAAATTTTGCGGCACCAAATATGCCATCGCCTTAAATTCCGGGACTGATGCATTATTACTTTCCCTTCGAGCGTTTGACATCGGCCCAGGCGACGAAGTTATCACCACACCGTTTACTTTTATCGCCACTGCTGAGGTAATCGCCGCCTGCGGCGCCCGACCGATATTTGCTGATATTGATCCAAAGACCTTTAATATTGATCCGGCTGAAATTGAAGCTAAAATCACCAAAAAAACCAAAGCAATCATTCCAGTGCATCTATTCGGTCAAATGGCCGAAATGGAAAAAATAATGACGATCGCAAAACAGCATCCTTTAAAAGTGATTGAGGACGCTTGCCAGGCGATGGGATCGAAGAACGCTGGCTCCATTGGGGATGACGGATGTTTTAGTTTTTTTCCGTCAAAAAATCTGGGAGCATTCGGTGATGGTGGTATGGTGACGACGAGTAATTCAAAACTGGCTGACCGAATCAAGCTGTTGCGTAATCACGGCTCATCACCTAAAGAAAAATATAAAAATTTGATTCTAGGAACAAACTCACGGCTGGACGCGATACAGGCAGTAATATTGAGAGTTAAATTAAAATATTTAAATGACTGGAACTTAAAGCGTTGTCAGATCGCTCAAAAATATAACGATGCGTTTCAGAACATTACCGGACTCAAATTACCAATTACCAACAATGAAACAATTGAACAATGCAACCATATATTTCACCAGTACACTATCCGCACCGCTAAACGCGACGCCTTAAAGCAATATCTCTCTGACCACGGCATCCCCACCATGTTTTACTATCCCCTGCCCTTGCATTTTCAGCCGGCTTTAAAATACTTGGGCTATAAAAAAGGCGACTTGCCGATTTCCGAAAAAGCTGCCCGCGAAGTAATCAGCTTACCAATTTATCCAGAGTTGACGGTAAAAGATCAAAACTTCATCATTTCCCATGTCCAGAAATTCTTTGAGTAACCCCGTTAGAAATGGACATCATGTTCGTTTCGGATACAATGAATAATTAATGCAATTTATGATCATAGTTTTGATTATCCTCATAAATTTCTAACCGGGTGAAAATCGCCATTATCATCGGCGCCCGACCGAATTTTATTAAGGCCGCTCCGCTCATTGACGCATTTAAAAAATATCCGCAACTGCGACCGATTATCATTCATACCGGCCAGCATTATGACTTTTTGATGTCGCAAGTTTTTTTCAAAGAATTGCAAATTCCAAAACCTAACTACTGTCTGGACATTGGTTCAGGACAGCCGGCTTGGCAAACCGGGCAAATGTTAATCAAGCTTGAAGAAATCTTTTTGAAAACTAAACCAGATTTGGTGATGGTGATTGGCGACACGACCTCCACTTTAGCCGGCGCCTTGACCACGGCAAAGTTGAATTTACCGATTGCTCATGTGGAAGCTGGCTTACGCAGTTACAACCGGCAAATGCCAGAGGAAATCAATCGGGTTTTAACTGATCATCTATCTGACTTACTCTTTTGTCCAACTTCTACCGCAGTTAAAAACCTTAAAAAAGAAGGAATTACCAAAGGCGTTTATTTAGTGGGTGATGTAATGTACGATGTTTTTTTACAGTCGCGGGCCAAAATCAAACAATCAGAAATTTTGCAGAAATTAAATTTAACGCCAAAACAATACTTACTGCTGACTATACACCGCGCTGGCACTGCTGACGATCCGAAAATTCTAAAAAATATTCTGCAAGCTATCAATAAAAGCAACATAAAAACCATTTTTCCTGTCCATCCTCGCACCAGAAAACAATTCAGCAGCGTAACAATTAAACAATTTAGCAATATTGAATTTATCGAACCAGTTGGCTATCTTGATATGCTCAGCCTTGAAACCAACGCGCGATTAATTTTAACCGATTCCGGCGGCGTCCAAAAAGAAGCATACTGGGCCCGCGTACCCTGCATAACGTTGCGCGATGAAACGGAGTGGGTGGAAACGGTTACGAGCGGGTGGAATGTGTTGGTGGGGAGTGATTCGCACAAAATTCTGTATGCCATCAAAAATTTCCGTCCTAACCGCAAATTGGTGAATTATTATGGAGACGGGCGAAGTGCCTTAAATATCATAAAAAAACTATTCAACCGAATTTATTTTGCTTAAAATGATCTATATTTTATTACCAGCTTTTAACGAAGAAGCATCACTGCATTTATTGCTGGAAAAAATTTCGAAAATAATGAATGAGCATAAATATGTTTATCAAGTTATCGTTGTAGACGATGGCAGTGCTGATAAAACAGCCGAAGTATTAAAACAATGGTCGACTAGAATGCCCATGGAAATTATTACCCACACCCTCAATCGCGGGTTGGGAGAAACGGCAAGAGACGCTTTTGAAAGAGCCGCTGCTATAACCGACAAACAAGATATAATTATCCGTCTTGATGCCGATAACACCCATGAGCCTTTTTACATCCCACAGATGATAGAGAAAATAAACAATGGCTTCGATGTGGTGATAGCGTCGCGCTTTCAACCTGGAGGAAAAATGATTGGCGTCAATTTTTATCGCGCTTTTATCAGTTATTGCGCCAACTTGATATTAAAATTATTCTTCCCGATTAAAGGCATAAAAGAATATTCTTGCGGTTTTCGCGCATACAGAGCCGGAGCCGTCCAAGCGGCAATTAAAATTTTCGGCAATAATTTTATTGACTTAAAAGGAATGGGTTTTACAGGAACAGTTGAAAAGCTGATTAAATTTCGAATGCTTGGTGCAAAAATTACCGAGATCCCGTTTATTCTTCGATATGACCAAAAAAAAAGCCCAAGCAAAATGGTTACCAGCATCACGACTTTTGGTTATTTAACATTAATCATTAAATACGTTTATCCTTGGGGCGACATCAGCAAGGGATGGCGAAAAAAAATTTCCGAATATAAAAAAAATAGAGAATAGATTATGTGCGGCATTTGCGGAATTTATCACTTTGAGGCAAACAATAAGGTTAAAATCGAAACCATAAAACACATGGCAGAGACACTCGAACATCGCGGCCCTGATGATGAGGGTTTTTATTTTGACGGAAACATCGGGCTGGGCCACAAACGATTATCTATAATTGATCTTTCACAATCGGCCCATCAACCGATGACTAATGAAATCGGCACTATTTGGCTAACCTATAATGGCGAAATCTACAACTATTTAGAATTAAAAAAAGAATTACTAAAAAAAGGCCACGTTTTCAAATCAAACTCCGATTCAGAAGTAATCATTCATCTATACGAAGAGGACGGCGAGCAGTGTTTGCAAAAATTAAACGGCATGTTTGCCTTTGCAATTTGGGATCGAAAGAAAAGAAAATTATTTGCCGCACGCGACCGGCTTGGCATCAAACCTTTTTATTACTATTATAATGACCATCTTTTCACATTTGCATCCGAAATAAAAGCATTATTAAAATGCGGAATAAATGCCTCGGCTAATCCGGCAGCCATTAACGATTACCTCGCGTTCCAATTTTGTATCGGCGAAAAAACTTTTTTTAAAGAAATAAAAAAACTATTACCCGGCCATTGTCTGACCATTCGCCATAAAAAAATAAAAATTACAAAATATTGGGATTTAAATTATCGTTTACAAACTGACTGTACTGAAAAACATTTCCAAGAAAAATTATTATACCTATTAAACGACGCACTAAAACTGCAAGTAAGAAGCGACGTGCCATTAGGTGCGCATTTAAGCGGCGGCATCGATTCCAGCACCATAGTTTGTATAGCTGCAAAACTATTAAAATCAGTCGGCCTGAAAACGTTTACCGGCGCCTTTAAAGAAGGGGCGCTATACGACGAAACAAAATATGCAAAACAAGTCGCCGATTTTAATGGGGTGAAAAATTTCGTTACTTATCCAACGCCGCGTGATTTTATTAATGATTTACCGAAATTAATCTACTTAATGGATGAGCCGGCCGCAGGGCCAGGACTATTTCCTCAGTATCAAGTAGCCAAATTAGCAGCTCGGCAGGTTAAAGTTATTCTTGGCGGCCAAGGCGGCGATGAGGTTTGGGGCGGCTATACGCGATATCTGATAGCTTATCTGGAACAAGTTTTAAAAGGAGCAATCTTAAACAAATGCGAAGAAAAAAAATTTGTCGTTGATTTTAAATCGATACTTCCCAACTTAGGAATTTTAAGAGAATATATTCCGCTATTGCAGGCTTTTTGGGCGAAAGGGATATTTGGCGAACGAGATGAAAGATACTACCGCTTAATCACCCGCATGGATGATAAAAAGAATCTCTTTACAGGTGACTTTTTAAATTCATTGCACGCTACTAGTTCGCCATTTACGGAATTTCGTGAACTTTTTAATCGCCCTGATACCCTTTCTTACATCAACAAAATGACTTACGTTGACATAAAAACGCTTTTACCGGCTTTGCTCCAAATCGAAGACCGAACCAGCATGGCGGTTTCTTTAGAATCGCGCGTCCCCTTACTTGATCATCGATTAGTTGAACTCAGCGCGCAAGTGCCTCCGACCATCAAATATAAAGGGGGCGCGAGCAAATATTTATTTAAAAAAACGGTAAAAAAATATTTGCCGAAATCAATAATCCAAAGAAAAGATAAAATCGGATTTGCCGTGCCATTGAATGAATGGTACCGGCATACTGAAGTCAAAGAGTTTGTTAGAAGTATCTTACTAGACAAAAAAGCGCGCGATCGAAGGATTTATCAACCAAAAAAAATCAGCCAGTTGTTGGAAAGCGAAGTTCCTTTCGGGCGAAGCATTTGGGGGCTACTCTGCCTCGAGCTTTGGTACAGAACGTTTATTGATTAGACTTAGCATTAATGAACAAAAAAATTTACTTGGAAAAAATTATTCAGCAAATCCCTCGCTTATTGAGTTTAGAAAACCGCGACTCATCTTCATCAACCGTAGGCTGTTTTGATCGCAGTTACTGGGCTTGGAAATTTACGGATTTTCCGAATGCTACGCTCCAACGAGGCGTCTATGTTTTAAGCGCGCTCTACACAAATGATTTCCCCCACAATATTTATTATCAAAATGATCAAATAAAAAAATGCATAAAAACAGGATGCGACTACTGGGTAAAAATACAACACGCAAACGGTTCTTTCGACCAGGCCTTTCCCAATGAACATAGCGTTGGTGCAACCGCATTCACGCTTTTATGTTTAATTAAGACTTATCTAATTTGCCAAGCGGAATTTACGCCAAGCGAGCAAAAAAAAATGCAACGATCTTTCAAGAAAGCCGCGACTTTTTTGGCCAAAAATCAGGAACAGCATGGCTTTATATCTAATCATCTCGCTGGCGTTGCTTTGGCACTACAGTTATCTAGTAAGGTACTCGCTGACAACAATTTGCACGATCGAGCGCAAGAGATTATTAACCTAATCATTAAAAGCCAGTCGCCAGAAGGCTGGTTCAAAGAATACGAGGGACCTGATCCTGGTTACGAGACTCTGGGCCTGTCTTATTTAGCCCAATATTATCAAGCCAGTGGCAACGAGCGATTACTTTCGGCACTCGAAAAAGCCCTTATCTTTTTGTCTTACTCAGTCGCACCGGATGGCAGCTGGGGCGGGCACTACGGCTCACGAAATACGGAAATTTATTATCCAGCCGGAATGGAAATTCTAAAAAATAAGATTCCGTTGGCTCAAAAAATAAGTACATGGATGTCTAACGCAATCGCTAACAACCAAACCGTCTCCATGGAAGCAATGGATGATCATAATCTGATTCCTCTTTTAGAAAATTATAGCGACGCCTTTTTAACCTCTACATCAACTTACGATAAAACAGAAATTAATTTACCATTCGAACAAGCGAATACGCAAGCATTCTTTAAGCACGCCGGGCTGGGGATTCACGGCACCTCAAGTTATTACCTAATCTGTAATGCAACCAAAGGCGGCACGCTAGCAATATTCGACAAAAAAAAACAACAATTGGTCTGGAACGACTGCGGTTATCTGGGGACAACAACGTCAAATCGCCAACTTACAACCCAAATTTCTAATCGACAAAATTTTTGTGACCCGGCCGTACCGGCCATAACTATCAAAACTCAATTCTTAACAGTACTCAATACTACGAGGATGCCAATCCAATCACTAATCTTAGGGTTGATGAGCCTGACTTTTTTTCGATCGATTTCATTTGGAAACTGGTTTAAAAAAATATTGGTCAAAAAATTGATTGTGCAAAAACGCCCAGCCGCAGTTTGGTTAACCCGCCAGATCACACTAAATGACTACGGAGTTGTCATCAATGACCAACTAACTAAGAAATCGCGGATTAAATTTACTGCCCTGACTTATGGCCAAAAATTTTCTGCCATCCACATGGGCTCGGCCAATTACTTTTCAAAAAACGACCTACTGCCGTTGGCTAAACCGACGCCAATCAATTTAGATGAGTTTAATTCCTTTAATCAAGTTACCGTAAAAACCCAGTTAAACTTTTAAATTCTATGCTCCGTGGGGCCATCTCTATTGATATTGATACTCTAGCAACCCATTTTAAGGGTTTCGGCTTACAGCGCGATGACTATACATATTTTGATTTTCAGAAAGGTATTGCAAATTTTCTAAAGTTACTCTCAGAATTCAAGTTGCCAGCCACTTTTTTTATAGTCGGAAAAGATCTACATCATGAACCGAATTGTTTAACCCTTAAGCAGGCCGTTGCAGACGGCCACGAGATCGCCAATCATTCGATGCATCATGTCCAAGGATTTCGTTATCTGACACCGGCTGGCAAACTCAAAGAAATTCAGGAAGCTGCCGCAATTATTCACGAGAAAGTCCAACGAAAAACTGTGGGTTTCCGCGCTCCAGGCTGGAATATTGATCAAGAGACGCTAAACATATTAAATTCACAAAAGTACCTATACGACTCCTCGATTTTTCCCTCATTTTTCAATCTGCCTTTGAAACTTTTGCACTATCAAGCTATGAAAGGCCGGCCTCTTGCAGACCGCACGACGCTTGGGCAGTATCGCAATATGTTTGTCTCCCCACACCCGTACCAGATCGCCAAAAATCAGGGTATTGTGGAACTCCCGATTACCGTTACACCGCTAATCCGACTTCCTTTTTTTGCGACGTTTCTTTTGAAAACCGGTTACGAGATGTTTAAAAAATCTTACCAACTTATCAAATTATGGCAACGACCAATTATTTACGAATTTCACCTGTTCGATTTTGTTGATTTTTCACTTTCAGAAATAGCTGATCAAATACCATCCCGCGGCATTAAAGGAATGTATCTACCGCAAAGCATTCATACAACATACCGAAAAAAAATAGATTTATTCCGCCATGCAATTGAATTTATGATTCGCGATTACAAATTTACGACTCTCGAAACTTTTGCGCATAATTACCTAAACGATGTATGATTCCCAGATTTAAACCATCTTTTAATTGGCAAGAAACAAAGGCCGCGATCGCTTACTGCCCTGATGCTGTCGCAAAATTTGAGCAAGCTTTTGCCGAAACTTTTGACGCCAAATATGCTTTATCATTCCCCTATGGACGCAGCGCCCTCTACGCGATCTTTAAGGCACTTAACATTGCAGATTCGGAAATTATTATTCCGGCTTATACCTGCGTCGTCGTGCCGCATGCCATTGTCATGTCCGGCAACATTCCACGATTTGTTGATATTAATTTGTTTGATTACAATCTAGATTTGACGGCAGTAGAAAAAAAAATTACGTCAAAAACTCGCGCTATCATTCCAAGTAATCTGTTTGGCTATCCAGTTAACAGCGACCAGTTAAAATCAATTGTGGGCAATCGCGATATATTGATAATTCAAGACTGCGCCCACTGTTTCGGCGCGCGCTGGAACGGCAAACTGGTCTGCAACGAAGGCGATGTCGCCATTTTCTCTTTAAATATTTCCAAATACATTTCCTCTGTTTTTGGTGGCATGCTGACGACAAATGATAAAAAAATTTACGATACAATTAAAGCCTACCGAGACCAATTTTTTAAACCGCCTTCACTCATAAAACGATCGAGGGATTACCTTTATTTACTGGCGACGTATCCGGCTTTTACCGAAACATTATACAATATCACGTCACTTTTTGATTACATGGGAGGGAACGTTATATTTGGCCATTTAACTAAATATTATGACGATGAAAAAATATCTTTACCCGAGAATTATATGGAAATGATGACGTCGATGGAAGCAAAAGTGGGCTTGGTGCAACTAAAAAAATACTTGGAAATAGAAAAAAAGAAACAATTTATTGCCCACTATTATAATGACAGTCTTCAGGGATTACCTGGCCTAATTTTACCTCCAATGGTCGAAGGCGCGACTTACTCGCATTATATATTGCGGGCTAAAAATCGAGAAAAGATAATTATGGCTGCAAAAAGAAAACACATTCAACTCGGAAAAATAATTGAGTATTCAATCCCCCACCTCGACGCATACAAAAATTATGCAGATGAAGAATTTCCTAATTCGTTAATGTGTGCAGAAGAAGCGATTAATTTGCCGATTTATCCAGATTTATTAGCTCACCGTGAAAAACAAAATTATATAATTGAATCATTAAAAAATTACGGCTGAGCTCTGGTTTGCAAATAATTTATGAAAGAAAAAATATTAATTTTGACCGGCGACGGCCTGCCTGCGCGCGCCGCATTAAACATTTATCAAAATAAATTAGCCGATAAATTTATTCTCGAGATTATTGAGGAGCATAATTTAGCTATCGATAAAATTATCGCTTTTATCGCCAAATCGTTAAAAAAAAATGGGATGTTTGCGACAATCGATATCTTGCTTGGGAAAATATATGTTTTATTTTCACAGCGCGAAATTAAAATTAAAAAAAAATACCAGCCAAACTATTTCGTACCGAACATCAACGACCCATTGGTTCGTCAACTCTTGCGAAAAAATCGCTATAAATATGCAATTACTAACGCATGCTCAATTCTAAGCCATGAAACGATTTCCGCATTTAAATGCAAAATTATTAATGTACATTGCGGCATTACACCGAGATATCGGGGTGGCGGAAACGTCTGGGCTTATTATGAAAATAATGTAGATTTAGTTGGAACAACGGTCCATTTGATTGATAAAGGCATAGACACCGGAAAAAGAATTGCTGTTAAACAAAATAATTTCTTGGAATTTGAATTTAAATTCATCGATCTCAAATCATTCGAGGAGGGGGCCCACCTTCTATGTCAGTATTTAGTCTCTGGGAAAATGTCAATCCCAGACAGCTACCGTGATCTAATTAGTGCCTATTATTCTTTTCCTGGATTATCAATTTACAAAAAAGCAAAAAAAAATTTTGCAAACGGTCGTGATAACAAAAAAATGGAATTCACATGGCAACAATCATTCAACAGTCGAAGTAAAAATAACGCAATTACGGCGCTTGATAAGCAGCATTGGTCGGACCATAAGGCTGTAAAAAAGCACGACCAATTAATATTACAGCTTATTTCAAAAAAAAGCTCTAAAATTACCAAAATTTTAGATTTAGGGTGTGGTGACGGGCGATATGCAAAACTGATTAACGATTTTGAATTTTACATTGGCTGTGATAATGTGCTTGATATTATTAAATTAGGGTATCCATGTCTGGAAATCTTGACTCCCACAGCCAACCACTCACTAAAACTAAACATTTTGAATGATAGCGTGCTTGGGAAAACTTATTATTGCCCGCAAAACGAAAAACTCTTCTTTTACGAGTCTTCCGCAAAATCTTTATTAGCATTTAAAAATATTGGGGTTGATTTAATTTTGGCAATCGGCCTGTTTCAGCACCTAGAAAATGCGCAAACCTATGCTGACGAAATTATTAAACTGGCTGGCAAAAATACATTTATTGTTATTAATACCTTAAGACAATTTTCAAAATTTGAACTTTTAATCTTGTTTATTATTTTCTTCTGGAACAAAAACAAACGAGTGTTATTGATAAATATATGGCAAAAAAATTACTTTTCCGGCATAAAAATAAATGATGAATTCCTAGCAAGACGGTATTCAAAAAAAGAATTACGCGATTTATTTCAACATTTAAAAGATCCCGAAGCTAACAAAATATATTACAACGGGATATGTAATACTAGGCTTATGGCAAGAGAAATGACTTACGCAATACAATTATGATTTTTTTTAAGCTCTACCAGCAAAAAATATTTAGCGAGATACTAAAAAAGGTATACGATTTAAAAAAAGCAGATCTACCAAACGAACTGGCAGAGCACGATATTTCCGGTTTTTATTGCTCAAAAAAATTTCTTCTTCGAAATAACTATTTTAACTTACCGTTCAATTTTTACTCAGCACTAAAATTAACTGACGATAATTTTCAAATATATTTTAGAAAACTTAACGAAATATCAAAAAAAACAAAAAAAAATGTTTCTTTAAAAATTTTTAACGACTATTGCGAAATAAATAAGCGCCACATCGCCAATAACCCTATCATCCATCTACCCAACAATTATGACGCCTTTTTTGAAAAGCTGTCAGTAAATTTAAAAAGTAACATAAAAAGATCAAAAAATAAGCTAGTGCGAGAAAAAATACAAATTATAACATCCAGCCAACACGCAGTTTTAAAAAATTTTTACAATAACATTTTTGTTGTTCAATATATCAGAAAACATTTAATGGTTTTTCAGCCTTACAATCTGCTAAGATTATTATTTAAAGCCAATATTTTACGCGTTTTTGTTGCAATTAAAGACGAGCACATATTAAGCGGAATTTTATGCATGAACGATGGCAATGTCTTACACTATAATTGGGGCGCGTCATTAAATTATAAAAATTTATCGCTTGGCACTTTATTAATTGATCATGCAATTCGCCATGCAATAGAAAATAACTATCAGTATTTTGATTTAGGTTCTACACCATTAACTGACACTAATCTATTTAATTATAAAATTCGGTGGGGAGCGCAAAACTATCCGGTGTATGAATATTATACCTTAAAATCAACTCAGAACCTTGATTTAAATAACAGTCTTTTGGCATTCAGAAAATTATATTCACACATACCAATTTGTATATTAAAAAAAACAGTGCCTAAAATAATACCCTGGCTTGTCCGGTAATTATGATTAAGTCACTTAAACTCTAAAAAAAATTATGATTGATCAAAATACAACTGCAGCAAAAATCGCAACACTTAATTACTTATATCGTAATCCGATTACGAGTTATTTGCATCGAGCAGGTCTAAGAACTACAGTAAAAATGTTTAGTTTAAAAAACGCAAAAATTATAGACCTAGGCAGCGGCCGTGGAGACATATTTAAATACTTACGGGGCTATGACATTACCGGGCTAGAAATTGACGAGAAATTGATTGCGCATGCAAGGCAAAATTTTCCCGACATCCCATTAATACTAGGAAGCATTTACGATATTCCTTTTCCAAATAATACTTTCGACGTAGCAACAGCTACAGGAACTCTGGAGCACTTAAAAAACCTACCGCAAGCTTTGCTGGAAATAAAAAGAATCCTTAAGCCCAATGGCGAGCTTATTGTCTTAATCCCGACCGAAAATTTTTTATACAAAATTGGAAGAAAATTGACTGTGGCAAAATATATAGAAAAAAAATTCAATGTCGACTATGACCTTTTATTAAAAGAAGAGCATGTAAACACCTGCAAGGAAGTACTCAAACAGTTAAGTAATTTTTTTACACTCGATAAAACAATCGGGGTTCCGTGCATACTTCCTTGCAAAAATATTAATATTTTCTTAATTGTCAGATGCAAAAAATGACATCGCCAACAACTGCTAAGATAAATGTCCAAAAATTTTGGGATCAAAATCCGTGCGGCGGCGATTGGGTTTCGTTTGAAAAAAAAATTACCTGGGCATTCAATGTTGAACCATATATTTTAAATTACCTGCGCGACGATCTATTACGCAATAAACACGTTCTGGAGATTGGCTGCGGCCAGGGGTTTCTATTGGCTTTGCTCGCAAAAAAATCTTCGAAAGCAGTCGGCCTGGACTTAAGCAACCAATCATTGCATAAAGCGCGATGCGGATTAACGGAATTACGACTACAAAATTTTGAACTAGTTCAGGGCGATGCGGAAAAGCTCCCTTTTGATAATCAATCTTTTGATACTGCCTACTCGATCGGCGTTTTGCATCATACTGCAAATACGCAAAAAAGCATTGACGAAATATACCGCGTCTTAAAAAATAACGGCACAGGAATAATTATGCTTTATCGTAAATATACGCCAAAATGGCTTGTCGTTGTGACATTAAGATATCTCGCACGTTTATTTAACTTAGTTAATTGGAAACAAAATCGCCTTATCGATACCATAAGAAAATCAGAAAAATATAATAATTCTAATGTCGGTACGGCAGCAGTGGAACTGTTCGGCTGTCCTGTTTTAAAAATGTACTCTTTTGGTCAAATTAAAAAAATGTTCAAATCATTTTCTTCGGTAAAACTAACTTCTGAACAACCGGGATTTGTGCGTTTTTTAGATTTCACTCCTTTTGGCAAAAAACTGCTCCGTCCTTTCTGTGGATGGTTGGACAAACATACAAAAAAAATTTTTGGTTTTTACGCTGTCATCGAAGTAAAAAAATAACATATGTTCAAAACTTTGTTATCTCGTTTAAAAAAAATTGACAAACAAGTTCCTTTTCTTGAGAAAATAACTATTATTTTTTCGCAACCCATTTTGCTACTGCTTCTTCCCCGCACTTATTGGCGACTTTTTTGTAATGTTTTGAGAAAAAATTCTAATGATGATTATGTTATAGGTTACTCGCCTCACATGGCGATCGTGTTTACTTGGTATTTTCGAGTTGCTAAATGCATTAAAAAATATGGTAGAAACGGTTACGTTTACGAAGACGGCCTTGGCAGTTCACTTAAAGAAAGATTCTGGCTGAACCCGCTTACTCTAAAAATTTTCGCTTATTTAAAAATTAGAAAATTTTGTCTTTTAGGTTCCGTACTGTTATTTGGCGGTATTTTGGTTATTGGTTTTTTACAACAGATTGCAGTCTATAAATTACTTCTTTTATTGTTTTTGATTGGTGGAAGCCCTCTCTATCTTATTCCTTTTTTTAGATTGGCTAAACCAGAAACCTTAAGTTGGACGCTATTTTTACCAACACTTTATTCTTTTGTAACTGGCCATTATGTAATTTGCGCGATAGGAGGGTTAGGCATCGCCATCTTAAATTTTACCGTTACGTTATTGCTTATCGAGACTGTATTTCTTGTTTCTATCAGTACTTCAAATTTAGGCTGGGGAATGCTAGTTAGCGCTTTACCTATATTAAAACTACTCTTGGATCTCACCCCCTTTTTTAAAAAATCATACATCAAAGAACTAAGAGAGTCTCTCGGGGAAAAAAAGGCGACATCACGAAGTGATAATGTTTTACAATTCGGGATCAAAGGCGCTTATCTGGCATTAATATATATAATCGTTAGTTGTTTTTTTCTGACCAAACCACTACCTTTAACTCTTTTAATCTTATTAATTAACCCCCTGGCAATACTGATCATTAACCGAAAGTTATTTCGATTTGCTGATGATCATACTTTTTTTAGGTTCTTTTTTGTAGTAGTAACCTTGCTAGTAATTTTACAACCAATACTCATTAACTTTTTGGCATATTTGTTATTAATTTATCTTTCTCCTCTTGGTCTCCTGGAAAAGGCCGAAGATGTTATCAAGGATTATCCTCATTTAAAACCATACTCAATTAGGCAATCATCCGCTTTTTTGATGAATATTTTTTCCCAGCTTCGACCCGGTTCCAGAATAATCTTCGAAGCCAAGGATACCGAAAAAACCCTTTCCGGTTTTACGCTACTTTTGTATTATTTTGAATTTTTTTTAACAAAAAAAGACATCGAGCTTTTACCTATGGAATGGCTTAGAATCACCCAGCTTGATTATTTCATGAATGAATACGTAAAAATTAATGAGGGAAGCCCAATAGAAATTATTAACGAAAAAATACGTGAATTAGGCGCAACCTACATAATGGTTTATTCTGAGCAATTTCTTGCCGAATTAAAAAATCATGACTTTCGAGAAGTTTTAAGCATAACAAGTGACCAGCTAAAGCAAAATATATCGCAGTTTAATGAGTTGAATATTCCGCAGGATAAAAATCTATATGTTCTTGAACCGCCATTTAGCACTTCGCTGATCGAACCGGAAACCGCTATAACTCGCACCACAAATAGAATGTCATTTTTTGCTAAACAAAAAACCGAGTATATAATTAAATGCACCTATCACCCATCATGGGAAGCTCGCCAAAACGATCAAAAAATAAACGTCTATCAAGCCGAGCACAAATTATCTTATCTAGCATTGTATTCACAGATAGCCGGTGAAATTGAACTAATATTTAATCAAAGCCGATTCAAATAATTGCATGCTCAGACATTTTAAACAACTCGGAAAAGATTCTGTCATCTATTTAGGAGGAACTTTTTTAGCTAAATTGATATCTATTTTTGTTATTTTAATTTATACTAGAGTCCTTCCAACGCAACTTTACGGCACTCTGGACATTGTTTTAATTTCAACTATAGCACTCACGACACTGGTCGATCTGGGTTTAAGCACGGCTCTAAGTATGTTTTATTTTCAGACCATTGATAAAAATGAAAGGAAAATTGTCATATCGACGGCTTTTATTTTTTCCGCCTTCGTTTCTATCTGTATGTGCTTAATAGCAATTAGTGCCAGCCCACAGATTGCTACCATTTTTTTAAAAAATCGCGGTTATGCTGGCTATCTTATTATTGCGTTTGCGACACTCCCTTTTAGCCAAATAATAACTCTAGGAGCAAATTTATTTAGATTAAATTTTAAACCAGTTAGTTATCTAACCATAATTTTAGGTAATGCCATTTTGGGAGCAACCGTCAGTATCTATTTAGTCATAGTCAGCAAAATGGGTTTATCAGGTATATTTTATGGTTCTCTCGTTTCCGCCATAATTTTTTCCTTAATTACCATTTACCTTAATCGGGACACGCTAGGCTGGAAATTTTCGCTTCAAAAAATTAAACAATTACTGCAAATCGGCCTGCCTTTAGCCCCAGCCGGTCTTTTAATATGGATTATGGATTCTTCAGGCCGTTACTTTTTAGTACACTTTAAAACACTAGAAGAAATAGCTTGGTATTCAATCGGATTAAAATTCGCTGGCTTACTTTCGATCATTGCCGTCGCTTTTAAATTGGCTAATACTCCTTTTCAATTTTCTGTAGCCGAAAATTTTAAGGCAAAAAAAATTTATTCTAAAACCCTAACTTATTATCTACTTATTGGGGCTTTCTTGGTAGCAACTTTATCCATCTTTGGTCGGGAATTATTACAAATTGCAACCCCCTCTCAGTATTTAGAAGCCTATAAAATAATACCGCTTCTAGCTTTTAGTTTTATTATTTATGGTCTTTATCAAATTATTGGCATCGGTTTAATATTAACAAAAAAAACAAAATTTTTTACTTATTCAATCGCTATCGGCGCTATCACTAGCTTATTGTTTAATAGATTACTCGTTCCCTCTTTTGGCAATATTGGCTCAGCGACGGCGACCGTACTTTCGTATTTAACTGGCCTTGCTTTTATTTACTTTTGGAGCCAAAGATTCTATCATATAAATTTCGCGATAAAAAAAATTCTTACGGTCTATTCATTGCTGGTCGTTTTGATTATTATCGGACTATTAATACAAGGGCCACTGCTGATAGTGAATATTCTTCTTAAATTGCTATTGATTTGTATTTTGATATTAATCCTCTATTTTAATTTAGAAACTACGGAAAGGCGAATATTAAAGTCTTTTTTATCAAACGCCTTAAAGATAAAGGCAGTTTAAATTATGTGCGGTATAGCCGGAATTTACAATTTAAACGATGAAATCATTGCTCCCTCAATCTTAAAATCAATGATAAAGATTCAAAAACATCGCGGCCCAGACGATGAGGGTTTTTATATTAACAATAATATTGGTTTAGGCCATGCGCGGCTAGCAATCATTGATTTATCAGTAGCTGGACATCAGCCGATGACTAACGAAAATGGTGACTTATGGATCACTTACAACGGGGAAATCTATAATTTTTTAGAACTGCGTTTTGAGTTAAAAAAACTGGGGCATGTCTTCCGGTCCAATACGGACACCGAGGTTATTATTCACGCGTATGAACAATGGGGAAAAGAATGTTTAAATAAATTTAATGGCATGTGGGCCTTTGCTATTTGGAATAATCAAACCAAAGAGCTTTTTTGTGCTAGAGACAGATTTGGTGTTAAGCCATTTTACTATTTTTTTGACGGTAAGCAATTTGCCTTCGCCTCAGAAATTAAGGCATTGCTATGTTGCCCCTTTATTAAAAAAGAACCCAATGATGAAGTGATTTATAATTATCTTCTTTACAATCGGTTAGATTACAGCGACCAAACTTTTTTCTGCAACATTAAACAGCTAAGACAAGGCCACTATTTACATTTCCAAAAGAATCTCTTGGAACTAAATAAATATTATATCTTTGTTTTTAATTCCCAAGTCGGGCAGTTTCGAGAGACAGTAGCCAAAGAAGTTGGTCAAAAATTTATTGACTTATTAAAGGATTCTGTAAAACTTAGATTGCAAAGTGACGTACCGGTAGGCTCTTGCTTATCCGGGGGACTGGATTCATCAACTATAGTTTGTCTAATTAATCAGCTACTTAGAGAAAATGGTGCCAACAATAAACAAATCGGTGCCCGACAAAAAACCTTTAGTGCCTGCTTCGAGGATCCAAAAATTGACGAGCGCAAATATATTGAAAGCATTATTCAATATACTGGCGCGGAGTCACACTATGTTTTTCCGTCAGGGGAAAAATTATGGCAAGAAATTAACGATCTGATATGGTACCAAGAAGAACCTTTCGGTTCAACCAGTATCTATGCCCAGTGGAATGTAATGCGACTTGCCAAACAAAACAAAGCAACTGTTTTACTCGACGGACAAGGTGGCGATGAAACTCTAGCTGGTTATCCCGGCTACTTTATCAGTTACTTAAACCAATTATTTTTTGAAGGAAGACTCGCAACTTTACTGCAAGAGCTTTTTTCTCAAAAGAAAACGCTTGTCTTTTCTATAAACCAGATCAAACGTCTCTTTAGTAAATTCGGATATCGTTTGCCGCTAAAATTACGTGCCTTGTCTGAGTATTATCAAAAAAAAGCTCTCAAAGTAATGAATCCCTTTTTCCTGAAACAATATCAAAGTAAAAAAATTTCCCGCACGCGTTCTTGGTACCGCCTTAATCTGCAACAAGAACTTTGGGAAAGCGGAATGAATTCTGGCTTGCAAACGCTTTTCAAATATGAAGATAAAAACTCTATGGCTTTTTCTTTAGAAACTCGCGTTCCTTTTGTTGACTACCGGCTAGTAGAATTTGTCTTTTCTTTGCCTGCCTGTTATAAAATTCACCGCGGCTGGTCAAAATATTTGTTAAGAGTGGGCGCCAAAAACCTTTTACCTACGAAAATCAGATGGCGAAAGGATAAATTGGGGTTTGCCACTCCTGAAAATATGTGGCTTTGCAACAACAAGGAAGGCATTGAGCAAATCTTTAAATCAACACACTTTAAAGCCAAAAACTACCTTAATCCCCAATCCATATTAACTAACCTCGACTCTTACCTATCACACCCAAACAGTGAAAGTTCTATCCTTTGGCGATCTATTAATTTAGAATTGTGGCTGCAAAAATTTTTTTGATTTTTACTATGCTAAAAAAAATATCCATTTTTCATGGACCATTGGGCACGGGGGGTGAGGGCTGGACAGTCTCCCGTGCCGAGAGAAAACTGGGTTACCAAAGCGATCATATTGTTTTCAACAAGCGAGAGTATTCGTATCCGGCTGATAAAAATTTAAATTTTCCTCGTAATGCTTATATAAGTAACTTCTTCAAATCATTAATTTTTTTATTCCATGCTTTAAAGAAATATGAGGTTTTTCATTTTTATTACGCGACCTCTCTTCTGCCTTTTTACTTAGACTTACCTCTGTTGAAACTGTTTCGCAAAAAAATTTTTTTTACTTTCCAAGGTTGCGACATCAGAAACAAAAAATGCTTTCCAAAAACATACACTACTAATGCTTGTAGTGAATGCCAAAATAAACGTTGTCATCGCTGGGGATGGTTAAAAATTTTGAGATTAAAAATTCCTCTCTTATTTGCTAATCAAACATTTGCTATTACACCTGATTTAAAATTAATTTCACCATCGTCGATTATTATTACACAAGCTAAAGTTAATTTTACCCTTTGGCAACCGCTCCCACATACAAAATCCAATCAAATAATTAATATTATCCATGCCCCCACTTATCGCTCTATAAAAGGCACAAAATACATTATTACGGCGATTCATGCATTAATTAAAGAAGGTTATCCAATAAAATTAACCACCATTGAAAACATCCCCCATAACCAAATGAAAAAAATGTGCCAAGAGGCTGATATAGCCATTGACCAACTATTAATCGGGTGGTACGGCGGATACGCTGTTGAAATGATGGCCTTAGAAAAACCGGTCATATGTTACCTCAATCCAGATTTGTTTCGCTTCGTACCATGGGCTAAAGAAATTCCAATAATTAATGCAACGCCCAAAAATATTAAAGAGAAAATAAAGCTATTGCTGGAAAATCCAGCACTACGAATTAAATTAGGCCAAGCAGGTAGACAATTTGCGTTAAAATATCATAATCCAGAAAGTCTTGCTAAAAAATTTATCGAATATTATCAACAATAACTGACCATAATAGTTACAATGAATCAAATTAATAAAAAACACCTCTGGATCTTTAACCACTACGCCGTTGCGCCTGATTTACCCGGCGGAACGCGGCATTTTGATTTTGGAAAAGAATTAGTTAAGCGCGGCTACCAAGTAACTATTTTTGCGGCTGGTTTTAACTACTTGTTACGACAAGAGTTGAAACTCGCCAGCCATGAAAATTGGAAGCTGGAAAATGTTGTCGGCGTAAATTTTGTTTGGCTGAAAACATTCCCCTATCAAACTAACAATTGGCGAAGAATAATAAATATTGTAAGTTATATGATTCGCGCTTATCGGATCGGCTCGCGATTGTCTAGGCTTCAACCAGAAATCAAGCCGCCGCAAGTCATTATCGGCTCCACGGTTCATCCGTTAGCGGCGCTCGCGGCTTGGCTTTTAGCAAAAAAATTTCGAGCTAAATTTATTCTGGAGCTGCGTGATCTTTGGCCGCAAAGTTTAATCGACATGAAGCAGCTGCGGGCGGATTCTGTAATGGCGAAAATACTCAGGCATTTGGAAAATTTCCTGTGCAAACATGCAACGCGCATTATTGTCTTATCATCGGCAACGACTTCGTTCCTTTTAGATCGCGGCTACCCGTCTGCAAAAATTTCGGTCATTTCCAATGGCGTTGATTTGGACCAGTATCCGAGAACTCGCCAGCCGGAAAATCAAATCTTTACGATCCTCTACACCGGCGCTTTAAGTTTTGACAAAGCTTTGCTGCCTGCCCTTGAAGCGGCCAAAATATTAGAGCAAAGCGCTGATATCAAATTTAAACTTATTTTTTTCGGCAGCGGCGTTGACCAACCCCGTTTAGAACAAGAAACACGCAACCGGCAACTCACAAACGTCGAATTTCGACCGCCGGTCAGCAAAAAAGAAATTCCGCGCGAGCTACAAAGCGCAGATGCGTTGCTTTTAATGCAAGATAAAATTCTGCATGATGGTAGTTCCAATAAATTTATGGATTATCTGGCTGCCAGCCGGCCGATTATTTTCGTCACCCACGCCGAGACAAACATCAAAATCATTCAGCAAACAAACTGCGGTCTGGCAATTCCCCCCCGCGATGCGCCAGCGCTGGCTAAAGCTATTCTTAAAATCTATAACTCGTCCATTGCCGAGCGCGAGCAAATGGGCGCGCGCGGACGGGCTTACGCCGAAGCTCATCACGCCATTCCGGTATTGGTAGACCAATTAGAACCGCTTTTAACCGACTAAAAATGATCACCATTTTTTCCCTGCCCAAGCCATTTACTAATCCGCATATCGAAACTATTCAAACGAACGCCATCCGGAGCTGGCAAGCCTTATCTGTCAAGCCGGAAATTTTTTTATTGGGGTCTGATGCGGGA
>Ga0208373_1002191_pt1 | contig 22396 bp, 30 predicted proteins | sample RifOxyC2_FD_184036 | JGI IMG/M metagenome (GOLD analysis project Ga0208373, IMG submission 184036) | Soil microbial communities from Rifle, Colorado - Rifle Oxygen_injection C2 (SPAdes) | ecosystem: Environmental > Terrestrial > Deep subsurface > Rock core/Sediment | place: Rifle, Colorado... | reverse complement strand
AGATAAATTTAAGGTAAGATTATCATCGAAGAAGAATTATTTGATGTGGATATGCTAAAATTTTGTTTGATAAACCTAGCAATTAAAGACTAATTGCTATTTGGGATGTAGCCGGTAATTGGATTGGCTGTTGCATTAATAATTGGACTAGCTGCCACTTCATTAGTAAAATCAATAGTAGACAATTTAGTAATGCCTATCATAACTCCATTCATTCCAGGAGGAGCCTGGCAAGCAACAACCTTCTCTTTAGGTCCAATAGTTATAGGCTGGGGTGCACTTTTGGGTGCAATAATTAATTTTATTGTAATTGCATTTGTAGTTTTCCTAATTGCAAAATATGCTCTCAAAGAAGAAAAAGTCACAAAGAAATAACTATTTTATAATTTAAGTTTAGCTATTTATTCAACAATTAATTTGCTTGCAATTCAATCCTTGAATATCTTTGCACTCTTGACTAATATAATCTGGTCCAACAACTGGACAAGAAAATTCACTCATATTTTCAGAATAATAACTCGCTCCGCCCCCAAGCAAACTGCTGTCCACTCTAACAAATTTACCACAATCATAAACATTAGCGACATTCTCCCTCAAACAAAAACTCTCTTCACACAATTCTTCCCACACCCTTAAACATTTCTGCTTCGACTCACACCATGAATATCCTGCTCCAACCAAACATCCACCCTTATCCTTATCTCCCCCAACAATCAAAGATTTAGACTCAGAATTACTTATCCAAATTGTTCTATTGAGATAATATACTCCAAAGATAACGACCAACACTATAACAATAACTCCAATAATCCAACACTTATTTTTCATAAAATAGACAAACAAAGATTATATTTAAACATTTCATGGCTAAAATAAACGGATTTTTATACCTCTAATCCTACTATTTGCATGGCAAAAGAACAAAAAGAGAGCAAAACAAGTTTTTTTAGAAAACACATAATTCTTACAACTCTAATTTCCATAGCCCTCATTATCGCTCTATTTTTCCTCGGATTCAAAATATATTTGTATATCCAATACCTCATTGGAAATGATCTCGTTATCCAAGTATCAGTAGACAGGGCAGATTTTTACTTGGCATATGGAGAAAATGAAAAGATTACATTTGAGATTTCTAAAGTTACAAGCCCTCTTTGTAAAACCGAATGCGACTATTCCTTTTTAGATATTTCAAATAATGTCTCTCTAGATACAAATACTATTAAACTTGGAACATTATCCCAAAAAAGAGAAGAGATACTTTCTCAGGACAGACCTGGAACAGGACAAATAATTTACAGATTTACTTCTGTTTGCAATAACGTTGCCACAGTTATTTGCCACACTAACGAATTGCCAGTTTCAAGAAACATCATAATAACTGCTGAATATGGTCCAAATGAAGAACAAATAAACTCTTCAAACATACTATCCCGAAGAGTGTACTCTGAATTTAATCAACTAAGCAAAATTAACTTAGATTTAATTAATTTACAATCTGAATTAAATAAAAGCAAGAATATTTTAGATATAGAATCCAATTTATCGAATATGATAAATCTGTCAGAAGAAATTCTAGATAGTTTTACAACAATTAATATTTTCTGGGAAAAATCAGACCATCTTAACGTAAATCAAACTCTTTCTAAAATTATTATAAATAAAAATAACCTCCTGTCGGAATTTACATCCATAAATAACTCTATTTACTCAGAAATAGAAGAATACAATAGTCTAATTAATATTCTTTCAGATTATAAAAAGGAATTATCTGCTCTAACGGAAAATGAGATGAAAAAAACAGATGCAAATGATCTAGATAATATAATTTCCAATTTTAACACGAAAATAGAGCTGTTTTCCAATTCTCCCAAATTAAAAGATAAAATAAACTTCACATCTTCCATTCTAGAAACAAATCTCTCCAATTTCACCATAACCTCTGGCAACTCAAAAGCAAATAACACCATTAAATTCAATCTAACAAAAATAGAATTCCTGCCCTATTCAAATAATCAATCAATTCAAAACTTTACTCTGACAAATCCTCCTTCAAAATGTTGCGTTTACAACAAATGCAAAACTTGCGGAAAAGTTCCTGAAAACTATCCAATCATATTTGTCCATGGACACGATTTCAACAAAGATATCTCTGCAGAATATAGCCTAAATGCCTTCCAAGACATTCAAAACAAACTTGATTCAGAAGAAATTCTAAACGCCGGACAATTAACATTATATGATTTAGAATCTAACTCTTCAGGAAGATTAGGTTTCGCAGGAGTCCCAATCTCCATTAGAACCACCTACTACTATGATGTTCTTAAGGAATCAAAGTCAAAATATCTCCCAGTCCAAACAAAAAGCGAAAACATAGACACCTATTCAATCAAACTAAAGTCTCTCATTGATAGAGTGAAATACGAAACTGGACAAGATAAAGTAATAATTGTCGCCCACAGTATGGGAGGTTTAGTCTCAAGAAGATATATTCAACTCTTTGGCTCCGATAGTGTAGACAAACTAATACTGATTGGTACTCCAAACAACGGAATCACTGCAGACAGCCTATCAATCTGTTCATTCTTTGGAGCAACGACTGAATGCAATGACCTTACTCAAGGAAGTCTCTTCCTAAATAAACTTTCAAATGATTACATTCCACCAGTTAAAACCTATAACCTAATCGGAACTGGATGTGATATGAATGGAGAACAAGGAGATGGAATCGTTCTAAATAAAAACGCCCTTCTTTCAGGTTCAACCGAGTTTTACATCAACGGAACATGCACTGGCCTAGACCTATTACACGTAGAAATTCTAAACACAAACAAATATCCTCAAGTATATCAAATACTTAAGAAAATTCTAAACAATACCTCTAAGTAAATACCACCTTCTAATAAAATTAATTCGCTTCTTGTATCCATAAAAGATATAATTATCTCCTAATATAACCTCAGTTTCATCAACTATTGCTGGGTAGCCACTCGAACATTAGATAATATAATCATATTATTAAATAAACTACGTTTCATCTAACATTAGATAATATGCCTTCTTTTTGAAATATATACTATACTGAGCATATTACAAACTTTTTTAAACATCAGACATAAAACAATTATATGGCAGACATACAAACCTTCCTCTCAGCACTAGAAAGTCAACTCCCTCTATTAACTGCAGTCCTTATTGCTCTAATTTTAATAACACTCTTCAACTTCTTCGTAGGAATAATAAAAAAAGCCCTTCTTTCAAAAGCAAAATCAAAAAAACAAATCTCAAACATTAAAATCCTGGCAAGAATGCTCAACGTTAGCTTTTCCATCCTAATTATCCTATTTACATTCTTCTCATACATAGGTTCCTGGACTGGATTAGGAATTTTTGCGGGGCTTATAACTGCTGCATTGGGTTTTGCACTCCAAAAACCAATAACTGGAATAGCTGCCTGGATAATGATTATTCTCAAAAGACCATTTAGCATAGGAGATAGAATCTCAATAAATAACATCAAAGGAGAAGTCTACGACATAAGTCTCACACACATCTACATCGATGAAGTGGGTGGCCTAGTAGATGCAGAAGAACCTTCAGGAAGACACGTAATGGTTCCAAACTATCTCCTTTTCGAAAATCCAATAATTAACTACACTCTTCTGAATGAATATGTAATGGGAGAAGTTCCAGTTGAAATAAAATATGGCAGCAACCTGGACAAAGCACTTGCTCTAGCAAAGAAATCTGCTCTTTCACACATTAAAGAACATGAAAAACTCTCAAAGAAAGATGTACAAATAAGAATCTCATTCAAAGAAAGAGGAATAAGGCTACTAATTCGCTTTTTCGCCCCCGTCAAGATGATGCAACCTCTCATAACTGAAATAACAAAAGAAGTCTACGATTCATTCAGAAAACAGAAAGACATTGAATTTGCACATGCCTAAATATAAAGCAAGTATTATCTCCTGCAACAATATAAGCTCATAATATATTTGATAATCAATTTAATTATTGGACACTAGATAATATTTTTATTTTAAGGGAAAATTCATGAAACTAAAATAGTTCTTTAAAACTCCTAGAAAACTTTCTTTCTAAGAGACCACCGAAGAATAAGTTGCCAGATTTTATATATGAACTGAAAAGATAAAAAATTTAATTAGCTCATCTGTTTTATATTTTCTATCGGAAAATATAAATATTTATTAGATAATTATGTTGTCGTTTGATTTTATTTAAGACTTATTAAGGCATTTTATTTTGAGGTAACCCCTAAGAAAGTGTTGTAGTATTATTCCTCTTCATCTCTAACGCCTTTTATTGTAACATAAAACTGACACTCATTATCTGGCAAATTGGGACTGTCAATCAACTTAGCTACTCTCGAGCCCTGCTTACCTCTTCTGAAATACATTCTATATGTGCTCGCGTGTCCAACAATATTTCCTCCAATGGCAGTAGTAGGATCTCCAAACATCATCGCAGGATTTGCCATTACCTGGTTTGTAACCAAAACTGCCAAGTTATACTGTTCAGCCAATCTCAACAAGCTGTGCAAATATCTATTCAACTTCTGCTGCCTATCTGCCAACTGTCCTCTTCCAGCAAACTCTGCTCTAAAGTGCGCAGTCAATGAATCTATTACAACTAATTTTATAGGCTCTCCATCCTTTATCATCTCTCCAATCTTATCCAATAACAAAATCTGATGATCACTATTGAAAGCCCTTGCAACTAAAATATTCTTAAGAACTTTTTCAGGATTAGCTCCAACTCCCTCAGCAATCTGTCTTATTCTTGCCGGTCTAAATGTTCCTTCCGTATCAATGTATACTGCCTTTCCATTCAATCCCCCTTGCTCCTTTGGCAACTGCACATTAACTGCAAGAGTCAAAGCGAGTTGGGTTTTCCCTGAACCAAATGCACCATAGGCTTCAGTCATAGATTTAGTTTCAACACCCTTTCCTCCCAGAAGATTATTCAAATTTACTGAGCCAGTAGAAATAAATCCAACATCTTCCCTTCTCTTTGAAAATTCCACTCCATCCACAAATCCCAGCTTCATCATTCCCCTTGCAGCCTGTATTGCCTTTCTCGCAACAGCTTCCCCAACTCCAGCCATTTCAGCAAGCGCAGGTGGGCTCATTACAGCAAGACCCATCAAATCATAAACTCCTGCAGCTTCCAATTTGGCAGCAATCCCAGGCCCAATTCCTGGAATGTCCGTTATTTTATGTTCTTCTTCTTTCCCAGTCGCTGTTTCAGCTTTCTTTTCCTCTTTTCCTTCTTTACTCTCTTTTGCCATATTTCTCAATTTCCTCAGGACTTTATAAACTTTATATCACTCAAATATATGTTTTAATCTTACTTAGACGAAATACCCCATAGAAAGTTGAAATAGTGCTTAAATCCCTCTGCAACGCCTTTATTCTGAATAACTATCGCATATGGCGTTTCATCCCATATAAAGATAAAGACATAATCTCCAAATATATCTACCGCTGCAGGACTCTGAAAACCCTTATTCATAAACTTTATTTCAGATATTCCCTCTAATTTCCTATCTCTGAAGAAAACATTATATTTGTTATCTAAAATCATCTTGAATTTATGTTTCTTTTCTTTTGATTTCTTGTTAATATCACTTAATAAAAACCTCAACTTCTCATTTTTATATGCCTGATTTGAAAATCCAATAATTCTTACAGTTTCTCCCGTTGGACATTCTCTTATAAATCTATAAAATGCATTTTTGAAACCAGCATATCCTTCATAAACCGTGCTATTTGTAATTGCTTTCTGAGATTTCTGCATTTCTTTTAGCTGAGGCAATATTTCTTCAACTTTTTTCATTCTTTCTCTTGCAATTTCCTTTATTTCCTCTGGATTAACTGAAGAAAATACTCTTCCAGAAGAAACAATCTCATAATTTAGAAAACCTTTATTTATCATTTCATCAATGCAAGAATAAACTCTTGAATTAGCTATTCCCGTTGCCTTTCTAATCTCACTCCCACCAACTCGAGGATTTTTAAGAAGATAAAGGTAAATCTCAATTTCATTATCAGTCAATCCCAAGCTTCTCAATACTTCTTTCATTCTCCCATAAAGGAGAACTCATACTTAAATATTGCGTTTTTTCGAAACTTTTATGAATGATTACGATACTCTAGCACAAGCATATAGAAAAACAGCTGAAAAGCCCGATAAAAAATATAGTATCTTACCCACTGTCATGTCTCTTCTAGGGAAACTAGAAGGAAAAAGAGTCCTAGATTTAGGTTGTGGTTCAGGCTTTTTCACTCTTCCAATTGCAAGAAGAAATCCAGAAATAGTCTATGCAATTGATAATAGTCAAAAACAATTAAGACTTCTTCCAAAACACAAAAGAATAGTTCCTTTTCGATTAGATATATTTAGAGACCCACTCCCAAGAGCAGATGTAATTAATGCCCCATTTATATTAAATTATGCAAAAACAAGTGATGAGTTATATGATTTTATATACCGAACTTATGATTCTCTTTCTCCTGAAGGTAAATTAGTGGCAGTTATCGATTTGCCAACACCTGCCAAAAAAGAAATTGAGAAAAAAAGAAAAAAATGGGGCGCACAAAAAAGATTCATACATAGAGAAGACGATGGAGAAGAGATTGAAAATGAATTGTATGGTAATGACGGAGAAAGTATTTGCAAATTAAACGCGTTTTATTATAGAGACTCAACTCTTCAATTTTTCTTTGAGAACTCTGGTTTTAATGTCTCATGGCATAAACCAATAATTAGCCAAGAAGGGCTGAAAAGATTTGGCTCAAAGTTCTGGAAAGATTATGATAAATATTGTGAATTGGGTTACTTAATAGCACAAAAGGATGGAACAAAATGATAATAACCAAACAAATAGAAATAGATATGGGGCACAGAATACCTAATCATAATGGAAAATGTAAAAATCTGCACGGACATAGATATAAGATAGTTCTAGGAGTCGAAGGAGATTTAGAAGAAAAAGGAAGCAATGAAGGAATGGTGCTTGATTTTGGAGAGTTAAAAAAAGTTCTAATTGAAACTATAGATAATAAATATGATCATTCTTTTGTTTTATATTCGAATGATAAATATTTGAAATGTTTTAAAGAAATGCATTTAGATGGATTAAATATTAACTTTGTGAATTTTATACCGACAGCAGAAAATTTAGCAAAACACTTTTATGAAATATTAAAACCTATTCTTGAAAAAAGAAATATTAATATAAGTTTTCTGGAAGTTCATGAAACACCGACAAGCATGGCAAGATATACTGGAGAGAAATAAACTACATGAAAATAAGTGAAAGTTATTTTAATGTTCAGGGAGAAGGGATAACTCAAGGAGTTTCTGCTTATTTTATCCGGCTAACGGGTTGTAATTTAATGTGCGGTGGAAATTCAGGTAATTTAGTCGAAAAAGGAAAAGCAAGTTGGCGGTGTGATACCGAAGCAGTTTGGAAAAAAGGTAAAACTGTAACTAATAAAGAATTATTAAGTTTATTTAATCAAGAAGGTATTTTAGAGAGAATTCTGTCTGGAGAAGTCCATATAATTTGGACGGGTGGCGAACCATTATTACAACAAAAAGGAATTAAGGGATTTTTAGATCACATAAATAACCAATTCAATCCAAATAAAGTATATAGTGAAATAGAAACAAATGGAACTATTATTGCTGAATCTAAATTTTATGGAGGCACTATCATGCAAGTTAATTGTTCTCCAAAATTATCGAATAGTGGAATGCCTCTGGATAAAGTTATCATCCCTCAAGCACTAAGACAAATCGCAAAATATGAAAATAGTTGGTTCAAGTTTGTGATAAATAATGAAAGTGATATTAAAGAAATGGAACAAAATTTTATTTCCACATTTGAAATACAAAAAAGAAGGATTATCCTTATGCCTGCAGTTGACAATTTAAGAGACTTACCTGAAAAGACAAGACTTTGTTATGAAATGACGAAAAAATATGGTTATAGAACAATAACTAGAGGTCATATTTTGGCATGGGGTAGAACAACAGGGGTCTGATTTAGTAAATCTAACTAACAAACAATCTCACGACCATCATCACATCAATTAAAACCAAAACATAAAACAAAGCCTTCTCCCCAATACCTCCAACTCTCATTCTTCCCAAACTCTCACTCTTTGAAGGCCAAAATGGTCTTATTCCCTCGATAGTTATCGCATCTCCAATTAAATGCCCAACATATCCCAAAAAGAAACCGAAAGCAAGAACTGGAAGATACATCGCAAGAACAATTGTAATCACTAAAGCAAATGTAATGCTATGAATTATCCCCCTATGCTTCACAAACCACTGAATAGGACGGAAATACCATCTATTCCCCACATATGAATGCATCAAATCGATATCTGGAAGCATAGTCCCAATTAAAACCATAATCAAGAATGCAATCTTGCTATTCACAAAAGGCAAAAAATAAATTGCTAAAAACGCACTAAAAGCAAGATGTGTTCTCATTAACATTTTTATAAAAGCAAGAGATAGAATTTAAATCTTCCCAACAAGCTTAATTATCTCCTATCCCGATACCTTCTCAATCGTACATCAGATAACATAATTTTTTCATCTTACTTTAAATAATATATCCTAAATATTTAATCTCATTAAACATCAGATAATATAACCTTATCAATTGGAAGCCTTAGCTTCCAACTCTTTTACAAGCTCAGCAGCATTTATTCCTTCAATGTTTTCAATGTTAAATTCAATTGTGTTGTACAATTGATTTGAACGAGCACTTCCCGAAAACAACTTTTCCTCTCCCAAAATCTTCATTTTTGCAGCGTGGAACTTCTCCATATCAAATATCTCTTCGTTATCAAGACCTAATTTAATAATTGTATCTCCAAATATTACGCTTCGTATTGAGCCATAACCATCATCAAGAACAACATTCAACAAAGCCCTCTTTATTCCCTGAACTTTTCCATGAATCTTACACTCTCCCTCAACAACCTTCTTCTTGCACTCAGGACAAACCTCAAAATACCTTGGCTCAAAGCTCTGAACAACATATGCTCTTGTCTTAAAATTCTCCCCGGGCTTAACATCACTCAATTTCTTGAACGTGGAAGTCTTCTCAGTCATTACATGCTCCATTTTACTCTCACTCAACTTAATATCTCCAAATGAAGACAAATGAACCTCTCCATTTCTCATGTTCCCATTAGAAATCTCAACCACGTCTCCCAAATTCAACTTCTTCTGTTCAATTAAACCAATATGATTTGTATCCCATAGAACAACTTTAACATTTGAACCCTCATCTGCCACAACTAAATTGGCAACTTTCCCAGATTTTCCATTTTTATTATACTCTCTCACTGGAGAAACATTAATTATTTTCCCAATTAGATTTGCTCTCTTCATTCCCTGCACCAATTCAGAAATCTTCATCTTCTCCTTTTCAAAATTAATTCCCAATTCAGCAGCAACTATTTGCGCAGCTCCCTCTTTACTAACCAATCCAGAAAGTTTCGCCCTCTTTGCTTCTACTTTTCTCTCAATTTCCTCCTTTGGAAGCTTTGACTGATAAGCTATTCTTTCAACCAGTTGTATATAATTGTCCATCCTCTTCTCCTTTTCCTAATTAATAAATCACCTTTAAAAGCATTTAGCTTTTCAAAAACACATAAAAGAATGTTTATATACTTGCGTCGTCTATAAATTATATGATCACTGAAAGGAGGCACACACAATAATGGCAGGATGGACAGGATGGGTCGCTGCAGTTGGCGGTCTTTTGACTTTGCTAGGATATGTTTCCGCTTTGGGTGGATTGTATCTTAGACCAATTGGAGCAATCGTCGCAATAATCTTCGGTATCTGGGCAGCTTACAGCGATTAATTTCACTGTAAACCGCACTTTTTCTTTTTTATTTTTTTTCTTTTATCTAAAACAATGTCTATGTAAAACTTTATAACTTCAATGTAAATTGAATGGGATAAAGATTTGTGAAGCAAATCTTTATATAGGCTTTTTCTTACTTGAAAGGATGGCCGTAGCAGCAATCATTGTAAAATTAATGCCCGAATCACCTTCTGTAGATTTGGAAAAAATAAAAACTGAAGCAAAAATAAGATTAGAAAAAGAAGGCGCTCAAAATTTCTCATTTGAAGAAAATCCAATTGCATTCGGATTAAAAGCAGTGATGGTTAAATTTGCCTGGAGAGAAGAAAAAAGCACAGACCTTGTAGAAAGCATTCTTTCAACAATCCCAGAAGTCGCTTCTGCAGTTATAACCGATTACAGACGAGCTTTCGGGTAATTCATTTCAACGCATTCTTTTCAATAAATTCCTTTAGCTTTTCAAAGTCAGTTCTTCCCATTCTAACAAATCTCTGTTCCCTATTCTCAATATCTCTAAATTCCTCAGGTCTATCCAAAATAACTTCATTCCCCAGCACTTCCCTTATCGTTTCCTCAAACTTTACAGGACTTGCAGTTGCCAAACATAAAATAGGAACTTTATTTCGTTTATTCTTCTCAGCTAAAAACACTCCATTTGCTGTATGAGGATCAATAATAACCTTCATTTTATCATAAACTTCTTTTATTATTCCATATCTTTCTTTCTTTGTAGTTGAACCTGAAATAATTTCACTTTTCTTCACATTTTCAAAATAATCTGTTCCAGAAATATCAAAAAAACCTTTTTCCTTAATTTGTTTCCACAAATCCTTAACAATCACAGGATTTTGTCCAACCAAATCATAGACAAATCTCTCAAAATTAGAAGCAGATGTAATATCCATTGACGGACTATCCGTCACAACCACTTCCTCTTTTTTCCTAATTTTATAAATCCCCGTTCTGAAGAAAATATCTAAAACATTATTCTCATTTGTTGCAAGAATGATTTTTCCAATTGGAATTCCCATCTTCTTTGCATAATATCCGGCAAGAACATCTCCAAAATTCCCTGTAGGAACTGCAACATCCACTTCTGAACTAACAGAAAGATTATTTGCTTTCTGCACTGCAAACACTCCCTTTGCATAATAAACAATCTGTGCCAGAACCCTGGTCCAATTTATAGAATTCATATATCCCAAATGATTTCTTTCTCTAAAATCACCATCTTCGCTAATTTTCTTAACCATATCCTGACAATCATCAAATGTTCCTCCAATTGCAATATTAAACACATTTCTGTCCAATACTGAATACATCTGTGCAGTCTGAAACCGGCTCATCCTATTTTCAGGAGTCAAAACAAAAATCCTCAATCTTTTCTTTCCCCTTACCCCTTCGATTGCAGCAGAACCTGTATCTCCAGAAGTAGCAGTAACTATGTTTGTGGTGCTGTCCATTTTTTCGAGAATATAGTCAAAAACATTTCCAAGAAACTGCAGAGCAATATCCTTAAATGCCAGAGTTGGTCCATGAAACAACTCCAAAAGATAAATTCCTTCTCCAATTTTACTCACTGGAGTTATCTCTCTCCCTCCAAACATCTCTTTTTTATAACTTTTATCTATTAATTGCTTTAAATCATTAAGAGAGATATCGTCCACAAATTCTTTCATAATGGCTAACGCAAGCTCTTGATAGCTCATATTCTTCATTTTCTCCAACTCATCCGTTGAATACTTTGAAAATTTATCTGGAATTACCAACCCTCCCTCTGGAGTTAATCCCCAAAGAACACTATCCGAAAAAGAAACATTCAAATCTCCTCTGGTGCTTATATAACCCATTTAAATTATGACTATCTAATCCTTATAAAGATTTTTCTTCTCGAAACCTATATAAAACAAAACATTCTATAAATTAAATGGCACTCACGCAAGAACAAATAAAAGAACTCAAAGACCAATTGAGAGAACAAGTAAAGAGCCTTCCTGAACAACAAAAGTCTGCAGCCCTTGCCCAAATAGAATCCATGTCTCCCGAAGCTCTTGAAACAATGATTAAACAACAAAAAGCTTCTTCAAAAAATCAAAAGGGGGTCTTTAGAATGATTATAGACAAAGAAATGCCTTCCAGAGAAATAGAAGAAACAAAAGATGCCATTGCCGTTTTAGATATACGCCCAATTTCAAAAGGACACACTGTAATTATCCCTAAAAAAGTAACTGGAGATGCTAAAAACATTCCCACCTCCTGCTTTGCCCTTGCAAAGAAAATATCCAAGAGAATTGAATTAAAATTAAAAGCAAAATCCTCTGAGATTCAAACAGAATTCAAATTCGGAGAGATTATTATCAATGTAATTCCAATATACCAAGAATCCCTCAATCTTAATTCCCCAAGAGCTTCCCCAGAAGATAAAGAACTAGATGAAGTCTATAAAACCCTTAGACTAATAAAGAAACCAAAAATTCAAAAAATTAAGTTAACAAGTAAGCCAAAAGAAAAAACTCTGCTCCAATCTTTAAAAAGAAGAATACCATAAAAAATAAAAAACTAATTAAAAACACCGGTGCAAAAGGCACTCCATATTTAACAAACACTTTCCTTTTCATCTTTTTAAGCAACTTAACTTCATCTGCCGTTAGCCCATTTGCCCTACTCCTAATTAACCTCTTCCCAATCATCATATCTCCCACAATCCAATCTCCCTCCTGCAACTCATTCCATGAAACCAATTTAATCATGCACGAATCAACTGCTTTTGTATATGCATAAAGCAAAGGCAATAAAATAAGCAATGCTCCCAATAAAACAAATTGTATTCCAACATCAAATAATATAACCAAAACAACTAATGGAATAATAAAATAATACATCTTCCATATTCTTCCAAACACATGATTAAACCCTGCTCTAAACCTAATTCCATTAGAAATAGCAACAAACGTACTATAAACTAAACTATAAACGGCCCCCACAATCAAAAATATTCCTATAAACAGCAATCCAGAATAAATAATCTCAATTAAACTTCCAGAAGGCAATATTGCTCCAATTCCCATCAATAACTTTGCATCTCCTCCTCCCACTGCTCCAAGGTAATAAACCATCAATGCAAGAACATAAAACACTGCAAATCCCGCAAGACCATAAATAAACATATTCCAATTTCCTTGCAATCCAATAATTAACTTAAAAGCCAATCCTATCCCTATAAGTGAAAAATTAAGCCAATTGGCTATCTCTCTCTTTCTAACGTCCTGCACAGATGCAAAAACTAACCATATAATAGCAAGAGCAAAAATAAAATAATAACTTTCAATTCCCATATTCCAATATATGAACTAGATTAATAAATCTTTCACAAATATATATTCAATTAGCCACCATCAATTAAATTATCTTATTCGCCAATATCTACTCAGTAAATATATCCATTTAATAATTCTATTATCATGCAACAAATAACCTAAAAATCATCGCAGACAATAGATAACCTCACCTTCAAAGCAGACATTAGCTAATATAACTATTTCTTCTTCTCATTGGTTACTACAATATTCGCTGTCCTCTGAGCCCCACCCTGTTTAAACCTATTAAATCTGCCTTTAGCTCTCTTGTCATTCTTATTCTTTCTTCTCTCAAGGCATGCATAATCCATATTCCATCAAGCCAATATGCCTTTAAAAGAATTTCCCCTCCAGATATAACGGATATTGATAATTAATCTTAAATATCTACTAAATCTCCCACCCAGCACACATCAGATAATTCAACAAATCTCCTCCCCTAATCAACTATATAATATATAATATAAAATAATTCAATAAAAACTAATCAAGGAATTTAACCAACAGTGCACTGATACTGCTTTATATTTCCAGTTGCATCTGTGAAATTCAACGCTCTAGCCTGTCTGTTATTCACACAAGCAACCTTAGCGAAGTCCTCACTTCTATATGCAAAATCATCTCCACAAACAACATTCAAACAAGCAGGCATTCCAAGAGCAGCAATTGCACTTAACTCGTAGCAACTTGCACTAATCTTCTTACCCTTGCTGACCATTACCTTTGCTCCAGTAATATCGTTTATTACAATATCGCTCTCCACAGTTACATCTCTATTTGAACTGCAATAGCCATATTTATCATCAGTCTGGCAAGCATATCCACATTTATCAGTTATATCCTTCACATTATTTGGAGGATTAATGAATGGAAATATTTTATTCCATCCCATTGTAAATCCAAGAATTAAAAATACAAGAACCAAAACTCCAATGACAATAAGAATAACTGTTTCAACAGACAAACCCTGCCCCTTTTTATTAATCATTCCCATTCAAACCAAATCCTCTTTATAAATATTTCTACCCTCTTCATACTGTAAAAATCAATTAGAATCTACTTAGCTTTCTGAAGCAATATACGACAAAGATAATCTATCCGATAAATCATTCCTACTCATTAATAATAATTATCTCTCAATATTAAATTTCATCCTCGATGAAATTAAACACGTTATATTATATCTATTTTATTTTAAGTTTTACTTCATAATCCTAAGCTATTACATCAATTAGAAAAGATTAAATAGGCATAGTTAGTCCGAAGATTATGATATATACATCGACAATCTCTAAATATTTTGCAGTTGGAGCCGTAGCACTAGCATTAAATTACGCCCCTTTCACTCTTGCATCAAATGACTCCAATGAATTTTCTCAAGTTCAGTCAAAATTGGAACAAGTAGCTGATGAATCAAAAGATCCAAACTTTCTTGAGACATTAGGATTGGTAAGTGGAGTAGCCATTGTATGTTTTGGAGCAATAAGTGCTCTATCGAAATTACTAGGCAAGAGATAATTAGAATCCTTCCGTTCCCAATTTCCTCAAAATAACTTAATCTCTCTCCAACTAAAAGTCAAGTTAATGCCTCTCCAACAACTCCACTATAACAAACTGATATAATTATCTCCTATATATTAAAAATTTTTAACTAAAAATCTTAAACAGATGATATGATATTTTGTCTCCCTAAATCTGCTTATACTTTATATACTAAAATTTATTTCTACTTTCCCTCAATCAAATCCTTCAAATCTCTCTTCTTCTTTATGAAAAACATTCCAATGGCAATCAATAAAGTAATTAGAAATCCAGGAATGCTTATCCAGGCATAATAAAGAAGATTTGCAAAGTCCGATGCACTTCCCGAATTAATCCAACTAACTGGATTGAAATAGAATGCAAAAATAAACCACAAAATCAAAAGAACAATCCCTGTAAATTTAGCTCCCAAATTCTTGAATGATGCAGAAACAATAAATATTAATCCCAATAAAATTGCTAAAAAGATAAGCCAACTACTAAAATCTCCTCCAAAATAACCAAAGAATAATCCCTGCTGAGCCAACGCAATTGTAATAAGGAGAGAAACACAAACAGATATAATTACTGCAGGTCCTTTACTTTTCCCTCCAGAAAACATCCCATTTATTGAAAAAAATATCAAAGCATAAAACACTCCAAACACCAACAGGAATCTTATCCACTCACTATTAACCATCATATCAACCGGACTGCTAAAATATCCAAATAAACTAGAACTAGTATATGCAGACACCAAAGGCATTAACAATATCCCCAATATTCCCAAGATTTTATTTTTCATTTTGTTTATTGTGAAGATTGTGCTCTTCCTCTTAATACAATAGATATAATTATTGCAATAGCGATATATCTCACAATTGCTCCAGGCATTAATGGCCAAAATATCCAATCAACCAAATACCCATATCCTGTAAAGTCTAAAATTCCAATTACTCCCATGAGCAAAGAAACAAATCCTATGAGTCTATCTAACCCTGGTCTAAACAACAACATAAACCCTACAATCAATAAAATAGTCGGAACAAGATAAAGTCCAACATCTCCTAACCCTAAAAGTGTCGATAACCCTCCCCCATTCTCAAACCCATATATCAAAGCAATAAGAAGAAATACTATAATCCATCTTCCAATGCTAAATTTCCATTTAGTATTTACTGCTGCGCCAGTCATTCCCTTATAATCATCAACTGAAGGTAGATTCTTCGAAAAGTAATAATATAAAATAACTCCCAATAAGAGGACATATCTAAACCAATATCCTGGCGCTATTGCACTCAAAAAAGGAAGACTGGCTGTAAATGAAACTCCTCCCACTACTGAAGGCAAAGCCATAACTGCCAGAACTAAAGGCACAATTCCCAGAACTATTTTGTGGAAAAGCCCCTTTGCAAAAAGATGAATAATTCCGAATAATCCTAGAATAACATTTACTCCCAAAAGCCAAGTAACATCTGAACTGAAAAAGAAATCAATAATTGCAATAAGAACAAGCAAAATCACAATTCCCCATCTATGCAAACTTGAAATAGACGCAGGATTTGGTTGAGCAGCAGGATTGCTAGTAGGGACGCCTAATGCTGCTGCTGCTGATCCAGGTTGAGTCGCAACTCCTCCAGGAATATTAACTGCTCCTCCCTTATTCATCCCCTTTCAAAATCCTGCCTTTATATAAATCTTTTTATCCTTGAGTTATAAGTTATAAAGAGCCATTAAATTAAATTATATTATACACCTCTCGCTTATCAATCAATATTTCTAATATTCTCTCTCAATTAAACCTACTCTAAAATCCCTCAATATCGGACATCAGCTAATATAAAAATAATCCAACCTCTAACTCATATATCCAAATCTACGGAATCCTAGAAACACTAACCTTCTGAATCTTCTCTCCCGCAATCCAATACTTCTTTTCATCCAATCTTATTGCATCAACAAATTCCTGCCCATTATATTTCGCCTCTGCAACCTTTGAATTATATTCCTGCACTTGCCTGAATCCATCTTCAATAGTTCCCCTATCATTATATGTTCCAATTGAAAATGCCCCAAGAGTAACAATAAGCAAAACAAGAACTACAATTACAAATATTGTGACTGGAATACTTCCTCTGCTATTTTTTCCAATCCCTAACATCTCAATGAAACCTCCTTTCCTCCAAATTTAACAGAAACAGTTTTCCCCGAACCGCCACGAATAACTTTAATTCCATTTCCACTAAAGTCACATCTAACATCATAATAAGCAAAATCATCTAATATCTTTCCTATTTCAACTGAGGCAATAGCATTATTGTCTCCACCAACAATCATATCTCTAATAGTTTTACCAGAAACCTCTTTGTTTAATATTCCAAACAACATTTCCTGAGTAGAAAATCCAGAATCTTCACTCTTAACTCCGAAATTCATATTCTTCTGCTGTCCAAGTAAATTAACAGCAAACAAAAACAAGAAAATCATTACGATTATAATTATCGTCGCAAAAACCCATGTCATAGTCTCGCTAACCTCTCCTTTTTTGTTCATTTTCAAAACAAAACTATCCTTTTGCATTTTGCTCCACCTTCCTTACAACAGTTGTGATTTTAATAGGTACAAAATCATTCCCATTAAGAACAAATAACTTTTTCTCAAAACAAACGGGAATATTAACCTTAGAAGATTGCCCGCAATAAGCCAGAAAGTCTCTATCTCCACTTTCAATTAATTTTCCATTTGCTTCAACCTTAATATAATACTGACTTTTCATACTTGAATATTTTTCCTTACTCTCATCCTTCAATATTAAATTACACGCTCCCTCAATATTATTAACTGCCTCATCCAATTTCCCCTCATTCAAAATTCCATTATCAGACAAGCAATCAGCTACTCTATCAGATAATATCCCTGCTTCCGTACTTCTAACATCCAAAAGATAAGAATAAAATATCAAAACAGCAGAAACAATCGCAACTGCCACAATTATAAATAATATAAACCAATACATACTCAATACTCTCTCATCTCCTTTCCTATTTATTTTCAAATTAATCATCATCTTACCCTGAAAAGGACACCTCCATTTTCATCCATTATCTTCCCATTTCCCTGTTTCACAACTTCAACATTAACATTATTAAAAAACGCATATCCATATCCTGTTTTCTCTGTAAGTTTAACATAAACGATATTCCCTTGGATAGTTATTGGTTCTTCTCTTACATTTTTCTCCAATACCTTTGCAAGATTAAGATATATCTGTGTTCCGGGATTGGCCGCATCAATCGCAAGTGCAATCTTCTTTGCACTCTGTTCTTCAAGAATATATTCCTTTGAACTCTGCTTCACAACAAACGTCAACAAAATCGAAAAAAACAGAATAACTAGAAGTATGAATACAACATTACTCATTAGAATATCTCCTCTTCTGCTAAAATTAATTTTGTTCATATTAAGCGAGTGTTGTGAACTCTTTACAATTTAATCCTTTAAAATCCTCACTATTATAACCATATAATGTTGGAGGTAAATACGTAATTCCATTATCTGTAGACATATATGCAATCGTTCCTCCAATTGCAGTGCCAGCTGCAACTCCTCCACCTATAATCCATCCAACAGGATTTGATCCAAGCAACACACCAGTCACAAGATATGCTGTAGCTCCTCCAGCGACTCCGCCTCCAACTGCTCCTGCGGCTGGAATAGCCCAACCACTCTTTGTCAACGCTGTAACAAGCGCGAAATCTCCAGAAGACAAATCCAATTTCTGATTATCAAGATCTATTTGTTTTCCATAATTTTCAGAAATTGCCTGAACATTACTTACAACGGCGGCATAATCATTCATCTTAAACATATATTGCAAATAATTCATATCCTTATTTGGAACTTTTTTATTTTGCAATGAAGTATATAACTCCTTAAGAGAAATTGAATTCATCTCGCTGTTTCCTTTTATGGAAGAGTCAAACTTTATAGTGTTGCAAACTGCACAATAACTCTCACTACTTCCAACTCCCGATGCCCTATAATCTACCTTGCCCTCTCCCATCTGCCACCAGCAATCATACATTAAATTCCCCAATTCATTCAACAAAGCAGGCTTATCCAATACCTTGATTACTTCCGTTCCTTTCTTTGCAGAATCGCATCCATTTGTTTTAGAAAAACAAACATCCTTTGTCTCACACTGCAACTGCACAACAGACTTGGACATTGCAGTTCCTCTTAATACAACTGAATTTCTGCAACTCTCCTTGCCCACTTCCCCTTTAAAATTAAACATATAAAAGAAAATTAATATAACTGCAAAACTCACAATCAAGATTATAATCGTCACAAGCTGTGAACTGCTCAATTCTCCCCTTCTATTCATAAATTATACAATCCAGAGGCATTATTAAATTATTCGATATTGCTCATATAATTAGATTATGCAGTAAGGCATCGATGATGGGCATACAATATATAATATAATTTTAGAGAATTGAAGATAAGATATTGCAGACATTAAGATAACAACAGGTTTATTGCTAAGCAATAAACCTCCTTATTAAAAAATATAACGCTCCAAGAATTATTACTACAAAAGCAATCCAAGATAGCCTCTCCACCAATCCTTCCATATCTCCCCCGCCTAATCTATTTAATCTGAATTTCATTTTGCAACAATCGACACTCCATTTTCCACTTTTTGAATTTCCAATTGAACTGGCTTACTAATAACTTGATTTGTAAATCCAACTATTTGATAACCAACATTCTTGCAAACTCCCTGACTGTTGCAAGCACTCTGCTGATCTTTTCCAACTACTCCACTCCATCCAACTTGTTCACATATGCACAAACATTTTCCATTACATTTCTCTGGCTTTTTCACATCCCCTCCAAAATAAACCAATATCCAATCCTGTGGATTCAAAACCATATAACTTCTAACTGAATTACTTAAAACCGCAGAACTAATCTCCTCTCCAATTGCATTTATACTCGATTCTGCCTGTGATAATTCAGTCTTCCCAGTGAAATTACCATATATTTTATACAACAAAAACAAAAGAATGATTATGCACATAATTGCCACAAGCATTTTCAACGTAAACTCTCCAAGCAAAAAGCCTTTTTTATTTATTTTATTTTTTTCTTCCATTTTATTTCGCAATTGTATTAAATGATTTAAGTGCGTCATTCAATGTCCCAATTCTTTCTCCAAGGAATTTAGATATTATCTTTATCTGCCCATTACTATCTACAAATCCGACTTTCTCATCAAGCCAAACAGGATTTTTATCATCCTTAAACATCTCCCCATCACTTGCAATCTGGCATCCTTTACAAATATAATATTCGCTCTTCTCGCTGTCCCCTGTAAATGTAATATAATTATTCCTACTATCCGTTGTCACAACTGCCAAAACAGGTTTGCTCTTTACAATTTCAATATTTTTAGCATTATAATCTTCTATTGAAGGTCCAAGTCCCTCAAAATAAGTCTTAAAATAATAAGTATATCCGTAATAAGCTCCCACAACTACAACCAACAAAACCAAAACAGCCATAACCATCTTCACTATCTCTCCAGTTGTTAGTTCACTCATTTTATCCTCTAAAAAGCCCCTTTATGTAAATGCCCCAAGTTACAAGTTTGTCCTTCATGAATATTGCCGCCAAAACAACTATTGCAAGAATAACTATTGCTATAAGCCACGGAATAAACGTGTCCCACATCTGTCCTCTTTTACTAACCATATTCTTTCTAGCTTATTTAGATTATTAAACCTTATTATAAAACCTAACCGGCCATTAATAATTTAATTATCTTCTATAACCTCATAATCTTATTATACCTAAGATAATATAATTTATCCACACTTCATAATCAAACATTAGCTAATATAATTTGAATATTTATTAACTAAACCCCTTAAACTTTGGGTTTAAACCCAAAGTTTATAACCATTATTTACCCTCTTTAAATATAAAAAGATGGTTCCCTCAACAGACGTTTCCAAGATAATAAAAAAGTATTCCGATAAACTTTCCTCTAGTCTAGATTCCCCAAAATATTCTTCAGATTACAAAACATTCAAAGCTGAAATGGTTCCAAAACTTTCCAACTATGAAAAATGGACAAAATCCCTTGGAAACGTCCTCTCCATTAAAATTGCAGAAAACGACAGAAAGAAAATTCAAAAATTCCTAGACATTGCACATCTAGAAGCAACCGCCTCACAAGCTCTAACTCTATCAATTGTCTCCCTATTCACAATTTTGCTTTTATCTCTTCTAGTCTGTGTCTCAGTTTATCTAATCAATCCCTCAATTGACCTATCAAATCTAGTCCTTCTCGGCTTCCTTGGACTTATAACAAGTCTTTTTGTATTCTACTACACCTATTCAATGCCTCAAAGACTTGCAAACGCCTGGAGACTTAAAGCCTCTTCCCAAATGGTTCCCGCAATTCTATATGTTGTAGTTTACATGAAACATACTTCCAATTTAGAAAGAGCAATAGAATTCGCCTCCCAACATCTTGAAGGTCCTCTCGCATTAGATTTCAAAAAAATATTCTACAATGTTCAAATAGGAAAATTCTCAAACATCAAAGCATCCCTAGATGATTATTTTGAATCCTGGAGAGACTATGCTCCAGAATTTGTAGAATCTTTCCATCTCATTGAATCCTCTCTCTTCGAACCCTCAGAATCAAGAAGAGTCCAAATCCTTGAAAAATCTCTTCAAGTAATTCTCGACGGAGTTTATGAAAAAATGCTTAAATATTCCAGAGAAATTCGTTCTCCTTTAACAAATATTTATATGTTAGGAATTGTCCTTCCAACTCTAGCCCTTGCCCTTTTACCATTAGCCTCTGCATTATTACAGGGTTTCATCAAATGGCCTCACGTCTTACTTATCTTTAACATAATAATTCCATTTTTTGTATTCTTTATGACTTCAGAAGTTCTATTGAAAAGACCTGGAGGATACGGAGAAACTTCCGTTTTAGAATTAAATCCCAAGTACGCAGAATTCAAATCAAATAAACCCTATATTAAATCAGCACTAGTCTCAATTCCTCTTCTAATCGTAGGACTAATACCTTTCCTTTTCCAATCCTCTCTATTTACAAGTCTATTTGGACTTAAATCAGATTATTCATTTGCAGAATTGGGAATGTCTTTCATGGGAGATACAAAACTCTTCAATTTCGTTTGCTCTTCAGGAGCATTACCTCCTTGCCCTGCAGGAAATGCCCTTCTTGGACCCTTCGGCCCATTAGCAGTTATTCTAAGTCTATTCATCCCGCTAGGAATTGCTCTATTCTTCGCCCTAGCATACAAAGAAAAAACTCTCAATCTAATTAAAGCAAGAGAAAGCACTCAAATCCTTGAAGAAGAATTTGCAGACACCCTTTTCATTTTAGGAAACAGATTAGGAGAAGGAATTCCTGCAGAAATTGCATTCTCGAGAGTTGCAGAAACAACTCAAGGACAAAAAACCTCTGAGTTTTTTGCAATAACAAATAGAAACATGCAAGAAATTGGAATGTCTCTAGAAGCATCCATATTCGACAAAAGACGTGGCT
>Ga0208373_1002190_pt1 | contig 22401 bp, 20 predicted proteins | sample RifOxyC2_FD_184036 | JGI IMG/M metagenome (GOLD analysis project Ga0208373, IMG submission 184036) | Soil microbial communities from Rifle, Colorado - Rifle Oxygen_injection C2 (SPAdes) | ecosystem: Environmental > Terrestrial > Deep subsurface > Rock core/Sediment | place: Rifle, Colorado... | reverse complement strand
GATCCGGCGACATCGAGCAAATAATACGGCTTAACGCCGTATTTAGCCTCATTGTAATGAAATGAACTGTTGTACTTCCTCAAATCTTCAAGATTCTCTGATCTATCAATTCTATCGAGAAGAACCGATTTCCCTTCTCGGTCGCCCCATATCTCCAGTGCATCCGGGGCTTCCAGATAATCGAAAGAGATGAACATTCTATCAATTCGTTGTCCGCCCAAACTAAAGGTAAAATCGCAATTTTTATCAACGCAAGCGTCCGAGGTATCTTTTACATAATCAATAGAGTTATTACTATTCTGGCCGTCAAGAGTGCTCGCTATGGGATAAACTTGATCAAATCGAAATCGAGAATCTTGCCAATGACCCTTGTCAAAAAGTAGAAGTAACAACAAAACCCCGATCGATATCAGAACCAAACATTTAACATTTGAGAAAATGTTTATGATATATTTCATTGCAGACAGCAAGTGAAGTAATTACAGGACTTACGCACTGTCATCCTGAGTGTAGCGAAGGATCCCGATTTAAACACGATGAGATTCTTCACTTCGTTCAGAATGACGGGTATAAATATATCTTTGAGTTATTTTGCACAAGTCCTGTAATTATTGTATTTATTATTAGTTTTGGTACTTGGGCTCTAGACAGATTCAAAGAGCTTAATTATCTCGCATGCAAACTTTTCTCTCGAGAAATATTTAGCTCGTTCTCTGGCGATCCTTGACCACTTGGACCAGAGCTTTTGATTAGAAATTATTTTATCGATAATTTCGGAGAGCTCTTTTTCAGTCGAAAAACCGAATCCGTACTTTCCTTTCAAAACCACGTCGTCCCAAAGCGCCCCGTCTCTATATACTATCGGCACTACTCCGGCCGCCATTTCTTCTACAACCGCGATTCCGAAATATTCAATGTGAGATAGGCAAATTTTTGAAGAGCTAATAATCTCCACTAATTTTTCAAAAGGAATATTCGGATAGAGTTTTACTTTTTCTCCAAGCCCCAAATCTTCGACCATTTTTTCGAGAGAGTGAAAATACGATTTTCTATTACCCGGAAGTGAACCGCAAATAGCTACTCTGAAATCTTTCTTGCACTCGCTGATCCCCTTCAAAAACAACTCATATCGCTTCTTCGGAGAAAAAAGGCCAAGGCAGGTAATAATATCCTCCTTATTTTTTGCTTTGAACTTGTTTATATTTACCGGCGGATAAATAATCTGATCATACGGTTTCATTGCACCAGTCAATTTCTTTGCCCAAGTTGAAATATAGATCACTCTGTCGAATTTTACCTTGTCGCTAAACGCAATCTTGGAAATGGCAGTAATGTATCGACCGTAAATTCTTTCAACCAACGACAGCTTGACCGTTTTTTTCGTTGAGACCTGATCCAAAAGAAGAGGCTCAAAAGTATAGCGGATCAGTTTCGCGCCCGATTTAGAGAGAACTTTATATGAATATTCTCCGATGCAAATGATGTCCGGTTTGAATTTCTTTATCGCTTTGCCGCAAGCCACACCGAGTAGAAGCGGATTCAAAAGATTAAAATATGTCGAAAGATTGGGGAAAAGTGAGTAATACTTTGTTCCGCCTTTAAGTTCTATTCCAAAAAACTTTTTGAAAGCTGATCCCAAATCCCTGCGGAACACCGAGGTCACAGCAACTTCTGCTCCCTCATCGACTGAAATGCGAACAATATCAGCCATAATGAGATCCATCCCGCCCGGGTTTTTGGCGAAAGGGAACACGACCAATATCTTCTTGCCTTTTAGGGATTTAATATTAATGGATATCGGATCTTTCATATTCAATGCTTACTGGCAGTTCTCTTGGGTAAACTTCGCTTGCCGCGGATTATTCTGCAAAACCGAGTTCGTCCAGATAGTATCATCAGTTTTAATACATATCAACCCTTGGGGGCCGGCATCAATGTCCCTGACTTCTCCCGCGTAGTCTAATTTTGTTGGTGTCGTAATCGATTTATCATTATTTTTAAAATCAGATATCCCCCAAGCCAAAACTGAATTATCGCTTGTTAAAGCGGAGATAAAATTTGCGCCGACCGAAATTTTTGTTACACCATCCAAACCTTTAATTTGTACGGGGATATCTGTCGCAAAATCTTTTTCTGCTAAAGCCAGTTCCCCAAAACTGTTTCGACCCCAGCCCCAAACTGTTTTATCCGATTTAACCGCTAACGAAACTTCATCATTGGCTCCCTCTATATAAGCGACATCAGAAAGACCCTGGATTTTTTTAACTGTTGTGCCGGGCTTCCACTCCCAAACTTCCCCGCTGTTCGTCAGAAATAACGGAGTGCTATTTGCCGAGACTGCTTTAATATTCGTTAAGCCAAGAATCTCTCGCAATACTGATGAACCATTGCCATCATACTTACCCAAAATCCAAACTGAGCCGTCCCCCTTTACCGCCAAAGTAAAAGTTTCTCCGACGGCTGCATCGACAACATCAGTAATATTGATTTTTACCGGAGTCAAATATTTTTTTTCCTCTCCCTCAATGTTTCCAGAAGCATTTTGGCCCCAAACCCATAAAGTTCCTTCCGAAGATAGTGCTAGAGAAAACTTATTGCCGGCATCTATTAATTTGATATTTTTAAGAGGGGTTATTTGAGTCGGATTGGCTTGCGACAAAAGATTGCTTGTCCCCAACTGCCCCTCCGAGTTATCCCCCCAAGCCCAAACCGTGCCATCGTCTTTCAATACTAAATAATGGTCCAGCCCGGCAGAAATTTGATCAACAGCGCAACCGTCTTCATTGGTCGTCGTAGCGGAATCTTCAGAAGAGGGCAAAATGGCTTCGTTGGCGCCCATTTCTGATTTGATTATCATAAATGTTACTCCGGCGAGAATCAGGGAAAGACCGGCGATCAGAATTATTTTTCTAGCTAAAGACATGCGTACTCCAATCCTTATAGCGATTCTATTTCTTTAAGTAAATTATAAATCCTATCTGCGACCGCGTAATAACCATCTTGCTGCAAATGTAAATGGTCACCGGCATCGTAGAGGGGCAAGATACGCCCCGGACTGTTCGGATCTTCAACAGCTGTATAAACATCAATTTTGTAATCAGCAGAAGAGGAAAATATCCAATCGTTCAAGTATTCTGTTGCGTCTTGCTTTTCGGTCGACCAGTTGGGATCACCTTTGGACGGCGTGATATTTAAGGCAATTACTTTGCCCTTTAATTTGTGAACGGTATCGTAAATGTTGGCTAGATTTTCCGTTGTGGTTGATGTCGGAATACCCCGATAGACATCATTTATTCCGCCCCAAACTATTGTGTAATCGCTTTTTGAATCGACACGAGCCAGCATTTGAGCCGTAGTGTTGCCTGCTATTCCGTGATTTTCTACCGACCAGTTGGAACCTAAAAGACTTATAAGTCTGTCGGTATAGTCATCGCCTCCGGATCCCGTGCCAAAAGTCAAGCTATTGCCTAAAGAATAAATGGATTTAGCGCTTTTCTGTCCCGGCGATTTTTCAGAAGGGGAGGGTTTTTTCTCCTCTACGGATTCATTATTTGGATCGTTTTTAGTATAATCATTGCTAGGAATTTCTACACTTGCGATTTTGGAATCGGTGCTTTCAGTAGTCCCATCGGGCGCTCGATAATACCCAAAATAAGCAATACTAGCCATAGCAACAACAAAAATCGATAACAGAGGATAAATATACCAATACTTCATAAGTTTAAAGTCAGTTATGGTTTCAAGAAACACCTGCAATTGCTGCCTAGGGATCGAGACATGTAACAACCAGATTTTTGATATCTCTACTGGCCCTATTGAATTGTAAAACCGAAGTATTGAGCCGGAACTTTGTTATTGTTATCGTCTACCAATTCATATGGTGTTACAAGACCGTAATTATTATCGACAATCAAATCTTCGTTCGGATTGACAACAATTTTGTTGCCTTGAAGACTTGCGGTCGTTGCGATTTCTCTCTCCAAACCAGAATTTTCATCCCAATAAATAATTTTAAATTGTCCGAGTTTGTTGGAAATATCTTTTGAGGAGAAATTCTTCGTGAGAATTATATTTTCAGACGTTCCAAAAACATCTTTGTTGATGTTAAATTCTGGTTTCTCTGCTCCTTCAGGATTAACTGGCGCCTCAAAACTTAAGTCCTGCCAGTTGACTCGGTAAACCGGATAATTGTGTTTATCCCGCACTTCGTAAATTCCATCGATATAATAATAATTATTATTGTAAAGTTTTTTCATCGGTTTGAGTACAACTGTTTTCTTATTAGGCAATATCTGTTTTGTGCCCCAACATCTTTCTTCCATCCCTTCCTCACAATATTTAAGATTTTTTACTGATTCCGCGTTAAGTGGAACGTTGAAGGTCAATTTACTTGAGAACGTATTATCGGCGATACTGCCGCTGTTTTCTACTTTAAGTAGAATTAGATCAGGGTAGTTTGTGGTCGTAAAGTCCCCCTGAATTTTTTTGATAATACTTCTAGCCGATGCAAAAGATAAGCCATAGTTATATTTGGTCCCTCGTCTTAGATCTCTAGCCTCATACTTGACTTCCTTTCCCCAGTAACGGTAAAGCGGTATATTATTTATCCGAAATACGCTGTTGCAATCAATTGCCGACTTAGCCGTGAGTCTCAACGAATGATTTGTCGCCTCTACATCATTCGCTTTGGGCGAACATTTATTTCCGGATTGTGTCGACAAGAATGTGCCTTGATAAGTATTCATAGGCTTATGAAAAGAACGCTCATAAATTTTGGTCCCCAAGCAAGATGAAAGATCACCGGAACAATTTGACTTCTTCTTAAATTCCTCTAATTTGAAATCGCCCATATCAGTAACCCACGTTTCGTTTGGTATACGAAAATAACCATTTTTAATTTCGACTAATTTATTTTCTCCAGTAGAAATTTTTGATAGCTTGACAAGGCTTCCGTCTGACTCGTCCTTAATCAGCATATCATTGCTCGATGTTCCTGATTTTACGAATTTAACTATTTTTTTATTCTCGGGATTATCTGTCGGAACAACCTCGATATTTATGACCCCATCATATTCAACATAGTCGGCACTCGATGCTTTACATTCTTTGTTAACATGAAAATCACCTTTTGAAATATCCCTACAAGACTCTTCTCTCGCGATGATCCTGCCATCAGGATAAGTTATTATTGTTGTGAAACCAGAACCTCTCAAACGGTAATTAGCAGTAATACCGAACTCGATTGTGTCATCCGAGCTACGATAATAAGAACTGTCTAAAGTAATCGACCATACATAAAACATTTCTGGCTTTTCATAGTGCGGATACGACGTGTAAAAACTAATCAAAGCGTTCTGTTCGGAAAACCAGTCGACGACCTTTTTTCCTTCGATTTCTGCATTAGTACTCCTGGCAGCAATTTTTACCAATTGTGAATTTTGCCAATAATTTTTATGTTTATATAGTCGAGAATTAAATGCTTTAAAGAAATTATTATCCGCGTAGTATAGCTGATCCATTATTCTCGAGCCGTATTGATAAGCTATTATGGAATCCCAAGCGTTATTGACCACATCGCCACGATCCACATCCGGCATGTTGCTACTTTCGGCCTCTCGGTAGCCGCTTTCGATCAGGGACGAGCTATTGCTATAATCTTCGCTTAATTTGTCCATCACTAGTTGAGTAACTTTAACCGCCATCCCTTCCTCCCAAGATCCGATCGTGCAAAAATGATGGTGAAAGGCATGAACTGTCTCGTGGATCACAGTACTTTGAGATCTGCTTTTGCCCAAATGAATTTCATGATTATAGGAATTATAATAAGGACGAGAGAAACTGTCATCAAAAAAAACCTTAATTGGGTCCGCATCGGCTCTTGGCCCGTAGACCTCCCCGATCTTCGGGTAAGCTTCAATAAAAAAAACTTTTACTTCTTCTGGAACGGAAGCATCGAAAACAAAATTATCCTCGACAGACCCTGCGCTGGATATAGATTCCTCCGCACTCTCTGGCTGAACTATCTGTCCCTTGCTGTCTGCGACCATAAAAACTATGTCGAGGTACTGTTCTTCTCCATTTTCATCTTTAACCGATAGCGGCGGAGCATTTTTAGCCGCTTCGGAGATTCTGTTATGCGCTTCACCAATAATTTCATTATCGGTTGCGGACTTTATCGTCTCGGAAATCTCTCCGGCGCTTGCCAGTTGATCATAAGTGTATTTTGCTGGCATGCGAATGATTGTCGGATCATCTAAATTCGGCCTTTCTTGCAAATCTTCTATTAAATCATCACTGGCTTCGTCCGCAGAAAATTTTGCTAAATAAATGTAAATTCCAGAACCGAAAGTTAAAAAAAACAACCCAGTTATAAGTATAGTTTTTATAAACCTGCTTCTAGAAAACTCCATCCCACCTCCATGTTTATAAATTCATGAATCAATGATACCATAACCGTCAAAAAAAGTAGACGATACGAGTCTTGAGACATATATATTTTAGTAACCAATCTATGGGCGTTTTTCCGTTTTTGACAACAAATATATTGAATTTATACGAGTCTGGCCAACTTTCTTATAATTTTTTGAAGCCAAATAAGATTCTGCTTCGAAGGAATTCTCGACACAAATAACTTTCGGGCGGAATTCATTCCAATTATTGCTACGCAAAACTTCCATATCTATACCTTCGACATCCAAAGTGAAAAAATCAACTTTCTTTCTACCAATATATTTTTCGGTGATCTCTCGTAGTGGGTATATCTGAATTTTTTCTTTGCCGACCAGCTTGCAACCCATTTTTATAAACTTTTCCATCTCCGTTTTTGAAAATGTTGAGGTGGTGTCAGGAAACATTTTATAGAAAGTCATTATGCTTCTGCCCTTTCCTGCACCGCACATGATATTTGTGTCTCGTTTTCTTTTTTTATTAAATTTATCGATGCTCGACTTCAAGGGGTCTATATTAACCCCCCCCCCAGCCTTTTCGATAAAACCTATTCGTATTACTAAAGCGAACCGGGTCGCTGGCACCGATATCCAAATAAAAGCCTTTCTTTTTACCACTAAACAATTTATCGATAATCAGATCCTCTTTATCTTGGCTATATGATCCTAGCACAAACCGGTTGATAAACAATTTTTTTATTTCACACCATGCAAAATCAAAACTTTTGCGAAAACCGTACTGGGAAATTTTTCTAAAAAGTTCGATCATGACAAGATCCTCCTTAATTGAGTGCTAAAAATTGTCTCCCAATCAAACTGTTTTGCATAATTGATGGCATTTTTTCGGTATTCTTTAAGTGTTTTTTCATCTTTCATAAGTTCAATCACCGCCTTGGCGATGCTCTTCGCGTCCTGTTCGATGATTTGACCGCATTTTTTCTCTTCAATCTCCTTCGCATTGTGTGAGACATCGGTGAGAAGAATCGGCAACCCGCTAGCCAGATATGACTTCAACTTCCCCGGATCAGCGTAGTAAGTATATGATAGCTTCCCACTCTCATCATATTTGTCGTACATAGCTATCGCCAGTGAGCCTGTATTCATTAAACGTTCGACATCTTTGTGACTTTCGACGTATCCCGTGAAATCAATATATTTTGATACCTTAAGTCTTTCTGCCTGCTTTTTGAGTTCGTCTAAATACTCGCCACCCCCGATTATCCTGAATTTAAAGTCGGAAATTTCTTTAATGATCTCTGGGACGGCATCGATTACATGTTGTACGCCCTGTTTTTTGAGAATGTGCCCCATAAATATCAGGCAATTTTTCTCCGGCTTGCTACTCCTTCCTTCCTCGAATCGCTCGTACCAAATACCTATCGGAGCCGTAACTTGATTCCCCTTTTTAACTCCAAAATGCTCCGCCCTCGCCTCTGACATTCTCTCCGACAAATTCCAGGTCTCGTCCGCTCGTTTGACACAAAATTGATCGACTTTATGATAAAACCAATTCATTATTTTATTACCGAAGCGGTGCGGGTTGTAATCAATAACATAGTAAACGACACGCTCGACTCGGCCCAATTTTTTTAAAATAATGCCGGAAAATGCATTAAGATTATCGCTACCGACAAAAAGATCCCACTTCTTCTTCGATCTTAGAACCCAATTGATAGTTTTGAGTATCTGCAATGGATATTCAATAAATTCTGGCCTCTTTTTTATCTTTTGATACTTTTTATTCAATAGTTCACCCCTGCGGTATCTCTCTAAGCCGGAGTCGTCAAATTTTTGGTCATAAAAAAGAGGGTGACCGATAAAGAGGAGGTCTGCAATCTTTTTTTCAATTAAATAATCCCTCAAATCTTGAGACGGTCCAGTAGCGTAGACGTGAGTCGCAACGATGATTTTGCTTTTATTTAGATCCATATCGAGAAATTTTCTTCTTAATTTGTGTTGTCGAGACTCCACCCTTTTTGTGCCCTGGTGGTAACCGTTTGCATAATACCAACTTTCCTCCATGTTCTTCAACCAATTTCTTTTTTTCGGCCACCGCTGAATCAGTGGCGTTCAAGACAAACAAATCAGGTTTTAAGAGTCCCATTGAAATATTGTGATCCATCTTGCCAAACTCTTCGCTGATCACAACATGGTCCACATACTCAATGGCTGCGATCATCCTCGCCCTGAATTTCTCATTGTGAACCGGACTCCCCTGACCCTTAAGTTCTCGGATGGTTTTATCGTTGCCGATTGTCACCACAAATATATCACCCTTCGATTTGCAGTAGTGAAAATGCATAACATGACCTAGATGTAAAAGATCATAACACCCGGAGGTAAAAACGATTGTTTCCCCTTCGCTTGACGCCCTTTTCCTGATCTTGGAAAGATCCTTGTATTTAATTATCTTTTTATCTGTTTGCATTCTATAATTTTATATTATCAGCGGACCGGAGTTAATAACCATCGGCACTATCGCCCAGATGCCAGCTTCCAAGTACGCCTCGACAACCTGACCCCGGTAGCCCGGGTTTGTGGCCCATGTTACCCCGAAACCCCCTCCACCGGCACCGGTTAGGTATGAACCATGGAGAATGCGCCGAGGCAAAGACGGAAGTTTGATTGGTATCTCCATCTGTGGCACAAACTTGACGAATGTCTTCCACGACTCAAGCGTCGAGAGAATCATCTCCTCCGGCCGTTCATCGTCGTATGTCCTCATCGCCTCGAAAGCGATCCGGCGCATATGTTGCATGAAGGCAGGATTACGAGCATCGATCAGTCTCCTAATACAATCCCCGATGTGAGCGCTGGGTCGCCTTCGTCCGGTGTCAAAGATCACCATATGCTCGAGCGCCGGGTGAAATGGCTTGCTACGTATGTGAAACTTCCTATGATCCGATGTCACTGTCAGCTTTAGTCCCGGGACGATCCCGCCGACCTGATCTTGCCACCCCCCTTGAGAGATTGCTCTTTCTTCCTCGAGCACCTTGAGGATAACGGAGGTCAAGTCTCCTTTGAGCATCTCCTGCTTTGTGTGTATCTCGCGCAGAGCAAGCAGAATCGAAGAGATTCCCAAACCGGAACCGTACCCCTTGACCTTGGAACGCAGAACGCCACGCCGATCCATCATTAGCGGGTATTGCCCGCGGTAAGTCCCTGTCCAGCCAATGGCGACATTAGAAACTGCTGCCATCTCCGGCCACTTCTCCTGGTCGGTCCAGCCGCCCAGGAGGTTCGCCCTAACCGGGCTATAGATTATCGGCTTATTATCTCCGCGCATCACGACCTCCCGGCGCTAGTGGCGACATTATGATATATACCATTATTTCGATCTTATTTCAATATTTTCCGGTTTTTTTCGTACGGATTATCAACATCTCCCCCTTTTTTTCTTCTCAAGAACCTAATCCCCACCATAAACCGCAAATACAACATTCCGAAAGTTAAAGTCGGGTGGGCAAAGAGGCGAAGCCACTTGCCGTTTTCTAAAAAGACACCGAAAAAGCGATATCTAAGACCTAACTGTTTTTTGATATCGGTATCGTTCTCTCCCCATTTCTTGATATACCCGTCGAAACTCGTTGCGTAGTAACCCTTTTTGTCGAGATATTTTTGCAAGTTAAATTCTGCCTCGTTGTGGTAGATTGCGCTTCCGTATTTTTCCGGATTGATGCCGCGGACCTGCACGAACTTCTTCATGCTCCACTTGGCAGTATCGTCGGCTGATTTTAGAAGCCCGATCTTGCCCAACTTTTTCATTTTTTTATCAATATCCCAATCCTCCGGTCCCGACATACTTTCATCAAAGCCCCTCGCTTTCACAAATTTGTCTTTCCTAAAAAATCTCGCTCCATCTATGACCGTTCCGTCGTAAAAAGTCCGCTCGAATCTTCTCACTCTGCTCCAAAATTTCGATCCTAATACTATTTCCGGTATGTGCAAAGCGACATATTTGCCCCCCTCCATCATCTTTGCGCAATTTTCTATCAATTTAGGTGTTAGTATCATATCGCAGTCAATAAACATCACGTATCTACCACTCGATTTTTCTATCATCCCATAGTTTCTCTGCGCAGATCGCTCCGGTCCCTTATTGTAAACTTTGGCGCCCAACTGCTTGGCTAGCTCCTTGGTTTTGTCCTCCGAGCCGTTGTCAACTAAAATCGTTTCAATATTAGAATAAGACTGCGCCTCGATGGATCTCATTACATTCGGCACATTCTTCTCTTCGTTTTTAGTTGTAATTACGAGAGAAACAAGAGGGGTCATAATGCTTTTGATAATAATCAAGATACAATAATCAATCACCAGTTAAATCCCAATAATCAATATTCAAATCACAATAAAAGATAGGCGTTTGGTTATTGAAAACTGGTTATTAACTGTTTATTGTATCTTGGTTATTGGTTATTTTACTTACTGTTTGAACCTAAATTCACTATGTCTAAACCTCTTCATTATCCTGAAAGTGATAAAGTATGTCGGCCAATACGGCTTGTTGGAAATTGTATCATAAATCAGATGCAGAAGAAGCGAACCGGAGAGCGCGAAAAGCCACCATTGGTACTCTGGGATATAGAATGCGATAACAAACATTATTAGCACATACTCAAAGCCGTGAAAAGGAAGAATCACTTTCGCCCATATATTGAAAAACTCGCAGGGATAAAATTCCCGAAGACTCAAATTCCTAAATTTCTTGAACAATAGGTAATCGAAAAAGTGATCGGTGTCGATGAAAAAACCGGAGAGAAGCGCTACCGGTATCGCCCAAGCGTTGCCGAAAAGTATCGCCACATATCCACCGGCAAGGAGAGAAAGTGTAAAATGTGTTAATTCATCTAATAACATAGCAATACAGCTTAACAGCTGGACAGTAAACAGCTACGCGACTATTTCTGCGATTCTTTCCAGCTATGAAGCAGCCTACTTATTTCTTCCGCCTTATTAAACAACAAATCGAATTGTTCCTCTGAAATATATTGTAGATCTTTTGAAAGGATCAGATGATACTTCAATTCTTCTAATGATGAAGCCGCGATATTATAAAAATGGCAACTATCTTTATTTGATTTTCTCTTGAATCCTTCTGCGATTGTCGCTGGGACAGATGATGCGGATCTTCTCATCTGACTAGATAAACCGAACTCCTCGTATCTTGGGAAATCTTTCACCGTTCGATAAACTTCCAAAGTTAGTTGATGCGATTTCTGCCAAACAATAAGATCTCTGAATGTAACTATCTTCCCCATCACCCTCCTCCTATCTGATTAAGCTGTCTGGCTGTATAGCTGTCTAGCTGTCCGATTGTTTCTGTCCGGCTGTCTAGCTGTGTTCTGTCTAGCTGTTTTGCTTTCTCGCAGAGAAATCGGCGAGATGACCGATGACTTTCCCTCCTGCTCTTATGAGGAATTTGATGTCGCTTAATGACCTGATTCCGATGATTTTTCGCCAGATGAAGCGTGGCGTCATGAAAGACTTGTACAACTCCTGTGTCAGTTCTTTAATATCCTTCTCGGTAAGTGGCGATTTCATCACTGCCATACGCTGGTCAAATTCATCCCAATCCTCTGTTGTAAGCCAGCCGCTCTCTTTGCACTCGCGGTAAAGCGGGGTCCCGGGATATGGAATCACGATCGTCGCTTGCAATGTATCGACATAGCCTTTATCGAATAATTTTTTAGATAGCGCTACTGTGCGTTTTGCATCAGAGAGTGTCTCCCACGGATAGCCCATCATTGTGGTGATGTGCGGCTCAAGACCGCCTTGCTTCGCCATTTTAACGCCCTTTTCGATCTCTTCTACTTTCAGGTTTTTGTTGATCCGATCCAAAGTATTTTGATTTGCCGACTCCAACCCATAAAGAATAAAGCGAAAACCTGCTTTCCCCATAAGATCATAATCTTCCTGTTTAAGACCCTTGAGGCGCATATTGCAGTCAAATCTGATCTTTTTGTTATAACCGCGCTCAATCATCCCCTCGCAAAATTCTTTGAGCCATGGGCCGACTGGAAATGTCCCAGAGTCGTCCATTATTTCGCGAACTCGATATTTATCAATCAGCATTCCAACTTCATCGAGAGCGCGCTTGACAGAAACTTTTCTATAATCCTTCCCCGGATAAAGCGTCGTCCAAGAACAATTTTTAACTGCAAAAAAACCGACCACATATGAGTGATCATCTTCTACGGTAATATTATAAACCGGACCCCTATAGTATTGATTAGATATATTTTTAACCGGTAACATTGCAAAATCTTTATATATAAATCCCCTTTGATTATGTTGTTGCTTTATAACTATGGGGAGTGGAAAGAATCTTTGGATATCTTTTCCGTAGATATGAATACTATAGTTCTGGCTCTTGGTTTTTTTGCCAAATTTGGGCATTCGAAAGCTTGCAATAATGTTTTGGCGCAATAGTAACATGTAGACCTGTCGAGCCAACTTTTCTGAAACGGTGGAATAAATTAGCTCCTGTCCACCCTTTTTTCTCTCTTTTCGAACATGCCCATCGCCACGAAAAAGTCCCGTCAGAAGTTGTCTTTGTTTTTCAATCGGTAAAGTCATAAATTCAGCAGGAAGCTCTTTGTTACCACTGCCCGTGCCAAACAACAATTCGAATGTTCTGGCAAGCACAGAGGAGCCGAGAGTTAGTTGAACAGTATGATTAACTTTGTTCTCATTAACATTTAGCGATGTTTGAAAACTCTGCCTAAATATATCATCTGCGTCTTTGATATATTCTTTCTCATTACTGGAAAAAGTTAAGCCCAATATAGCTGAATTTGGCCGATTTTTGATTCGGGTCACGTGGCCTTCCGCCAAATAATACCCGACAAATCGTAAAAAACTGTTATCTAATTTGATTGAATCCAAAACTTTGTTTTTACCACCCTCAAAACGGATTTTGTCCGATTTTTTGACCAAAGGGTTTATTTTTTTTATTAATTCATCACTTTCAGATAGAACAAGGTAACGCCTGACAGTTTCACGATCAATCTTTAAATCTTTGGCGATTTGTCGCTGTGATGCCCCTTGTCTAGTCAATGACTCAATCCTCTCGATCGTCTGTTGCGATATCTTTTTTGTTGTTTTAATCTCCAAAATCTCTTTTGCGATGACATCGGACAGTTTGATTTTTTGAATATCTTTAACTTTTTTATCTATCGGTACGGACAAATAATCTCCTACTTGGACTTCTTCGGCCGGGACGCCAGATATCTTTGGGTTATTTTTTCCTTCAGATTTACAGATAAATACAGAGTGGTTGGAAGTTAGTTTTAACTTTTCAGCCAGATAATGTGTTTCTAGTTCGATCAAATTACCTTCATAAATCCGCTTATGCCAATCTGTAATTTTTTGATAACGGTTCTTGTGAGTCAATGTTTTTAATGATTTCTTTTTATCGACAACATCACCGATGGCGACAAAATCGTTTTGAGTAGTGATTTTTGCTTCTGGTGAAAGACAAAATGCGCATCGCCCCCACCAGCAATCACGCGCGAAGTAGGTGTAAGTCCCCGGTGTCCTCTTGTAATTCCCGTTTTTGTATGCATAGAGCTCCCATCTTGTGAGCTCTCGATCGATCAATGGTAAATCATCAAGATCGTGATTCAATAAAAAATGCCCGGAATTTTTCACAATAGCTTCTAGCTTAGAGCTGTTAGCTGTTAGCTTTTTGGGATTTGGGATTTGGGATTTGGGATTTGTTTGGTTATTGTATCTTGTATCTTGTATCTTTCTACGGTAGTAGACTCCTGCTTCCAACTTCTCTTTATGATTATACGAATTGGCAACACTAAGAAGCAAAAAATCGTAGTCGCCTCCGGTAATTACAACATCAACTTTCGAGTTCTCCATCGACTCCTCCGGCATCGCCGTTACATGGTCGCCGAAAAGAACGACCTTCGTATCTGGCAGCTCCTCTTTTAGCGCGTCAATCACTTTCCAATGCCGTTTCACAACCGGCGTTTTCGTTTCCATCGCCACAAGGTTTGGTTTAAATTTTTTTAATCTCTCAAGCCACTCCTCCGGCTCCATCTCCTCCGCAATCCCGTCATCCCACATTACATCATAACCTTGAGATTTCAGCAGTGATGCGGCATAGGCCGGCACCATCGGATAGATAAATGTTGGATTGTTAAACCACTGAAACTGCCTATTCTGTCCCAAAAGCGGGATCCCTTTCTCCGACGGCATAGGAGGGTAAGAGATAGCGATCTTGAACTTGCGGTTCTTCTCGCGCTGCTCGGCAGTTGGTTGTTTTAGCTTGACAATATCCATAATGTTTATACGCTCCCTACTAAATTACCGATTTAACGAAATTACGAATCCTTATTTGAGATTAACTATTCGTTTATGTTGCACTCCACTATTCGTGAAATTGATCAGTAGCCCCAATTTTAACCTCTTTGATTTCAAATACGCATATATTTGTTCAATATCTTTTCGATGGAAATGCTTGCCAGTTTTGATCTCAAGGGCAATTATATCGTAAACCAAGAAATCAAGATAATATTTACCGATTATTTCATTGTCAATCTTAAGCGGGACATAGAGTTGACTTTTGAATGGAATATTTTTCTTTTGAAACACTTTCTCCAACGCAACCTGATAATTCTTTTCTTTCAATCCTGGACATAATTTGTTATAAACTTCGAAGCAACAACCGATTATCGCATAACTCTCTTTTTCATATATTAAATCCATCATACCCTCTTCTTATAGATCCGTAATTTCGCTTTATCCGTAATTTTGTAGGGGATTATCCGTAATTTAGCTTAATCCGTAATTCCGTAGGGATAACATTGACATTATAAATTATTTATGCTATGTTTATTCCGTCTCGGCTACCACGCCGAACAAGAACACAATACCACAAGGGACACGCCCCTTCAAGGGAGCATAACCGAGGTGAAGATCAAATACGCCGTAAACGTCGTATCCCTGATGTACCTGGGATGGCAATGGCTGTGGAAGCGGGGCGTCGGCCTACCTGGGATGCTCTTCGCACCCGCTTTGCGCCTGATCGAGATGGCGCGCGAAGTCGGCTTCGATGGGGTGCAGATGCTCCCCATCCGCGGCTCGACAGGGCTCGAGCCAAACGTCTTGTTGTTCGAGGATGCCTGGAACGCGGTCTGGAATCCGTTCCAAGCCCTTCGACACGGCACGGGAGCGGCAGGGCTGCCCAGCACCATCGCGGACTGGGTCGTCTCGCCCAACCCTGACATATGCGATAAGGTTGTCAAGACACTCGAGGCACAGATGATCCCTCGGGTTTATCACAAACCGGGGTTGGTGCCCAAGGGAAGCCTGGTCGAAGTCAATCCAGATACTCGGTGCTCGGCAACCGACTACCTGTACTACGCCCGCGCCGATGGTCTCCGATACATCATCGACACATACCACCTAAGGCGTCAGCCACGTGAGCCAGGGTGGAAGTCGGAACTGCTTGACAAGGTCGGTGATTGGCGACCAACCGTGGATGCCCTCGCACCGTATGTGCGAGTCATTCACGTCAACCACACCGGCGACAAGAACCCGTACGATCTTACCCTCACTTTCGAGTGCGCTTACTACGCTCTCAAGAGAGCGCAAGAGGCTGGCATCGAGGAGATGATTCTGGTCGCGGAGTACGACCCGCTCAAGGCGAGCTTGCCCAAGATCCGCACCCATGCGGAGGCTCGCGTCAAGGCAACCGAGGAGCTGGCACGCCTGAAGCAGATCGTCTCCGACGCGGGCGTCTAGCCCGCAACCCGTGAACCCATCACAGAAGGAGGCACCCAGATGTATAGTGATGAGCATCTGGCCAGACGTGTCGAGAGGGCTGCTTGGTCGCGACCACCACAGTTCTGGAGAAGGGAGGGGGACATCTTCAGGACCGAGGTGACAGTAGGCGGAGTGAAGTATGCGGTGGAACTTTGGGAAGTCGAGTGTTCGGACGGCTACCCTGGGCTCCCGAACGACTACGTCCCCTACTGGCCCTGGCCGTTTGTCGGCTTCTCGATAAGGTTCAACATCATCGGGATCGGCCGTGAGGACTTGTCCGGCTTCAGGCTGAGGCACCTCTACAAACGCCTTCGCCGGGATGTGACCGCGACCCGCAATCCATGAACCCATGCCCCCGCTGGCCTTGTGCCGGCGGGGGTGCTACGTTTGTAGCTGATGATTTATCATATTACCCACATTGAAATACAACGTTTCAGAGTCTTTGGTCTCTAATCGTTGCTAAATATCGTCGTACGACGATATTTAGCAACGATTTGTCATCTGCCCGTTGATTTGGGATATTTTTTTCATCCATATTTATAAACTACCCCGAGACCTCTTCCAAAAACTTTGTCGGGGTTATTATTTCTGTTTTTTTATACTTTTTTAGTTCCAGCAAGTGACGATCTCCGGAAATTATGTAATCTGCTCTGGCCGAGTCGGCTATTGCCAGGAATTTATTATCAGAAGGATCAGACTCAATAACATTTGGAATCTTGCCGGTTCCAATAATATTGAAATTCTCCCGGATATTTTTCTCAACTTCTTGCAACCGAAAAGATGAGTACTCAAACTTTCGTTCCAATACGCGCAAAAGCTCACCGAGCGCATTTTCGCTAGAGTAGGCCGTAAAAATACTATTGAGCGCAAGCAGTTCGTAAATTATCTGCGGTTTTCCCCCAAAAGTTAACGCTGAAACTATCACATTTGTATCAAGCACCACCCTTATTTTCATCTCGAGTTTCCTTGATCAAGCGGTTAACATCATTTTGTTTGATTTTGAGTTTTTTTGCTTGGCTTTTTCCGTAGCTAAACATTACACCAAGCTCATTCTGCCTGATCAAATAACCGCGCAGGGCCTCTCTAAAAAGCTCGCTCCTGTTCCTGCTTTCCCTTTTGGCAATAGCGTCGGCTTCTTTGAGCAATTTCTTGCCAATTGAAATATTGATAATTGTTGTCTCCATATTCTCCTTTCGATATGTTATACAAACATTATATATTATCTATATAACTTATGTCAATACCTACTAGGTGTTAGGTGTTAGGTGTTAGCTTCTTATCCGCCCTTCAGGCGACCCGCCTGGCCTAGCCGTCGAGGCTGGGACCTCGCCCACTGGGCGGGGCTTTTTAGGTCATTGGGATTTATTCCGCCTCGGCTTCGCCTTGGGCGAGACAGGTTAGAGCAATTAGGATAATTAGAATAATTAGAAATTAAAAAAACTATCGTGCTAGCTTTTTTGTGGCCAGTCCTTGCACAAACCGCACTCCGTACCAGACATGAGTCAGAAAAACCATCGGAATTGTAAGCAAACCCACGATAGGGTTTCGGTAGCGGATGGAAATTATGATCGCATCAACAATCAATAACACTAGATACAATATCAAGGGCACGAAAATCAGAATCACAATATCCGTAATTCCGTTGAATCCGTAATTTAGTAGGGATATTAGCAATATTACAATATAGCAATCGAACAAGGTTGGTACAAAGTAGAACAGTTTTAATGATGTTTTTGGATAGATCTTCGCAAAGTGCCCGCGATGCAGTGCGTAGTTGCCGATCTGTTTGAAGTGTTTGATGAGATCGGAGCGGCGATGATGGTAAACCACTCCCTCCGGATCGTATTTGATAATATAGCCTGCGTTAATAATATCCAAACAAAGTTTCGTATCTTCTCCCGGCCAATATGAATTATCGAATCCTCCGACTTGCTTAAATACATCCGCTCTCACCAGCAAATTGACCGTTGGCCAGTCCTCCGTCAGACAGTGATCACCAATACAAAGATAGCGATTGCGCGCTTTCCCTCCGCCGACTAAGCTTTCGAAAACCGCACCGGAAACTTTTTGCAAAACTCCATCATGTTTCGGCGTTATCGCCGGCCCACCAACCGCCGCTACCTTAGAGTCCTCGTGAAAACAATGGATCATACGCACGAGCCAATCCGGCTCCGGATAAGCGTCGTCATCCAAAAATGCCAAGATCTCTCCCTTGGCATCACGAATGGCCAAATCTCTTTTCTCTGCCGGTCCAACTTTCCCCGATGCAATAATCCTAGTCTTCGGCCACTTGTGCTTGGAATCAGCTTTGTCGGGGTAGATGATAATCTCGTAATCCGGCCAATCCAACTTTAAAATTTCAGGAACCGATTCCCTTATGTAGTCATTGATCTCCTTGACCGGAATAATGATTGATACTTTTGGATAGCCGCTCACGCTGTTCACTTCTCCTACAGAATTACTAATCTAACAAAATTACGAATGATTATTATCTGATAATAGTTTAAGGTTTTTGAGGGTGGTCAGGTTATTGGTTTGTAGTTTTAACGCGTGATGTGTAATTAATCCATAACTTCCATAGTGGTCATCTCGACATCGTGTCTGATTCCACGACTTAAGATATACAAATTATTGTAATTCATCATATGCTAAATGGTAGATTTCTCGCCTCCCACTTCGGCTAATCGCTTCGCGGGATGGTTCGAAATGACAATTTTATTCTATTTTTACTAGAGAATAATTGCACATCACGCGTAGTTTTAGGAAACTGTTACCCGCAACCTACAACTTATAACTATTCAGAAAGATCTGTGTCCTTTCGGTGTAAAAAATCTGTGGGTGTCATCTACCTTTTGTTTTGGTCCACTCGATAGTTCGCCTCAATCCTTCCTCAAGCTTAATCTTTGGGCTCCAACCGAGCTTTTTCTTGGCAAGTGATATCACCGGCTTTCTCTGTTTCGGATCGGAAATTGCCGCTTCCACATGAATAATCTTTGACTTTGAATTTGTAAGTTCTATAACCTTTTTCGCCAGCTCAATTATAGTAAATTCATCGGGATTGCCAATATTTATCGGCCCCTCCTCTTCGGAATGAATCATTTTCATCATGCCATCAATCTGATCGTCAACATAGCAAAATGATCGAGTCTGCTTGCCGGTGTCTTGGATTGTGATATCCGTATTTGATAATGCTTGTTTGATAAAGTTCGTCACTACCCGTCCGTCGTCCGGGTCCATCCACGGGCCGTAAGTGTTGAAGATTCTGATGATTCCTGTATCAACACCGTGCAGATTCCTGTATTGCCAAATTAATGCCTCCGCGTAGCGTTTACCCTCGTCGTAGCACGATCTTTTCGCGTAAGATTCGACATTCCCGAAATACTTTTCACTTTGCGGATGAACCAGCGGGTCTCCATAAACCTCTGAGGTGGAAGTGTGGAAAAATCTAGCCTTATTTTTTAGCGCCACTTCAAGCATATTCTTTGTACCGATCGAATTCGTTTCAAGTGTTAAAATCGGGTCTTCGTAGTAGCGCGGCGGCGAAGCGGGGCAGGCGAGATTTAGAACATAATCGAATTTGATCTTTTCACGAAACGGCTTGCGTACATCGTGTTTTTTGAATTTAAAGTTTTTGTGCTTTCGAAGTTCCGCGAGGTTCCTCTTTGTCCCTGTATGCAAGTTATCTACGCAATAAACAAAATGTCCCTCCGAAAGCAACCACAGAGATAGATTTGTTCCCAAAAACCCGGCACCACCGGAAATCAAATAACGCTTCATTGTTTCATCGCTCCATTGTTATATTGATAATTTTCTGTGATAATCTGTGGCGCAGATCTGTGGTGGTAATACTACCTTTTATCCTGCTTCCTATAATAATTCAAAATCCTTGCTCTATAGAAAATCGCCATTGTGTCAATTATCATCGTTTTGATTGTTGCGGAGTTAATCCCCGAGGTCACAGCATTAAAATCAAGCTCCACCGGTGCTTCAAAAATACGGCCATATCCAAGTTGTCTCGCCACAACCAACATCTCAAGATCGAAAGCGTACTGCTTAACTAAAACTCTGGGCACGATATCCCTTGCCACTTTCCTTTTTAAAAATTTTAACCCTGCTTGGGTATCAGTAACATTGAGACCGAATAAAACCTTGATCATTTTCTGATAAACCCAGGAGTAAAATCTTCTCGCCTTCGGATAGTTGACTTTTGACGCCGGGTGACGCTTGGAGCCGATAACAAAGTCAGCATCGAATATTTCCATTAACCTCACACACTTGTCGAACTGTTTCGGGTTAAAATCACCGCCGGCATCGGTATAAGTTATGATCTCACCAATAGCTTTCATCGTTCCGTATTTTAGAGCATGACCTTTGCCGTGGTTCGGAAAGTATTCATGCACTTTTACTCTGCTGGATTTGTGTCTCCTCGCCTCCTTTGCGGTATTATCCGGTGATCCATCGACAACCACTATAACCTCATATTCATAATCCAAAATCTCGTGCGATTTCAAAATATCATCTACGGTTTTATAGATGTTCTTCTCCTCTTTATAGGCAGGAATGATGATTGATAGCTTCGGCCTTTTCATAAATCAGCTTATTAGGTTGTAGCTTTTTAGCTTCTTAGAACTATGCCTAAAAACCTAAAAAGCTAAGAAGCTAATTCCTTGAACCTAGCTCCTGATGTATTCCAAAAGCTGTTCTCTCTTAACATAAATATAATATCCCAAAAGAAGTAGCGCCAGCACTCCGTTGGTGGTGATAAATACTCGGACCACCGCCTCGATCGAGGGGTGCCAAAGAGCTACAATTATTATTTGAGCCAAGATGATAATAGCGAAAAACCAGGCAAAAAGAAAGTTTTTTACCGCCAAAAAGTAGTTGCATATCAAATTTATCAAGGCGTAGAAAAGTACTGCCACCCCAACTTGCGGCAAGAGATAATAAAGCGAAGCGTAAGTGCCTCCATAAAGAATCGAGATCACTTTTCCGGGTGCTATCACATAGATGCCCAATATTATTAAAGCTCCGACCAAGGTCATTGTAAGCGAAAGCAAGAATATTTTATAATGTTTTTCTTTTTTGGCGGTTTGCTCTGAAATCATCGGGAACATCACAGAGACAATCGGACCGGTGGCATAGAGAATAATTTTTCCGATAGTGGATACAGCCGCATAAAGTCCCGCCTCTTCTGCCGGAAAGTAGTGTTTGACAAGAATAATATCCAGATTTATGGAAACCGCCAATAAAATCGAGGCCAGAAGCGTCGGCCACGAATAAGAGAGCATCTCTTTTTTGTTAAAAACAAATCTCTGTGTCGACTTCTTGGCTTTGATAAAGATCGATCTTATCGGAATCAGAGTCGAGATATAGCCAATTGCTGTCGCCAAAACTAAAGCCGAGACCGCCCCCTTAAGCTCAAAGCCAAGTTTGACGAGTATTACCCCGAGTGCGAAGCGTGAGAACATTTCCACAATTCCGACTATTGATATTGCCGTAAATTTTTGTGTCCCCTGAAGCACGCCTCTACTCACCACCACAATTAAACTGAATACGATGCTTAAAAGGATAATGATTACTGCAACATTATCCGATATTGAGAAAAATTCTCCAATCTGCCTCGAGAATATCGCGCCAAGCGCAAATAGGGCGACGCCGAATATCAATAAATATCTTGTAAAATACCAGAAAAGTCTCTTAATCGCAGAGTAATTTTTCAACGCGTAAAGCTCGCCGGAGTATCTCATGGTGATGGTAAGAATCGCTCCGCCGGCAACTGAAATTATTGCCAGAAGCGACATCAAAGCCGTGAGTTCGCCGTACTTGATTGGTCCCAGCATCCGCCCCATCAGCATATTGAAAAGATAGGAAAAAAGGCTGGCGACAACCGTGCCAACTAAAATTATGGTACTGCTTTTTATAAGTCTTTGTCCTATGCTCATCGTGCTCTAATATATCTCTAAATCGCGATTTTTACAAGCGAAGTTGAACATTCTTTTTCGTTGGGTTACAATATGGATGAAGTAAATAATGAAGATCGCTCACGGATAATCTCACGGATTTTCACGGTCTAGCCGTGTTCTAAGCCGTGCGGTCGATCCGTGAAGTTTCTACAATATTAAGCCGCTTTGGCGGCCCGGAGGGCTCTATGCAAGTAGACATCGAAAAAATCATTCCC
>Ga0208373_1002186_pt1 | contig 22455 bp, 20 predicted proteins | sample RifOxyC2_FD_184036 | JGI IMG/M metagenome (GOLD analysis project Ga0208373, IMG submission 184036) | Soil microbial communities from Rifle, Colorado - Rifle Oxygen_injection C2 (SPAdes) | ecosystem: Environmental > Terrestrial > Deep subsurface > Rock core/Sediment | place: Rifle, Colorado... | reverse complement strand
AAGATGTAGTTTTACCAGCTATTGATGTAGTTCGAGGTCAGCAACAAAACACTTACGAGCTTTATCTTATCGCGGAAGATAGTATGAACCGGGTAAGCACTTTACCTTGGAAACAGCAAGTTTTGTTGTATACTTGTTACTCTGCTGATTATGCGTTCCATGTTAATCCGCTGGTAGAATTTCAATTACCTTATCGTTTAGATCCAGATATGTTAGATTCTGGTCGGCAAGTTATCACTGCTATTGTGAACATGAGTTATATGGGTAGTGGAGTTTCTGGTGATGGTGAGTCTGGGTTTAGAATTATTGGCACACCTAGATTAGAACGTGCTTGCACTTCCGGAATGGTTAAAGAAACCGATTATGCGGTGAGCTGTTCTATTATGCCCAGCGTGTTCAGCACTAAAACTAATTATGATAGCACCGCTTTATTTATTCAAACCACTTTAGCCCAAAGTAAAGATTTAACTAAAAAAACCACGAATTACTGGGACGAATTTAAAAATAGACAATTAAAATTTCCTTTGAAATTAACTATTTCTTTTCAAGAGCGTAGTTCTGATGGAAAATGGGGAGATACTAAAACTCAAGTTAGTTGTTTAGATTTAGGTTATTTTGTGGATATTCCTATCGAAAGTAAGGAAATGATTCCTGACTTTTTAGCTGATGAAGGAGTTACTGCTTTAAATGAAACTATTAATGCTATTGAACTGATTTTACCTTATATTAAAGACGCCATGTTAGTAACGGGGATTGGTTGTGGAGTTTCTATTTTAGCTAAAATGGCTACTCGATGGTATCGTTTATTTATTTCTAAGTTAGAACCATATTTAGGTAAATTGAATAAAGATGATGATAAAAAATGTGAAGACCCGGATAAATTATTTTTAGCTAGCACTATTGAAGGTTGGAATAAATTATCGGATAAAAGTAGTTTGCCTTCAGATTACCAAAACCGAAAATTAGATGATAAATGTCCGATGACTGCCAATGCCTGGAAAGCCGAAGATACTTTACAGACGGCTTTAAGATGGACTTGTGACCGATTCTTCTGTCATCAAGCTCCAGCTAAATGGACTGAAGATAAAAAAGAAGATGAGGTTATGGCTGCTCAAGCTAAAGAACAATCCTGTTCTTCACAAACCAGTCAAGGAGTAGCTTTACAAGAAATTAAAAGTTGTCCGGCTCATTATAAAGATCATCCTGAAGAATTTTCCCCGACTTTGTCCACAGATAAATCATTCAAAACTTTTTTAGAGAATGGTAATGGGGTTTGTTATATTGATTCTAAACAGAATGTTTATTTTTATGATTCAGGAAGTGATAAAAATAAAGATTCAGAAACCACTCATGTTTATTACTTAGAAGCTATTGGTAATCGATTAGGGGTATCTATTGGCACCATCAGTAATAAGGATTTAGTTGCTTATAAGCCGGAAGGTGCTAAAACTTATATTGTTTCTTTAGATCAAACTTGTCAGCAAATTTGTGATAAAAGAACCGGGTATTCTATAGATAAATGTTATGAAGTGGACACTAAAACACAGAAATTAAAAGAGACGCTTAAAAATAATCAATATGAAGCTGGTTATGCTAAAGATTGTTTCCCTACCACTACTGATAAAACCTTGAAAACCTGTGTCTGTAAAAAAACAGATACCCCTACTACAGTTAAAGAACAAAAAACAGAATTGCCTCGGGTAGCTGAACCTAAAGAAGAATGGAGTTATCGTGAAGCCCAACAATTCCGAGAAAGTGGGGGTAATGAAAAAGAATGCACTGGTGGCAGTTTAGGAACTTGTTATCCTTCTTGGAGATATTATTCCGGTAGGGATTTATCTGCAGCTTTTGGAGCTAACCATGTTTTAGATTATGCTACGGGTAAAAATGATATTACTGAAGTTAATCCTTTCACTCAACATTTAGGTGCCTTCCAAACTATTTGTTTAAGCGGTATTTATAACCGATTGAAAATGTTACAAAGTATTCTCGTCGGAATGAGAAACTGTTTAGTTGAAGCTAAACATACTGGATTAACTGATTCTGGTCAATGTAAAGAAATATTTAGTCAAGCTGTTTGTGGATTATTATACAAATTAATTGCTTATGCTGCGAAAGGTTGTTTACCTTTACCTTTCTTAGATATTGGAAAAGAAGCTGATGAATCAGTTTGGGAGAAAGGTATTGGTTTCGGATTGGGAGCAGTCCAAGAAACGTTAGATTCTTCTATGGGAGATTTAAAAGAAGAGTATGGTAATGCCCAGTTAAGTGAATTGTTTAGTGCTGGGGCTCAAGGAGTTACTAAAAATATCTGTTTAGCTGCTTTTGGTTATGACTGGCCATATGGTATGGACTTCTTAATGGATTCAGCTTATCGCACCCCAATGAAAACTTCAGCTTTAATTATTCCTGCCGAACGAGAATTAATGTCTTATAACCCAGTAACTGCTACTACTATTTACAATTATCGGGTAGGGGCTAGTGTTTTCCCCGGATGTAAAATTAAGAGTTATAAAGTTAAATTAAAATGTGTTGGTCCGGAAGATATTGGTAAAGAGAATGTTAACTGTCCTGATGCCCAAAGTTGCCCTTGTTTATATGTTACTGAGGGAAAAGATTCAGATCGGGAGTATGATTTGTATACTGATGTTAAAGGTCTTAGCTCGGGAAGTTATGTTTCTGTGCCGATTAGTTCACCAGCAACAGTAGATCAGATTTATCGTTATGACCATGTAGTTTTAGAATTAGAATTAGACCGGTTTGAAGATGCCACTAAATGTTTTGATACTCAATATCGAGAAGGTAGTAAAGGGGTATTCTATGCTCCGATAACTGATGTTTCCGGTAAACCATTAGTTACTTGTAAAACTGATGTTAAAACCGGTAAATTCCAATGTTCTGATTTAAGTAGCATGTTTGGAGTAATGGGCAATACTTATTTAGAATCTCCTTATGTAGAATGTTGGAACAAAAGAGCTAATGCTGGAGCAGGAGCTTGGGGCAGTTGCGAATCATTAAACAATTTTATTAAAGGAGAAGAGGTTAAAATCCGGCCATTAATTCAAAGTGATGGTAAAAAACAATGTTTATTTATTACTTTAACCGGGATGTCTTCTCCGATAATTAAATCTTTACCTGAAAATACCGGGCCAACTATTCGCCCAGAACTTTCTTTAATTACCGTTACTGATGAATTGTTAGGTTTATCTAGCAGTGATAGTTTAGCTTATAGTGGTAGCTCTTGCGGTACCCCGAGTTATACTGCAGAAAGTGGTTCCGTAAATTATAATACTATTACTTTTACTTATAGTAAAGATACTGCTGGAAATTATAATTTAAAGATAGATACTCCTCAAGCAGTAACTGTAAGTTCACCTTATGCTTTTGATACTTTTGGCTATTTAACAAAAAGTGGCAGTAAATCTTTAACTTCTACTGATGTAGCTGATTTTAGTTTTACGTTTAGCGGATTTAAAGTAAAAAAAGTAATTGATGTTAGTGGAACGGGTGGTTCTTGTACTTATCAAGCTAAATCCAGCAGTTCTAATACTGCTTATGGTAGTGATGTCCGGCAATTAGATTTAGGAGTAGAATTAAGATATCCTTTTAATGGCGAATGCACTTCTGCAGTCCAGCCAATCAAAGTTAATTTTGGTAAAGGTTCACATCGAACTACAATTAAAATCCAGAAAAAAGTGATTTATGACTCCGCTAATACAGTTAATACTTTACATGATTATTGGAAAAAGAAAGATTATAAGAATTTATTAGACCAAACTGCTTTAATTATTGTTAAAAAATATGATGATTTAGGTGATGCTACAGCTTATTATTATGCTGCTGCTGCCAGTATTATGTTAGGCAGTCAAAGTACAGGGACAGAGCAAACCACTTATTATGCGAATGCAGTTAGTTATGTAACTTTATTTAATCAAAGGACTTATAGTAGTGATGTGAGTAAAACTTCAGAGTATTTAAAAATTCAAGCGTATATGACGGAAATTAGTAATAAGTATGGTAGTGGAATTTCAACTAGTGGTAGTCCAACAATTCCTTCTAGTAGTAGCTTGTGTGGAAGTAGTACTGGATTAAATACGGCTTTTACTGTTCCTAGTAATTGGGCTAGCTATAAATGTGCTGACCCTACTGGTAAGACTGGTTGTTATGCTTATACTACCTATTTACCTTCGGGCTCGGACTGGAAAATATATGGTTGTCCGGGTAGTCAACAATGTTGTCCTCCTTAAAAATGAATAATCAGGGAAAATTAGCAGTACAGATTTTAGTAGTTTTAGTTATAATTGTCTTAACCAGTACTTTGGTGATGTTATTAATAAATTCAGGGGCAATTAAAATAAAAAACACTGATACTACTTCCGTGTTAAATACTGAATTTATCCCTTATTCCCGAGAAGGTTCAGTAGTTATTAAAGAATTTAAATTCTGTGAATATGTTTCTTCTAATTATAGTTGTATAAACGAAACTAATGATTTTACTGCAGGAAACACAGTTTATTTTTATTTTGTGGTGGATAGCAGTGCTTATAATGGCGAGATTAAATTAGTAGAAAATTATAAAGTTAAAAGTGCTAATGGCACCGTTATATTAGATGTGGATACTACCAAAAGTTATAATTTGAACTTAAAAAGTAAAAATAAAGCTGAAACTTTTATTTTCAAAGATTATTTATTCACTTATCCTGAAGATATTGGCAATTATACTTTAGATTTAATTGTTTATAACCCCTTATTAGAAAAGAAAACTACTTTAAGTAAGAAATTTACTCTTTTTTCCAATGAACCGTAAAATTGTTTTAATTGTACTTTTAATGTTTTTAGTTAGTTCTACTGCGGTGTATAGTTTTGCTCCTAGTGGAGGAACAAGCGCTATGAATAGTAATTCTATTAATCTTGGTTCGTCTTTAGTATTAATGACTTTTAATATTAAACATGGTGGGCTTAGTGATTTAAATAGAATAAAATATGTTATTGATACTTACTCACCAGATATTGTTGCTTTACAGGAAGTAGATAGATTTAATTCGCGTTCTAGTAATGTTGATCAATTTACTCAACTTAAAACTGATTTAAATTATCAATATGCTTATTTTTCTGATACTTTTTATCCCAGTACACTTTTCGGAAATAGACAATACGGGCTAGTTTTATTTAGTACTATTCCTTTTTCTAGTCAAACTACTGTTCCTTATGTTTATCAAGATACTACAGATCCAAATGAAAAATATGAAAAAAGAGTTTATCAGAAAGTAACTGTTAACATTAATAATAAAATTATAACGATTTTTAATACTCATTTAACGGCTATTGATGCTAATATTAGAAAAAAACAAATTGAAGAGTTATACACTGCAGTTTCAAAAGAAGTCGGACCAGTGATGATAATGGGAGATTTTAATGATGAATCTACTTCTATGGATTCTTTTAAATCGTTATTTGTTAATGTAATGCCATCTGGAAATACTTATTCTACTAGTATTACATCTAAATCTGATTTAAGTAATATCAAAGAATCTAAATTGGATTATTTATTCTTATCTAATAAACATTTTGAGATAAAAGATTCTAAAGTTATCTTTGCTCAAGCATCAGATCACGATCCAATCTATGCTACAGTTGAATTAAAAGATACTACTAAACAAAATTATAATATTTTACATTTAGGTGATTCTCATACTATAGGAAGTTATGGCACAGAGTTACATAAATATTTATTTACTTCTTTTCAAAAAGTGATTACTATTGGTGTTTGTGGGGCTACGTCTTTAAATTATTTAAATGGGATTGCCAGTAATTGTGCTGGGGATAAAAGTAGTTATATTGAAGATAGTAATGCCATAAAAACTAGTCAAACTGATTCTTATAATTATGATTTTAGTTCTACTTCTAATTTACCAGATATAGTAATTATCTCTTTAGGTACTAACTATCTTAATGGTAATGGGGTTAAGAATGGTAAAGTTACTGAGTATTTAGCCAAATTGCCGTCTACCGCTGTTTGTTATTGGGTTGGGGCACCATTATCTACAGCTACTAATGTTAATGCTGCAGAAATTAATTCTGAATTGAAAAAAATAGTTGAGCCTAGATGTAAATTTATTGATTCTACCACTTTAACTTCTACTTCTGATTTAACTTCTGGAGGAATACATTACACTTCAACCGGCGGACAGAAATGGGCACAAGGAGTATTTGCTTTATTATTAGTTAATTATGAAATTAAAACAGTTGATGCTTCTATTGGTTCTGTTTCGGTGTCTTCCCCTACTTCTTCTAGCACAGTTACTAAAACCAAGAAAATAACTATTTCTGGCTGTGCTAGTGTAGATTCTTGTAGTTATATTGATGAAGTTTGGAAAGAGATTGTTTCTTTAGTTAACATTAATAGAAACGGGCAAGTCTGGGACCCGGTTAACAAGAAATATGTTGCTGTTGATGATTATTATTATGATACCAAAACCGTGGATAGTGGTAGTAGTATTCCTGTTACGGTAACAGCTTCAACCAAAAAAGATTATGATACTTACTTTTTAAGATATGGAACTTCGGAAATTCCCGCTTCTGTTTTAAAAGCATTGGCTACTAAGGAATCAAGTTTAAACCATCTGCTAATTGGCTCTTCAGGAGAGATTGGTTTATTTCAATTTATGGCTAGCACTGCCAAAGGATATTTTACTTCAGTTACTGATTGTTGTCAACAGGAATCTACTGAATCTACTGTTTGTGAAAATGAGATAAAACAAAATGGGGGAAAGGTTTGGACAACTGGAAGTTCTTTTTCTTGTTCTCCCTCTAATGATAATCGGTTTAATCCGGAGTTGAACATCCAAGCTGGAGCTAAATTTGTTAAAAATAATTATGATTATTTTTCTAAGAGATATGATGTAGCTACTACTCAAGATAATCTTAAATTAGCTCTTGCTGCCCATAATTTAGGTGCTGGAGGTGTAGAGCAATATGTTAAACAAGTTAAAGCTGAAGGACAATCTATTACTTGGGATAATGTAGCTAATAAGATGGCAGGAACTAAACCCCATTCTAAAACTAACTCTGGTGACCGAAAAGAGGTAATGAACGCTTATGTTAATGGCATATTGTCTTTAGCCCAAATTTATAAAGCACAATTAGGAAGTTAAAATGAACTCAATACAAAAAATAAAAGCCCGGGAAATATTAGATTCTCGTGGTAATCCTACTGTAGAAGTAGATGTCTGGGTGGATAATCATAAATTTACTGCCTCAGTCCCTAGCGGAGCTTCTACTGGGATTCATGAAGCTTTAGAATTAAGGGATTTGGGAAAAAAGTATTTGGGTTTAGGTGTACAAAAAGCAGTAAGAAATGTCAATTTGAAGATTGCTCCTTTACTGAAAGGAAAAGATTGCACTAAACAAAAATTAGTGGATCAATTTATGATTCAGTTAGATGGAACTAAGAATAAATCTAAATTAGGGGCTAATGCTCTTTTAGGAGTTTCTTTAGCTGTAGCTCGGGCTGGTGCTCATTGTCAGAATAAACAGTTATATCAATATATAGCTGAACTGTCTAGCCGGAAAGCTAAAATGCCCCAACCTTTTTTTAATATTATTAATGGGGGAAAGCATGCTGATAACCAGCTTTGTTTTCAAGAATTTATGATTTCTCCACATTTAAATTCCTTTTCTAAAAATTTACAAGCAGCTAGTGAGATTTATCATATATTAAAAAAAGAATTACATACTGATTATGGTCCAGGTTCTACTAATGTCGGTGATGAAGGTGGTTTTACTCTTTCTGGTTTAAAGCAAGTAGAAGAAGTTTTAAAGCATTTAAGAAAAGTGATTAAATCCGCGGGTTATGAAAATCAAGTTCATATTGCTATAGATTGTGCTGCTTCGGAGTTTTTTATTAAAAATAGATATTTAGTTGATAATAAAAAAATGAGTAAAGAACAGTTATTAAATTTTTATCTTGATTTAATTAAGAAATATAATCTTTATTCTTTAGAAGACCCGTTTCAACAGGAAGATTTTGAGAGTTTTGCCCAATTGAACAGAAAAAGCCCCATTCAGATTGTTGGGGATGATTTAACCGTAACTAATATTCGTCGTCTGAAATTAGCCATTGAAAAAAACAGTGGTAATTGTTTATTATTAAAAGTAAATCAGATTGGCACTTTAACTGAAGCTTTAGAAGCCGCTAAACTAGCTTTTAAAGCTGGTTGGAAAGTAATGGTTTCCCATCGTAGCGGGGAAACTGAAGATACGTTTATTGCTGATTTAGCTGTAGGATTAGGTTGTGGCCAAATTAAAGCCGGAGCTCCTTGTCGTGGGGAACGAGTGGCTAAATATAATCGCTTACTTAGAATTGAGGAAGAGCTCTAATGTATTCTTCTTCGACTACTTATTTAGATCGGTTTCGTAAGCAACGAAGAGAATCTTTTCTCAATACTTTGCCTGCCCCACAAATTGAATGGTTTCCTAAAAGCGGGAATGAAGGTTTATATGGTTGGACATATTTGCCCACTGACGGAAAAATTAGGTTAAGGGAAGATTTGAAATATAATCCGGAACAAAAAACTAAAACCGATTTACACGAAAGTGGACATACTAACTGTGAATTAGAAACTCGTTTATTAACTGATGAGCGTATGAGTATATTATTTCCGGAAATGATGAAATATCTTAAAAACTGCTCGAACTATTTTTCTTAATTAACGAAATCTTTTTAAATACAGGGCGTTTTAACTATTATTTAATAGTATCTAATTTGGGTATGGTGGTGTTAATATGGTTAAATGGAGTCAAATTTTAACTTTAATTTCTAGTTTATATGTTTCTACTTTTGGGTCTGTAGCTTTAGCTGAACAGAAAACTGTTACTTTAACTGGAGATCAAATAAAAGAATTGCGGTTAACTTATGAAGAAAGAAGACCATCTCTTAATCGAAAGAAAACAGCTATCTCTTGCGGTAAAGGGGATTATGTTGATTATATGTGTTTAACTCCCCAAGAAGCAGTTTTAGCGGGAATTGTCCCTTCTTCGGGTAAATCTAATTTAGGTTGTGGTTTTTATGGTGGAAGAAAAACATTTTGTTTTGAGTTGCCTGAAGATTTAAGAAATAAAGTTCTTCCTCAATTAAGTGTTCCTCTTCCGGAAATTCTTTCAGTTCAACCCACTCCAGAACCAGTTGTTCCAACAATTTCTCCTTTAGAGGAAGCTTGCCGAAAAAATGGCGGTGGTTGGGATGATGCTACTAATTCTTGTTTTACGATGAAAGAATGTCTTTTACAACATGGTGGTAGTATTGTAGAGGGAAAATGTGTTGACCAAATAGATTGTGCTAAAGCAATGGCCGAAGGAAAAGAATTAATTGGTGACCAATGTGGAGAATATAATCCTAATAACAAATTTTTTAAAAAACCAAAATCAGCTGTGAAAAAAACCAGTGCAGCTAAACCTAGTGCCCCTTTAATACTTCCGGTTTCTTCTTTAAAATTACCTTCCGGAGAACAGAAGTGGTTTATTACTTTAGGTTTAGGTGGAGGGGTAGCTTTAGGTTCTGACGATTTTGTTTATAGTTATTTATCAACCACCGGAACTATTTCTTATCAGTTAACTGACCTTTTTTCTTTAGGATTAGTTGCTGGTTATAGTCATCGTTTTGGTGAACAAAATCCTACTATTAAACTTTTTAATCTAGGGGAACAGGAATGTGCTCCCTCTATGAGTACTTATTCTAACTCTCCCACATCTAAAACCACTAGTCCTTATATTGTTGAAGAAATCTTGCCAGACCAAGGTATAGTTGGATTCTTAGCAGAAGTTAGTTGGCCAGTTTCTTCTCGTTTATCTTTAGGTCCTTATGCTGGATTGAATTTATTGTTAGGGGAAGGAAGAATTATACCGAATAGTAATTCTAATAGTTATGATGAATTTGAGAGTAAAATCCATCTGGGAGTAATTGCTACTGTCGGAGCTAATGGTTGTTTAGAATTAGGGAAACAAGTTGGTCTTTGCCTTAGCCCAGGAGTAGGATATAATTCTGATGTTGATGGGGTTCATGTTTCATTAACTATCAATGGAACTTATGGCCGAAAAATCGGTAAGAACAAATAATTATTTTATTTTTTTAAATTATTTTTTTATTTATCCAACAAATAAATTATATTTCTCTTTTCCCTCTAATTCTGAAACAATTCTACGTATAATTATCATTTTTGGTTCCGGTAATAATTTAACGCGGGTTTTTAAATCTAAGAAATTCTCAAACGGTTTTTCTTTACGGGCCTGTAATATCTCCCACATATGTTTTTTACCTAATCCGGGAAGTAATTCCAATTGATGCATTCGAGTGGATAATGGTTGGGATTTATTGAAAAAATCAACAAATCGTGATTCATTCTGGTTAACAAAATCTTCTACAATATGTTTCAATTCTGATTGTGCAGTACTAGTTAATTTTTCATAGGGGATTCTACCTTTAATATGATGAATTTTATCTCTTTTGCCTTCACCAATATATACTGCTTCATTTGGCTGTAAAAACACCCCTTTTTTTGGGATTAGCTCTAATATGGTTAAATGATCTAAACCTAGGGCTTGAGCTATGGGTGTTTTCATCGGACTTTGTTCTAAAGGATAGCCATGCTCTAAATGATCTAAGATAATAGCTTTCTCTTCTTTAGGTGTAGATTGTTTATCGTTCATTTTTCAGTCTAATGGTTAAGTAATTTCTTTCAGTTAATAAAAATTGCGTTTTATTTAGCTAAAACTTCTTTAACAACAGCAACAATGCTTTCCTGTTCCGATTTAGGTAAACTTAACGGATAAGCTTGAAGAATAACTTTTAATTCTTCTGTTGTTTTAGGTAGAAAGTCAATTATTTTAGTAATATGAGCTTCTTTAATCCTTACTAATTTTAAATTATTTATCTTTTTAACCAATTCTTCTTTTTTTTCTTTAGAAAGGTCTACGAAATTAAGTAAATAGTCTTTAGTTTTATTTGTTCGGTAATTTAATTCAGGAGAATTTTTTTCTATTTTTTCGATAGCTTCTTTTACTTCCACTTGGGTTAAAGGGGTTTCTTCAATAAATATTGGATTTGGCATTTTATAATTTTTTTAAGTGTATAGGATGAACATTAAAATTCTTTTTTTTACTTCCGTCAATAACTTGTACCTGATAACAGAAACCACGTTTACCGGTTACCGTAGCTACCTTACCATGAAATCTGCGGAAATACATTCCTTTATGAACTGAACTATTCCATATTAAAGCTACTTTATCTCCGGTTTTAAGCTCTTGAAAATAAATGCTTAAGGGGATTTTACCACGAGTTCGATGATTTCTAGTGATTATCGATCGGGTTTTCCTTAGTTTTCTTCCGATTCTTTTTACCATTAAACCAATATTTTCAGGTTAGATTTATAAATATTTCGGGACTATTTGGTTTAATAACATAAAATTTATATAATTGGGTTTTTCTGGGATTAAGGTAATGTCTAAATTTCCTTGGTGGTTAGTGGTTTTATTTTGTATAATCTCTTTATGTTTAATTACTAGTTGTCAAAATCCATCCACGACTAATTCTACTATTAATGATACTTGTGCCCAGCTTGAAGACCGGCAAAAAGATAATTGTTATTTTGAACAGGTTAAATGCAGTAAGATTAAAGATAGCGCTATCCGAGATTCTTGTGTAGTTAAATTAGGGGTTTTAAAAAAAGATCTTAAAACCTGTGATTTAATTTCTGATATCCAAATTAAATCTTATTGTCAAGAGCAATTAGCAGAATTAACTAATGATACTAATATTTGCCTTAAAATTAATAACAGCTATTGGAAAGATAATTGTTATTATCATTTCGCCTTGAATTACAGTGATGATTTATTTTGTTTAAAAATGAGTAATCCTTTACTGCAGAAAGAATGTTATAAAAAGTTGGCTTATGCTACTCAAGATGCAGTACTTTGCGATTTATTGGATTCTGTAGAAAGCCAGACTTGTTATAATAAATTAGCCCGGGATACTCTCAACTATGAATTGTGTCAATTTTTGGATAACCAAATATTAGTTGATGCCTGTGTTTTGAAAGTCGCTAAATTAGCTTCTAATCAAACAATTTGCCATAATATTTCCATTTCCGGAATTAGAACAGATTGTTTAAATGCTTTTAATGCCACTAACTCTACAAATTAATCTTTTCAATCAAAATATTCTACATCATTAGAAGTTATAATCCGTTCCGTTAGTTCTTTTTTTCTTTCGGGTATTTTTAACTGAGGGGAATTACTTTTTTCTTTTGTTTCCGTAGCTTTTTTAATTTCCATCGCTTTTTTATAATTCATATTTCCACATTTAATACAATTAAAATAAGGTCCAAATTTACCTACTTTTAATTCTAGCCAAGAGCCACAAAGGCATTTAAATTCCTCTAAATTTGTTTTAATGTGTAGATGGCAGACTTCGAGTCCTTGATCGTTTTTTTGAGTAGCTGTTCTTTCACAAAAAGGACAAGTTAAAGTCTTAGATGCCCCATATACTTTTTTAATTCTCATAAGTTTTAATAGAATTAATTTATTTATAATTGTTTTCAATATTCAGATATCTTTTTTTGTTGTTTCATTTCTTTTAATAATTTACTTTCTTTTAATAAATCATTTATTTCCCAACCAAATTTATTTTTAATCAATTCTTGGGCATATTTCAACATCAGTTCTTTAGTGGAAAATTTTAATGGTTGGCTGGTTAAAGCTTTTCGAGAAGCTTCTCGGCAAACAAAAACCCCTAACGGAATATTATATTCGGGGGAAATGAATCTCAAAACTAAAACAGAATTTTGTTTTCTGTTTTCTTTCATTTTTTCCAATACTGGCAATCGAGCAGCATAATAACCCCCAGCACATTCTTGGGCATAAGTTTTTCGGTTTTCATATCCTTCGTAATCAGTAGAATAAGCATAATGGTTTTGGCTCCAAGGATTAATTTTTTTATCTAAATACATTTCAAATAATTCATAGCTCCAGATCTCGGGAAAAAACAGCATTAAGTAATAATTTCCCCACTCTCCTCCAAAGTATAGTTGATAATCTCCTATCGGTAATTGCTTAATTTCAGTTAATAATTGTTTGCCTAAACTATCATCAATCGCGGTAATTGACCAGCGGGTGGGAACTAGTTTCCGATTATTTTTCAAACCTAAATTTCCTACTGATATTAATTTGCTTAAAAAGTTTTCATCTAATCCTTTTTGGTATAATTCCCATATTCCTTTAACTGCTTTTAAGTCAGTGGCTGAAACTATTTTTTCTACTTTAGGATTGATTTTAGTGTTTTCCGTAATACGTATTTTTTTAATATCCGCCACTGGGCCAAAAGGGGTAACTTCTTTTTCCGGATTAAAGTTGATTTTAGGTTTTTCTTTTAAGTTAACTTCCAAATCAACTGGCTGGGAAGCCATTCCTATTTCCTGAACAATTTCAATTAAACGATTTTGATCATGGATATTATTTTTCTGTCGACTGTTAACTAAATCAGATCTTAACCCGGCAATTTTCTGAATAGGATATTTTTGAGAAATCCATTCTTTGGGATTATCATAGATCCCGCTTTTATCTAATAATTGGGGAGCTAGAATTCCAATATTAACCAAAGGATAGCCGAACCGGCCAATAAATGGTGCCTGTCCTGAACCCTGAAAATCAGACTTAAACTCTTTTTTAAAATTGAATGTTGGCTGTTCAATATCTTTATATTTTACTCTTTGGATAAGCATCATTTTTTTTAAATCAAAAGAGGATTATAAGTATTGCTGTTTTGTATTAGTAATCAGTTGAATATTTTATAGAAACAAAGTGTAATTAGTGATTCAGTTTACTTTTTAATAAGAATTTATAAACACTTCTTTTTTTGTCGTACATAGCTTTCTAATTTGATTAGTTCTTGCGTTATGTTATTTGTAATCACTGATGGGGGATTAATCAACAAAAGTTTTATAAATAGTCCGCGTTTTTATATAAGTAAAATGACTGGTGGAAAAGATTATAATTTCGAAACATTATTGGATCAACTAAACGGAGTAAAATTAGATTTACCTATTTTAGGATGTAATAATTTTGATAAAGGATTAAATTTAGAAACTATCTTTCGTGAAGATTTGTTTTACACACCAAGCCATCCTGCTTATGATGCTAGAGTTATTACAGGTGATTCAGATTCGAGTTCTATTGAAAACGCATTAGAACAATTTAATTTTGGAAAACCAATAACTATTGATTCAAAAACATTTTTTGAGCCGTTTAGAAAACAATCCCACCGGGATGCAGATTTAACTCAGTTTGATCTTGATTGTGACTCTGGTGTAGGTAGAAGTCAAAGAATGGAACTACAAGCGCGTGGAAGATGGTATGATGCACCATACTCCTTTGTTTTAAGATATGAATGGAACCCAGTTGCAACTCTTTCTTTTAAAGCACAAGAAGGAGCAATATTGATTTCCCAAATACAAGGTATAAAAAGCTCGCAAGAAGCATTACGACCTTTAAAGTGGGCCAGGTCCTTAATAGAAGTTGCTTGTTTATGGGCAAAACAAAACGGAATTGAAGAAGTTAGAGTTTTACCCCACTATAGATGCCAGTCTCCTACAGCAAGAGAACACGGAAAGATGAATTATGATGTCCCAGCTAAGAGAAACGGATTTAAATTAGATCCTGTGTTAGATTTGTATGTGAAGAAAGTGTGTTAAGGAGATGATCTCTCACTTTTCTTAACCAATTTTTCCATAATTTTAATCCATTTAGGAATTTCTAGTTCATAATATTGGAATAATATAGTAATACTCCTCACTTTTGAAAGTTTTGATTTTAAGATGGTATTTCAGAATTAAAAGAGTATGCCCTGGCCGGGATTCGAACCCGGGTCACTGCCTCGAAAGGGCAGGATGATAGTCCGGACTACACTACCAGGGCATAGATTAATTCTTTTTTTTACTTGTTTTAAAAATGTTTCTCTGTTTTTCTTTGTTTAGCTGATGAACTTAATTCCTTACTTTTTTTCAAGCCAGATAATAATTATATTTGCCTTAGGATAAAACCCAAAATCTTATAAAACCAAAGTCTTTTTCTAATTATTAAATGGAGATTAAAAAAACACTCTTAGGTTTAACTGAACCTGTGACTATTTTTGGTGGTAGCCTGAAAAAAAAAGAAGTTTTAGCTAAAATTGATACTGGTGCAACTAGCAGTTCTGTAGATTTAAAGTTAGCTAGTGAATTGGAATTGGGACCAATAAAAAAAATTAAGGTGGTTAAATCTGCTAGTGGCAAGGGAAGAAGAGCTGTAATCAACCTTAGGATAAAATTAGACGGGAAAATTATTGAAGATGAGTTTACTGTGGCTGAACGGAAAAACTTGAGTTGCCCGGTTTTAATTGGTCAGAACATTTTAAAAAAGGGTAATTTTTTAATTGACCCTAATAAACCAACAATTAGATGATTATTATGGAAAAAAATAACTTAAGTGCAGCTGTTGTTTCTTTAGGCAGTAAAAGTTCGGTGATGGTAATTGAAGCTTTAGAAAAATATTTTGGTCAAGTTGACAATCTTCAAATCAAGAATATGGAAGTTAGGTTAGGTAAAGATGGCGGTGTTTTTTATGAGGGTAAGCCTTTAAAGAAATATGATTGTATTTACTTGAAAGGATCTTTTCGTTATGCCCATTTATTAAGATCTATTTCTACCATGCTGGAAGATAAAGTCCCGTTTATGCCTTTATCAGCTTCAGCGTTTACAATTGTTCATAACAAACTATTAACTCATTTAGTTTTACAGCAACAAAATATTGCCATGCCCCGAACATACATTTCTTCTACTGTAGAGGCAGCTAAACAAGTATTGAAACAAGTAAATTATCCTATTGTTATGAAATTACCTGAAGGAACGCAAGGAAAAGGGGTTATGTTTGCTGACTCTCCCAGTTCCGCAGCTTCTATGTTAGATGCTCTTTTAGCATTACGCCAGCCATTCATTATTCAAGAATATGTAGATACCGGTGGTAGTGATATTCGAGCTTTAGTAGTTGGTGATCGAGTAGTTGCGTCTATGAGGCGGAAAGCTCAGCGTGATGAAAAAAGGGCTAATATTCATGCCGGAGGTAGCGGTGAATATGTAGAATTAGATCGGATATCACGAAAATTAGCTATTGATACGGCTAAGGCTCTGAATGCTCGTATTTGTGGAGTAGATATTCTTGAAGGGCCTACTGGTCCTTTAATTATTGAAGCTAATATTTCTCCGGGTTTACAGGGTTTAAGTTCAGTTTCTCGGATAGATATTGCTGAAGAAATTGCTCGTTATTTGTATACTCAAACTGAAGCAGCTTTAGCTTCAAAAGGGGAAATTCAAAAGAAAGAAACTGTTTCTGACTTATTTAATAGTATGGAATTACATCAACAAGAAATAATTACCACTTTGCCCTTTAGGGGAGAAAGAATACTTTTGCCTGAAGTGGTTACTAAAGTAACTAAATTTAATGAAACTAAAGAATATTTGATTAAGGCCAGTAATGGTAAATTAGAAATAATTCCTTTTAAATAATTAAAATAAGAAAAAAAATCTTATTTTTTCTTTTTTGGTTTTTGCCGGAACCATATTAAATAAATTATGGGCAATAATCCTAATGTGTTTAGGACTAACATGGCAATATACCAATTTTTCTGTTTGGCTTGGGCTGAATGCCATAAAGCTATTCCTTGCCAAATCATTGACCAAATTGATGCTATTAATAAAAACACTAGCATCATCCCAGTAAAAGTTGGCTGACCTAATAATAAACTATCCATCTATTCCACCTCTTTTTTATTTTTTTTCATAACTAATTTAATAAAAATTTCATCAAACGGCTGATTTTGGGTAGTTTCAATTTTTTGTTGATTTTCTAAATGTAATAACGGAATGAAAGTATAAACTTTATCTTGTTTTCTCGGTTGAGGGGGAAGCAAATGGGTAAAGGTCAATCTTCTATTTTGGTTATCTTGAAAGGATATTTTTATCCGATTATAAACATCACGAATTGTTTCGACAATATCAAATTTCCTTTTGGGTATTTCAAATTTAACTGGTTTTTGTTTAATTAAACTCTTTCGTTTAGTTTCCATGGCTTTTTGCAAGGCATCAACTAAATCATAAATAGAAACTTTCCTGGTTCGAGGCTGTGGCTGCCGGGGGATCAAATGATATTTTTGTTCTAAGTGAGCCGGATTTTTATTAAGTAAATCTTCAGTAAATTCTGAAAAGAACTCTTCATCTTCGGTTTCTTCAGTTAAGGCAATTAAACGGTCTAGTTCTTCAATATCTTCATGTAATAATTTATTAGATTTCATCTTCAGTAAAATAGCTGCAGCCAATACTACTTTACCAGAAATTTTTAAGTTAGTCTCTTTTAATTTTTTAACCGTTTCAATATATTTCTTAGTTAACTGAGTTAAATTTACATCCCAAGGATTCATCTGCTCAGTTTTTACTAAATCATAAATGATGGATTTCCAGGTGACTTCATCTTGGTTAAGGATTAAATCATATATCTTTTGCTGCATCTTCGGTTGTGGTAAATTTTAATGGTTTAAATTTTTATTGTTTTTATCTGTAAGTTGTATGTGGTTTGGTCTCTTTTCTTATTTTGTTACCACTGGTAAGGAAAGATTTATAAATCCCCTTCTTTTTGATAAGTTATTATGGTAATATTAATTCAACTTAAAGATCCTAATCAAAAAATAGAAGATTCAGAATTAGTTAGTTTAGTTAATAATTCTTTTAGTAATCCTTCTTCTTTTTTTACCCCTGAAGAAGCTTTAGCAAGAAGTGAAAATATTTCTGAAAATTCTAGTAACATAAATAATGTTCAATTATGGCAGGATTATTTGATTGGGGCTTTTCCTTACAGTTCTGGGTTAATTCCAGTTCTTCGTTTCAATTCTCCTAAGGAACGTTCAACTCGGGATCGAAATGGTAATCCTTGTAGTGATATTGGTGCTTTTGATCTTTTATTGAAGGAGTATGAACAAAGAAATGGGTATGATACCTTGTTTTCGGATTCTAAGATGAAATTAAACGGAAGTTGTATTTGGTTATTTTATCTCTCTTTTACTTCATCTAATTTATTTTATGCTGATCAAGTTTTAGCTTTTGCTAAAGGCACTGTTTCTACTGAAATGGTAGGATTAACTGATAATTTTAGTCTTTTATCTGATCCCCTTTTTGGAGAGTATGATTCCTTTTTTTTAAGAAGAGTAAGTCAATCAGTGATTAAATCTCCTAAAGTTGAAAAAGTAGTTATGACCTTTTCTGGTGGTATTGATAGAGCTCCAGGATATCGTACCATTCCCAAATAATTATTTTTTTTTAGAAATATGAGTGGGCCTGCCCGGATTCGAACCGGGGATCAACGCCTAACTTCTCCTTGCGGAATGTAAGGGCGCTGTCATAGCCGCTAGACCACAAGCCCATTTTTCAGCTGTCAGCTAAAAAGTTATATAAAAAAGCCCTGTTTTTTAAAAGTTATGGAAATTTATGAGCCTAGTGAAGATTCTTTGCTCTTAAAGAAATATTTACCTAAATATTGCCATGGCCGAGTTTTGGATATGGGCACGGGTTCCGGGATTCTGGCTTTAGAAGCAGTTAAGCATAAAAAAGTCCAAGAAGTGGTGGCTGTAGACTTAAATCCTCAAGCAGTAATTGAACTCAAAAAACAAGTCCATCCTAAACTTCAAGTTTTTTCTAGCGATTTATTCTCTAATGTTAAAGGAAAATTCGATTTAATTATTTTTAACCCGCCTTATTTGCCACAAGATAAAGGGATTACTGATTTAGCTTTGTATGGTGGGAAAAAAGGTTGGGAAGTGTTAGCCCGCTTTTTTAATCAAGCTCCATTTTACCTCAAAAATAAAGGTAAAATAATTATTGTTTTTTCTTCTTTAACTAACCAGAAAAAAGTAGATGAGATTATTAGCCAACGATTATTGGATTTTAAAATTCTTGGGCAGCAGAAATTACCAATGTTTGAAGAATTGTATGTCTATTTAGTGGAAAAATCTTCAGTTTTAACTTCTTTAGAAAAAAAAGAGCTAAATGAAATTCAATATTATACTCGGGGAAAAAGAGGTTGGGTGTTTACTGGTTTTTTACCTTCTGGTGTTAAGGTAGCTATTAAAATTACCAACCAGAATAGTTTAGCGGTTAATCGTATCCGTAATGAAGTTAAATGGCTAAAAAAATTAAATCAGAAAAAAATAGGAGCCAAATTACTTTTTTTCGGAAAAGATTATTTTGTTAGTGAATTTATTGATGGAGAACCTATTCTAAGGTGGGTTAATAACCGTCATCAAAATGAAGTTGTTCCCCTTTTAATTTCGGTTTTAAAACAATGCTTTGTCTTAGATCATTTAGGAATTAATAAGGAAGAGATGCACCATCCTCAAAAACATATTATTCTCCGCCCAAATGGAGAACCAATTATGATTGATTTCGAAAGATGTTATTCTACTGATAAGCCCCATAATGTTACCCAATTTGTAGAATTTATTTGTCGATTAAATAAGTTTAATTTAAATTTAAGCTGGGATTTAGTTCAGTTAAGACAGTTAGCTAAAAATTATAAACTTCAGCCTTCCTTTGATTCTTTTCAGTCTTTGTTAGCTTTTTTTTCAAAATGAAATATGCCGAAATACCTATCTTAATGTATCATGAAATTGGAGAACAAAATAATCCTTGGTGTGTTTCTCCTTCTGACTTTGAAAAGCAGATGCAATATTTAAAAGAACAGGGTTATCAAACCATTACTCTGAAAGAGCTAAATTCCGGGGTTAAAGAACAACGGGAAACTACCTCTAAATTTGTGGCCATAACTTTTGATGATGCTCGAAAGGGTGTTTATACTTATGCTGGTCCGATTTTAGATAAATTGAAATTTAAGGCTACAGTGTATCTTGTTCCCTTGTGGCTAGAACATAACTGTAATCTGCCTTCAGAAAATTATTCTGAATTTATGAGTTGGCCAGAATTAAAAGAATTAGTCGGAAAAGGATGGGAAATTGGTTCTCATTCTTGGTCTCATTTGAATTTAACTACCTTAGATCAAAAACAATTAATTGAAGAATTATCTCTTTCCCAGAAAAAAATCCAAGATAATCTTGCGGTAAACGTGGAATCATTTTCTTACCCCTACGGCCAATTTAATGATTTAGTTTTAACTGAAGTTCTTAAGATTTATTCTACTGCGGTTACGGTAAGTAGTGGCTTTAGTAAATTACCGGGTAGTTATTCTCGTCAAGTGATTGTTCGAGGGCAAGATTGGGAATTATTTAAGAAACAGCTAATTTACCCCAAACTATCTTTATGTTTGATTGTTAAAGATGAAGAGGATTTTTTAGGCCAATGTTTAAATTCAGTTAAGGATTTAGTAGATGAAATAATTATTGTAGATACTGGCAGTAAGGATCAGACTAAAGAAGTAGCAGCTAAATTCACAAGTAATATTTATGCGTTTAATTGGACCGGAGATTTTTCCGCAGCTCGAAATGAATCTTTAAAATATGCTTCTGGTGATTGGGTCTTAGTTTTAGATGCTGATGAAGTAATTGACTCACAAGATTATGGTTTAATCCAACAAGCAATTAATTGTTGGGATATTTCTGGTTATCAAATAATAACGAAAAATTATAGTAATGACAGTTCTATAGCTAACTGGCAACCAATTAAAGAAAATAATCTGTTCAGTAAATCTTTTTTAGGTTGGTATCCTTCAGTTAAAATTAGATTATTTCAGAGGAATGATACCATTAAATTTCAAGGTAAGGTACATGAATTAGTGGAATTTTCCCTTTTGGAGAATAAAAGCCAAATCGATATTTTGCCTTTGTTTATTCACCATTATGGTAACCTTAAAGATAAGGAAGCTAAAATTAAACGAAATTTAGAATTAACTAAAAACCAGGCTGAAGAATTTCCCTTTGATGCTAAAACTTATTTAAAATTAGGTATTCAATATAAAGAATTAAATGAATTTAATTTAGCTGAAGCTGCTTTGAATCAAGCTTTGAAATTAGATCCTTCCTTGTCTACTGCCCAATTAAATTTAGCCCTAATTTTTCAAAAGCAAAATAAATTGGATTTAGCTATCTCCACTTATAATTCTGTTTTAGCTAATTATTTAAATTGTGCTGAGGCTTATTTCGGGTTGGGTTTTTGTTATTTTAAAAAACAAGAGTTAGAAAAATCAGCTGCTTATTTCCAATTAGCTCTGAAAAATAATCCCTTGTTTTTAGATGCTTATATTAATTTAGGTGGGGTTTATGAAAAAATGGGCAAGTTTAATTTGGCGATTGAATATTTAGAAAAGGCTTTACAGCTTTCTCCCAGAAATTCTCGAGCTTATTATAATTTAGGTGTAGTTTATGAGCGAATGGCTAATTTTTCTCCAGCTATTACTTTTTATCAAAAGGCGATAGATAATAATTATCCTCATAGAGAAGAACTTCAGCAACGGATAATTAAATTAAGGCGCTGTTTAATTTAATCATAAAAAACAGTTTTTTGATTTTGTCTAATTCCTTGTTTTAATTTTACTGGCCGCCATTGATCAAAAACTAAATCTGATTCTAGCCATTGGGCTAGTTCTTGAGGATTGCCAATGGTAGCGGATAAGCCAATTAGCTGTGGTTGGATCATTCTTTTTAGTAAAGTGATAATTACTTCTAATGTTGGACCACGGGTAGGGTCATTCAATAAATGGATTTCATCAATTATCACTGTGTTTACTTCCTTAATCCAAGATACTTTATGCCGGAGCAAAGAATCCAATTTTTCCGTGGTTAAAATTAATACATTGTATCTTGCTAAATAGCTGGATTCAGAATCAATATCGCTGGTGGACATAATGGCTTGATACTTAGTGCCTTCTAGTAATCTGGAATACTCTTTAAATTTTTCATTAGCTAAAGCCTTAAGTGGAACTAAATAAATTACTTTTCCTTTAGGCAGATTATTAACCATAGCCATAGTAGCAATTAAAGTTTTTCCGGAAGCGGTAGGGGCGCAGATCAATAAGGATTTTCCGCCTAGTAAATCAGCTTTTATTGCTTTTTCTTGTATTGGTGTCAGGTCGGTAAATTGATGATAATATTCTAAAATGTATTTGGGGAGATTTAATTGGGCTAATTTCATTATTCCCTCGATGAATCGATTCCGGTTTAAATTTTTTTGGCTGGAAATACTCTTTTTTACCCAGACTTTTCTTTATTCTATCTCGGAAAAAAACAATTTTATTCTTTTGGAAAAAAGATTAATTTCTAAGTAAATGGAACTTTGTTCTATCTTCTTGTATTTGCTATTGTGGAATAGTGAACTCTTAAAATGCCTGAATTTTTAGCTTTCAGAGGTTGTCCCTTTATCAAAAGGCGGGAAAAAT